>Ga0182027_10010828_pt1 | contig 12940 bp, 4 predicted proteins | sample 712E1DmetaG_FD_121300 | JGI IMG/M metagenome (GOLD analysis project Ga0182027, IMG submission 121300) | Permafrost microbial communities from Stordalen Mire, Sweden - 712E1D metaG (Illumina Assembly) | ecosystem: Environmental > Terrestrial > Soil > Wetlands > Permafrost | place: Sweden...
GCTTGACGTTGTCGTCGACGTAGTCGTCGTACTTGTCGAAGTCGTGCTGGTGGACGTCGAGGTGCTGGTCGTCGATGTTGTGGTTGTACTGGTTGTAGTAGTCGAGGAAGTTGTGCTCGTAGTCGTCGTAGTCGTGGTTGTGGTTGTAGTCGTCGGAGGGGAGGTGACCGTGACGGTCATCGAGCTGGCGATGTTGATCTGGCCATCGAAGGCCGAAAGTTGAAGTCCATATGTTCCAGGTTCAGAAAAGCTGGCAGAAGTCGCCAGCGTATAGGTGCTCGAGAAAACGGCGTTGCTCGGCCCGCTCAGCTCAGTCCACGTGGAAGAGAGGATGGGAAGGCTGCCCGGCGCTGCAATCCCATTCAGCGTTGCCGGAGCAGGCAACACGATGGTTTGATCGACCCCGGCGCTGATCTGCGTATAGCCCGTCGTATTAGCCGTAAGTAAATCCCCATTGACCTGCGCGCCTGCCAGATTCACGATTTGATTCCCCACCCATGTCCCGTTATCCGCGACCAGATTTCCTCGAATATCGATATTTTGATTTCCCGGATCCACCCAAATCCCATCGACTTGCGAACGAGGGAGGATCGTGTTGGAAATAGTGCTATTGAGAACCTGCCAGTTGGCGTTTTGGTTGGCCGGGCTGTCGCCCGGATCGTATTCCAATCTAATACCCAACGCATTGTTCACCACCGTGTTATTCTGAAAGACTCCATTTTGCACGCGCATGATGCTGATTTGTCCGGTGTTGCCTGCGACATAATTTCCAGCTACTACGTAATGGCTGCTGACGCCCCCCGTCGTGGCCATGTCGCCGCCCAGCACCATGGAGGCAAAACTATTGCTGAGAATCTGATTGTTTTCAATATCGACATCGTTGCTGCCAAAAGAGGCCCAAATTCCATAGGTATTCCGCTCGTTGAGATTCCTCAAGGCCTTGGAATGGGGCCCGCCGGAGAGTGAAATCGCCGAAGCCCCGGCCGCCGATGTCGTTTGGTTCGGGGCATGAAAGTATCCGCCGTTGTCATGGATATGGCAGTCTTGCACCGTCAGATACGGGACGAGCCAGCCGCCGACGCCATCTTCCAGCCCGTTTCGGATTTCGACGCGCTGGACTGTCATATGACCGATGGTTTGTTCCCAGCCCGTGACAAGACCGTTCACGATGTCGCTCTGTTGATCGGTATAGCTCAACAGTGTTTTGCCGTCCGCGGCGAAAACCAGCCGTCCAGCCGCGTTGCCGTCAACGGTAAGGTCTTCGATTGTTGTATAGGGTGCGGTACTGGAGATGACCGACATCTTCACTTGATTGGCCAGCTGCAAGATAGATTGTCCAATGCCCGCCCCCTGAAGAGTTGTGCTGGCTTGATGAATTAAGAGAGCGGTCGGGATGGGGACCAAATAGCCCCAATTAGCCGGGTCATTGGCATTGTAATATCCGGCGGCGCCATGGGCTTTTGCAAGGCGGTAAGTTCCGGGCGGAAACGTAACTATGCCTCCACAAGACGGCAAAGCGTCAATTGCGTTTTGGATCGCATCCGAGTCATCGGTTGTTCCATCGCCCTTCGCGCCAAAACTGGCGACAGAGACGTTCCCCGGCACGCAAATCGCAGAATTGGCAGTGACGGTCATGGAGCTTGTCACGATTGACTGGCCATCATAAGCCGACAGCTGAAGTCCATAGGTCCCTGCTTGTGAAAAGCTTGCATTCGTGGTCGGGGTGTAGGTGCTGGAGAAAACCACGTTAGCCGGTTGGCCAACGATGACGCTCCACGTCGATGAGAGGATCGGGAGGCTTCCCGGCGTAATGGTTCCATTTAGAGCAACTTGGGAGGGAAGCGTGATGGTTTGGTCCGGGCCTGCGCTGACCACGGGCGGCTGGTAGGCTGGCTGACAGAGTTCGGAGGAAGAAAGGTAAGGCAAGCGCAACGGATCCACGGCGTCGGGAGGAATACACGGCGGCTGATAGGTCGATCCCAGCGCCTGGGCCAGGATCTCGAGGTAGAGGTTGGGGTCCGCTGCGCCGCTTGAATTGCGGTAACTCGTTGATGGTTCAATTTGGACTGCTTCGCCCCACCCGTTCCAATTCTCAACCATGATTACATCCGCTCCAGAGCCGATCGCGTTTGAGAGCATGCGCTGGAAACGGGGACTCACGCCATCCACATCCAACCGGGAATCGTTGGAAGGCCCGCCAAGTGTTCCGGAATCATCGTGCTGCGGAGAAATGGTCAGAGTGGCGCCATAGCCGGAGGCGTGCGCGTCCTGCACATAGGCACTAAACATCTGTGCGGTACTGGTCGTGTCCGGCGTGCCACCCAAGACATACTGGCTGCCGTTCCAATACAGATATTGCGGCGCGACCAGAGCCGCCCCTGCGCTCCAGTCAAAGAGCGAGGACACCCCCGGCATATTTATGAATCCCGCCATGGCAGGATTGTTTTGTAGAAGTGTTGTCTGAAGAAAACAACGGCTGTCTATCGCTTGCCCTGGAACAAACTTACACTGGCACTGGCTGGAATTCATGATCATGGCCGGGTCAGCCGTGGGATATTCGGGGTTGCACGTGGCATAGTTGTCATGCAAAGAAGACATCTCATAAGAAAAAGTGTGAGGCGTCACATCGTCAGGAGGTCCGTTCCAAGCTAAGTACAGAAGTTGCATGTTATACGGGCCATAGACGTTGGTTTCTTGCCCCACGGTGGCATAGCCCGTCATCGGGGTTACGAAGGAATAGAGTTGGCTGGCCTTACCGCCGGCATTCTTATAAGACTGGTTCATCTGTTGGACAAAGTTCGTGATATTGGCGGGCACGCGTTCGTAGACAATCGGCATCCCATAAGCCGGCTGGCCGTTGATTTTGAGATACGCCGGGTCGTCGAGATATTTGGCCATGATACCGGCGTTGCAAATCGCGTCTTGATAGGTGTAAGGCGGTGATTGGCTATGCGCCGCGTAGTAGGCGTCATTGACGACGGAGAGGTTTGAATCGTCGACAAAGAGTTGAAAGCCTTCCTGGCCGGCGATGGCCAGCATCTGTTTAAAAGCGGCGAAAGTCCAGGAGTTGACGGGATCCATCCAATACCAGTTCGTTGGATCGCAGGCGCCCGTGTAATGAGGGAAATACATGTACACCTTGAATGCGTTAATGCCGGCGGCCTTGGCGCGCCGGATGTCATAGCGCAGAAAATCAAGATTACTCTGGTCAGAGGGCCCTATGTAGGGGTAATCGCCATCGTGGCCGACGGGGATATCCCGACGCCACCAATCGATGGGATTGCGCTGAACGAAGGTACCGTTATTGGCGGAGTAATCGGAAGTGAGGATTTTTTCAGGGTTGAAGACCCGATAGCCGCTTAAAGGATTCGTTGTTCCGTTCCAATCGTAGTTGTTCCATCCCGCCCATGTCGGAGTGTAAGCTAAGGGAGCCACCGACGTCGTGCTGATATCCACCGTCTGGTTCCCATACCATATAACCCGAAATTGAAGTTGTTCGGTAGGGGTGGGGATGGCCCCGGCCGTCAGGCATAAACTGAAGGTTTGGAAAACGCCGGGGTTCTGGAAATCCTGGGGATAAAGATCCATCTTATAAATCTGCCGGTTTCCATTTGGCCCGCCGGTGCCGTAGATGTCCAAAGTGGCCACTTTCGAAGCGCTGAAGGCGTTGCTGCCTTCAATCATCAAAGACCAGTTGATTTTCATAAGGAACTGCTGGGACGACGACCAGCCATTTTTTGTCATGAGAGCGCTTTGAAGCTGCTGAACGGGCCAACTGGGGCCATAGCTGAGGAGGTTTTGAATGCCGCTCCCGACGCCGCTCGTCCAGTAATCCTTCGTAATGGAATTATGCCAGCTCCCTACGTTGTGGAGCATAGGGGAGTCAGGCGTGAAGGTTACGGAACTTCCGATGACGCTGCCCTCGTTACGATGATCGATAAAGTAATTAGCCACTACCAGAGGAGGAGGGGCAGGATTGACGGTGACGGTCATGGAGCTTGTCACGATTGACTGGCCATCATAAGCCGACAGCTGAAGTCCATAGGTCCCTGCTTGTGAAAAGCTTGTGTTCGTGGTCGCGGTGTAGGTGCTGGAGAAAACCACGTTAGCCGATTGGCCAACGATAACGCTCCACGTTGATGAAAGGATCGGAAGGCTCCCTGGCGTTATGGTCCCATTGAGCGTCGCGGAAGAGGGCAGAGTAATGGTTTGGTCTGGCCCGGCATTCACTGTGGGCGGCTGATCAGCGATCGTCACGCCTAAAGCGGCTCCGAGACTGATCAAATTCGAGCTGGGATAACCGCGGCCGAGCCACGCGGGGTCTTGCGTGTAATCGGTAAGGGCAAAGACGCCGGCGGGCAAATTCCACAGATACCAGACGGGCTCAAACTGAACCAAGAAAGCTCCGTTTGCAAATGCGGTCGTCGCCCATTGATCGAACATGGAGATGGAGCAGGGATAGGGATATGCCCCGCCGCTGCACATCCAGCTTTGATCTGATAGACCGAGGCCGATGGCATTCCTGTCTTGCATGAAGGAAGAGAAGGCGCCCATCCAGGTCGTGAGTCTTGGGATGGAATCGTTATTGGGTTCGTTATTGTCGAAGTCGATCAAAATTGTATTGGGGTAAGTATCAATAAGTTGCTGCAGTTCCGCTTCATAACCAGCCTGTGGAGGATCTGTCCAGGGACTGGACCCTGAACCAATGATATTGGCCCAGTGGAAATCCGACCATACGACGAACATGTTGTTGTTGTGCGCGAACTGGACATAGGGTTCAGCGAGGGATTTCTGATAGAAATTGTCGGCCGGCAAGGCGTTCGCGTAACCGTTGCACCAATCAACAGGTGGTTGGATAGAGGGATTTTTACAGGCCCGAACGGTAAAATCTTCGGCATAAACTTCCATAAAACGCAGGCCGGCAAAGGAAGCGCCAAACTGCTGCTTGTACGCCGCCGCCTGCGCCACGGAGAGATTCAGGCCGTGAGAGACATCGTAGGGAGCGTTGATGGAGGGCGTTTGCGCGCCGAGCGCCAGCGCGCTGGAAGAATAAGCATCCATCACAAACGGGATCCCGTTTTGGGACAACGCAGTCAAGACAGAAGCCACTTTGGTCTGATCCTTTACCATCGGATCGACCAGGACATAGACTTGGTAGGAGCTCTGGAACGATTTCAGCGTAGCGATGATGCGCTGAAGGCCCACAGTATCTGAATTCTGCACGAGACCGTTCCCGAAGGCCTGATCGAGCGAAAAAATAAGCGTTTTCCCGGCACGTAGACCAGCCGGCGGCCTCGGGATCACATTGATGGACATGTTCGGCGTCAAATCGCCGAACCACTGCACGCCGTCTTGAACCATGCGCCACTGGAAATTGACGGTCCCCGGCGTCGAAGGAGCCGTGGCCGTGAAAACGAAGGACTTGGTCTGGCCGGGAGCGATGGTTTCTCCCGGGGCCAAAGGCACGCGGTTGCCTGCGGGAACCAGCCAGATCGTGTTGTCCTGGGGATTCTGAGAACCCAGGTTATAACTGTTGGCGGAAGTCCATGTCGTATTGCCGATGTTTTTCATGGCCACGGTGACCTGGTAAGACAGGCCCGCGACCATCTGGGTCGGCACGCTTTGGGACACGAATTGCGCGACATTGCCGGTCTCATTGAAATCCGATGAGTTGAGGGCGCGATTATAGAGTGCGGACGAATCCACGGATCCTGAGAACGACCCGTAGTAGCCCCCCTGGGGGCCGGAGCTTCCGATCTGTAACGCGCCGCTGGCGGCCAGCCCCGAACCCTGTCCGCCGCCCGTCTGTTGAAGCACGCCGTCACGGAAAAGCTGAACGGCGCCGGAGGCGGACGTATAGACTCCCGTGTACTCGACCCAGGTGTTGAGGGGCGCCTGCTGACAGGCGCTCTGAGTCGTGCCCCCGCTGTTGCGAGCCCAGAAACAGAGGAGGCCGCTATTGTAAAGCTCCAGCCAATAGGAATTGAGAGAGCCCGCGATCAGGGCGGAGGTGGTCGCGGGCAGGGAGTTGAGCTGTAAGCGGACCTGCAAGGACACATCGCCCGTCGGGTTCAACTGCGGCTGGCTTGGCATCTGGATGATGGAGTTGGTGCCGTTGAATTGCACCGCATTCGATCCGGGCCGGCTTCCGGCGCCCCAGCTGACGTTCGACAACTGCCCCGTCAGGACCCCCCGGTTGACCACATCGGATAAAGCAAAGTTATGTCCCGACCCTTCTCGGAAAGCATAGGACGCCGCCGGCGCCGATGAGACGAGCTTGTAGAGGTAATAGCCGGTGTTTGGATCATGGTCCTGGTCCAGACCCGACGTACTAATCAAACGATAGAAAAGGAAGTAGATATCGCCATTCGAATCTCTGAAGAGATGCGGGTATTGGACACCGCATCCCTGAAGCATGGGATCCATAACGATAGGATTAGCGTTCACGGGCAACTGATCCCAAGGATGAACGGTTAGGTCTGTTGAGCGCATCATCCCGAGGGTCCAGTTCTGGCCCTTTTCACAGCCCTTAAACAAATCATTGGCTTCGATGATTTCATAGTAATAGCTGTTTTCCTTCAGGATGGTAGCGGCTCCGCCGCCGAGAGATCCGGTTTCGCCGTTCCCTCCCTGCCAGGCGACGTTCCATTGGTTGCTGTCGGTCCTGTCAAATATCGGCATGTGATTGACGACCTGCCAGGTGTGAAAATCCTGCGTCTTGGCCACGCCCCGGTATAAGTTGACGCTATCAACGCCATGAAACGTCACAAAGAAGGATCCGTCGGTTTGTTTCTCGACGATGTCCCACGTCCCTTCGTCGTAAATCCCCGACGCGGGGGCGATCTGATTCCACAGCGTGCCGTTGGGTACCACGGGATTCGATGGATCGAGGATGAACGGCTGCATGGGATTGGACGCCTGAAGACTCGCGTGACAGCCGCGCCAAACAGCGGTTCTGTCCAAACATTGGAACATGTAATGCCATGTGCCTGTTTCTGGGTCGAAGAAAACACCTCCGTCCGCTGAAGCGCATTCGTTGGGTCCTCCCGGCACCGGGTCGACTATCGCCACAGGCGCCGACCAGGTCCTCCCTTGGTCCGTGGAGCTGCGTACCACGGTATGCGCGTAGTCTGCAACGCAATAGGAAGGCCTATTGCCAAGAAAATATTCCCGGTGGAACAGGTACCATGTTCCGCCCACCACAACGATATTTGAATTGGAGTTCATCGAATGCCAGGCATACTGACCAACCTGGTCATTGGTCCAGAAGGCGAAGTGGTTCTGGAACACAAAAGAAGCCTTGCCGTCCCAGAAGTCCTGCAGCGTGGGCGACGCGGCCACGACCCTCGTCGCCCCTGCCAGGCACAGAAGAGCGGCGATTGGAATAATCCGTGCAGGAGACTTCATTGTCCCACCCCGACCATCGGCGCCAAGGCGTCGCGGTTTTCATCATCATTTAGAAGCTGCATCAGCTGTTGGTATTCCGGTTCATTGTTATTAATATCGCGAGTCCCGCTGTTACGATGTTGCCGGATGGCTTGGTACTGAATCAGATTGCGCCGCGTTTCTTCCCTGGCTCCAAACTTGATCAGCATGGAGAAGTACTGTGTGTCTCCCAGGTCGCCATACGGCAGCCAGGCGTAGGCAAATTCCTGGCCGAAAACGTGAATGCCCATTCCCACTGTGAGTCCAGCGAGAGGGGAAAGACCTTTGATGGTGTCTGTTTTGTATCCGGTCCTGAGCGAAATCATATCTATCGGGGTCCATTCCACGCCTGTGCGGCCAGAGAGGAGGCCTGTCTGGCTATATACCCCCTCCAGTGTCGATTTCAAGCTATTTTGTAGATGAAAAGCGGCTCCCAGGTGGTAAGCGGCAGGGAGAGAATCTCCTTGGCTGGTGAAAGTGAGTTTGGATCCCACGTTGTTGGCTGTAGCTGACAAGGTCACTTTCTCGCTGGCCTGACACATCGCTCCGGCATCGCCGGCATAGGCCCGGGCCGCGGCGTCGTCGATTTTGCCATCCACGATTTTGCCGGTGACGCCAAGGGCACATCGGTCGGTGACTTTTTGCCCGTAGGAAAGCGAATATGCCGCGTAACGAACGGAAAAATCGCCGATCGGAGCTCCGCTGGGACTTGTCCCCGCGATATCGCCAGATCCCAGGTATTGAATCGAACCCCCCAGTCCGCGGTTAGCCGTTCGCGGTTCACCATCAGCCGCTGGCCACGAACGGCCAAGGGGAATAACAAAGCTGCCAAATTCATAATGGATTGATTCGAGGTAATCGAGATGCTGGGCAGACAGCTGAGGAGCCGAAAGAAAGCCTAAGCCGGCCGGATTGTAGACGGGCGCATAGGCATCGGTTGCCAGGGCAGAATAAGCCGAACCGAGGGCGGCCGGAGCGGCGCCCACAGGGATGTCCAGAAACGACGCCCCTTCCGTGCCGTTTGAGCCCCAAAGAAAAGCGACCGGCTGAAGCACAAAAATCAGTAAAAGAAGGGGGAAAATCCTTTTCACGTTTCAAGTATGCTGTTTGAATGTTACGGGTTGATTTCTAGAATGTTAATTGAATGTTACATTTTACCCGACGAAAAGTTCAAAAATTGTGTTCATTTTTCGCTAGAAAATAGCGGCAGCGCATGTTAGGATCTACAAAGGTATGAATTATTACGATTTTGACGTCAGGATCGCCTATGCCGACACCGACCGGATGGGTGTCGTGTATTACGCCAATTATCTGGCGCTTTTTGAGCGCGGCCGCACCGAGTTTCTGCGCTCGCTCGGCCTGCGCTATCGCGACTTGGAAGAGAAACAGCGGCTTTTTATGCCGGCCAAAGAGGCGCATGTGGAATATTTCGCGCCGGCGCGTTATGACGAACTGATCAAGATACGCACCTTTCTGACCGAACTGGGACCGGCGCATCTCACCTTCGGCTCCGAGATCTTTGATGAGGCCGGCAAACTCATTGCCAAAGGCTGGGTGAAGCTGGCGGTGGTCAACCTCCTCTGGAAGCCCGCGCGTCTGCCGGCCGATCTGCGCACTCTCCTCGAAAAAAATCTCGCCCAGTAACGAATAAATTCCGCTGCAAAATCCTCTAAGAGGTATGAGTCTCTTCGGACGGTATGCCCTGGCCTGGTGCGTCATGGGGTATATGGCGATGATCGTTCTGCTGCATGGGCTTGGGCTTTTCCCGCGAGCGGGGATCTACGATCTCTCGCGTTTGATCGGAAATTCGGTGGTGACTCTGGAAGGCCGGGTCGTGGATTCTCCGGTCATCCGGTGGAATCAAACGCGCTTCCTTTTCAGCGGACAGGCCGACCCGATGGCCGCCTTCCATGGGAAAGTGGTCGTCACGCTGAACTTTGTTGATGAGGATCTGGCGCCCGGAGACCGCATCCGCGTCCGCGGTTGGCTTTCTTCGCCGCGTCCGCCTTCCATGACCCGCGACTTTGATGAACAGAGTTATTGGGCGACCCATGGCGTCTTTTCCATGCTTAAAGTCTGGACCACGGATGGCCTGACCGTTCTTAAGCGGTCTTCCGCCTGGAGCCTCGAACGCTCGGCCTGGCTGTTTCACCGGCGCTACCGCGAATTCTGGGAGCGCCATTTGGCTTGGAATGAAGCGGGCCTCCTGCTCGGCGTGACGATCGGCGCGCGCGGCACGCTCCCGAAACAGGTCAAGGAAGCCTGCATCCGGGCGGGCGTCTATCACATCGTCGTCGTATCGGGCCAGAACATGTCTCTGATCATCGGTTTGGGGGTGGGCTTCCTTCTCCTGGCGCGCGTTCCACGGCGGCATGCCTTGTGGGTCTGTCTGGCGCCCATCGTTTTTTATACGGCCGCCGTTGGCGGTGATCCGCCGGTCACGCGCGCCGCCGCGACCGCGGTGGTCGGGCTTTTCGCCGCCATGCTCGGACGGGACATCCCGCGGTATTACCCGATCCTTCTGGCAGCGGGCTGGATCCTCATCCGGGAGCCCGAAGCGCTGCTCGGCGCCAGCTTTCAATTGTCCTTTGGGGCGACGTTGAGCATTCTCACCATCCTTCCGTTCTGGGAGAAGCGCTGGAGCGGGCGTGTCCGTTGGCGGAAGTGGATCATGGAAGCCGGCATCCTGGGCCTGTGCGTCCATATCGGCATCTGGCCGATCCTCGTTTACTATTTTCATCGGTTGTCGCTGGCCGGTCTTTTGGCCAACTGGACGGTGTTCCCGCTGTCGGGAATCCTGATGATTGTCGGCCTGGCCGTGGGCACTTGGGGGGCGCTTCTGCCGGGAACGGTCCCTTGGCCGGTCATCGCGTTCGTTCGAGGCGGGGCGCGCCTCATGCTCGCGCTTATTGAACGGATGAGCGCCTGGCCCTGGGCCGTCCGCCCGGTCGCTCCGCCGGCCTGGTGGATCGTCGGGCTGTATTACGGATTCTTATTTGGTATCCTCTCCTTGGTCCATAGACGGAAAATCTATGCAAAAAAAATCCCTCCTCAGGCAGGTCGGCCTCGTTTATAACGCGGATAAGCCGCGGGCTCACCACGAATGGCAGCGCTTGAAACGCTGGCTTGTGCAGCACAAGGTGAACGTGATCGCGGGGTCCAGGGTGTCGCCCGCCATGAGAGCGGCGGAATTTGTCGTGGCTGTAGGCGGAGACGGCACGGTGCTTGCCGTCGCGCGCCAGGTGTCCGGCTGGGGCATCCCGGTGCTGGGCGTCAATGTGGGGAGGCTTGGATTTTTGGCCGCGACGGAAGTGGGCGCGATGTTTCGAACGCTCGCGCGCGTGCTGGCGGGCGAAGGCCGCGTCGAAGTGCGGACGATGCTTTCCGTCAGCGGCGTCGCGAAGGGAAAAAAATTCGGACGCTATCTCGCTCTCAATGACTGCGCCGTTCGTTCCGGGCCGAGCGGGCGCGTGCTCCAGCTGCAGGCCACGGTCCGCGATCGTCCACTGGCCAGTTATGCCGGCGATGGATTGATCGTCGCGACACCCACGGGATCCACCGCCTACAATCTAGCCGCCTCCGGCCCGATCCTTTATCCGGATCTTGACGTCATGCTGCTCTGCCCCATTTGTCCGCATTCCCTGGCGCAGAGGCCGCTGGTGATGCCCACCTTCGAAGTCCTGGAGGTTGAGGTCTTAAAGCCCAGCCCTGAGGCGATTTTGTCCGTGGATGGCCTGGTGGTTCAGACCCTGCATCCCGGCGATCGCCTGACGATCCGTCGCGCGACGGAACAGGCCAAACTTCTCATGGATCCCGACCGCACCTATTACCAGGTGCTGCAATCGAAGCTCAAATGGGGGGAGTCGTGATCCGGGAAATCGGCATTAAAAATTTTGTCCTGATCGAAGACCTGCGCCTCGACTTCGATCAGGGACTCAATGTCCTGACTGGAGAGACCGGAGCGGGAAAAACGATCGTGCTCGACGCGATCGGGCTTCTGCTCGGCGACCGCTTCCGGTCGGACCAGGTCCGGCAGGGCGCGGAACGGGCCAGTATCGACGGCGTGTTCGAGGCGCCTGGTCAACGGGATTTTGAGGTCTGGCGGAAGGATCATGGTTTTGAAAGAGCCGACGAGATTGTGATTCGTCGAGAAGGCTACCCGGATGGGCGATCCAAAGCTTATTTGGACGATCAGCCGGTCACCCTCGCGACGCTGCAGGAAGTGGGCGCTTTTCTCGTCGACATCCATGGCCAGAACGAGCACCAGCAGATCCTGAAACCATCGGTCCAGCTGGCGCTCCTGGACCGCTTTGCCGGCCTGGAAGAGAAACGCGAGACAATCGCCCCCTTATTCAAGGCGTGGAAGAATCTCCAGGAGCAGTTGAACGCCAAAGCGCTTTCTGAAGAAGAGCGGCTTCAGCGGATCGATGTCTACCGCTTTCAGCTCCAGGAAATTGAAAAAGCGAATCCAAAAGCCGGGGAGGAAGAAGAACTCAACCAACGGCTACCGGAACTGAAGAACGCCGGCCGATTGCAGACACTGGCTGCGACCGCTTATGGGTCGCTTTATCAGGATGAGGGGTCTGCCCTTGAACGTCTAGGCCAGGCGGAAAAAGCTTTTGAATCCTTGTGCAGCCTGGCGCCTTCGGTGGAACCTTTATCGAAGGACTTATCGGAAGCCCGGGCCCGATTGGAAGAAGTGGCGCACAACCTTCAATCATTTTCCAGACGGTGGGAAGCCGACCCCGATGCGCTCGAAGCGAGTCTCAGCCGCCTCGATCTGCTCTCCCGATTGAAGAAAAAGTACGGATCGACGGTAGAGACGATCCTTTCACACGCGGAGCATCTGCGGACGGAACTCGAACGGCTGGAAAATGCCGATCAGCACCGCCAAGAACTTCAACAGCAGACCGAAAAAGCGCGCGCGGAATTGGCCGCCGCGTCCCGCGAGCTTTCGCGCCGGCGCCAGAAAGCGGCCCGCGATTTGTCCGAGGCGGTACAGAAAGAATTGGGAGATCTGGGATTAAAGTCAGCGGTTTTCCGCTGTCAGCTGGAAGCGCTGGCAGAACCCACCTCCATCGGCATCGACCAGGCGGTTTTTGAATGGGCGCCGAATCCCGGCGAAGGCATTCAGCCGTTCAAAGCCATCGCGTCCGGCGGTGAGATGTCGCGCGTGATGCTGGCGCTCAAATCCGTTCTCGCGGACGCGGATGCCGTGCCCACGCTGATCTTTGACGAAATCGACGCGGGCATCGGCGGCCTGATGGCCCAAGCGGTGGGGAAAAAGCTCCGGGCTCTGGCCCGCCATCACCAGATCCTTTGCGTGAGCCATCTGCCGCAGATCGCCTCCTGCGCTTCGGCGCATTTCCAGGTGTCCAAGCGCACCTTGCCTACCGGCAGGCAGGCGGCGAAGTCCCGCACCTTTGCCGTCATCGCGCGCCTCGATTCCGCCGAACGCGTCAATGAGCTGGCCCGCCTTCTCGGCAGCAACGTAACGCCCACCAGCGTCCAGCAC
>Ga0182027_10010829_pt1 | contig 12940 bp, 10 predicted proteins | sample 712E1DmetaG_FD_121300 | JGI IMG/M metagenome (GOLD analysis project Ga0182027, IMG submission 121300) | Permafrost microbial communities from Stordalen Mire, Sweden - 712E1D metaG (Illumina Assembly) | ecosystem: Environmental > Terrestrial > Soil > Wetlands > Permafrost | place: Sweden...
CCAATGGTTCTTTGGTCTGAAGGCACACATCGGCGTGGACAGTAAAGAAGGGATCGTGCATTCGGTATGCACCTCCGCCGCCTCGGTGGCCGACAAGCACATGCTGCCCGATCTGCTGCACGGCGAAGAACGAAAAGTATGGGGCGACGGCGGCTATCAGGGCCAGACGGCGGCGATCCGCGAGGCCGCACCGCACGCGCAGGACATGACCTGCCGCAGGACGAAGTTCAAGAACTATGTGGACGAAGAAGCCCGGCGTAAGAACACGACGAAGTCGCAAGTTCGAGCGAAAGTTGAACATGTGTTCCGCATCCTGAAGCGCGTCTTCGGTTTCGACAAGGTGAGATACCGGGGGATCGCGAAGAACCATCATCGGCTGCGCGCCAACTTCGCTCTGGTGAACCTGTATCTGCACCGCAAACGCCTGGCAGTGCTCGGGCAGTAGTGCGTCTGGAGGCAGGGTAATCCGCCTCCAGGCGCTTCAAACACCATCAAAATGCGGACAAATCCGCACCACTTCCACCTACACTCCAACGCGTCACAAAATTAGAGGCCTACGCAGAGCTTCCTTAAGTCATCACTCGCGAGATTCGGCCAGCATTCGGCGTTGGCGCCCAGGACGCTCGCACTCTGCGCCAGAACTGGCATCTGAACGGCGCGTCGGTGCGCACCGCGCGAGTATGACCTTCCAGCCGTTCCGAGCCGCGGTTGGTCACTGCGATCCCAGCAATGTCAAAACGAAAATGCAGGCCGATCACATCGTGTCCAGCCTCATGACTCATCGCGCGGTTCATGTTCGCATGGACTCTCTTGATGGATGCGGTCTAACGAGTCACAATCCTCATGACGTTGATGATTTTTTCTTACGTTCTGCTTTCGGCAAGGGTACCTCTTCGATGACCTCAAGGATCTGCGGGTAAGTAGTCTTGTCGTTCATCCGCACACGGAAGCCTCGCTGCCGGTGCAATTGCGCTCCCGTGACGGGTGTGCAGTAGGCAAAGTGCTTTGAAACGTAATTGCCCGTGCTCTCATCAAAGACCTCAAAGACAAATCTGTTCTCTCGTGTGGGTCCAACCGTTTTCGACCCAACGATGCGAATGACGAACACCTGGTTCGCAGCGGGAAACATCGAAGGAGAACCCTTGATCTTGGCGCGCCCGATTTTCCCAACGACGAGTCCCCGGTCAATGCGAGGGTGACTCTTCGCAGCAGCCTTTGCCAGCTTGTCCACCCGTTTCAAAAGCGGGGAAGATTTGTTCTGTACTTTGCAAATGTCGATCCGAATTCTCGCCTTTGACTTCGCCGACAGGAAGTCCTTCCACAGGTCCGAGTTGTCAATCGGCCGTCCGGCAGCGGTACGCCATTTGGCTTTCTGCCAGGACGGGGCTGAGAATTGGCCATCAACCACATATCGTGAGTCACTGAATATTTGCACTCTGCTGCACCGCCGGTTCATTTCCTCTTCCCTCACCCACTTCATGGTGGCGATGCAAGCGGACAGCTCCATCCGATTGATGGTGCTTTCTTTGAACCCCTGAAACACAACTTCATGCTCGGTCGGGTCATCGGGATACACGACGACTCCGGCGTATCCCGATTTCCTCCCCTCATTCGGATAGCATGATCCGTCGACCGAGATTTGAACGGCATGTGGGTCGGGTTCATGTGCCATGCCCGCCAGCCTAGCAGATTCTCACCGTTCTGCACATCGGCGCGCATACGGGTCCGGCCACTCTGCCTGCCTGGCCTGTGCCGGCCATCAAGCGGAAATCTGACGGGCGCGGCTGACTGCCTAAAGTGCTTTGAAATCGTTGTATTTGGTCTGGAACTGATGTTGCATGTTTGCGGCTGACATGGTGGATGGAAGAACTAGAGTTCGTTGATTGAACCTTCCATAAGCTAGGACCTTAGATACATTTGGCGCTTCTCGGTTCGCAACAAAGAAGCAGTCTGCTGCCCTCATCTCGCGGCACAATCCCAAAAAAGAGCGAGAAAGGCCGAGAGGTAAGGGCGTTGAATAGTACTTACATTCAGCGACGATCAAGGCAGAAGAGTATCGAGGGTTCACATCGTTATCTCGGCAAAAACTCGCTTCGGTTTGCTCTATGACCGCAACGTCTGCCTCGTGGGCAACACCGGACTTCCCGTCGAGCTTTATTCCGAGATGGGCTTCCAATACTGGTCTGCCGGGAAAGCTAATTACCGCATGGGTGAAGCTTGGGTTCGCAGAGGAGATGGTGCCAGGGGAGGCTCGAAGAACAGGTGCGTTGGCTTGTTGGCCACCGGCCGTCTGAAGAGACACAGTGGCCCCTTCTTCCCGAGCTGCCCTTATTGCAAGAAGCCATATAAACGCTTCATAGCGGTCGTTCATCGCGGCGGAACTTAGGCTCCCCAGATTTGGAGTCTGAAATTCCGACTGCAACAACTGGATAAGAGCGGGATTTGTAGGCACTATTGCTCCACCCCTCCCATGAGTTTCGCTATGAGGTCAGTGACGCGAGCTTCAGCTTGCGCATGAGAAGCAACTGCAGCTTCATCGATAACAAAAGTCTCTTCCTCGGCGAACCTACCCTCTGACTGAAACGTTATGTTTCCAAATTCCTTAACCAAAGCCCCGTTCAATGATGCTGATTCGACAAACACTCCACGAATTGCCTCTGTCAACAGCGCTAACTGCTCCTGAGGTGAATATGGAAGGCTTCTTGTAAATTCTCCAGTCGGACGCCTTTTTGACTCCTCATCTTCGACCGGATGCAATGCAGGACGCCCGCGAGGACGCCTAACCTTAACCTTTTCTTGGGTTCTACCCTCTTGAACAGCGGCAGACACCTGTCGGACGATCCAGTCTGCTCCTCCTTCGCTAAGAGCCGCGGAAAGACGTTCGAGTGTATCTCTGGCTTCGGCCTCGTCCATGGCGTCATTCTAGCGCGTACAGCCAATCGCAGTCATAGTAGTTCTTCCGCCGTTTTGGATCTTTCGTGGGTGACGAGCAAATCGGAAGTGATGAAAATGGCACTTCAATCCGCCGCAAAGGCACCAAACTACTCTGCTCAGTCCCCACGCTTCCGCGCCGCAGACCGCTAAAGAGTTCGGCCCACACCCCGCATCGCCGCCGCTGCCGAAACCATGCGCGCCGGCCGGACCGGCACCGGCACGTCGCCCCTTGCGATCTCGTCATAGAGCAGAATCTCCCAGCCCATCGCATTCCTTAGTCCGCCGCCATCGGGCCGTCGCTTCGCAGTGGGGCCCCATGTCGGCGGCCTCACCGAAACAACGGAAAGGAACAAGGCGCATGGGTCATCTACGTCGTTGACGACGGGGCTATCACAGTTTGGCGCCGGAACGGTCAACGGCTATCCCCGTGTTTCGGGATAGTTCACGCTTCAGGCACGGGATGCCGGGGGATTCCGATTCCGGCTTGTCTCTAGCTGCTAGAATCGCTGGTTAGGCAAACATCCATGGCAAACAATCATTCCGAGCTGGAGAAGCGTCTCTGGGAAGCCGCAGACGACCTCCGGGCGAACTCGAAGCTCAAGTCTGCGGAATACTCAGTCCCTGTTTTGGGGCTCATCTTCCTCCGCTACGCCGACCACAAGTTCGGCGAAGCCGAGAAGAAGCTGCCGCAACAAGGCACAGGACGCCGCAAAGTCGGCAAGACCGACTATCAGGCTCAAGGTGTCCTCTTCATCCCTGAGAATGCCCGGTTCTCGCACCTGCTGAACCTCCCTGAGGGCATCGATGTCGGCAAGGCCATCAACGATGCCATGAAGGCCATCGAGGCCGAGAACGAAGACCTCCGAGACGTTTTGCCCAAAACGTACAACGCCCTTGAGAAAAGCCTGCTCATCACACTGCTGAAGAACTTCTCGTCCATACCGATGACCATCGAGGGAGATGCCTTCGGCAAGATTTACGAATATTTCTTGGGAAATTTTGCCATGTCGGAGGGGCAGAAGGGCGGCGAGTTCTTCACCCCAACCAGCATCGTCAAGCTCATCGTGGAGATTATCGAGCCGTACCACGGTCGCATTCTCGACCCGGCTTGCGGTTCAGGCGGCATGTTCGTGCAGTCGGCGGCATTCGTGGAGCACCACCGGGAGAGCGTCAACGAGATTGCCGTCTACGGGCAGGAGAAGGTCGCCGAGACCATCCGCCTCTGCAAGATGAACCTCGCCGTCCACGGTCTCTCCGGCGACATCCGCCAGTCGGTCACCTACTACGAAGACTCGCACAAGAGCGTCGGCAAGTTCGACTTCGTGATGGCGAATCCACCGTTCAACGTGGACAAGGTGGACAAGGAGCGCATCAAGGACGACCCGCGCTACCCGTTCTCCATTCCAAAGGCCGACAACGCCAATTACCTCTGGATTCAGTTGTTCTACTCTGCCCTGAACGAGACCGGGCGTGCCGGGTTCGTCATGGCGAACTCGGCGGGAGATGCCCGAGGCTCCGAGTTGGACATCCGCCGTGACCTGCTCAAGTCGGGAGCCGTGGACACAGTGGTATCGGTCGGCTCGAACTTCTTCTATACGGTGACGCTCCCATGCACGCTCTGGTTCCTCGACCGAGGCAAGGCGAAGTCCAAACTTAAAGACAATGTGCTCTTCATCGACGCCCGTCACATCTTCACGCAGATTGACCGGGCACACCGGGAGTTCACACCCAAGCAAATTGAGTTCCTCTCAAACATCGTCCGCTTGTATCGAGGCGAAAAGGCTGAGACCGAAACCGGAAGCACCAACCTGATGAAGGAGAGTTTCCCGACCGGCAGATACGCTGACGTGCTCGGGCTGTGCAAAGTCGCCACACTCGATGAAATCGAAGCACAGGGTTGGAGCCTCAATCCGGGCCGATATGTGGGCGTAGCCGAACGAGCGACGGACGACTTCGAATTCGCCGTGCGACTGGAAGAACTCAATGAGGAGCTTGAGACGCTGAACATCGAGGCGAGGGAGTTGGAAGAAATAATTTCTGGGAATGTAGCCTCTCTGTTGGAAGGTAAAGCATGAATGGGGGCGGCTGGAGACAGGCACGGTTGGGAGACCACGTCGAAATCCAGACGGGCTTCCCATTCAAGAGCAAGGATTACACCGAAGACCCAAGCGGCATAGCATTACTGCGTGGCGACAACATCGTGCAGGGAAATCTCCGCTGGGAGGGTGTCAAGCGATGGCCTAATAGCGGCTCCACCAATTACAACAAATACCTGCTCTGTGAGGATGATGTTGTTGTGGCGATGGACAGACCTTGGATTGAAGCAGGTCTGAAATACGCTTGGATTACGAAACGAAACCTCCCCTGTCTTTTGGTGCAGCGGGTGTCGCGGCTGCGCGGTATCAATGGTCTCTCTACCGGATATGTCCGTTACATAATTGGTCACCACTCGTTCACGGATTATGTCAAAGGTATTTGGACAGGCGTGGCCGTGCCCCATATCAGTGAATCTCAGATACGTGCTTTCCATTTTCAGTTACCACCTGCTCACGTACAAGCTCGAATCGTCGCAATCCTTCGCGCTTATGACGACCTAATTGAGAACAACACTCGGCGCATCAAGATTCTGGAGCAGATGGCGCAGATGCTCTACCGGGAGTGGTTCGTCAATTTCCGCTTCCCCGGCCACGATAAGGTCAAGCTGGCGAAGTCAGAGGTCGGTGAGATTCCTATAGGCTGGGAACTCAAACGCATGGACGAAGTCGTCGAAGTTATAGACTGTTTGCATTCGAAGAAGCCAGAGCATATCGCTGATGGATCAGGTCTCCTACTTCAACTTTTCAACATCGGAGAGAACGGGAAGCTCGATATCTCGAAGAGGTTCCTTGTGAGCGATTCGGTTTACAAGCTCTGGACGAGCAGGATAGAAGTCCGAGGCGGAGACTGCGTCATCACGAATGTGGGGCGCATCGCCGCCGTCGCGCAGATTCCCGCAGGTTTACGAGCCGCCCTTGGACGAAATATGACCGGGATACGCCCCCGAGGAATTACGCCAACATATCTCATCGAGTACTTGCTCTCTCCATACATGGCTGCGGAAGTGTCGAAGAAGAAAGATGCGGGGGCAATCATGGACAGTCTGAATGTGAAAGGCATAGTCAGGTTGACAGTTCCAATGCCACCGCCAGAGTTGATGCAGGATTTCGAACAACTGTCGCGTCCGCTCCGAAGGCAGGTCGAGGTTCTTGTCCAGAAGAACCTGAACCTGCGCTCAACCCTCGACCTACTGCTCCCCAAGCTGGTCTCGGGCGAAGTCAGCGTTGAACAAATCGAACAGGAAGTGGTCGCAGAGATGGTATGACCCACACAGACCCAGACGGTGAAGGCACGCTCGAACTCAACACGATGGAGTTGTTCGAAACCCTTGGTTGGGAAGTCGAAGACTGCTACCACGAGACCTTTGGCGTGGTGCAACACTCGGGCGGGAGACCTCGGCTCAGGTTGTCCTCGAACTTCGTCTGCGGGAGGCGATCACAAAGCTGAACCCCGGCCTCTCAACAGCCGCCGCAGACCTTACGGTCGCAGAACTGGCAAAAGACCGTAGCGTCCTGAGCCCCGTCCGGGCGAACCAAGAGGTCTATCAACTCCTCAAAGACGGCGTGAAGGTCACATACCGCACCGACGACGAAGAAGAGGCTATCGAGGTTGTCAAGATTATCGACTGGGAGACGCCGGAGAACAACGACTTCTTCCTCGCTTCCCAGTTTTGGATTTCAGGCGACTACGGCAGGAAGCGTGCCGACCTGCTGGGATTCGTCAATGGCATTCCGCTGCTCTTCATCGAATTGAAGGCGTCCCACATCTCTCTGGAGAACTCCTACAAGCACAACCTCTCCGACTACAAGACGACGATTCCCCAATTGTTCTGGTACAACGCGGTCATTATCCTCTCGAACGGATCGAAGAGCAAAATCGGCAGCGTCACTGCCGGGTGGGAGCACTTCGCAGAGTGGAAGAAGATTAACGATGAAGGCGAAGAAGGCGTGGTCAGTCTGGAGACCATCATCCGAGGCGTTTGCGACAAAGCTCGGCTCCTCGATATCGTGGAGAACTTCACGATATTCAGCGAGGCGCAGGGAGAGACGGCGAAGCTGGTCGCCAAGAACCACCAGTTCCTCGGCGTGAACCGAGCCCTTCATGCAGTACAGGAGCTAAAGGAGAACCAAGGCAAGATTGGTGTTTTCTGGCATACGCAGGGGTCTGGCAAGAGCTTCTCGATGGTGTTCTTCTCGCAGAAGGTTCTGCGGAAGCTCCACGGCAACTGGACGTTCCTTATCGTCACCGACCGCGAAGACCTCGACGGCCAGATTTACAAGAACTTCGCCTCGACGGGTGCGGTGATTGAGAAGGAAGAGCACGTCCGGGCTCAGAGTGCCGAGCACCTGAAGCAGCTTCTCAACACCGAAGACCACCGCTTCTTGTTCACCCTGATTCAGAAGTTCCGCACCGACGATGGCGAGAAGTACCCGAAGCTCTCAGACCGGTCGGACATCATCGTCATCACCGACGAAGCGCACCGGAGCCAGTACGACACCTTTGCGATGAATATGCGGAACGCTCTGCCGAACGCCGCCTTCATCGGCTTTACAGGCACGCCGCTGATGGCGGGTGAGGAACGCACAAAGGAAGTTTTCGGCGACTACGTCTCGGTCTACAACTTCAAACAGTCGGTTGATGACGGCAACACAGTCCCGCTCTATTACGAGAACCGCATCCCTGAACTCCAACTCGTAAACGAGAACATCGCAGAGGATATCGCCGACATTGTTGATTCCGCCGACTTGAGTGACGACCAGCAAGCCAAGCTGGAGCGGGAGTTTGCCCGAGAGTACCACCTCATCACGCGGGAAGACCGTCTGGAGAAGATTGCCGAAGACCTTGTGGCTCACTACACCGGGCGCGGCGTGCTGGCGAAGGCAATGGTCATCTCCATCGACAAGGCGACCGCCGTCAAGATGTACGACAAGGTTCAGAAGTACTGGAAGGTGAAGCTGGACGAAATGCGTAAGGTCATCGCCGCCGCCGACCCTGCCGACAGGCCGGAACTCGAAAGCCGTCTGAAGTACTTCGAAGAGACGGACATGGCGGTCGTGGTGTCCCAGTCGCAGAACGAGATTGAGGAGTTCAAGAAGAAGGGGCTGGACATCGCCACGCACCGCAAGCGGATGGTCAAGGAGGACTTGGAGACGAAGTTCAAGAATCCCGACGACCCATTGCGAATCGTCTTCGTCTGCGCTATGTGGATTACCGGGTTCGATGTCCCGTCATGTTCGACCATCTACCTCGATAAGCCGATGAAGAACCACACCCTCATGCAGACGATTGCACGAGCGAATCGAGTGTGGAAGGACAAGCAAAACGGCCTCATCGTGGACTACGTTGGAATCTTCCGCAACCTCCAGAAAGCTCTCGCCATCTACGGTACTACGGAGGCCGGAGGCGAGATGCCCATCAAGGACAAGGATGAGCTTGTCCGGCTGCTCAACGACGCTATCCAGAAGGCGTTGGTCTTTTCCCAGCAGCACGACGTGGAACTCGACAAGATTCTGAAGGCCACGGGCTTTGAGCGGGAGAAGCTGAAAGAGGATGCGGTTGCTGCATTCGTCCTGAAGGATGACATCCGCCGACAGTTCCTCGGTCTGGTCGGGGATGTCGAAAAGCTCTTCAAGTCGCTACTCCCAGACCCTACAGCGAACCAGTTCGGTGCTATGCGTAAGCTGCTGGTCGTGATAGCGGAGAAGATACGCAGCGAGATTGGAATCGCCGATATTTCCGGCATCATGGAGCAGGTGTCCAGCGTTCTTGATGAGTCCATCGCTACCGAGGGCTACGTGATTCGCCCATCGGCTGTCGAGGCCAACTACATTGACCTGAGCAAGATTGATTTCGACCTGCTGCGGCAACAATTCAATACCGGGCGGCAGGCCATAGAGGCTCAGAAGCTGCGGACTCAGATTGCGGTCAAAGTGGCGACGATGGTTCAGATGAACAAGACCCGGATGAACTTCCTCGAAGAGTTCCAGCGGATGATTGACGAATACAACTCCGGCGCGGCCAACATCGAAACCTTCTTTGCTCGGCTGATGGCGTTTATGCAGAAGCTGTCGGAAGAGGACAAACGAGCGATATCCGAGGAACTGACCGAGGAGGAATTGACCATATTCGACCTGCTGACGAAGCCGGAAGTGACTTTGACCAAGGCAGAGGAACGTGAGGTGAAGAAGGTCGCCAAAGAACTTCTCCAAAAGCTCAAGAGCGAAAAGCTGGTTCTCGACTGGAAGAAGAGGCAAGCGACACGGGCAGCGGTGCGGTACACAATTGAGACAGTTCTGGATGAATTGCCTCGAACCTATACGCCCGAGCTTTACCAGACCAAATGCAACGTCGTGTACCAGCATGTGTTCGATTCCTATACTGGGCAGGGCGGAGGGCTGTACGCAACAATGTAGTAGTCATCGTGGGATTGAATGTGAGCGTCGAAGTCGAGGCCGACACAGGGCATGGGCGTCACGATGGAAAGGTTCTATGTACAGCAAATGAAGACCAAGTGGGGAAGCTGCAACCCCAGCGCCGGGACGATTCGCCTCAACACAGAACTGGCCAAGAAGCCGAAGGAGTGCCTCGAATACATAGTGGTCCATGAGATGGCGCACCTGCTGGAGCCAATACACAATGCCCGTTTTGTCGCTTTGATGGATCGGTTTATGCCGAATTGGCGACTCCGCCGGGATCACCTGAATAAATTGCCTGTGCGCCATGAAGAATGGGGATATTGAACCGGTGCCATCCTAGAAGTGAATTACGAGGTGCAATGATGGTCGAATTCTATGATCGAAACGGTAAGAGGTTCCACGAACAGTTCCAGAAATGGAGAAGGACACATCAGGCGGGGTACTTTCTATCCTTCAAAACTAAAACCCGTACCCGGCTTCACTCTTCAAGTTGCAGGCATCCCGGTGACACTCTATGGGGTGGGCGGGTGGGTGGTCGCAGCGGTGAGCTAAGCTCATTGACCAAGCATCGAAAGATATGCTCTGACAGTCGAAGTAAATTACTGTTGTGGGCGAAACGAGAGCGCGTGGAGACCTCGCCCTGCCATGATTGCATCAACGCTGAGCTTTCCGAAGTGCGAGGGGCTCGCATTGCCTCTACGAATCGAGTTGCCAAGATAACAGCGGTATTTGTGCGAACTGGATGGATGGAGACGTATCGAGGCTCTGAAACAGAGGAGCAACCTAGGGGCGGAGGCAAGAATAACCAGTTGGGAAAGGGAGGAGGAGAAAGAGACAACTTCCTTCCTGACGCGGCTGGTCATCTTCATGGGTATTTTGCTGTAGGTAGGGGAGACCAGAACATCAATCTGTTCCGTGTCGATGGCCGCCCTGAGTCTCGAATGCTTGATGAGATTTCACCAATTCTCGTGATCTTTGTCGCACCGCACGAGGATGGGAAAGGTGCAGTCATCGTTGGATGGTATTCGAAGGCTCGGCTGTTTCGGCGGCAGCATGAGTTCAAACCGGGGAAGCTCGGACGCGTTGAAGCCGAGGCGAGGGAGTCTGTACTTGTTCCCCATACAAGGCGGAGTAGAGGACCACGCATTCCCAGGGCCACGCCCACCACTACCGGAATGGGAGAATCGAATATTTTCTACATGACCGAGAAAGACGGGGGAAGGCGCTCGTTGCCCTGGGCGGACGCTGCCATCAAGTACGTGACCAATTACATAGACGAAAACGCCCTTGTCCCTGGAGCCACGGATGTGGCAGACCCTGTCACCTCGACCGAGGTAAAGGAAGACCAAAAGGCAGGCTTCGCAAGCAATCCAAGAATCCGCAAGGCTATCGAAGAACACGCAATGCGATTTGTAGAGAAGGAGTTTAAGAAGCAACGCATCATACTTGAGGACTGGTCGAAGACGCGCTCATACGATTTTAGCTACCGGGACGGCGAGACGGAGCGATTCATTGAGGTAAAGGGTTCTCAACATAAACAGCCAGCGATCATCCTGACTGCTAACGAGGTGCTCTTCGCTCGGGAGCACTCTGCACACATGGTTCTGTGCGTCGTGCATTCCATACAAGTGAAGGATGGAGTTGAACCCAAAGCATCCGGGGGTATCTTGGAGTGTTTTCAGCAATGGAATCCTAGCTCGCACAAACTTGAGGCAATCCAGTACCAGTGCAAGTTGAATCGCGATCTCGCGGGGGCGCAGGAGCGGCAACCAGAGAAGAGCCCGTCCGGCCATTCCGCAGACACACGGAGAGGGGCTGACACAGTTGAGGTAAGGTTCTCTGGGATCTAATCCCGTCTCTTAAATGCCTCAATCCAAGCGATGAGTTGCTGAAGATCGCCTCCGATCTTGTCGAGAGTGGGCAGGGGGACCGGCGCATACTGATACAAAGTCTCGCTGGAGATGCCAAATTCGTGGGCGAGGACACCCGAAGCGACCGCCGCTAGCGGTCCCGTTCCAACGAAATAGGAGAGGCAACACATATCGAGGCGCTATGAAAGCAAAAGACAAGAGCACCAACAAGAATGCGACCGGCCAACTTCACCTGACCAGCAGCTTTACGAGCGCAATCGATTATGCGCGTATCCTCCACATTGAGCGGCGCAAGGGGACCGATATTCCGTACATGGCGCACCTTCTCGGGGTTGCCTCCTTGGTCATGGGTGAGGTCGGGCACGCCGGATTTCCCATCACCGAAGACATGGTGATCGCCGCACTTCTTCATGACGCAGCCGAAGATCAGGGGGGAGAACTGCGGCTCCAGGACATTGAGTGCAATTTCGGCTCGAATGTGGCCCGCATGGTCGAGGGACTGTCCGACAGTCTTACTGCCGACCCGAGCCACAAGGAACCCTGGCCGGAGCGCAAGAAAGCATATATCCGAAGGCTTCACAAAGAATCGGCGGATGTCCGGCTCATTTCGGCTGCCGACAAGCTTTACAACGCACGAACAATCCTCGAAGACTATCGGGAGATCGGGCCACAGGTTTGGGACCGATTCAAGCGTGGTCGGGAAGATCAGATCTGGTATTTCAACGAGATCTTAAAGGTGTACAAATTGCATGGAACGGGTCGGCTTGTTGAAGAGTTGCAGCGAGTTGTCGCCGAACTCCGCCACCTATCAGCCGATGAGCGCATTGACATTCCATCCGTTGAAATCTCAGGCACTGTAATGCCCACCGAGCGGAGGAGTAATGAACGAGATAACCCGTGCCATCAGCATTCGCCAGCCGTACGTCGAGCTGATACTCCAGGGGAAGAAGCGGAAGGAGTTCCGATCACGGCGGACGCACCTCCGGGGTAGGGTCTATGTCTACGCGTCCATGACCACCAAGAATGATCCATCGGCCTGGCGCACTTCAGGCAAGTCCCCAGGCACGCTCACGACAGGCAAGATCGTCGGGACGGTAGAGATTGTGTGTTGCACGCCCACGAATGACGGCGGGTAGGTGCGCAGGATGGCGCTTTGACATTCGGACGCCCTGATTACTGTCTGCAAACTCTTTATGGATGACAGGCCGCGCCTCTTCGCCTAGGATTCGCCTTATGAGTGGGGAACGGCAGAGCACGACGCGGGCAGGGCTGGCGGGACAAATCTGTTGTGCCTGCAAGATCGGCCTGTCGCCGCCGCACGCGGGCCGGGAGTCGTACTGCGCCCGGTGCCAGCCCGTTCACCGGGTCTACATGGCGTTTGAGCGCCGCGCTGACTTGCATGTGACGTTCACCGACGAAGGACAGGGCAGGCCGCTTCCGCGCACGCTTCGATACGGTGACCCGGCGAAGATCGTAGAGCTTGCCCGTAGAGGTGGTAACCCTATGAACCTAGAGGGCCGTCAGGCGCTCGATTTGGGTATCAGCAGGGGGCGCGGAGGCGTAACGTTGAAGCTAACCTCGGAACAATTCAGAAAGTTGGCGTGACGGTCTGTATGAAATCGA
>Ga0182027_10010831_pt1 | contig 12938 bp, 7 predicted proteins | sample 712E1DmetaG_FD_121300 | JGI IMG/M metagenome (GOLD analysis project Ga0182027, IMG submission 121300) | Permafrost microbial communities from Stordalen Mire, Sweden - 712E1D metaG (Illumina Assembly) | ecosystem: Environmental > Terrestrial > Soil > Wetlands > Permafrost | place: Sweden...
ATTGCTACCGGCTTCGGACAGAATGGGCCGCTTTCAGCCACAAAAATGGCCGATTCGCACTCAGACTCTTGGCGGAGAGGCTGGGATTCGAACCCAGGGAGCTTGCGCTCTACGGTTTTCAAGTCTGGGTCAGGGCGTCCGCGGGGGTTCGCTGAGGGCCGATTCACGAGGGAATTGGCCGATTCACGGGCCTCGAATCCGCCGATGTTCGCCCCTGTTGCTACCGGCTGTTTCTACCGGTTGGCAACCGCTTCGGCTAGCTGGGAAGTGCGGCCGGCGGTTGGGCGTTCTCTTCGGGGCGGGCCTCCGCCGCGATGCTCTTTGACACATACTCGGACAGCTGCTGCGGACTCCAGATTTCGAACGGGACGTTCAATAGCGCCCGCACCTCAGCCACCAGGAGAGGGTGTGCGCGGCCGCCACGGCTCCAATCGAGCTTCTGGTCGGCCGTAACCAGGACTGCTCGCCGGTAGCTGTTCTCGTCTTGCTGGGCCTGCTGGAGCCCAAAGAGAAAGTCGGCCCAGACGTAGAAGTCACCATGCTGTCCTGGGTCACGGAATCCCGGAGGTGTCTTTGTCCGATCCCTTGCTTCTGCGATCGGGTAGAAGCGGGCTCTCGGCACGAAAGGGACTGTCGCGTGACTCTGGAGGGTCTCGAGGACGAGCTTGAGCCTAGCACCGGTCGTGGGATCTAGGGCAAAGGCGTAGTCGCTACCGAACTGCTTCATCACGTCATCGAACCGGTCGCCGAACCCGCTCGAGTCGTCGTCGAGCTTCTTGATTTCGTCCAGCAAGGACTGGTGTTTCCGGCGGATGGACTCCGCTTGGCTCTCGATCACCGGGAACATGTTGTTCCAGAACTCTTGGACGACCTGACCCGGCAGAATCAGAGGCCCGTGGTGTCTGGTCCCCAAGTAGTCAACGACGTCGGTCCGCGACCTCTCGGCAAGGCGCAGGACCACGTTGGCATCGAGCCCGAGCGCTAGCTCGCCCGGCTCGCCGGCCTGGATCTCCTTCGGGGCAGTCGTAACGACGTGGAAAAGCGCGGCGAGCGCTTGTGGCTCGGACTGTCGGTCAAGTACCTGCTCAAGCCGGTCCAGGTGCTCGAGTGCGGAACTCACGTTCTAGTACCAGATTTCAGCGGCGGCCTGAGCCAGGTGTGCGCCCACTGCCTCGACGGTTCCGGCATTCCACGTTTCTTGGCCCCTCAACTCCTCCACGGGCTCTCCTTCGACCGCGAGCGGCAAGAGATTCCTCTTCACTCCCTCCCACGTTCCAGCACCGGATGGCCGCCGCTCTTGAGTGATAAGGATCGTGTTGCCGATCGTCGGTCCCCAGTACGCGAGGTCTTCGTCCAGGAAGGTCCCCCAGTCCCCGCCCTGTCGAGGCCGAACGTAGTGCAGCCATCCGCTTGGCTCGGGCGTCTTGGTCTTTTGAACGATCGATCTGCGCATGTACTGGAGCACGTTCTTGTTCAGCCCTCGCCGATGGAGTTGCCCGACAAAGTCCTCCATTCTCGGGTCCAGGTCCCTCAAGTTGGAAAGCGCAGTCCTCCATTCCCGGTCCTGGTGCACAGCCAGCGCCGCCTCCCCTAGTCGTCTCTCCACGTTGCCCGTGCCCAGGTTGCCGACGATGATCCGACGGACCACGAGATTCAGGACGCGCGTCATGCCCTCTTCGGCATCCGGGTTCTCAGCCATTGCCAGCAGCAACGGCCTAACCGCGATCACGCCTAAGTCATTTAGGGCGGCAAACACCTTGAGCATGTCGGGAGAGGCAGGCCCCGCCAAGGTCGGGTCGGTCATCTGAAGGTACAGCGGAAGATGACGTTCCAGAGAGTTGATGATCTCTCTGGGACTTGGGGCCGCTGGCCGTGTTTGCCTCGGGTTTCGCCTCGCTAGATAGTCGAAGAGTTCCTTAGGTGGCATATGCCCCGCAGTGACAGTGACGACATGCCTGATGTACTGGACGAGGCTGTTAGTGCCAGCGGGTGCGAGAGCCCTGGAAATCTCCTGCCATCGGCCGTACTCGGCTTCGCGTTGGTCCGGGCCCGTTTGGCTCAGCAAGTAGTTCTTCAACAGATCTGCCGTGGTTAGCTCCCGGCCTCGAGTGTTGATTACTTCGAACACCCGATAGGCCGAGGCCGGATCTGGGTGCACGAACACTGCGAATTGCAGCCGATTCGTCAGGAAGTCTGCCCAGATCCCCAAGCGCTTGAAAGGGTCCGACGCAAGGTCAGTCCGAAGCTTCCCTGACAAGTACACGTAAGCCTCATTCAGCCGAGTCGAGAAGAGCCCGTCTTCACCAGTCAGCGTCTGCTGGCCGACGGGTTCGCCGTCGATGATCCGCTGGAATGTCACATTGTCGACCGCGTCAGCGAGGACTATCCGGGGAGCCATCTGATCAGTATCAAAGTCGACGGTCTTCAAGAAGTCGGCCGAGATCCGATCGGCGAGAGCGCTTCGCCCGACACCAACGGCCTCACGGTATAGCGCACAAGCCAGGAGGATGACGGTCAGGAGCCTTTGCTGGCCATCGACGACCTGCTTTCTGCCCGATCCGAATCCGGTCAGGATGATCAAGCCGAGGAAGTAGGAATCATCGGTCAGAGCCCGACTGATGTCGTCCCAGAACTCCTCGTACTCGTCGCTGGTCCAAGCGTACTCTCGCTGGAACTGAGGGATCTCCAACGTAGATGTGGACAGCAAGGTCCCCGCTGACACTGCAGATGCGGTGAAGTCGGCGTTGATTGAGCCCATCGATTGCTGAGCTTCCCCCGATGCCTTCGGCCTGGGTGGTGTTGGCTACAACTCTAGCCTGCGGCAACTGGCACGACACAGGTCTCCCGTCGGCTCGACTCAGGATTCCTCGTTTGCCTGGCAAAGTCGTTTCCATTGGCCTCGTTGAGCGCACGTACGTCGATCGCGATTACCGGGCCGCATTGGGCGTCGTTCGTCTTGCAGGATCACAGTCCCTCCGCTTGCGCGACCGCGGCGCCGTGGATAGACAGACGGCGGCCTCCTCGGGCCGAAGGCATCCGACCGTCTGGTATCTGGCGGAAGGCGTTGTGGGCGCGTGTTCTCGGGGCAGGTTGACGCCCTTTTGGGGCGAATCCGCGTCCTCAACGCCCAGCAGACATCTATTTGAAGCTACTCCGGCTGGTCTGGCTGGCGTCGTCGACACGCAGACCGGGTAGGCGACTTGGGGACTTTCCTTCTCGGTGTCTCGAAACCCGATGACAGTCCACTTCTGGCATGGGTTCCAGGTCCTGATTGAGGCACGTCGATCACGCTTTTCAAGGCGACTCCGCTTTCCTCCGCACCCACTAGATAGCTGCCGGCAGCTACTCGACACTGGTGTTGGTCCTGGCAAGAGGCCGCGACAAGAGTCAACACGCGACTAGAATCTCTGTTCACAGCGATTCGGCTCGGCGGATTGTCCAGTCCCACGCGAGCCCAGTCACATCGGGACCGCGGAAGGTCCACAAAGGCCCAGGAGATGACCGCACCCATCGTCAACCGGGATTCAATTCACCCTAACCGAGAGCAGCTCGCCAGAGCGATCGACTCCGATCGTCAGGCTGCCTCGGGAGGCTTCCTCATGTCGCTCGGGTGCGGAGGCTTCTTCCTCACGCTCCTCGCCGGCGGTCAGATCGCGCTCACCCCGCAGGGCTGCGTGTTCGCCGTCCTTGCGGCCATCAGCGTGGGTGCCGTGGGGCGGTCGACCATCCGCCAGTGGGAGCGTCTCGCATTGGGCGGCGTTGCGATGCCGGGCTGGACCAAGGAACTTGCGATTGCGGCGCTGGCCGGGCTTGCCTCGGCCGTGCTCGCGGGGATCGTCCTTGCCTATGCCTTCGGAATCAGGTAGCCGCCGTCCCGCCGAAGCGGCCCCAGCTGATTATCGGCGGTCCCCCGTGTCAACTCTTCTCTCAGGGAGTCGCAGCGGCGACAAAACAGGAGGTCCTCAGGGAGCATGATGCGATAGTCGAAGAGCCGAAAGCTCAGGGTCGAGGTACAGCACCCCACACGCGGCCGGCCGGACATAGACCGTGAGCGGCTCCTGACAGCAAGAGCACGATCGAGCGAGCCGTCCAAGAGTTGACCAACTCCAGAGCGAAGGGGAACGTGGGTAACGGCCTCGGCGTGCCTCAGGGTGGGATATGGACGACATACCACAGCGGCTAGAGCAAACACGGCGAAAGACGCAAGCCAAACGAGACAGGGCGTTCTCTCGACTGACAACGGCGGTCGCTGGTTATGACCCGACGCTGCTCTCTTCAGCTCTGGCCGCGCTGACTATCCGACCCGAGAACGCCGATTTCCAACTCCGATTGGAGTCGATGATCGACCTGGTGGCATCCGGGTCCTTCGGCCGGCTAGCCCCTACCGTCAGGGACATTCGGAGTCTATGCACCGGAAGCTTGTCGTCTCAGCTTGTTTGGCCGCTGGAAGACCCGGCCGAGTACCCGGTCACTCAGGTTCTGGTCTTTGCCGACCACGCCTACACCGTCTTCTCCGGCCAGGAGTTTGAACTCGTCTTCAGCTGTGAGCGTCTTTTTGCCTCGATAGCGCATCTGGCGGCGGATCGCACGGATCTCAACCTGACGCCCGCTCTCAACCTGGTCAAGGCCGTCCTGGTGCTGAGCGATGCAATCGCGAATAGGTCAGGTGCCCCTCCCGACCTGCCCGCGCTCCACCAGAAGCGGATCTTCGTTCCGGACGTGGATCTCAACGAACTGGTTCGACCGATCCAGTGGTCGCACGCGGAGTTCGATGAGCTACTTACTGGGGCTGATCTCCCCGTGGGCGTTTTCGATCGTCTCTGCCGCCGGTTCGGAAGCCCGGCGGACGAATCCCTCAAACCGCTGCTGGAGTCGGTTGACGAGATCATCGCCCGCCCCGCGCGCCTGCTGTTTGAAGGGTCCAGGGCGGTGCTGCATACAGCCGAGGCAATCGGCTTGCTCCCTCTCATAGCAGAACGCTTCGGCTATGAGGTCCACGCCGAGATGGCAGAAGCGGTCCTTGGCATGGGGGCTCTTCCCATAGCGCTGCGTGTGACCGCGACCACTGCGCCGCCGATGCCCGAGACGATGTTCGCGTTGGACCAGGATGTCGTGATGCTCCTGGTGACCACGACGGATCAGATCGACCAACTCGACCTTCCCAACCGGCAAGACAGGGTCTTTCCATCGCACAGCCTGAAGGATGTGCTCGTCGATCACTTTGGCGAAATCCTGTCGCAGGTCCGTGACGAATTCTCAGATCGACAGATCCTCATCTGCGTATGCAGTGCCATTCTCCCGGGCTCGTCGTATTGGCTTCATGACTTCGAGCTGCAGGGCGATGCCGAAATGCTGTTTCTGACGCCAGAAGCTCTCCGTGTGATCGCCCATCACGACCGCGATCCCCTGACACTTCTTCGATTCGCCAAGTCACGAAGAGACTTTCGAGCCAACTCCAAAGTGGTCGTATGGCACGACCTGGACGAGTTCGCTGTCTACCGTGAGCATGGCTTCTCCTTCCACCTGACCGAGGAGAGCACTCCCCCAGCCGTTTCGATCACTCCGGGGATCGGCCTTCCCCTCCGCCAGGAGATGCTCGATGACCTCGAGCGCCAATCGGCAGTCGGTCCGCCCGGAGCGGGCGAAATGGAGCTGGTCCGTACCTACTACCCAGGGGTCCCTATCTTCGCGCCTCGTGTCTCCCCAGGCCAAGCTACTCGCGTAGTCCGCTATTCCGGGCTAGACATCTGGGTCGCCGGAGAACCATACGAAGATCTACCAGAGAGTCTGGCCGAGTTCTCAGACGGACTGATCGACACCGCGGCGTACTGGGTGTGGCAGGCCGGATCGGCGATCCTCGACGGGGCTCTGCCCGACCTAAGTCCCCATCGGACGGTAGTGATCGGGTTCGCACTCAACAAACCCGAGGCCTGGAAGCTCGGCCCGATACCGCCATCGGGCTCCGAGGACGGCATCCTGGCCCACCACCGGACGGACTCCGAGGTCATTCTGTGGCTTCAACCCGGACTGTTGCGGACGATGGCCAGAGCAGGCAACGAAGGCGAACGCCACTTCGCCAGGGCCATTGCAGGCAGTCTTCTGGAAATGCTCGAACCAAACGGGCGCAAGGCACGTTTGGACGAGATCGTCGAGCTGATCGCCTCGGACGGCCCCCGGAAGATGATGCTGGTCTATGACGACCACACGGCATCCATGCTCGGCCCAGCCGATGGGCTCCCTGAGTGGCGCAAGGTCTCGCAATGGGATCTCGGCCAGGTCAGCGACGAGCTGGCCGAAGCGTTGCGAACCGCCGGCTTCGTCCCGGGCCCACCTGGGACCCGAGATGAGCAGAACGCACAGCTCAACTTCGCCGTCACGTACTTGTATCAACGTCTCGAGGCCGAGGTGGCCGAACTCGCAGCCGACGGACTCCTCGAAGATCTCCTTCGACGCAACGAGGCGTTGCTCCTATCGAGTGCGAGACGCAAGCTCCTGGTCGTCACTCGGCCTGCGTGCTTCGGCAATTGGGACGTTGTCCTCGGGCCTCTAATCCGAGAAGAAGTTGATTGGTCCCAGGCAGACACCAGCCATCGGTTTCTAGTTGAATACGTGGCCGCTCGTCCCCCGCGTGGTTCGCGAGCCCTTTCGCTATCCCGGTACGACCGGCTCATGGCGCTCGCATGGTTGATCATCCAGTACGGGACCCAGAGCGACATCACGAAGTACGAGATCGACAACCTCGAGGTCCGCATAGCTCCGAGCGGCCGACTTCAGATGTCGCAAGGAAAGTACTCCGAGGCCGCAGTGCGCTGGCTTTCCGGGATAACGGGCAGAAAGTTCAGGTCTGCGGGGCAGGAGTTCAGTGAACCTTGGGAACCTCCGCACGAGGGCCCTGTACAAGCCGAGGAGAGGTACGAAGAGGCTTTCCAGGCGGAATACGGCTTCTCGGCGACTCACCTGGGAGATGTCCTGTACGTGCTTCGGGACCTAGCGGCGGAGGGTCAGGGATCACTAGCAGCGGCACCGAGGTCTGCGGTCATAGCCGAATGTACCCGGATGCGTGGAGTGCCGGTGAGGACCGCGGATCTGATTCTTGGCGCCATGACTTTGGAGCCGCGGGCCGACTTCCTCGGGCCTCCGGCCCCGTTCGGCTTAGAGGATGTTTATCCGTGGCGCTTCAGCCGCCAGCTGTCCCTTCTGGCCCGTCCCCTCGTCCGTCGCGGTGATGATCTCGTTTGGGGTCGTCGGGCTGTCAATCTGTCAGGGCTGTACCTTCTGGGCGAGCTTGCGACTGGCCGCCTAAAGGCCACCTCGCTTCCGATGCAACGATTACGGTCAACTATCTCGACCGCCCACGGGAGGGACTTCGAGGCCGAGGTCGCCGAGCGAGTCAAGGATCTCGGGCTTCCCTTCAAGGCTCGCGCGACCAAGGTCTCTGGCGTCCAAGTCAGCCTGCCGAAGGGCACCCTCGGCGATGTGGATGTCTTGGCAGCCGACATCGGCGCAAACGTGATCTGGGCCATCGAGTGCAAGGCCTTCGCCATGGCAAGGACGCCCTGGGAGATCCGAGAGGAGCTGCTCAAGTTCATCAACCCACGCACGGGCGTCGCTGCCCACCACAGTCAAAGGGTCGAGTGGCTTCGCGCTCACTTGACTGAGACGGTGGGAGAGTTCGGCGTTGACAGCCCGAAGGGTTGGAAGGTTGAGCCTCTGATCGTCCTCGAGGTCGATCTCTTGGCGGCCCACTTGCACGACAGCCCCATCCGGATCATCGACCTGCAGGGATTGGCCAGAGTGATATTGGGAGGCAAGCAGTAGCGGCTCCCTCCAATTCCTGTGGACTTGGAGACACAACGGATCCACAGTTCTTTCCCCTCTACCGTCGCGGTCGCAGCTCCGCCGAGTTCTTAAGGCTCCGCCCCAGCTGGCTGCCGATCCATTGAGCCTGCTGTCCGGCATCAATAAGTGCCAGAACTAGGCGCCTTTGCGGCTCCGTCAGATCGTCCAGTCTGACTACCCGATGGCCTCGTTCTTCCGCCATTGCAACCCGCCTCCTATCTGCGACCATCATGGGATGCGCGATGGCGAGACGCCACTCTTCTTTCCCGAACCGGAGTCCCCCGACACCACGGCACCCGGATGGGGCGCGATCGACATGCCGGCGTGGCTTGGGTGCTCGACGCTGCCCGCGGCGCATAGAGCACGGGAGTTCCTGAACCGCTCCCTAGATGCGCTCCCTCCGGATGCGGCCGCGAACCTCTGCCGTCGTCTGCACGGAGAGCCACCGTTCGGTCGCGTGTTCTTCGAGCTGCTCGTCGGCCGCTTCCTACAGGTCCTCGGTGCGGAAGTCGCGCACCAGCCGGCTGGGCTCGACGGGAAGAACGTCGACTGGCGGGCGACCTTCCCGAGCGGCCAAGTCGTGTACGTCGAGGCAACCTCCCCAGACTACAACCGCCTCGCTCGGCGAGAGCGGGCCAGACGTGCGGCCCTACTCGCCATCATCGAGGTCGAACTCCCTTCGGGGTGGTGGATTGCGCCCATCCGGCTACCGCGAGCAGGCCTCTCACAGCGCGCGTTTCGCGGGGTAATCCGCTCGATGTTTTTGAGCCTACCCGATGGCTCGGGCCACTCGATCGCCAACCGACTGCGACTTGAGGCGGCCATGCCTCATGGCCCGTTCGTGGCGGATTTCTGGCCTGGCAACCCACAGAATTCGAAGATCGCGTCAGTCTCGATGGGAGCCAACTACGACGACTCATCGGGGCGCGTCGAACTGGCTGCGCGCCGTAAGCGAAGCCAGCTCCGAGCGTTTCCGGGCGAAGCCGCCCTCCTGGCGATCGATGCGCCTTTCGATGGGCCCGACATCGAGAGCTTCGACGAGGCGCTCTACGGCCACATGGTCGTCTCCATCGATCCGGAGCGCATGGGGGTCACCGACTACAGCTTCAAGTCCGACGGCGCCCTTGCCACCCAGCGGGTCGCCGAGTGCGCCGGCGTCCTGGCGTTCAGCCGGGTTCACCTGTTCGGGGCCGGCGATCCGATCCTATACCGACACCCGCGCCACACCGGCCCGCTCCCCGATGCACTGCTCTCGCTCCGCCAGCGGTCACTCGACGGAAGGATCATCCGGGACCTGCCGGCCAGCCGGACCCGGATCGCCGACGACATCGGCTTCCCTTCGGCGGAGGACGAGTAGCCCCTCTCTCAGAGATCGCCGGCCACGCGGCGGGCACGCTCCTCGATCAGAGCCTCGTTACGCTGCCGTTCGAACAGCGAGATGCCCGCTTCGCGCACCTGCCGCACGCTCGGATCCTCAGTTTCGACGGACTCAAAGGCCTCGAGGAGCGCCGCGTAATTGGCAGATTCCTCACCTGTCCAGCCCCCCAACTCAGCCGTTCGTGCCAGCCGCGTGGCGTCCACACCACGCGGTATCAGGACAGGCGCCAGCCTCACCAGGTGAGCAATGCGTTGAGGCACTTCGCGCTCCCCGTAGTTGAGCGTAGATAGCACAACGTAGTTGTCGACTACGCCGCCGTCGAGCAACCTTCCGAGCCAGTCCATATCGACACCCAACAGCATGTCGAGAACGTCACTGATGACGGGCCTCGCCTCATCGGATCGCACGATCCTGTCTCGATGCTCAACTGGGAGCCTGTGAAGGGTCGCTTTCGCCCGGTCGGGCAGAGCCCACGCCGTATCGTGGGCATCGAGCCGAAGGCGGCGAAGGAACCATTGCTCGACCAAGTCCGGGTCACTGACGATGAGACGCCGCAACTTCTCGCCGAGCTCATAGTTGCTTCCTCGAGGGCTCTGAAGTGGCGCCATGACGAACGCTTCCGCCCACTCGTTGTACCAGTCGGCTGGCAACGCGACGCCATGATCCCCAGTCTCCAAGCTGAACATGACCGAGGCATATCCCCGGACGTCGTCGTCTGCGTGGTGCAGCAAGGCGCGTGCAATTTCGTCGGGTCCCAAGGAGCTCCTGGTCATCAACGCTAGTTCGACCGCGAAGAGGTCACCGACGTTGAGACAATCGACCGCGGCGACAGCTGCGCGCACGTTGGCGGAGGGCTCTAGCGCGGCTCGAAGGACCGTCAACCGTGCGTCTCCGGACAGCGCGTTCTCGAACCAACCGGGAACCTCGGTGGTAGCTGCGATTGACGCGCGATACAGCGAAGAGAGCTGCCAGGTCAAGCCAGCCTCTTCACCGGCGCCAATCAACGCATCCATATCGGTCGTCCTGCGCCCCAGTGCCTCCAGAGCGATATGGATCATCGGCTGCAGGTCACGCTTCTGTCTTGCAGCCTCAGCGGACCATTTTGCGATTCGGGCCATCAACGCGGCCGGATCTTCTGCCGCCCAGCACGCCGCTAGCTTCTCGACGGTTCCCGCAATGAGCCCGCTCTTGCCCCGGGTAGGGAGGCTCCACGGCATCCAGCTTAGGAGCCGAAACTCAGGATCGATCGCCTGGTGAATCTTGACGCGAAACAATCGGGTCGTTTCCCGAAGTGCCATTTGCGCCGCCGGTTTTCCCGTGGCAGCCGCGGCGATCGCTGGTAGGAGAACCTCGAGGAACTCGCTGGCCGCTAGCGATTGCTCCTCGGTCGGCTTGGCGCCAAATGCGCCCTCGAAACGCTTCTCAACACGGATCCAGTCGTCGACAACCTCGACCAGCGCAACGAGGGCCTCGCTCTCGAGCGCGGGAAGCCTGGCCGCTACCGGGGTCCAGAGCTCCTTGGCGATCGATCGGAGGTGATCAGGGCTCTCGAAGCCGCCCTGCAGCCTAATGGTCCGGGGCGAACCAAGGTCCTGGAAGTTGCCCTCAGCACCCGGATCCAGAAGATGGGCCATAAGTCGAGCCCAAACCCACCTTCGTGGACCCGTCGGATCACGATCCAGCCACGCTGTCGCGGCCTCCAGAATCCGCGACCTCGCGTCGAAGCTCGTTTCACCATGAGGACCTACCCGACTCCCAACCTCGCCCAAGACACGGACCGGATGGTTGGTATTCGAGTTCTCCGGTGTCGTGTCGCCGAGGGCTAGGTCCAACAAGCGTGAAGTCGCGGACGGCATCGCCCACCGTTTAGCAGCCGTCGTCAGGATCTCAACTTGACGCGCCTTGACCCCGGGCACGCGGTCGATCTCGTCGATAGCTCTGTTCGCCGCCACCTCGTCCAGAGCAACGAACTTCTCTAGGTCGCGATATGGAAGGGATGCTAAGGAGGGCAGGAGTGCATCTAGCTCGCTCCTGCATTTCGCCGAGCCATCCCAAGCGGCCTCAAGGACCGCGTGGATTATGTCGTCCCGGTGGGTTGGCCAGTGGTTGAGGAGATCGCGCACGGGCCACGGAGCGGGCTCCTGCTCAAAGAACCAGTAACCGACTAGCGCGTAACGGAGTGGCCGGGGCTCGATTCGGAGAGTGCTGCCATCGCCTTCGAGGACTCCAACGGCGGCAGCCTCCTTCAGGAGTTCCTGAAGTTCGAGGCGGCTTATCGAGAGGAACTCCGCGACCTGCGGCAACTCCGTTCCGATATCTGCACGCCCCAAGGCTGCGAACACGCTCATCATCCCAAGCGCCACTGTCGAGGAAGCGCCGAGTCGGCTCAGGTATGGCTTGACCTGATCGATCAGTCCCTGCCCCGAGACAACGGCCTGGCCGCCACTACGTATCGCCAGGTCTGCAAGGGCTACGGCCCAACCGGCACGTCCCTGGGCTTGCTCCAGGATCTCTCCCCGCAGGTAGTAGTTGCCGATGCCAACCGCTTGCAGCAGATCGTCCATCGGCTTCCGCTCGAGGAGCTCAAGCCGGATTAATGTTGCATTCGGCAAGAGCGTACCGACGTTGGCGAGATGCTCCGCCCAAGCAGTTGCAACGATGGCGAACTGGTAGCCCTGACGCCGCAACTCGAGCAGCAGTTCGACCTTGTCAAGCGCGAGGCCAGCATCGTCGATTACCACACTCGACGGCGCGCGGAGTCGGATGCTCTCGGCCACAACGTCGGCCGTGGCGTTTGGACTAAGAAACCGAACGTTGACCGCTGCCTTCGCTAGCCTTGTCTTCCCTGTCCCGGGTCGCCCTACGATGATCACGTCGCCCTCCGTGGCGAGGAGCATCGCTAGCTCATCGTCTCGGGCGAGAAGCGGCACGTCGCGCGCACGGCTCCGAGCAAGGGCCAGTGGAATGTCGAGCGTGCCCTCGACGGCAGGACCGTCGCCGAAGTAGAACGCAGCGATCCGTGCGTTTACATTCAGAACGAGCTTGTCGTTCAGGGTGTCTCGAGTCCACAGTTCAGCCTGCGCGATGCCGGCTTTGGCTGCCTCGTCCGCGAAGGCTTCAAACCCGTCGTTGGAAACACGGCACGCAACCGCTGTTACTAGCGCGTAGGGTGGGTCAGAGTGCTCCGGGACCGCCTCGCGGACGACGTCGCGCAGCGCCGATGGTCCGATTTCCTTGTACCGCTTCACCTGGTACCGCCATTCACGCTCCGCAGCAGGGATGCCCCCAGTGGCTGCCACTTCCTCGATCGCGCGAATGTCGCGTCCATGGTCCGATCCGAGACGGCCCACTGGCTCGGGGGCGCGAGTCCACCTGACCCCGCTAGTCGTGGCCAGCTGCCGCACGAGATCCTCGAACTGACCAGGACTCAGCTCAAGGAAGTCGTACGGTTGCGTCGTTCGGATCGTTCGGCCCGGCATTTCTACAGGATAGGCTCCAGACCGAGGGCGGATCGTGATCTAGTAGATCGTTCCGGGCCAGTCGTTACGCATCAAACGAGTCCCAGGTCGAACTTGTTCCAGCGGAACACGACGGGAGTGTCGTTGAACTCCGCGACGCCCGCCAGGATGCGGGCCTTGAGCTCGTCGACCGAATTGACCCGGATGTGGCGCAGGAAGGTTCTGGCCATCTTCGAGAAGGCGCACTCGATCAGGTTGAGCCA
>Ga0182027_10010832_pt1 | contig 12936 bp, 8 predicted proteins | sample 712E1DmetaG_FD_121300 | JGI IMG/M metagenome (GOLD analysis project Ga0182027, IMG submission 121300) | Permafrost microbial communities from Stordalen Mire, Sweden - 712E1D metaG (Illumina Assembly) | ecosystem: Environmental > Terrestrial > Soil > Wetlands > Permafrost | place: Sweden...
ATAACTTTGTTTCGCCTTTTAGTTTTATTTCTTTTGAAGAACTGCCAACAAGTATTTCAAATTTTCCCGGATCAGCAACCCATTTCATTTTTTCAGGATCGTAGTATTGAAATGCCCTTTTGTCGAGCCTAACTGTTACTTTTTTGCTTTCACCAGGTTTTAATGAAACTTTACCAAACCCTTTTAATTCTTTATAAGGCCTATCTAATTTACTTTTCAATTCGTGAATGTAAACCTGTGCTATTTCTTTTCCTTCTTTTGAGCCTGTATTTTTAATTTCAAAAGACACTAAATATTCTTTATCGGATATTTTAATTTCTTTTGGAATTTCAGGATTGGAATAACCGAATGATGAATAAGACAATCCAAAGCCAAACGGGAACATGGGTTCAACATTTTTTGTATCGAAATATCTGTAACCGACCAACAAACCTTCTTTGTATTCTTCTCTTCCCCAATGCCCCGGATATTCGCCAATTGCATGTGCGGGAGATTCCTGAAGTTTTTTCGGGAAAGTCATCGGTAATTTGCCAGAAGGGTTGATTTCGCCAAAAATTACTTCTGCAAGTGCAGTACCAGCTTCCATACCAAGATAACTGTTTTCTAATAGTGCAGGGATTTTATCGTACCAATCGCCAATTTCAATTGGTGTTCCGCATAGCAACACTACCAAAACTTTAGAATTTACTTTTAAAATCTCACTAATAAGTTTATCCTGCCCATAAGGTAGCTTCATGTTCGGACGGTCGGCGCTTTCGCAATCATTGCCACGGTTGTGGTTTATTCCACCGAAAATTATTACATAGTCCGATTTCCTGGCAGTTTCAACAGCTTCTTTTATTAATTTCTCATTTATTAAATTAAGCAATGAATCTGAATGTCTGAAACTTTCTTTTACTTCGTAACCAGGAGCAAAATTTATTTTTACTTTATCCCTGAATTTTTTTTCCAATGCTTCAAGCGGGGAAATTTCGTAACGGGCTTTCATCGTAGTACTGTTCCCTCCTAACGAGTGTTTGCGCACGGCATTATCACCAATGACTGCTATCGATTTAATTTTTGAATAATCAAGTGGTAAGAAATTGTCTTTATTTTTTAACAATATAATAGATTCTTCAGCTACTTTTTTTGCAATTGCAATCCTGTCGGGAGTTGCTAATTTGCTGTACATTCCTGTTGTGTCGAATATTGGTTTGTTTATTATATTGAGTTTTTGCATTACATAAAGTATGCGGCTGACTTTTTCATCAATGAATTTAATATCGACTTTGCCGCGCTTTATTTCATTAAGTAGAGGATTTGCCAAATAACATTCTTCGAACTTACGACGTGTGCCCATTTCTATGTCGAGGCCGCACAAAGCAGCTTCCAACGTGCTGTGTGTAGCGCCCCAATCGCTCATCACCAAACCTTTAAACCCCCATTCACCTTTTAAAATATCCTGTAAAAGATATTCATTGTGCGTAGCATGTTGTCCCCTTAATTTATTATATGATCCCATGACAGATAGTGCGCCCCCTTCAATTATTCCGGCTTCGAAACCGGGAAGATAAATTTCGCGTAACGTTCGTTCATCAGCGTATACGTCTATTGTGCCACGGTCTTGCTCCTGGTTATTTAAAGCAAAATGTTTCAGACAGGCTGCAACGCCAGCTGATTGAATCCCTTCAATTTCAGGAACAACAATCCGGCTGACTAAATATGGGTCTTCGCTTAAATATTCCCAGTTGCGACCACCAAGTGGCGTCCTGATAATATTTAAACCCGGAGCAAGCTGAATGTGTTTTCCGCGTGCTTTCGACTCTTGTCCTAATACAATCCCAAACTGGTGTGCCAGCGCAGTGTCCCAGGTTGCAGAGAGGGCCGTCTCTGCTGGAAGATAGGTTCCATTATCATTACTCCAATTGAGCTGGTCCCAATTTTCACGTTTCAATTCCATCCGCACTCCACATGGCCCGTCACTCATCCTTAATTCTGGAATTCCTAACCTTGGTACCCCGCCACTTGTAAAGGTTCCGGAAGCATGTATCATATTAACTTTCTCTTCTAATGTCATTTGAGAAATTAATTTTTTTGTGTCATCATGGTTGTTGCAACTTGCAAGAATAAGGGTTGTGAAAAGCACAAAAAGTCGGGATTGCTGAATTTTAGGTATCATATTAAATATAAATTATGTTGTAGCAATGTAATTAGAAAAAAGCAGGTTATAAGTTAATGAAATTGTAATTTTTAAAAATTATTAACTTCAATAATTATGTTATTTGACTTGGTATTATAAACTTGAAATTACTTCCTTCATTTATTTTGCTTTCTACCCAAATCTTGCCTTTATGGCGTTCGATAAATTCTTTGCACAACATAAGGCCTAAGCCCGTTCCGCTTTCATTTGCTGTGCCAATAGTAGAGAAATTTACATCGATACTGAAAATTTTCCCGATATCGTCAGCTTTAATTCCCAAACCGGTATCGCGGATGGAAAACTCGAATTCACTTTTTGAATTATAAAAAGCAGAAATAGTGATTGACCCATTAAGTGGTGTGTATTTTATTGCATTTGAAATTAAATTTCTAAAAATCGTATTAAGCATATTTATATCTGCAATGACAATAAGCCCATGCTTAATATCGACATTTATCTCAATTTCTTTTTGGTTGGCAGAGCTTTTTGATAAATTTATATTTTCATTTATAACATCTAAAACATTTACAACAACAGGGTTAAAACTAATCCTTCCTGTCTGGAGCCTCGACCAATCTAATAAATTAACAAGCAATGAATGTGTCCGTTTTGTTGCCGAATAAATCAACTGACTAAATTCTTCAATTTCATTATAATCATTGTCATGAACCGATTTTGCCAACATATCGCTATAACCCAGGATTATATTAAATGGTGAAATTAAATCGTGGGCAATTAATGAGAAAAATTTATCCTTAGTTGCATTTAGGTCTTTTAGTTGTTTTTCCGATCTAATTAATCTTTCCTGAATTTCAGTTTTAGCATTTAATTCTTCCTGCGATTTTAAATATAATTTTTTCTGTTCTTCAAGTTTTTCAGTGAGATCCGTAACATCGTTAATAGTAATTAATGCACTATTGATATTATTGTCAGCAGAGAATACCGGAGTAATAATTATATCCTGGTACCGTTTTGTATTATAAATATCTTTACTTAGGAAAAATGGGGTGTGCAAACGTGATGAAAAGATAACCGGTGGCCAGCCAATGAAAATATTGTTTATCCGGGCTTCATAAATTTTATTTTGAAAAGCTGGAAAGACATCGAAGAGGAGCTTTTGTTGGATTTCATTTTTGCTAAACCCAGTGTACTCTTCCATATATTCGTTCCAGAACTGAACAATATAATCCTTGTCGATGATGCAGATACCGATAGATACGGAGTCTAATACTGAATATTGATTGTTTTCAACAATCATAAGTCTGGATTAACAAAAGATTGATTTAGCAATTCTATAAAATGATCAAATGATTTTACTTCGAAAAACAGGATGAAACTGCCGTCAATATTAATTTCCTTAACATAGAAATGTGTTTCTGCAAATATTACATTATCTGATACTGATTCATAAGAAATTGCTATTTCATCGCTGTTGCATTCTTTATATTTTGGGATTGAATATTTAAACCGTGTTTTTAATAAATTTCCCATTGTCCCTATTAAAGAATTAAGGACAATGTTGCCAACTTCGTTCAGTGTGCCGGAGCGAAGCAAGTCCATGTCGAGGTTGGGATATTCTTTATCGGACAGTAAATCGACAATTTTAACAGCACTTATCGAAGGAAAGATCAACTCAGCTTTTCCCTGCAGGTTTCCTTTAAAATCCATAGAAACAATTGAAAGCAGGTTATCTTTGGAGTAACCAATTCTGGCTGCTATTTCATCGATTTTTATTAACCGTACAACAGGTACTTTCAAGATAACTTTGTTCTTAACAACCTGGTTAAGTACATTAGCGCTCCTGCCAATCCCTATATTAATAATTTCTTTAAGAAAATCGAGCTGCAAATCAGTTAAATCCATATCCAAAATTATTTATAATGGTTAAGAACAGAGTCAATAATAGCCTGAGTTTTGAAAGGTTTATTTAAAAAACCGACTGCGCCAAGGCCAAAACATTCTTGTTTAACTTCTTCCTGTACATCGGCAGTGAGTATAACTGTTGGAATTGAGATACCTTTCTCTTTCATGTATTTTAAAACATCAGTGCCATCCATTTCAGGCATTAAAAGATCGAGAAACAATAGCGAAAGTTCTATCTCCCTGATTATTTTTAAAGCGGCTATTCCATTATTTGCCTGCACAGTTCTGAACCCGGCACTTTCTATAATCGAACAAATCTGCATCCTTGCTGCATTTGAATCGTCTACAACCAGGATAGGTTTTGCTTTCTCCATCTTTCTTAATTATAATTAAAAAAATAAACCTTAATTTAGCAAGCCATTAATACAAAGATAAATAATTATTTAAGTTTAAATAAGCCTGCTTAAAATAACTCAATTTTCTTTCAAAAAATCATTTAAACCTATTAATAATCTTAAAATATAAAGATTTTTTAAAAAACAAATCTAAGTGTTCTTCATGTTTTGTACATTTACGGAATAAGTATATTTTTTGTTCACTAAATAAATTAATTAATTATGTTTTTAATAATAGTTGGTATCATAGCAGTAATAATTGGTTTTGCAATGGCAAAATCCAATTCACAGTCTCGTCAGTATAGCAATGTCGTAAAAATTATAGGATTTGCTGTAATCCTTGTTGGTGCATTAATTGCATCAATTGTTCAAATTGGGCCTGGCGAAGTAGGTGTTCAGAAGTTATTTGGTAAAGTGAATAGCCAGGTACTTGAAAGTGGTCTAAATGTTATTAATCCTTTGGTTGAAGTAGTACCCTTCGACGTCAGGACACAAAACTACACTATGTCGGGCGTGCATGACGAAGGCGATAAGGCTGGTGATGACGCTATCCGCGTACTCTCAGCCGATGGACTGGAGGTAATAATAGACCTTACAGTACTTTATAGTGTGGTGCCAAACGAAGCCCCCAGAATTTTAAGGGAAATAGGGACTGACTACAAAAATGTAATTGTGCGCCCGATTTGCAGGACAAAAATAAGGGATAATGCTGTATATTATGATGCAGTTGCATTATATTCTACAAAAAGGGATGAATTCCAGGGAAGAATTTATAAAACAATTGAACATGATCTTAAAGCCAGGGGATTGGTACTCGAACAACTTCTTGTGAGGAACATTACACTGCCTGCTTCCGTGAAGACTTCAATTGAATCGAAGATAAATGCAGAACAGGATGCCCAGAAAATGACATTTGTACTTCAAAAAGAAAAACAGGAAGCTGAACGAAAAAGAGTAGAAGCACAAGGTATTGCAGATTACCAGAAGATATTAAGTACAGGGCTTAGCGACAAACAACTTCAATACGAAATGATCAAGGCTATTTCGACTTCGCCAAATGCAAAACTGATAATCTGGGCTGGCGGTAAAAATGCAAATACGCCTATAATCCTTGATGCAAAATAATACGATATAAATTGATATTTTAAAGTAAAACAAGAAAAATAAAATTCAATTTTACTTGTTTAAATAAATTACTTAAGGGTATCTCTAAATAATCGTTTTTGAATGATTTGTTATATTTCGACTATGCTCAATATGACTATGTTACTGTGTCAACTTTGAGCTAAGTCGATTAGTGTTTTGGCAGTTTTTAGAGATGCCCTTAAGACAATAAATTTATTTAAAATGGCAAATAAATCAGTTCAATTCCTGTTCCTTTTAAAGGGTCTAAATTACGAGAATATCGTCTGGTGAGATCGTTATCCCAGTGTTCATGAACGCCCAAACTATTAACCTGTTTACCATTTTGAATATATTTTGTACCTGAAGGAGGGTTACTAGCCTGCGCCATTTCCAATAAATAATCATCGGCATTGTTGCGAATAAGAATTCGGGAATGCCCTGTACTATCAACATTATTTTTTGTTTGCGAATTATATATATCAAGCCCAACACAATCGATGGCTACTCCGTCCAATGATGCTAAAATGGTAGCTGGCCAACTGGTATTGTTGTATGGTTCAACGACATTATTAAATGGAGGATTAGGAAAATGCACTGGATAGGTTCTCCACTTCCTTCCACAATACAATCCATCCAGTACAAATAGAATTGTTTTTGCCCCAAGATTAGGAGAAGCTGCCAAATCTACCATCGGTGAATAGGCATTTTTAACTGCTTCCTGATTGGTGTTAATGCCGGCATGCAATTCCCAGGTTCCCTGAATTGATCCAAAATGATTTTTACCGCACATTGAAATCCCCGTTTGGCCTTCATCACCATCTTCCATAGTATTGTATGGATAAGAATGTCCTTTAAGCAAAGCCATATTAATGATATATGTGGCATCGTAAATTTGTTTGGGTATAAAACAGGCTTTATCATATTTCCCTTTAGAATACGTAATCCCTTCAATCCAAATAGGCCCTTCAAGTCCATGATAATCGCCATAGGCCGGGTTCCTGGGCTGACCTTCTTTAGGCTCTTCAACCTGGACAAAACGAACGTCTTTAAATTCTTTCCATACTTTAATTAGAAGATATGGTGGAATAAAACGTCTGACATCGTAAACTATTATATCTTTAGGTGAAACATGGGCTTTGTAAATTAATTGTCTGATCATAGCCAAAATTAATTGTGGGGATTCATCGCTATAGTTATCCATTTTGTTCGGGCCTTCACTGTTGTTAAAATTTGGTTTTATTGCAATTATTTCGCCTTCTTTATATCCTCTTTCCAGTATACCTCTGCTTGTCGCATTATAATATTTAAATATGGCTGTCCAGGCACTATCCTGATTTTCCTTTCCGGTTAATTTGGTCAATGTGAAAATAAGCATCGCTTCTACTCTTTGCTGGTCTGTATTTTCATCAAGCCAAAATTGATCAGTATTCAATTTCCAATTTCCTTTCCATTTTGTTGCTTTTGGATCATGGGCCCAAACCACCCTGCCAGGCATGATTCCTTTTGCAATCCCTTTGGGGTCATTTGATTTTGCAGGAACAAAATTATATTCAGTAATTGCATTTTTTGGAATGGCATTGCTATTTGTACTAAAAAAAGCCATTGTCCAGATTAAAAAACCTGAAATCATTATAACAGCCATTATTGATATCATCCACAGCCTATTTGGGAGAGATATTTTTATTTTTTTTATCACAGGTTTTATAGCAAACAATCCAATTAGCCATATAATAAAACCGGAAGCTACCGGAATGGCTGCCCGCTGACAAGGATAGGAAGCCCGCTTTGGTTTTGGGATTACTCTAATTAAAAACCACAGGACAGAAGCTATTCCAATTCCTATGATTAAAAGTCTTTGCCAAGAATTTCGGTTTAGTTTAAGAAACTTCATTATAAAAGATCAAATTATTCGTGATTTAATATTCATTTTTATCCAAATTATTTTATAATTGTAATGATGAGTTGCTAAATTATTGTAATTATTTTGAATTATATTCCATTTTTAGTTTTTTACCTTTGAAGTTCTCCATTATCAGGATTACCTGGCTCATCGAGAAGTTGAATATATGTATTCGGTCCTAAATCGGGATTTTCCCATGATGACAAAGCCCAAACCACTTTTTTATCTGGCGTTACTTCGAATACCTGCACTGTACCTTTCCATTCTTCTGGTTTAGGGTTTCCTGCACACCAATTGCTAATAACTGTGTTTCCGTTAGCAAGCCGGTTGGCCGTTTGGTTATTATATAATGTGAATGGAACATCGGCTTGGGTTAATTCCCAAACCGTTTCGCCTTTCATATTCACTTCGCGCGTATATTTTGACCAATCGCCTGATATAAGTGTATTGCCATTGTGCAACCGAATGGCCGACCAGGGCGACTTTGCATTTACCGACCATATTTCTTTGCCATCCAGCGTATATTCCACCACTTTATTTTCAGATAACAGTGGGACCATGATTGTTCCATTTTGTGTTATCCGTACATGGCGATATTGTCCGTGTGTGCCGGTTGTGGTAGTTGGAATTAATATTTCTTTCAAAATTTTATTCGTTGCGGTGTTAATTATCAAAACCTTGGCCGGATTGGCATTCAATACCATCAGCACGCTGTCTTTCCCAATGGACTGGCACGAATGTGTCTCTGAACCTTCGGGACAGATATACTGCCAGATAATATTTTTTTCAGGAGTAATAATTCCTGCACCCGACATGCAGGCATACACAATGTTGCCGTTTGAAAGCAGTGTGGCATCGTCAAACTCCTGAACACCGCCAGAAGCAATGCGCTGGGGAATTGAATAATGCCAAACAACTTTTCCATCGCGTAAAAGGAACATGGATTGTGCTTCGGGATGACGGAAATCCCATTCGCCAACATATAAAAAAGGGTGCTGTTTTAAGCCATTCCCTGGAAATTTGTAATCATTATTTTCCGTTTGAGCTCCACAAAAGCTATATACGAAAAATAATATTACTGAAAGGGTTGATTTGTTTTTCATTTTTTTCATTTTTTCTCAGTTTTCAATATTAATGAAAATTACCATCATCGCAATAACCAGCATCCAAATTTAAAAGCTGGATGCTCGACATTGTTTTTAAAAAAGTGGTATCGTTATAAACCCAAACTACTTTTTTATCACGGGTAATTTCGAATGCGTGCGGGGCTTTTCCGAATTGGTTATGCCCCAGCCAGTTTGTCAAAAGTAAATTTCCATTCGAAAGATATTGCATTCCGGCCATAAATTTAAGTTCAATTCCCGGAAGTTCGTTTTTTAATACTTGCCAAACAATGTTTCCGCTTTTATCTGTTTCAACAATCCGGGGATCACCATTATGATCGGAACATGAAATTATTGTATTGCCGTTGGACAAACGAATTACAGAGTGTGGGCCACCTGTAATGGGTATTTCCAAAACCAGCTTGCCCAGTGAATCGTATTCACAAACTTTATCGAGGCCATAGTGGGCAACAAGGTAATGTCCATTTTCAAGTTTACGGGCATTGCGCATATACGCGTGTCCGCCATCAGCATTGTCGGGCAAGAGTTTTATTTCTTTTACAATTTTGCCATCAGGGTTTACTTCCAGCAAGCGTCCTGAATTACATTCGCCGATAAATGTATTGCCATTCGAAAGCCGCTGACAAGCGTAAACTTCGCTTTTCGATTCGTACTTGAAAATCATTTTTTTGTCGCGCGTAACTTCTTTAACGCCATTGCCCGTATTGAACAAAATATTCCCATTGGCCAAAGCCCAAATATCGTTGCAACGCTCTGCCGGATATTGCCACAATAATTTTCCGCTGTCGGACAAAATACACACCAGTCCTTGTGTATAATCAGCGCATAGAAATGTATGCCTGGGTTTTTTTGATAGATTTGTTTGTGCATTTAAATTCAAGAAAGAAATGAACGTCAAAAATATGAACAAGCTAAAATTGTATTTTATTGTTCTCATTTTATTACTTTAATGCCAAAAAGTAAATGGTTTATTTTATTTTTTCAATCCTGGCAGCCCAACCGCCACCTGGCGCAAGCTGAACATTCAAATTATCACCTGACGAAATTTTTATTATTTCTTTTTTATAATCGGTTGCGTCGCGGTCGGCATTGATGCCATCTTTAAAAACAGTTGCCTGATAATTGCCTTCGCCAAGGAATGAAAAGTTGAGCGCTAAATCCCTTGCAGTCCAATTACTCAAAGCGCCAACATACCAGGTTTCTCCTTTTTTGCGGGCAACCGCAGCATATTCACCAACTTTTCCATCCAGTGCAACAGTTTCTTCAAATGTTGTGGGAACGCTGGTAATAAAATCGGTACACTCCTGTTCCTTCATATAAATTGTAGGGTTATCTGCCAGCATTTGAAGTGGTGCCTCAAATACAACATACATGGCCAATTGGCAGCAACGTGTTCCCTGGCTCATTGGGTTCGAGCCTATCGGCCTAAAGTTTGACTTGTTCGCATTTCGCATGGCACCAGGCGTATAATCCATCGGACCGGCCATCATACGAATATACGGAATGCTGGCGATATATCGCGGCTGGTCTTCAACAGCCCATTTGTAATTTTCCAATCCTTTCACACCTTCATAACCAACAACATTTGGATACGTCCGTTGTAATCCTGTAGGCTTGAATATGCCGTGATAATCAACCATCAAATGGTTTTCGGCAGCTTTTTTAGCAATTTCATAGGTTGAAGCAACGGCTATCTGGTCATCGCGATCGAAGAAATCAATTTTAAAACCTTTCACGCCCATTTTGGAATATAAAGGGAAAACCTGATTCATTTGTTGCGAAACTGCGAACCATGTAGCCCAAAGGATTACACCAACGCTTTTTTCTTTTCCATAATCAATAATTTCCTGAATATTCACTTTAGGAAATACTTTTGTAAGATCGTGTACATCAGACCATCCTTCATCCATAATGATATATGGAATTTTGTTTGATGAGGCGAAATCAATATAATACTTATATGTTTGAGTGTTATAACCTGCTTTAAAATCAACATGCGAAATATTCCAATCGTTCCACCAGTCCCACGAAACCTGGCCAGGCTTAATCCATGAAATATCAGTTAACCTTGAAGGGGAAGCCAACTTCTGTACCATATCCACATTTAATAATTCCTTGTCCTGATTGCTTATAACAATTGCCCGCCAGGGAAAATTTTTTGTGCCATTTGTTTTAGCAATATAATCAGCCCTTTTTGTCGGAACATAATTCATTTTCTCCCATCCGCCTAACTGGGCTTCCAAAGGATAGGGCGCATAAACGCCCACAAATCCTTTGCGGGTTTGGTTTATGTTCAGGTACATTCCGGGATAATCTTCCAGGTCGGCTTCCAAAATAACTACTTTTTTGCTATTGCCAACATCTACTAATAAAGGCAGGAATGCCAGGGAATCACTGGCAAATTTTGATATATTAATTTCTTTATATAACGCTTCAAAAGAAGAATTAAAAATTTTACCATCCCTATAATCCCACATATACGGGATAAAGGCTTTATAATCATCAATAAGATTGAAATTGGCTTCTTCATTTTTTATAATAATTTCACCTTTCATCTTTGTAAAAAACCGATATGCAACACCATCATTATATACCCTGAAGATTACGCCAAAATCGTTTTTGAAATTTACGGTAAGTTGGTTATAATCGTCTGCAATGCTCGATTTTTTATAGTTTATAGCAGCAATGACGTTATGAATTTTTTCGATATTGGACGATTTAACTTTCGCGTTATCCCCTAAAATATCGCCTCCATCTAAATGCAAAGAAATTGCCGACGGCGCTATTATTTGCTGCCCGGTATGCTGAACAGACCATTGGAGTTTTGCACCTACTTCAACTTTCAAAGTAATATTGCCATCCAGCGATTTAATCTCAAAATCTTTGTTTTTTTGTGCTGCAAATATTGTTGAACCCATTAAAAATACAGCGATTAATCCGATTAAATTATTTTTCATTTTAAACTTCTTGAATAAAGTAAACATTAGTTATTCTGCAACCTTAAATCAAAATCCTATTTTTGAATTATAGAAATTTTTTTGGCAATTCGGTTGCCGGAATATTCAATATTTAAAATGTAGATTCCGCTGGCCAAGCTTCCTGTGTTAATAATAAGGATTTGTTCTCCCTGATTGGCTAAATATTGATTTTTCTCAATTTTCACTATACCATTTAAGTCAATTATTTTTATGGTTACCGGTGTTTGGGCATTTGTAAGAATTGAAATATTTAATAACCCTTCACTTGGATTTGGATATATATAAACTTCTTTATTGATAATTTCTTTATTATTAATACCAGTAGCAGTGTTAATTGTAATATTTGCGCTATTTGATTTTATGGTATCTACCTGGGCAATTACCTGAGCAGTGCCTTCACTTGTTGCAACATAAGTAACGGAAGCGCTTGTAGCATTTACTAATTTGCCAGCGCCACTGACTATTGACCATTCAACGGTATAGGTTGTATCAGTAATTAACAGGCTGTGCTGATCCTGAAACTTTACATAAAAGCGGACACTATCACCTACATTCTTACTTGAAACTCCCGGGCTAACAGATATTTTGGTTAACATCGGATGGTAAAACTGCTGCGTCAGGTTCAATGAATCAGTACTGAACTTCCCTTTTGCCTTTAAAGTATAAATAGTTGTTTTTTTAGCATTTACTTTTTTACTTCCGGCAACAGGCACGATTTCTCCGTTTAAAAAAGCAGTATCGGCACTAATGGTTGTCCAGCTTAATGTAATGCTGTCTATGTCCCTGACAATCGGTTTAGAGCTTACAAAGTAGCTGACAAAAGTATAGCCCGTGTCAACCTGGTGAATATAATCTGTTTGCATTACCTTGTTATAAATTAATTGTGCCATATCCCTGTGGCCTTCTGCATTGGGGTGAATATAATCGGGGAAAAGCTTGGCGCTATCTAAAAAAGGCGTGTGATAATCCATTATGGCTGCTCCGGTTACTTTAGCAACTGAGTCTATCAACGGTATAATCGCATTTACAATTACAGAATCGCGAATTCCCAAAGCAACTGCAAAAGCTGGTGGAGGTAAACATACAATAAATTTGGTTTGCGGGTTCCGTTTTTTAAAAGTGTCAATCATTGAAATATAATCGCCAAAATAATCGGCTTTGTAAGGATCCCAATTCCATGATTTGCTATCATTTGTTCCCAGAAGGATTATAAAGATATCGGGGGCAAATTGCCAGCAATCGCTAAATTCAGGGTCATTCCAAATTGGAAAATCGCCATGTTTGAGCATAGTCCTTCCAGAAACAGCATAATTGCCAACGATACAGGTATCACCGAATTTCTTTCTTAGCATGGTATCAAATAATGCTGAAA
>Ga0182027_10010833_pt1 | contig 12936 bp, 7 predicted proteins | sample 712E1DmetaG_FD_121300 | JGI IMG/M metagenome (GOLD analysis project Ga0182027, IMG submission 121300) | Permafrost microbial communities from Stordalen Mire, Sweden - 712E1D metaG (Illumina Assembly) | ecosystem: Environmental > Terrestrial > Soil > Wetlands > Permafrost | place: Sweden...
CTGGCGCTAGGCGCCGCGGTCTACGCCGCCAAAGTTCTGGGAGCACGGTTTGCCAGGCTCGCACCGCTGGTGGCCCTGACCGTCGCGGCCTTCGCCGCCACGCTCGCCTTGCACCGTGCCGCGCACGGGCCCCCGCTCCTCATCCTGGGCGCCGCGTTGACGTTGCTCCTGATTGCCGCGGAATGGATGTGGGTGTTCGACCGCGCCGAACGCGCCGAGGTGAAATCGCGGTGCCGGGGGCTGACGCGACGGCCTGCCGGCGCGGAAATGTAACGCGGAAATGTAGAGGCGCCCTTTAGGGCGGCACCCGGCGGCTTGGTGCCCGGCTCAAGGTGCCCGGCTGAAGCCGGCCTCTACAGTTGCCGGCACGGAGATGTAGAGGCGCCCTTCAGGGCGGCATCCAGCGGCTTGCCCGTAGCGCCGACCTTGAGGCCTGAAGGTCAGCGCCGCAACCAAAGCGAGGCGGCAAGCAGACCCAAACTACGGAGACTCAGCCTTTGACTGCTTTGGGAAATCCAGTGGCTTCGGCCCTTGTCCTTTGCACGATATGCCTGGCGATGATCTTGGGACGCAGAGGTCTTCGGGCCAGCTACTGTTCCCCGTTTGTGGTGTTTCCTTCACTCTACTTCCTGAGTCTGGGCCTTCCGTCATTATTCTTCGCGTCAGGGTTCGAAAGCGACGACCTGCTCCTTAAGCCTGATTACATCGCTCCGGTGAACCAATATGCAGCATTACTTCTAATTACGTTCTACCTGGGGTACATCCTGGCGGAATACGCAATTCGGGCGCACGCGCGGAAGAAGGACTCCCAAGCGGCGAAGCATCCAGTGCCCCCGGAGTTATCCCACGACCGGGCTGGCACACTGCCACCCCTGGTCGGGGAAACGAGCTGTAATCTGGTGGTTCTGGTGTCCGTGGGGATGCTCCTGGCAGGAATCCTCATGACGGGATGGGACAAATTCTGGGAAGGCTCCTTCGTTCGAGGAACCGGCCAGTGGGACGCCCCGCAATTTCAAGACTACTTCCTCCTGGTCGTCGAGGCTTGCCTCATCAATTCAACAATCACAGCCGGGGTGATCCGGGCTTGGTTCCCTGCAAAGCGACTTTGGATTGCACCCGCAGCCTGGTGCTTGATGGTGGCTCCTGGCGGCAGTCGCGGGACCTTGATTCCGTTCACCCTCTTTCTGACCGCGTCCGTGGTGGCAGGTAAGAAGACCTCCGTCAAGAAGATGGTGGGGATAGCGCTACTGACCCTTGTGTCCGTGATGTACATCGGGTTGGTGCGGCCCCGCTACGTGGGTCTAGTGGACTTCGCCGGGAGCCTGGGAGCTGGCGAGGAGGCACTTGCGACCGCGCCGGACCCCATTGTCGCCGTCTCGTCGCTCGAGACCACAACCGCCACCTTCTGGGTGGCGAGGGACATGGATCACCGGAATATACCGGGTCAGATTTGGCGGATTTTGAGCCCTGTCCCGTCTTTCATAATTGGACAGGATATTGCGGCCACGAACCTTATCGCCTACATCGGGCATGTCGGCGGCAACCAGGGAAATCCTTTCCCTGTCCTCGGGGAAATGTACATGTTCTTTGGCTGGGGAGGGGTCTCTCTGGGTCTATTTGTCGGGTTTGTTATGGCATTGCTGTTCGAAAAGACGCGGCGTGCGCACCCGGGCGCGTACCCGTCTGCCCTGCTTTGGCCGGCTTTGTATAGCGCCTGCGTGTACGCTGGAATTATGAGCTTGCACTCGGGCCTGCGAACAACCTCAAGGTTGCCGCTCTGGGCAGTAATTTGGTACCTCTGTTTCATCATGGGCGTTGCAATCTTGCGAGAGCCCTTGCTTCGGGGGGGAGACTCCATCCGCGTCCAGTTCGCCGGGCGCCGCTGGGTAGGGAACGGCGTCATCCGATGAGGAGCAAGAACACAGGGGTGGGGTGGTCCATTACCCAAGATCGCGTCGGCACAGAACCGGCTCCGGCCAGAGTGCTGCTGATTGGAAACAGCCGAGGCTGGGGACTGACCTACTACAATGCCGTCCTGGCGCTGGCCATGCAAAGGGAGGGCGTGCCGGTGGTGGTCATGTCCACGGCGGGCGACCAGACCCCCGGGTTGCATGAGCGGCTGAGGGCGGGCGGCATTACGGTTCTTGACGACCCGGCCTTTGACGTTCAAGACCTCGGCGCGGTGTGGCGGGCGGCGCGGGTCATTGCGGAGGCAGCTCTCTCCGGCCTCAACATCGTCCACACCGAAGGCGTCCGGCACGCCGTTGCCGCCCGGCTTGCCCGGCGCCTGCTCCCCAGGGACAAACAGCTTGCCGTGACCACGGTGCTCGGCGCTATGCGCCATTGCAGCCGCCTCTGGCCACTCTACTACGCGGCGGGCGCCGCCACTCTGAACGTGGCGAGTGACCGGGTCTTCCTGCTCTCCGCCGACGAAAAGCGCAAGATGATTAACTGCGGCCTCCGGCGCTATAAGGCCGGGGTGGCGCATTTCATCGTGGACGATGGCGCGTTCGCCCGGCCCTCGATCGACACTGCGGCCCTGCGCGAGATCATTGGCGATGACCGTGTCCTTGACCCGCATTTTCAAAAGGCCGTCTACCTCGCGCAGTTTCGCGAGTCCAAAAGACAGAAGTCCCTGCTCCACGCCTGGAAAACCGTGCGCAGCCGCTTCCCCCGGTTGCTGCTGGTCCTGGCAGGGTCGGGCCCCTTGTTCCAGGAGTGTCGCGACCTGGCGGCGGCGCTGGGAATCGCGGATCAGGTGTGCGTGCTGCCGCGCATCCCCCGCGAGGCCGTCCCGGCGCTGCTCTCCCTGTGCAGCTATGCGGTGGTGCCCTCGCGCGCCGAGACCTTTGGATCGTGCATCGTGGAGCCCCTGCTGGCAGGCCTCCCGGTTTGCACAACCCGGGTCGGCGTCGCCTGCGAACTCGCGGCCGCCGGCGGCGTCCACATCCTGGAAAAGACCGATCCCGGCTCGCTGGCGGCTGAGCTGCTGGACTTCTTCTCGACGCGCGATCAGCAACTGGACCGCATGCGAATCGGCAGGCAGTGGGTTCTCGATCACTGCGCGGAGTCAAGGTTCGTCGCGAAGCTTCGAGAGTCGTGGCGGGAATTCTCGGCCCAGGACCTGCTGGACGCGGCGGTGGGGGAAATGTAGAGGCGCCCTTCAGGGCGGCACCCGGTGGCGGCTTGGTACTTGGTGCCCGGCTGAAGCCGGCCTCTACACTTGCCGGCCAAGGAACGTAACTTTGAAATTTGTCATTGAAGCTGCGGGATTAACGGTTGCGGGTGGCAAGTACTTGGCGCCCGGCTGAAGCCGGCCTCTACATTCTGCTCTATATTTTGCGAGGTTTATAGCCATGCCAGAATTCCGACGCAAGAATATTCGCCTTCCGGCGTCGGAATATATCGGCCGGAAATGGTACTTCCTCACCATGGTCGTGGAGGGCCGGGAACACCGGTTATTGGACCCGCCGAGAGTGGTCGAGCATCTTGACCATCTCCAGGAATGCGCGCAGGCAAGCCATTTCCAGATCCCAGCATATTGTTTCATGCCGGACCACCTTCACCTTTTGACCAACGGCATCGAAGAGAACTCCGACCTTTTGAAATTTGCCGACGATTTCAAGCAGGACACCGGGTTCGATTTCAAGCAGCAATCCGGGATTCGTTTCTGGCAAAAGAAGTTCCACGATCATATCCTGCGGTCAAATGAGCGGTGGGAGTCCGTAGCGTGTTACATCTGGATGAATCCTGTCCGAAAGGGATTGTGCCAGCGGCCACAGGATTGGCCGTTTTCAGGCTCGTTCACGGTCGATTGGAAAACGTTGTTCACCCTGGGAATCGACACGTTTGTGCCACCTTGGAAGAAGGCGCCGGAATAACGGAGATGTGGTGCCCGGCTGAAGCCGGCCTCTACATTTGCCTCTACATTCGCCGGCCAAGGAACGTAACTTTGAAATTCGTCATTGAAGCTGCGGGGTTGACGGTGGCGGGGGGCAAGGAACTCACTGAAGTCACCCCGCCAAGCGGCAATAAGGAAGGCGGGCTGAATGGCTTCGACCTCTACCCCTGGGTTCTAGCCATCCTCGTGGCCGTTTCGAGGGTCGCCACCAGCGGGTCCGTCTACTTTGCTGACGGTCCATGGCATCTCCAGGCCATCCAATCCCGCGTCTTTGTAATCCAACCACCCGGTTACTGGCTGTTCAACCGGCTCGCCAGCTTGTTTCCCAACCCTGAGGCTGGCATCCATGTAATGAATTGGGCTTTCTCTGCGGCTGGGGTGGTGATCTTCTACTACGCAGCGCGACTCCTGGTGAGCAGGAACACGGCGCAGTTAGGCTCGGCCTTGTATGCGGTGATATTCTATGCGTGGTTTTCTGGCGGCGTTCATAGCACTTACGCTTCCCAACTGCTCTTTCCCATACTTGTCTTCCTCTTCCTACTCCTCCACATGAATGACCCGCGCACGGCTTACCTCGTGGGGGCGTCGTTAGCTTATGGGATCGGCGCCGGTCTTCGCCCTTCTGACGGAGCTTTCATCGGAATCATGTTTGTCTATTACCTTGTGCGGCATGCCGCACGGAAGCAAGCAGCCATGGCAATTGCCCTGGCAACAGGGGTGTGTCTGACTTGGCTTGTGCCGACAGCGGCCTGCTATCGAGCCATGGGTCTGCAACAAACATCCGCTCATGTCAGGAACATCACAACAGGGGTTTCTGTTTTGACGGGCGGGGTGAATTATCGCTCGATTGCCAACGTCGGCCGTTTCTTTGTTCCTCTGGCGTGGGCTCTTTGGCCCATGGCATGGGCCATCGTGCGGAGCATGAAGAGACTTCGCGACAAGCGAGTAATTCTGTTGTGGCTGTGGATCACTCCGGGTGCTTGTTTCCTCATACTCTCTTATATGTCCGATGCGCCTTACCTGAACTTCCTGACGCCGGCATTCTTGTTGCTGGGCATGATGGAGTTGGACCACAGCCGTCCCCAATCGGGTCTCGGGGTATTAGCGCTGTGTATCACGTGGAATCTTGCCTTCTTTTTGTGCTTTGAGCCTGTCCGTACCCGGTCGGTGGCCGTTGACGTTGTCAACATTTTCGCCGGGAAGTACACGGCATCCAGCATAAGAAATGGTTGGCAGCCTAACCTCAGCTCACTTCATGATCGCAATGCCCCCCTTCAATGATACTCAAATGTGTGGCATTGCTTGGTGCCCGGCTAAAGCCGGCCTCTACAGGAGTTGTAGAGGCGCCCTTCAGGGCGGCACCCGGTGGCGGCTTGGTGCCCGGCTGAAGCCGGCCTCTACAGGAGTTGTAGAGGCGCCCTTCAGGGCGGCACCCGGTGGCGGCTTGGTGCCCGGCTGAAGCCGGCCTCTACATTTGCCTCTATACTTGCCGGCCAAGGAACTTACCTTTGAAATTCGTCATTGAAGCTGCGGGATTAACGGTGGCGGGTGGCAAGGAACTCGCCCTGGATCTGATGTCGAGGCTTGCCGCCCACACGGAGCACCAATTCACTTTCATCGTGCCGGATTTGGCTGCCTACAAGGCCATTTCCGGCAGCAATATCCGCTCCATCGTTTGCCGGAAAGGGTCAGGTCTCCTGCACCGGGCGCGCCTGCTGAATCACGAGGTCCCCAGAATCTGCCGCGAGGTGGGGGCGGACGCGCTCCTCTGCCTGGGAAACTTTGTTCCCTGGAAGCGAGTGTGCCCCACCGCCGTGCTCCTGCAAAATGCCTGGATCGTCTATGGCGATCAGGTGGCCGATTCGCGCCGGACTCTCCGGGAACACTTGATCACGGCTTACGGCAGGCACGCATACCGGCACCTGCGCCGCGACATCACCATCATCACCCAGACCCAGGTCATGAAAGACCATCTCTGCAAACGGTACGGCATCGGCGCAGGGCGTGTGGCAATTACCCCCAACACGCTATCGCTCGAGAAGCTGGGGGGAAACCATCACCGCGCCCCTTCCGGCGAGGACGAGGGCGCAAGGCCCTTTACGTTTCTCTGCCTCGCCCACTGCTACGCGCACAAGAACATTGATATCCTGGCGGACGCCGCGCTGAGACTTTCGAAGTACACCGAGGTGTCCGCAAAGTGCGTTATCACCGTCGCTCCTGAGCAACACCCCGGCGCCCGGCGGCTGCTCAAGCGATTGGGTCAAAGCGAGCTGGCGGGGAAGATCGAAAACATCGGTCCTGTCCCGAGCGAAATGCTGCCCCAGGTCTACCGGAGCGCCGATGCCCTGATTTTTCCCACACTGCTGGAATCCTATTCCCGCACCTATCTGGAAGCCATGTATTTCGGATTGCCCATCCTCACCAGTGACCGCGATTTCGCCCACAATCTTTGCCAGAACGCCGCAATCTACTTCGACCCTCTGGATGCCGACAGCGTGGCGCGGGCGATGGCGCGGGTGATGGAAGATTCAGGACTGCGCCAGCGGCTCGTCGAGAACGGCCGGCGCATCCTGGCACAATCTCCCACCTGGGACGAAATTGCCGCGCGCTTCGTCGAGGTGCTGGAACGCACGGCGCGCGGGGAGCCGCCGGTACAGACCGCGCCGACAGGTGCACCTAAGAACATGTTTTGTAGCGCTGAGCTTGAGCTCAGCACATGCCGACCTCAAGGTCGGCGCTACACAACACCTGCCCCGGCGGCGGTCGACGTCCGCCTGCTGTTCAACCACAAGGCGCGGGGGTGGAGGAACAAGTACGGTTCGCGGGGGAAGCTGAACTCGCGGGTGGAACAATTCGCGGCGCGGCTTGCCGAGTTGTGCCCTCCTCCCGCCAGCATCCTTGACCTCGGCTGCGGAACGGGTGAGATCGCCGCGGCCATCGACCAGATGGGTTACCAGGTCACCGCGTGCGACTTCGCCGAGGAAATGATTGCCGTCGCGCGCAGCAATTACTCCGGCACCGCGGTGAACTGGGTTCGCCTCGAACCCGATTGGCAAGCCCTGCCCTTCGCCGACGGCAGTTTCGACGCCATCGTGGCCTCCAGCGTGTTCGAATACCTCGATGACGTGCCGCGCGTGGCCGCGGACCTTTCCCGCGTGCTTCGACCCGACGGCGTCCTGCTGCTCACCGTCCCCAATCCCTGCAATGTGGTGCGCAAACTTGAGGCGCGGCTTCAGTCCGTGCCCCTGTACCATCGCCTTTCGTCTTTGCTGCGCAAAGTTCAGCGGATCGATTCGTACGCCGCCTATCTGCGCCTTTCACGCAACCGCTTCGATGCGCAAGGGTGGCAATCCGTTCTGAACGCCGCGCACTTCACCCCCCTGGACGAAAGTGAATTCTCCCGCGAGGCGTGGCAGCAGCAGGCCCAGGCGCCGCTGGTCCTTTTAACCGTAAAGAGGGCAGCGACGGGTAGTAGCGGACAATTTGACGCAGATGCGGATTTATGCCGCCATATCGCGGGGTAAACCCGCCGCTACGAGGTGCTGGTGTCAAAAGAAGTTCACACAGAGGGCACGGAGATGGGCTCACCGAGAGCACGGAGAAAACCCGAGATCTTCTCCGTGTTCTCTGTGCTTAGAGAGTTACCCTCTGTGAACTCTGTGTGAAACGCTCTAAAGCCTTCCCTTCGTGTTGGCGAGGGGAATTCGGCGCGGAAACGACACAATGTCGCCCTGTGCGACCCTTGTCGAACCGCCCCCTAGTGCCCCCATTTGCCCTTTATCCACAATGGAAGCCCCATTAATGCCTTTTAATACCTTGTTAAGCAAAAATTCGGCTCAACCCGATTTTGCACCCCGCTCGATTGATGGCGGCGAAAACGCCGGCCTTCCCCGCGCTGCCGATTCGAAGGCACCCACGCCGGCCACCTACTGGCGAACGCTGCGTCACCTGCGCTGGTCGCAGCTTGGTTATCTGGCGCTGAGGCGAGTGCTGCCGCGTGCGAACTCACTGGTCAAGGTGAAGGGGCCGGTGAGCTTGTGCGAAGTCACGGGGCCATGGCCGTTCATCGACTGGCAGCCGGAAGCCTCGCGCAAAATGCTCGCCTCGCGCGAATTCACTTTTCTGAACCGCACGGTGGCGTGCAACGGCTCCATCCCCTGGAACGACCGCCGTCATGCGAAGCTGTGGCTCTACCATCTCAACTACTTCGATTTCCTGAATGTTGATTTCGCGCTGCCCGAAGAAGAACCGGCGCTCGAAGCAGCGCTCGAAATCGCGTTGGACTGGTGCGCGCACAATCCGCAAGGGAACGAAGTCGGGTGGGAGCCCTATGCGTTATCAATTCGCATCGTCAACTGGCTGAAGTTCCTGGCACGGCACAGGCGCTCGCTGGAATCACTTGGACTGAAGGCAGAAGTCAACACCCTGCTCGAAAGTCTGGGCGTCCAGGTGGCGACGCTGGAACGTCGCCTCGAAAAAGACCTCCTGGGAAATCACCTTCTCAAAAACCTCAAGGCGCTGCTCTTCGCGGGAGCATTGCTGGAAATCTCTGGCAGCACGCGATGGTGGGCAAAAGGGGAAGCGCTGCTGGAGCAGCAACTGCCCGAGCAGATTCTCGCCGACGGCGGACACTTCGAGCGCTCGCCGATGTACCACGCGCAGATCCTCGAAGACCTTGCCGAAATCCGGGTCTTGTGCCGAACCATGGGAAGAAGGCTCGCTGGCTCGGAGCTGCTTGCGCAGAAGATACAGTCCATGGCGGAATTCTTGCGAGGCATCCTCCATCCGGACGGAGAGATTCCACTCTTCAGCGACTCCGTGCTCGGGGGAGGGCGCCCACCGGGTCAATTGCTGGCCATGGCGGAGCCGCATGATTCCAAGACCGCCCGAAGCGAGTCTGGGGTCATCGTATTCCCGGCAACTGGATACGGTGTCATCCGCAGCCCCGAGTCGCGAAGCACCGTGATCTTCGACTGTGGCCCCATAGGGCCGGACTATCAGCCGGGCCACGGACACTGCGACATATTGAGTTACGAACTTTCCCTCCAGGGTCAGCGCGTGGTGATAGACACCGGCGTCAGCACCTACGAGCCGGGCCCGGAGCGGACCTACGAGCGCTCCACGGCCGCGCACAATACCGTTCGTATTGACGGTGAGGAGCAAGCGGAAATCTGGGCCAGCTTCCGCGTCGGCCGGCGTCCGCGCATGGGCGAACTACAGGGTGGTAACAATAGGCCATTTCATTTCCTGAGTGGCGAGCACGACGCCTATCGGCGCATGGGCGTGGTTCATGCGCGCACGATTCTGTTTCACGCCCCCGACACTTGGATTGTCGCCGACCTCCTGCGGGGCAACGGGTCGCACCTCGTTGAGTCGTTCCTGCATTTCCATCCCCGGGTTAGCGTCGAGCCAGTGGCCGAGCACATGGAGACCCACGCCAGCCGCATGGAATCCGGCACTGGCCTGCCGCCTCGCCGCTGGACAGTGGGAATCGCCGATCAGCCCTATCTGCTTGCGGCTTACGGCGCCGGTGAATTCGACATTCGCAAGAGTTGGTATGCCGAGCGATTCGGAGACCGCCAACCTTCCACGGCGTTGCGATCGGCATGGCGCGGGACCATCCCCGCGGGGATGATTCATATCTTCACGCCGATGGGCACTTCCCTTCCCCACATCACGGCGGACTGGGCTGGAAACTCGATCGAGATCGACGGTCACAAGATTCCACTCCGCTGAACAAAGATGGTTCACCCGATGCAGGTCCTTTATATTTCCCAATACTATCCGCCGGAAGCATGCGCTCCCGCGGCGCGTGTGGATTGTTTTACGCGCGAATGGGCTCGCACCGGTACGGAAGTGCGGGTGCTCACAGGTTTCCCCAATCATCCCGAAGGAATCTTGCACGCGGACTACAAGAGGCGTTGGCGGCGCGGTTTCATGCGCGAGGAACGCGAGGGAGTAAAGGTTTACCGCACGTGGCTCTACCCTTCCGCCAATTGCAAGCTGTGGGGCCGAGGGGCGAATTTTACTTCCTTCGCGCTTTCCGCCGCCGTCGCAGGACCGTGGGTGGCGCCGCGAAATGGCGTGGTCATCGCCACCTCGCCGCAGATTCTGGTGGGCGTATCGGGATGGGCAGTGGGAACCCTGCGGTTCCTGCCGTGGGTGTTCGAGGTAAGGGACCTCTGGCCGGAATCGCTGGTGGGGGTAGGTCAGGCCAGCGCCGATTCCATGCTGTACCGAAGCGTCGGGCGCGTCGCCAAATTCCTATACCGGCACGCCACGCATATCGTCGTCGATGGCGAATGGAAGCGCCGGCACTTGATTCATCAGGGCGTGGAAGAGCAACGCATTTCGGTCATCCGCAACGGCATCGAAGAGGGTTTCTGCCCGGATCCCAATTCTGCTGAGGCCCAATCGGCCCGCCTGCAAGGGCGAAAGGAATTAGGACTCAGTGATGAATTTGTTCTGCTTTACGCCGGCACACTCGGCATGGCGCACGGTTTGGAGACGATCCTCCAGGCCGCCGAACGCTTGCGAGGCCGTCGCGATATCGTGTTCCTCCTCATGGGCGCCGGGGCCCAGCGCGCGCAACTCTGTCAACTCATCGAAAGGTTGCGACTCGCAAACGTGCGACTTCTGGATAAACAACCTCGCGAGAGAATCCCCGCTTTTCTTGCGAGTGCCGATGCCTGCGTGGTGCCGTTACGGGACCAGGAAGTGTTCAAGAGCGCCATTCCCTCCAAGATGTTTGAGGCGATGGCAGCGGGTAAACCGGCGATTTTGGGCGTCGAAGGTGAAGCGAAGGAAATTCTTCTCGCGAGCAACGCCGGACTGGCCGTGCGGCCGGAAGATCCCGAGGCCATGGTGGAAGCAATTCTCAAGCTGCGGAATGAACGATCACTCTGCCAGGCCCTGGGCGGGAACGGAAGACAGGCGGTGTTGGAAAAATACCTGCGCCGCAGCGAGGCCGCCAAGTACCTAAACCTGCTGAGCGGATTGTGCGCTCGGCAAAAGTTCTTAGCTGCGCGTGAACCCGTTACCCTGGCGGAGTAATCCCCCTCAAGCGGAACAACCATGAAACAACTCTTGCAGGATTTGCGCACGCACGAAATTGCGGTGGATGAAGTCCCCGCCCCGGGATGTCAGCCGGGGGGGGTGCTGGTAAGAACTGTGGTCTCGCTGATCAGTTCGGGGACGGAACGCGCCACGGTGAAGTTGGGCAGCATGAGCCTTCTAGGCAAAGCGCTGGAACGTCCTGACCTGGTGAAGAGCCTGTTCCAACGCCTGCAAACCACCGGAGTCGCAAGCGTCGTGGCCACGGTGCGCGCCAAGCTGGACAGGGCCATGGCACTGGGTTACAGCGCGGCGGGGGAAGTCATGGAAGTGGGAGAGGGCGCGCCGGAATTCCAGGTGGGCCAGCGCGTGGCGTGCGCCGGCGTGGGTTACGCCAGTCATGCTGAAAGAATTTGGGTTCCCCGCAACCTGTGTGTGCAGATTCCGGAAAACGTGGACTACGATTCCGCGTCATTTGTAGCGCTGGGATCGATCGCGCTACAGGCGGTGCGCGTGGCGGAAGTGAAGATCGGCGAACACGTGGCGGTGCTGGGCCTGGGATTGGTGGGCCTGGTGACCGCACAAATCCTACAGGCCGCGGGGTGTACGGTTTGGGGAGTCGATCCCGATCCCGAGCGCGTGGCCCTGGCACGGGAATTGGGCGTGGCCTTTGCCACTTCCAACTCCGAGTACATTTACGAAGGCGACCTGCCCCGGGCGGGTGGCGCGGACGCAGTGATTATCACCGCGGCAACAAAATCCAAACAGCCCATCGATCTCGCCGGGCAGATCGCTCGCGACCGAGGCGTCGTGGTCGTGGTGGGGGACGTGCGCGTGGATGTGCCCCGCGAGCATTACTACCAGAAGGAATTGCAGGTGCGGTACTCGCGGTCATACGGTCCCGGCCGCTATGACCCGGCCTACGAGGAGAAAGGAATCGATTACCCGCAGGGCTACGTGCGCTGGACAGAGAAGAAAAACATGCAGGCGTTCCTGGACCTGGTGGCAGCCGGAGAAATTGGCCTTTCTCGCCTGGTGACTCATCGTTTTGAGATTGCCCAGGCTAACGAAGCTTACGAACTGCTCACCGCAAAGCAGCCGGCGAAATACCTGGCCATGCTGATTGACTATTCCAAACCCGGAGCTTCTTCCCGGCGATTGGACCTTCGTCCGTCCCATCCTGAAAGAAGGATCACTGGTACAACACAAGGCAAGATCAGAATCGGCTGGATTGGAGCGGGCAGCTTCAGCCGCGCCAAACTGCTACCCGCGTTGCGCAATCTCGACAACATCGAATTGATGGGCTTGGCGAATGCCACGGGCCTTTCCGCCAGCCGGGTGGGGAAAAGTTTTGGATTCCAATACTGCTCGACCGACGCCTCCGAGGTTTTGCACGATTCGAACATCGACGCCGTGTTCATCGGCACCCGGCACCACCTGCATGGTCCGATGGTGATGGCGGCGCTCGAATGCGGTAAGCACGTCTTTGTGGAAAAGCCTCTGTGCGTGAATGAAGAAGAACTGGAATCAATTGCCAGACTCTACGCGCGCTCGGACCGCATCCTGTGCGCAGGTTTCAATCGCCGCTTTTCGCCCTTCGCCAGGCAGTGCAAGGATTTCTTCAGCCAAGGTCGCGGGCCGCTTTCATTTCTTTACCGAGTCAATGCCGGGCGCGTGCCGCCGGGACACTGGACACAGGATCCAGAACAGGGCCATGGGCGCGTGATTGGCGAGGTTTGCCACTTTGTGGATTTGTTCGCGTTTCTCAGTGAGGCGCTGCCCGTGGAGGTGGAAGCCTGGCCGATGGGCGACAGCAGCGACGAAAGCAATGTTCACGTCCAGGTGTCTCTTGCCGACGGCTCGAAGGGAGAAATTTTCTACCTGGCGTCCGGTGACGCCAGCGTTCCCAAAGAACGGTTGGAGGTCTTCGGCCGGGGCCGCACGGCGATTTGTGAAGATTTTCGAAAGTCCCACTTCCATCA
>Ga0182027_10010835_pt1 | contig 12934 bp, 7 predicted proteins | sample 712E1DmetaG_FD_121300 | JGI IMG/M metagenome (GOLD analysis project Ga0182027, IMG submission 121300) | Permafrost microbial communities from Stordalen Mire, Sweden - 712E1D metaG (Illumina Assembly) | ecosystem: Environmental > Terrestrial > Soil > Wetlands > Permafrost | place: Sweden...
CGCGGAAGCATTGCGCTAACCTCAAGGCACATAAAAGGATTTCACCATGAACATGGACAAAACAACCGACAAGCCCGCCCCGGCCACCGGCAAGGTGATACAGGTGCTCGGCGTGGTCGTGGATGCAGAATTCCCTGTTGGAAAGCTCCCCGCGATTCTCAACGCGGTTCATATCAGGCAGGAAGCGCAAGGTAACGTCAAAGCGCTCGAAATTACCGCCGAGGTCCAGCAGCTTCTGGGAGACAATAAGATCAGGTGCGTGGCGCTTGCTTCAACCGACGGCCTTACCCGCGGCGCGGCCGTGGTTGACACCGGCGACGTCATCAAAGTTCCGGTGGGCAACTGCATGCTCGGCAGACTTGTGAACGTTCTGGGCGAACCCATCGATGAACTGGGCCCGATCGATGCCAAAGAGCACTGGTCGATTCACCGCAAGGCGCCGGCGCTCGTAGACCAGCAGACGTCGTGGGAAATCCTCGAAACCGGCATCAAGGTGATCGATCTGCTCACTCCCTACCCAAAAGGCGGCAAGATCGGCCTGTTCGGCGGCGCGGGCGTGGGAAAAACGGTGCTCATCCAGGAACTCATCCGCAACATAGCAACCGAGCACGGCGGATTCTCCGTATTCACGGGCGTGGGCGAGCGTACGCGCGAAGGAAACGATTTGTGGCTCGATATGAAACAGTCCGGAGTTATCGACAAGACCGCGCTGGTGTTCGGCCAGATGAACGAGCCGCCGGGAACCCGCCTTCGCATCGGGCTCACCGGCCTTACGGTCGCCGAATACTTCCGCGACGTGGGCAAGCAGGACGTGCTGCTGTTTATCGACAACATATTCCGTTTTGTGCAGGCAGGTTCCGAAGTGTCCGCACTGCTCGGACGAATGCCGTCGGCCGTGGGATACCAGCCCAACCTCGCCACCGAAATGGCGTCTTTGCAGGAGCGAATCACGTCCACCAAAGAAGGATCGATTACGTCGGTACAGGCCATTTACGTTCCTGCCGACGACCTTACCGACCCGGCGCCCGCCGCCACGTTCGCGCATCTCGACGCAACGACCGTGCTATCGCGCGCAATCGTGGAACGCGGTATCTATCCGGCCGTGGACCCGCTCGATTCAACGTCGCGTATCCTGGACCCCAAGATCGTGGGCGAAGAACATTACTTTGTGGCGCGCGAAGTGCAGCGCATTCTCCAGAAATACCGCGAATTGCAGGACATCATCGCGATTCTGGGCATGGAAGAGCTTTCCGAAGAAGACAAGCTCACCGTGTTCCGCGCGCGAAAAATCGAGAAATTCCTGTCGCAGCCGTTCTTTGTCGCCCAGGAATTTTCCGGTATTCCCGGCAAGTACGTGCCGATCGCCAAGACGGTGCAGAGCTTCAAGGAAATCATAGACGGCAAGCACGACGATATTTCGGAATCGGCGTTCAGCATGGTCGGGTCGATCGAAGAGGTGCTGGAAAAGGCGAAGAGTTTCTAGTCAAAAGTGAAAAGTTGACAGTTGACAGTTTAATTGACAATGTGGCTTTTCTCCGTGTTCTCCGTGTCTCTGTGGTGAATCTTGTTTTAGGAGCGCTCTGACGCCATGGCCGCAAAAACGTTCAATCTCGACATAGTGACCCCCGAAAAGAAAGTCTTCTCCGACAAGGTCGAATTCGCCGTGTTCCCCGGCGCGGAGGGAGAGCTCGGCGTCTTGTTCGACCACGCTCCCCTGCTTTCGCGCCTGATTCCCGGCGAGCTGCGAATCACCAAGGACGGCAGCGTAGATTGCCTCGCGATCTCCGGCGGGTTCCTGGAGGTCCGCAAGAACGAAGTATCGGTCATCACCGAAACCGCGGATTTTGCCAACCAGATCGACATCCAGGGCGCACGCGCGGAAAAGGACGCGGCCGAAGAGGATGTCAAGAACGCCTCCACTCCGGTTGACAGAAAAGCTGCAGACATCAAGCTTCGCACAGCGCTCGCGCGGATCAAGGTGGCAGGAAAGTCGGTGAAGACGCCGCAGGAGAAGCAGTAAGAATTAACGGCACATTCGAGTTGGTTTGATGAAGGGAAACGAGGAACCGTTTCCCTTTTTGGTTTCTTTGCGTTGCATGCCCTCGTGATGCCTTCGCAACGATCCGGCGGAATTCTGGTCGCGGCGAATCACCTCAGAGCACAGGATAGTGTACAAAATCGAGGGCGATTCGGTCCTTATCGCGCAGGTGCGGTATCACTACTGAGCGGACCACAGAGATCAATCGTCAATCTGATATGATGTCGGCGCAGAAATATGCACCCGACAAAAAGAGGTCTCCGGATGCCGTTTTATTCCCATGACGTCCTGACGCGCGCATTAGTATGCAATGACGCAGAACACATACTGAGAGACAAGGAAACAACTTGTGAACTTCTTGCAAACGAACCTGACGGCTCTATTCTCCTGCATTATAGAGGCATTCTTGAATTCCAACGTGGCCGTCTCGATCAGGCGTGCGAGTACATCAAAAAAGGCTTGGCCATTGCTCCCGATTCCGCAGAGCTGTATTGCACCTATGCGAAAATACTGACCGCTCAAAAGAAATACGTCGAAGCGATTGCCGCCTTTGAACACTCCATTTTTCTCAAGCCCACTTATGCTACGGCCTATTACGGGTTCGGCAGCCTCTATTTAGAGCGCGGCGATGATGCCAACTCAATAAAGGCTTACCAAGATGCTCTCGCCATAGATCCGGATTACCCGAATGTCCTTAACGATCTCGGCCTGATGCTGAAGGACAAAGGGCAGCTGGCGAAGGCGGCAAAATGTTTTATTCGTGCGATCCGTGCCAAGCCCGATTATCCGATGGCACTCAACAATCTTGGCGTTCTGTACCTTGCCGTCAACAGATTGGACGAGGCGGAGAGCCTGTATCGTCAAGCGCTCGCTTGTAAACCTGATTATCCGGCAGCCCTGAACAATCTCGGCAATGTCCTTCACTACAAGGGAATGTTCGAGGACAGCATCTCTCTATTCACAAAAGCGCTGGCATTACAGCCGGATTATCCCAACGCGCTCAATAATCTTGGTAATGCTCTAAAGAATATTGGACACCTTCCGGAAGCAATTGCCGCATTCAAGCAAGCCATAGCTTTGAAAAGCGACTGTCCGGATTATCATTTCAACCTTTCGATGGCGCTTCTGGCTGCCGGACGGTTTCACGAAGGATGGCGAGCATTTGAATCGCGATGGGAAACGCCACAGTTTGCCTCTCTGCGGCAGAAAACGACAAAGCCGCGCTGGGAAGGTGAGACGGGAGAAGGTCGTGTCCTGCTTATTCGCGCGGAACAGGGTCTGGGCGATACGTTGCAGTTCTGCCGTTATGCTCCTCTGGCCGCCGCCCGTGGTTTACGGGTAATACTTGAAGTGCAACCTGCGCTTGTCAATCTTATGGGCAGTCTGGCCGGCGTCGAGCGGACTGTTGCGCAAGGCCGGCCTTTGCCCGACTTCGATTTCTATTGCCCGATGATGAGTTTGCCCCTGGCCTTTGGCACTCGTCTCGAAACCATTCCAGCCATTGTCCCCTATCTCTCCGTGCCTGACGAATGCAAACATAACTGGCAAAATAGGCTCCCGGATGACAAGAAGGCAAATTTCAGAGTCGGGCTGGTGTGGGCAGGGAAACCCCGCTTCCAAACTCCCGATCTTATTGCTGTCGATCGCAGGCGGTCCATAGCGGCGGATCTACTTGCGCCGCTTATGGATATTGACGGCATTCAGTTCTACAGCCTGCAGAAAGACGGGCCTGGCGCCTCAAAGGAATTCGGTCCGATCGACTTGATGGATGAATGCAGGGATTTCGTCGATACTGCCGCGCTTATTTGCAATCTTGATCTTGTCATCAGTGTTGATACCTCAGTGGCACATCTTGCCGGAGCGCTTGGCAAGCCGGTGTGGATGCTCAACAGGTTCGACACCTGCTGGCGCTGGCTGCAGGACCGCGAAGACAGCCCGTGGTATCCAACCATGCGTCTGTTTCGCCAACCGTCACCGGGTGACTGGCAAAGCGTGATATTGCGTGTCAAGCGCGAGTTGATAAAAGCATACGAAGGATCTTGACGTAGCGGAGAGCGGCATGGCCCGGAAGTTGCCGAATCGCCTGCGGCAAAAGTCCGGTCTCGGTTTATCCGCCATCGTGCTGCTGCTCAGACCATAGTTGACACTCGTCTTGAAATTCGCGCCGGGAAACCTCTATGAAGGCATCCATAAAGGCTGTTACCCTAACGTGTAACGAATAAATCGCCCCCCCTCCTTATTTCCACCTAAAATGCCTCTTTGTGCTGTATAATTAGGGGGGTAGCGGGCGCCTGGCAATAATTCGTGGCCACTGCAAGCCGGACATCATTTAAAAAGGGAGGACAAATGAAGAAGGTGCTGTTCGCCGCAGGGATCGCCTTGTTCGCCGTATTTTCGGGCCTGCAGGCCCAGACCGTGGTCGGTTCATTCCCCGTCATTTTTAAAAATCTTGCCAATAAAACCTATGCCGACAGCCAGATTTACATATACTCTATCGGGATGACGGGCGGGAAATGGTGCTACATGACCAAAGACGGCACCATGCTGCCCATGGCTGCGGCGGACGCAAATGCGGCCGGGCACCTGGTCAAGAACGGCAAGAATTACCCCAATTACTGCTTCCGTCTTTCCGACGCACAGAACTTCAGAATTCCTCCGTCTGTCGGCGGCGGACGGCTCTACATGTGCGTCGGGTCGCCCATGTACATGACGGGAGACGCCGGCGGGGTTCAACTACCCGACCCCAACAATCCCGGCGACCCCAACGACTCTTCCTTCTACGATTGGTTCGAGTACACGTACATTTACAATCAGCTGCAATTTGGCGGGAACACGACCCAGGTTGATCTCTTCGGTTTCCCCTATGTCGCAGAAGTGAAACAGACATCCTCGAATTTTGACGACAGCTGCGGCATCAACATACCCAGGGACCAGGTAATCAAATACTTTCACGACAGCATGTCGGCGCCTTTTCAGGGTTGTATACGGCCCTGCCGCGTCGTAGCGCCGCGTTCGTCAAGCCAATTCGGCACCGGCGGAGCATACGTGAATTACTTGAAGCCCTATCTCGATTCGCTCTGGACTTTATGGAAGACCGCTCCGCTCAATTTCAACAACGGTAACAATCACTACGTCGGCACCGTCGACGCCAACGGAGTACTTCAGCTTACTGGCGCCGAGACCGGATCAATGCCCGAACCCACTACACAAGCAGTTTGGGCCTGCGCCGGGTTTCCCGGGTATGTGGGTGCCGCGCTTTCCGCAGCCATGAACCGCGGCGTGGCGAGAATCGGCGCAGATTATTATGATCCGACGACCTATTACAAGGTGAGTGCATACAAAAATGAATTCTCCCAGGTTCTGCATCAGATCAGCATTCACAATAAGGCCTACGGATTCGGCTATGATGACAACAACAACCAGAGTTCCGTATTGATTGTCGGCAGTTCGCAGCCGCTTTCCTCTCTTACAATTACCATTGAGCCGTTTGTGTCAACGAGCGTCGCCGCTGTTCCGGTCGTGCACAAGTCGGCCGGCAACAGGCCGGGAATCCGGAGCCTCACTGCTAGTCAGATCGTTCTGCAGAACGCAGCCGAGATCGATCATGTGAGCCTGATTTCACCCAACGGCAAGAGCATGCTCAGGATCGGCAATCTGCACAGCAACGTGATAAACACTACAGGCCTTGCAAGTGGGGCCTATTATCTGAGGTTGGTTGATAAACAGGGTAATGTCTCAACGGACCGGATCGTCAGGTAAGTATCCTGTTGCGAAAACTGCCGGGAATCCGCTTCTCCATGAAGCGCGGGCGCCTGAAGAGAGCCTCTTTTCAGGCGCCTGTTTTTTTCCTTCTTCCCGATCCCGCCCCACCCTGCTGAATCCGCCATCCATTGTGGAATCCATAGTTCCACACTTCTTAGGCCCTACCCTCTGTTTTCATCGTTCTTTGGAGTATATTCTCCACTGGTATTTGTTTGACGCGGAAGCAAGGTTTGCCATTGGCGCCTCTTCCTTGGCATTGCAAGCTGTGTCCCTCGCTGTCCATGTCACCCGGCAACGAAAGAATTCGTCATGAAACCATCCACTGTGCGTCTGATTTCCGTTTCGTCTTTGTACCTGTTGCTCAATGCTGCAGTTTGTCTTTCACAGACCGCGGGCATTACATCGGGCGCAATTTACACACTGGCGTCCAAGGCCAGCGGCAGAGTGCTGGATGTCGGCAATTCATCCATGGCAAATGGCGGCAATGTCGATACCTGGACAAATACGACATCCGATGCCGAGCGGTGGATGGTGACCTACCTTGGGAACAGTCTCTACACTCTCACAAATGTGGGAAGCGGAAATCTTCTGCATAGTGCCAATGCAACGCCGGCAAATTCGGTGAATGTGGACCAGAGCAGCAGCACAAATGACAATACCATAAAGTGGAATATCGCAGATGCGGGCAATGGCTACTATCAATTGGCATCGGCTGCCGGCCCAAGCTTCCTGCTCGACCTTGCGAATGGAACAAATGCGGACGGCGCAAATGTTCAGCTCTGGACATCGAATAATTCCGACCCGCAGAAATGGCTGTTCCAGATGCAAACGGCCCAGAACGCAGCGCCCACGGCCGCCATCGCCGACGAAATCTTCGCCGCCTGGAAAGCCAAGTATTACACGACAAACACCACGGGCGGCTCTGTCTCGGGTGAAGGTTTCTGGGGCGTTGCCGACATCATGGAGATTGTGGATGACGCCTACGAAGTTACCGGTTTTGCCAAGTACCGAGACATGTTTGCAGAACTGTACAACGGTTTTGTTGCGCAACAGGGTTCCGATTGGGCGTGGAATGAGTATAACGACGACATCACCTGGGCGGTAATCGCCTGTGTGCGCGCCGCTTTGCTCACCGGCAACCAGACCTACCTTGCCAAGGCCAAACAACAATACGACCAGATGTATGCGCGCGCCTGGACCACAGGGTACGGCGGCGGACTCTTGTGGAAGCAGGGGCTCACAACCAAAAACGCATGCATCAACGGGCCGGCAATGGTCGCGGCAATGTATCTGGGGCAGGCTACCGGAGATACCACGTACTTTACTAAGGCAACTCAGATCTACACGTGGTCCAAAGCATATCTGTTTGTTCGAAGCACCGGCAAGGTGAACGACAATTACGATGGAACGGTGGGCAACTGGAGTTCCACATACAATCAAGGAACCTACCTGGGCGCAGCGGTGATGCTGTACGATCACACAAAAGATACCACGTATCGCGATGATGCTCTCAAAATAGCGGACTACACGCAGAATGCCATGTTCGGCTCAAGCGTGATCAACTCGGAAAGCGGCCCCGACCTCGACGGTTTCAAAGGCATACTGATGCGCTACGCCCGCCGCTATGTGGTTGATCTGAACAGGCCCGACTATATTCCGTGGCTGCAGCTCAATGCAAAAGTAGCCTACAACAACCGGGACACGAGCGGCATCATCGGCACCTTGTGGGGAACAAGGACTTCCGATACCGCAACCTGCGCCGCGTTCAGTGCATCTACCGCTGTTTCGCTCATGCTGAATTGTCCTTTGTCTACAACAATTACCCGCGATGCATATTCGACGATTGAGGCGGAGAATTTCGACTACCTGAAAGGCATTATTGTGGAAAAAACCGCAGACACCGGCGGCGTCAATCAAGTCGGCGGCATCATGGACGGATACTACACCGCATACATGAATGTGGATTTCGGTTCCACCGGCGCAACAAAGGCGGAATTCAGAGTGTCTTGCGCAACGGACGGCGGCACCATAGAAATCCGTCTGGGCGGAATTACCGGCACCCTCATCGGGACCGCCGTGGTAACGAGCACCGGCAGCTGGACCGTCTATACAACCGTTTCAGCCAACGTTACCAAGACTACGGGACTGCAGAACGTCTATTTGGTTTACAAAGGCGCCGGCTATGTGTGTAATTTGAACCATTTCAGGTTCATCGAAGCAACCTCCACAAATGCATATGCGCAGAGAATCTCCGGCATGTCGCTTGAGGCAATCCATCTCAATTCGGCACAAACTCAATTACGCATAAATCCGGGCAGCGCAAAGGCAGACAAGCTTTCAATCACAAATTTGCTGGGGCGCACGATGTTTCAAGACACAAGAGGTTTTTCCGGCATCAGGACTCTTGATGTTTCGGAATATCCAAGGGGCGTTTATTTTGTTACGCTGGAGGCGAATCACGTGAGGATCAATGGCAAGGTCATCCTGAAATAGACGATCGTGTTGCCGTTTGAGGTTCACGATCAGGTACGGTCTCGCAACTGCTCCACCCGCGCCGCACCACGCGAAGCCCCCAAATGTATTTCAATTTCTTGATCATCTTGCCGCCCTTGCGTACGAGGTGAGGATCAAGCGTATTGAGCCTTTGGCGTGCGCGCTCCCCTCTTGTGCAAACAAACGGGCAGCGGGAAGATTCTTTCCCGCATTTCTTGTTGTTTCGATCCCATTCTCTGATATATTGTTACACTTGGAACGGGCATGTATCGACACGATGCGGCTTTGCAAGGGAGACTGCCGATGCCAAAGTCAAAACCGAGGATTCTTGTCTTCGCCGTCATAGCTCTGATTGCGAACGCTGCGCAGGGCGATCCCTGGAAATTCGGCCTGATCGCCGACACGCAATGGGGCGTTGCCGACGACGGGCAGAGCCCCAACTCGGTTGCAGTGGGCATTATCAATCAAATGAACCTCGAGTTTATCGGGCATGGCGTCAAGTTCGTGATCGCGGTGGGCGACATGACCGACAACGGCTCGAATATCGGCCTGGACACGCGCGCCACCTATTCGCAGGCGCTTTACAATACGGGCATCGGATTCTACCCATTGCGCGGAAATCACGAGTCGACAGCCACAGCAGCGGCCGAATTCGTCCGGGTTTTTCCCCAAACGCAGAATGGCGGCAACAACTTCACTCCGGCCAACGCATTTGTCTACACCGACAGCGCAAAAACCCATCCGGTTGCAAAGGTTGGGGGCATCTTTACCGTGGGTAAGGGTTTCGGCAGCCCGAGCCAACCGCTCACCGGGCTGAGCTATGCCTTCACTTATAATAATGCCACCTTCATTCTTCTGGATCAATTCACGCCGGCCGACAACAGCGCCAATACCATTGACGCACAGCAGTCCTGGATCAACACGGTGCTCGCCGGACGATTACAGGGAAACTTCGCGTTTGTGTTCGGCCACAAGGGCATTATCACCGAAAACCATGCCGATAATCTTTTCGGCGCGAGTCCCGGCGCCGATTCGACAGGCACAAATGCCTTTATGCGCAGCCTGGCCGCAGGCGGCGTGCATTACTACTTTGGCGGCCACGACCACATGCACAACCACAGTATCGTTTCGACAACGGACGGCACATCCGCAAAGATCCAGGAATTCGTGCTTGCCGCCGGCAGCTATAAATTTTACGCACCTCAAATACCCAGCGTCGATCAGCAATACGATGTCCCGGCTTTCGGTCATACGCGCGAGACACAGATCTCCCAGGAGCTTTATCACATCGGATACTACATCGTGACGGTCGACAGCCCGACGGTGACGGTCGAATATTACGGCGTCGGGGCCAATCAGTCCGGCGGCGATATTTCGACAACGCCGCAGCTCACCGGTAACTGGACAAAACGCGAAGTCTGCGGCTACAGTCTCAACGGACGGGAATTCGCTGTAGGTCAGGGCCAATCGCTCACAACGGTCATCGACTCCTTTGGCGGCACGGTTGCCAGGATCATTTCCGGAACAAATACGAGTACATCCAAAGATTCATCGGGCCGGCCACTCAACCTGCTGGTCGCAACCGGATGGAGCCCGGTCCGGCCTGCGGGAATGGTGAGCAATGCAGTGACGTTGTGGGGCCTGGCGCCCAAACTCGGTTCGGCCCTGTGCGCCACCTACACGCTCTCGATGAAATACGATTCCGGCGTATCAGCGGCCGACATTGCCCGGCATAACCTGGGATTGATTGCGAAAGACTCCAGCGGTGCCTGGGTGAATGCAGTTGACCTGAATAACGGCGGCAGCACAGCCTTCAGCATGGCAGCCTGGACCGCACAGGATACGCTTGGAACCTGGGGCGTCGACACCTCGACACGCACGGCCTGGGCAGTGGTTAATCACGGAGGAACGTTTGCCGTCTCAACGCTGGGAAATGTCCGCACCCGGCAATCGGGGTGCGCCGCGCGGACAACGGAAGCACCATCCTTCTGCCTCAAAGGCAAGAGCCTCATCATACGCGCAGGTTCACAACCGACAACCGTGGAGCTGTTCAGCCTCGCCGGTCAGTTGCTTCGCCGCCTTCCCGCTTCGCAACCAACTTTGGACCTGACGCCCTTTACCGGCCGCGCTCTCATCGTGCGCATTGCCGGGGCGGCAGAGGTCACCGCAACGCTGATTGTCGTTCCTTGACTTTGTGGTTGCCGGACAGATTCCGACTGCTGATGCTCCCCTCACCTGACGCCCCAATCCGGCCGCCTGAGGCACTTTTTCGATCTCCTGAGGCAACCAATTTGCCCTCCTGAACCGCCTTTTTCGCCGCCCGAAGCAAAATCTCGGCTGTTTGGGGCAAAAAAATGTTCGCCTACACTGGAACTGCCGGCTCCTGAGGCACTTGTCCTGGCGCCTGAGGTGCTTGTTTCGTTTTCCTGACGCCCTGGTTTGCTCGCCCGAGGCAAAATATCGCGCACCTGGCGCATTTTCTCAAGCGCCTGAACACTTTTCAGCCTTTTCATGACGTTGGAAATTAGTCATTTCGCAAGGCGAGGCTTGCTTATTGAGGATGGGAGAGGTAGATTTGGGGAGGATGAGGAGCGGGATGTGACAATCGAGACGTAAATATCGGCGGATGACAAAATGTGTTATGGCGTTTGAACCGCAATACGTTCTAGGATCACTGAAAAGGAAATCAAAATGAGATCAACTCTAGGCATTAGCCAAGAGTAAATATGAAAATCCCGAATCCAATATTAATAGGCCTATTTCCAAAACTTGCTGTTTCGAATTCGAAAGGATTTGAGAATACTCCTGTAATGGAAATCTGTAGCGTAAGCAATTGCATCATATCCGGACCAAAGGATTGGGTGGCCAAGGGTGGGTCCCGACCGACTTCTAGCTGGCAATAGATGAAATACGACAAAGGACACCCTCACGCTTTTCGAACATGGATCAGGCAATATCTGCCATGGTTCTTGATAGATCTTCGGATACCGGACAAGAAAGAAGATTGCGAAAAAGAAGGTGCAAAGCATTATTGGTATTGCCAAGATGAAAATACCAGTGCATGCTATCACTGCAAGGTCGTAAAACCAGGAAGATTGTGGGAACTCTCAGACGAGAACGAGGAATTGCAATGACAATATCCAATCTTGTCTATGTTGAATTGAAGAGCGGATATAATGACAACGGTCCTGCCTGGATTTGCAACGTCTCGTATTCAAAATCGCGTTTGATGGTCTATTTCAACGGGAAAGCACTCAGGCGAATTCACGGTAATCTGTTCTCAAGCCACTGTGACATTGAAACCGGAGAGGGTTACTGGAATTAAGAAACGGGGAAGCAACAGGCATTGGGCAGGAAGTGGGAAAATCAGAATAGAAGAAAATGTTATTCCGCAATACCTGGCGATATCAAAGGAGTCTAAATTAAGCAAGTCGCAATTCGAAGTAATCGGGCCTTTACCGAAAACGAATAGGAAGAAGTTCAAGGAAATCCTCAATAAGGAGAACGAATAGGCGGGTGACAAAACCAGAACCAACAAGCGGAAACTGCGTAGCCAATATTGACGAATGGCAATCAACCATCTACGCCGCGCCAGGCAGAACTGGAACGTGCGCCGGAGCGCAGTGCCGCCCGACCGCGCCGACAGGCCTAGCGGCAGGGCGGCAACGAGGCCGAACGGCCGAGCACGCAGAGAGAGCGACCCGAGCGGAGCGAGGGGAACGCCCACATTCTAGCCTTGTTGTTGCAGCGGCGCGCCCGGATCTTTCTAGTACAAATTGAGGTAGGGAAACGCCCCTTTGCTTACCAGATACCTGCTTATCGCATTGCTCCTTCCACCAAATCTTTGCTCCCGCGAACGCCTCAAATAGTGTAAATTGTATTTGATAGCCCTTACAGAAGGAGCCCGAATGCGTTTTAACAATACGTTCAAACACCGTCGTTCCCGTGCCTTTTCTTTCGCGGCATTTCTCACCCTGGCCGCGATTTTCTTTCCCGTAAAAAATAATGCCCAAATGGCTATGGGCGCCAATTTCTGGAATCTTGGTTGGGGCTCGGCTGCGGGCGGAGCGGGTCCGGAATACAATTACTTTGCCGCAAATGTAAACTGGGCGACAACAACCAACCCCTGGAATCCTACATTCATTTCCGAGCTGCAGCAGGCAAAGGTGCACTGCCTTCGATTCATGGACTGGGGTTGCACAAACAGCAGCCTGGTTACCGCATGGAGCCAGAGAATACCCAAGACGGTCAATCATTACCTTTCCGGAAATACCCAACCTCAGACAGGCGGAACCGGATACGGCGTCGCGTACGAATGGATGATCGATCTTTGCAACCGGGTAGGCGCCGACCTGTGGGTCTGCGTTCCGCACCTGGCCGACACGAATTATGCCCGCCAATTGGCTCTGTTGATCAAGGACAATCTGAATTCCAATCTGAAGGTGTACGTCGAATATTCGAACGAATGCTGGAACACCGGCTTTACGCAGACCGCTTGGTTGGACGCACAGAAGAATATTAACGGTCTTGCCAATCCGCTCAAATGGCAGGGGCAAAACATTTATGGCTTTGGGAGCGGCGGCGATTGCCGGTGGTCGGAGTATGTGTACTTTGTCTGCAGGACAATGAACCAGTTCAACC
>Ga0182027_10010836_pt1 | contig 12933 bp, 10 predicted proteins | sample 712E1DmetaG_FD_121300 | JGI IMG/M metagenome (GOLD analysis project Ga0182027, IMG submission 121300) | Permafrost microbial communities from Stordalen Mire, Sweden - 712E1D metaG (Illumina Assembly) | ecosystem: Environmental > Terrestrial > Soil > Wetlands > Permafrost | place: Sweden...
AAAAATGGAGTGAAGTAAAAGCGAGTGTTTCCAAAACGAATGATGTGATACTGAAACTGCCGCGCTTCAAGTTCGAATATGGGGTAAAGGAACTCAACGGAGTTCTTGAAGAAATGGGAATGGGCCTTGCACTATCGCCTGCTGCCGACTTTTCCGGCATCTGCGGCGGCGTTTATATCAGCAAGGTCATCCACAAGGCCGTGATCGAAGTCAATGAAGAAGGCAGCGAAGCGGCCGCAGTTACGGGAGTAATAACGGCAACATCTGCAATGATGGATCCGCCTGCTTTTATAGCCGACAGGCCATTTCTGTTTGCAATCGTTGACGATGATACGGGGACAGTCATTTTTCTGGGCAAATTATCGGATGCCGCGATGTAAATTCACAATTAATTAACAGTCTCTTTATATATCGGTAACCTTTCAAACCTTTTCTAAGGGTATAAATATTTATATACTATATCAGAAAGCTTTATTGATAAGGAGCATGGACTGATGAATGCAGTTATTTCACCTGTAACAAAGGTATTTTATGCTTTGGGCACCGAAAATGCAATTTCGGTTTATGACCTGTCATGTGAAGATCCGGCAATTGATGAATCGGCAGTCAATGAAGCAATTTATGAGGCAGCAGAAAGGCTCACTGAAATCGATGATGAGATGTCCGTTTACAAAGACGGCAGCGATATCTCAAAGATAAATCACAGCGCCGGTTCAAACGCTGTGCAGGTAAGCCTGGACACATGGTCTGTTTTAAAAAAGGCGGTCGGATACGGGATGGCATCAAATGGGGCGATCGATGTCACGATCCGGCCATTGACCAAGCTCTGGGGTATAAACGATGCAGCCGGCTCCGGCAGTGAACGTGACAAGCGTTATATTCCCGATGATCCTGCGATTGAAGAGGCCTTGAAACTTGTTGACTTCAATGACATCGTCTTCTATGAGGAAACAAGGAGCATAATGCTGAGACGTATAGGCCAGTCGCTGGATCTTGGCGGGATTGCCAAAGGGTTTGCCGCTGATGAAGTCAAAAAGATCCTTGCCGGCAGGGGGATAAGGAGCTCTATTGTCAACCTCGGCGGCAACGTCACTGCGATCGGGAACAGGATGGACGGGCAGCGCTGGCTGATAGGCATCCAGGATCCAGCCAGGCTGCGGGGCGAATACATGGGCATGATCCCGGTTTCGGATAGATCCGTCGTGACATCTGCAAGTTACGAGAGATATTTCTGGGACAACGGCCGCAGGTTTCACCATATCATCGATCCAACGACCGGTTATCCCGCTGAAAGATCGGTACTCAGCGCAACGGTTGCCGCGCCGCGATCCATTGATGCGGATGCACTTTCAACATGCATCTTCACAATGGGCCCCCAAAAAGGCATGAAGTTTATAAGGCGCCTGAAATCCGAAGGTATGGATGTTGATGCAGTTATTATTTGTGAAAACGGAAGCGTTCTTGCAACCCCCGGCATCCGCATGAATAATGGGTTAAGGATCGTTAGATCCGGATATTATTTCCTTGAAGCATAGCTGTGACAGCTATCTTCTGATGGGATAACATGCTGTTCAAACAACATGGAGGACGCCATGAGACTAAAGAAACTGAGGATCTTCAGATATATAGTCCAGATCGCATTGCTGGTACTTTATCCAGGGATGTTTGCAATGGTTTTCGGTGAGTTGAAATTGATATATACATCGGTCATCAACGGCAGTTTTGATATATCCAAAGTGTTTCCCTCTATTATAGAAATTATCGTTGTTATGTTTCTGACCGCATTGATCGGCAGGTTCTTCTGCGGATGGATCTGTGCATTTGGAACGGTCGCAGACCTGGCTTACGCTATATTTGGCAAACTTTTTACAGCAGTGTTCAGATCCAGGATCCAATTCAGGATCAAGTCCTTACTAAAAGCAGGCCATAAACCTGATTCAATCTTGAAGTATTTGAAATATGGCATCCTGGCCTTTATAATAATAGCCATCTGGACTGCAAACGTTACTTTCTTCAAATCAGCAAGTCCCTGGGATGCATTTGCCCAATTTGGTCAGTTCCAGCGGATATTTACAATGTTGCTGCCCGGTTTCATACTTCTTTTAGCCATCATTGCCATTTCCGCATTTGTCGAGAGAGCCTTCTGCAGATATCTATGCCCGCTTGGGGCTATTTTCTCATTGATTTCCGGCGCAAGGACTGTCAATGTCAGAAAGCCCCGCGAGAATTGCGGCAAGTGCGCATTATGTACCGCTAGATGCTCAATGAACCTGGGCCTTGGCAAAAAGGATTATATTGAAAATATTGATTGCATCAATTGCTTTGAATGCGTCAGCGTATGTCCCAGGAAGAATGCGCATGCAAACTTCCTTGAAAAAGACCTTGATCCTGCTTTGGCCGGCGCGCTTGCAATCGCAGCTTTTGCAGGACTGTATTCCTTTAGCGGCGCAGTAGGGAACAGTATATCGCTTTCTTCGGGAACCGGTGCGCCTGCAGGTACGATAGCTTCTTCCGACATAGCTGCCGGCGCTGCAGACTCAGCTGAAGCTGCTACTGAAGTCCCAACTGAAGCCAATCCCTCTGTTTCATCCAAATCAACCGCCAAGACCGGGACTAAACCTGCAGCGGCTGCAACAAGTCCTTCCTCTGCATCCAAATATAAGGACGGCACTTATACGGGCATTGGCAATGGTTTCAGGCCGAACCTCACCGTTCAGGTCGTGGTCAGAAATGGTAAAATCGCTTCAATCGAAATAGTTTCAAGTAATGATACCCCTCTTTATCTGAATGCCGTCGCAAGCCGGATAACCGGCGAGATCATCAGCTCCCAATCCACACAAGTGGCTGCTGTTTCAGGCGCGACATATTCCAGTATCGGGATCATGGATGCCGTTGCCGATGCGTTGGGTAATGCTTTGCAATGAATTGGTCCAATTTTCCGGCATGGAATATCTTAATATTGAAAAATGGATATTTTATTTATATTATATCCCTATAAGCATTTAGACCAGCTTGTACAAGGGGGATAAGATGTCAACTTTAACGATATTGTCCGGCGAGTTGTCCAAGCATGGCTATCAGGCGCGTTGCGTGCCTGTTTCCCACTTGTCGGAACTGAAACAGTCTATAAATGAGATCGTCGAATCGGGCGATCTGAGTCCGGAACACTCCGATTACATAAAGCGCTGCTTTACATTTAAGGTCCCCGCTGCCATGCCGGATGCACGATCAATTATAATTGCCGCATTGCAAAGTTTGCGGTGCAGGGCATATTTCAACTATAAAGGCGAGAGGTTCGGAGCTTTTATTCCTCCGGCTTATGTTGATATGTATTCAGCACCCAAAAAAATCGGCATCCTGATAAATGAAATAATAAACCCTTTCAATTATCATGCAGAAAGAGCCAGGCTGCCGGAAAAACTCCTTGCGATCCGGAGCGGACTGGGTTGCTACGGAAGGAACAATATATGCTATATTCCGGGCATGGGAAGTTTCGTTAGAATGTCGGCATTCTTTTCAGATATGCCATGTGAAGATGATTGCTGGCAGGATGTTAAAGTGATGGAAGCTTGCGCCGGCTGCGTTGCCTGCCGCAATATCTGTCCTACCGGATCTATCAGGGATGACCGCTTTCTTCTTGACGCAGACCGATGCATTTGCAAGATCAATGAGAGTGCCGGCGACTTTCCGGCTTGGCTTGACCCTTCATGGCATAACAGCCTGGTAGGATGTTTCTTCTGCCAGGAGACATGTCCGCAAAATAAGAAGTTTATAGGGCAGATTATTGATATGGCTGAATTCACTTCTGCTGAAACAGATATGATAATGAATGAGGCGCCGCTTGACGATCTGCCGATGGAAACAAGATCAAAACTTGAGCAGATCAATATGGCAGTATATTATGACTGCCTTTCGAGGAACCTCAAAGCTCTGATGGCAAATCGCAAAGAGATATTATCTTAAGGAAAAGTTTGCTATACTAATATAAAATACTAAGAGTGGCGGAGGCTGAAATAAAAAATGAAGAAGAAGATAGTATTTATTGGCGCCGGAAGCGCAACATTCACCAGGAAAATAGTAAATGACATACTCTCATACCCTTCTTTATCGGACAGTACGATCGCACTTGTGGATATCAATCCGGAAAACCTGGATGTAGCAAAGAGGATCGTCACTAAAATAATAGATGCAAGAAAATGCAGCGCAACGATCGTGACCACGACCGACAGGAAGCAGGTCCTCGAAGGTGCGGACGGTGTAGTATGCACCATACAGGTAGGGAGTCAGAAGCAGATCATGGCTGATTACGAGATCCCAAAGAAGTATGGCATCAATATCAACGTTGGCGACACCAGGGGACCTTCCGGCATTTTCCGTTTTTTGCGCACAGCCCCGGTCATGCTTGATATATGCAGGGATATTGAGAAATATTGCCCTGACGCTGTTTTCTGCAACTATACAAACCCCATGTCGATGCTTTGCAGATTAATGATGTCCGAATCCAAGACAAACGTTGTCGGATTGTGCCACAGTATTCCGCATACGCAGCAGATGCTTGCCCGCTGGCTGGAAATCCCTCACCAGGAGCTGGATTATGTTGTTGCAGGAATAAATCATCAGGCTTGGTTTCTGAAGCTCACACACAATGGCAGGGACATGTTCCCTAAGCTGCGCGAGATCGTTCAGAAGCCGGAAATCGCAAATGAAGAGCAGGTTCGCAATGAAATGTTCAATCACCTTGGATATTACGTAACCGAATCGAGCGGCCACAACTCGGAATACAACTGGTGGTTCAGAAAAACACCCGAGCTGATCGAACGGTTTTGCACTCATGGAACAGGTTGGAATCCCGGTGCTGAGTGGGTGCATTTCTTTGATAAGGACCCGGTCGCTACAAAAAAACAGAATTTTGAGACATGGCTGAATGAACCTATCGATTTGAATAGAAGCACAGAATACATTTCTCACATTTTTAATGCAACTATCGGCGACGGTGCATTGTTTCAATTTACCGGAAACGTGAGGAATTTTGGGTTAATAGATAACCTTCCAACGGGTAGTGTCGTGGAAGTTCCAGTATTGGCCGAAAAAAGCGGATTGAAGTCTGTTCATATCGGCGAATTGCCCAAACAGCTTGCCGCGCTGAATGCTGTCAACTGTTTCTGCGACGATATGGCAGTTGAAGGCGAGATAACCGGGGATCCCCAGAAGATAATGCATGCGATCACTTATGATCCGCTTACAGCTGCCGTGTTAGGTCTGGATGAAATCCGCTCGATGGTCAGGGAGATGTTTGAGGCCAGTAAAGAGTGGCTGCCTAAATTCAAAATCTAAAGCGCAGTCAATGGATGAAAAAGCGCTCTGAAAAATGGGAATAAAAAAGTCTGAAAAGCCTGTAAAACAGGCTTTTCGGACAAATTGTGGCGGAGAGGGCGGGATTCGAACCCGCGTGACGTTTCCGTCAAACTGATTTCGAGTCAGCCCCGTTATGACCGCTTCGATACCTCTCCACATGATCGAATTTCAGCAATTCATTTTAACATATCAAAACATCTCAAATCAAGTTAGTAAGTTCTCAAATCAATTCTCAGTCATTTTCAAATATAAGTTATTCTCCTAATGATCAGTTGGCTTTGACGGAACCGGTCCGCACAAACTGTTTGCCGTCCCACTTGTAGGTATCATCGAATGTGCCTTTGGTGTTGTCGTAGTACTCCACCTCGAACGATGTGGCGTCTATCTTGTTCAATTGTGTTGAGTAATATCCTGTGGTGCTGCTGATGAACAGGTCTGTGTGATCTTTGACAGGCAGCGGCTCGATTTTTCCGTTTTTCCTTAATGTAAATATCCTGTAGAGATTGCCATTGCTTGACCCGTATTGGCCAATCGTAAAATCCGGGTCCCCATCGTTATTATAATCGTCAAATTCCAGGCCGAAAGTTGAATTGAATACGAGGGGCTCATCGTACATACTACTTATATCTGTAATTGCGATAGTTTTATCGGTCTCGTCAGCCAATTCAGCCGAAAATTGGCCTTCCCGGATCGAACCCATTATTGCTCCGGGGTTCCAATCTTCATAATACCTTCCTTTCATCATTTTGAGTCGGAGATATACTGTCTCCCCTTTAAAAGCACATTCACTGTTTGATATCGTCATCGGGGATTGTATGACGATATCCGGAGTGCCGATGGTGCTTTTTGTCTGTGAAGAACATGAAACCGAGGTGATGGCGGCTATTATTGAAATTGCAGCTATCAAAATGGCCTTATTGAACTTGTAATGCTTATTAGCGGATATTATCATATATTACTCCTTATTTCATTATTTCCTTTGCACGCAGCATTGCAAAGAACTTCTTAAGAATGGATGAACATTTGTCTTCAAACAGTCCCGGATGGACCTGGACCCTGTGGTTGAAGAGGTCTGCTGCAAAAAGGTCTACTGCCGAACCGCAAGCGCCGGCTTTGGGGTCTGCCGCGCCGTAATACAGATTGCCGATGCGCGATTGGATTATCGCCCCTGCGCACATAGGGCAAGGCTCAAGTGTGACGTATATGTCGCATCCGCTTAGGCGCCATGAAGCAAGCTTCCTTGAAGCCTTTTTAATGGCAGTCAGTTCGGCATGTGCAAGGGGATCGTTTTTTGCCTCGCGTTCATTTCCTCCCCGTGCGATCACTTTGCCGTCCTTTACGATGACGGCGCCGACAGGCGTTTCGCCTTTGGCAAATGCCTTCTGAGCCTCGCGGTATGCGCACTCCATATACTTTATGTGTTCGTCTCCCGGATCTGCCGTCATATGTTCACCTTGATCTGTTCACCGTCATCCGACACTGTCGGTTTTCGGCTAATCCAGTCCTTTTCTTATATTCTCATAATGCTTTTTCAACCGGTCGCACTCCTCATCCGCCGGAACAGCGTCGCCGTACCTGACACGCTCATATGCCCGTGTCAGAGTCTTGAGCGAATCAAGCGTCTTCGCCCGGTTTACCGGTTGCCCTTGTTCATCTGCCTTTGCAAACATACAGCAGGTTAATGCAAATATTTCCTCAGGTGTATTGGACCCGGTGATAGTCCCGGCGACACTTATTTTTATTTCTGTCAGTTTTTGCGCCAACAGGAACAAAATGATCCCATACATCAATCTTACTTTTTCGGTCGTTTCAGTTGCATGCGCCAGCAGCCTCATTTTCCGGCGCAGAAGCTGAATGCTGCTGTACGACGCGCCGGCCTTCCTTCTGCTTGCGCCGGGGGCTATAATCTCGATGAAATCAGTGAAATACTCTTCATCGGCAGCGATCTCATTTGGTGTGAAAAGCTTCTTAACAAACCTGAAAAATGTTATCAGCCGCTCTTTTATCCACCTGTAAATGGCAGGTCCCTTTTTTATTAAAAATATCAATATTAACGTTCCGATAACTATTTTGACTATCGTATCGATGATCGTAAGAGGTTGTCCGGCCGGAAGCGGAGGCAGCCCCGGGTTTGACGACTTTTCCTGCTGGCTGTCGCCGGACATTAGGGATGCAAAGATATGGAAAATAAAGTAAACAACTCTTAGTATTAAATTAGCTGCCAGGGACAGCAATTTCACGATAAACGCGATAACAAACTGCAGATTGCTGATGATCAGCATGGCGGCAAACATGATCGTCACCACAAACAGGTTGTAGGAGCGGATATTCTTTGCACCGCCGTGGTAGTCCTTGTTAGTTCCCATCAGTAGCATGAGCTGCTCCTGGTTTCTTACGACCATTGCACACAATATGAATATATAGTTCATTATTAAGGTGATTGCCCTTAAATCACTTAATGACGGTATGCAATATACCGCAATGAGCAGGAAAAAAGTGATGAGACCACCGAAAGTGATCGTTTTTTCGTTTAAAGGATATGGGGATCTTGTCCTGTAGCATCTGAGGCCTGTGATATAAAGAACGCCTGCGGCGGATGTCTCGAAAATGGCGCGCAGCGATCCGTACGGCAGAAATATTATAAATGCAGCCGCGGCTGGAATTAAAACAGTAACAGCAGCTGTTGAACCGATAAACAGGCCAGTTCTTTTTCCTATGATCAAACGTGAAATGAAATAACCTGCAAAAATAATAAATAATCCTATGAAAATGCCTGTATATGGATTGTCAATATCAGGTCCTGCGCTGCCTGCGCCTCCCTTGGGAAAGACCAGACTTTGGAATGTCATAATTGCCGTATACTCAAAACAGAATATACCGATGATCGAGATCATCGTAAAAATGATTTTGCTGTCTTTCCCCAAATCAACTGCGTTAACAACTGTTTTGCCAGCTTTACCTGTTTTGTCCACTTTATACGACCGCCTGCTATATTTTTACTAAATTTTTACTAATACCGTGATCGACCGTGTCAATATCCGCCTGCAATCAGCCTTCATCGATATTGACCGGCTTCAGACCGTAACTGATATCATTGAATACGTCCATGCCCCTGTAGAGATAGATCCCTGGTTCACCTTCGATCATATCACGGGCGTCTTCATCAATAGTTTTCAACACCATTATTATGATATTATTGCTGTCTTTTTTAAAATCCATTATAGAAGCTGCAAGCTGCTCATTGAAGTATGTGGTGATAAAATAAATATCCGAGTTGGTGATTTTACCTTTTATAGATTCCAGATAGGGTTCAACACTTTTATCCTGCCGGAGCTCTATACCTGCAAGGACCCTCATCAATTGCGAAATATGTTCCCTGCCTGAAGCAGATTCTGAAAATGCCGTTTCAGCCTTCATTTCACGTGCACATGCGTTGCTGCAGAACCTTACTTTGTAACCGTCGTGCATGGCAATGTCGAACAGCGTGGCCGAAACCCTGATACCCAGTTCAGCAAATTCCTTGTATACTACGTCATTACGTTCGATATGCAGGCTTTGTATGTTTAAAATGACAGCTATCGATGTCAGTGCTGTAAAATCGTTTTTTCTTACCATGAGTTTTCCATGTCTTGCGCTTGCCATCCAATGGATCCTGTTCATAGGATCGGAGGATGAATATTCCTTCGTTCCGGAAACGATGAATGGATCGTCAATTATCCAGCGTCTTACGATCGTTTCGCCCTGCAGGTAACTTGCAGGAACAAATAAGCCGTCAAGGTCGACTGTTGCTGGATAGACTGTGATCAGCGCATTTGCAGATAAAAGGCGGTTGAACTTTTCCATTCCCAGAAGATCGCTGGACAGCAGCATGGTGCCTTTGCATGAATATATGCCTCTTTTCAGGCATTTTACCTTCCAGCGGCGTGTCGTCTTTTGATAGCTCTTTAAAAGAAAACTGCTGTCTACATATCTGCTTTCCTGTACGACCGTTGATTTTGAGCCTGCAAATTCCAGCCAGCGGGAAGACTGCAGGCTTGCCTTTACCCAGGGAATAGGCAACAGCTTTCCATTGTATATTGTTTCTATTAAAAATAAGTGGTCTCCTTCAGTTGCTTCCCGTATACTGAAAGAGCATTCGTATTCAACATTTTTGAGAGCAAACTTTTTAAATAATTTGCTTTGAAGAAATAACAACAGATATATTATTATAATGACTGCGAGTATTTGCATATATCATCTTTCTTTATGTTATAAAATCATATCGCTTCCACTGGCGCCGGAACGCTGTCGAGTATAGATCTGATCATGGCTTCTGATTCGACGGCCCCTTTTGCGATAGAATGGCCTTTCAGAATGATTCGGTGCGCCAGGACCGGTGCAGCCAGGTATTTGACGTCGTCCGGAATAACGAAATCTCTTCCTTTGACGACAGCCAGGGCTTGTGACGCATGCATCAGGGCTATTCCGCCTCTTGGGCTCACTCCCAGCGAGATCCTTTCATTATTTCTTGTTCGTTCTATGATCTGCAGGATATATTCCTTGAGCGCCGAATTAATGAGGATCGAGCCCAGTGAACCCTGTGCATCCGCAATCTCTTCCGACCCGGTTATGCTTTGAATTGCATCAAATGGGTTTGCCCCCTGCAAGTTTTCGAGTATCTGCAATCCCTGCCTGATAGTAGGATATCCTATTTTCAGCCTCATGAAAAACCTGTCGAGCTGCGCTTCGGGCAATGGGAAAGTACCCTGTATCTCAACCGGGTTTTGTGTTGCTATAACAAAAAACGGTTTCGCAAGCTTTCTTGTTACGCCGTCTATCGTAACCTGCCGCTCCTCCATACATTCAAGCATACTGGACTGCGTGCGCGGGGTTGCCCTGTTTATCTCATCAGCAAGAACGACATTAGCGAATATGGGTCCCGGTCTGAAAATAAATTCGCCGTCCTTCTGGTTGTAATAATTGACTCCGGTCAGGTCGGACGGCAGAAGGTCGGGCGTGAATTGGATCCTTCTGAATTCACAATTTATGGACCGGGCAAGAGTCTTTGCTATCATTGTTTTCCCGACGCCGGGAACATCTTCCAGCAGCACATGTCCCGAACATAATAGAGTTATAAGGACCAATTCGATCACTTCGTCTTTTCCGACGATGACCTTTGATATATTCTTCTCGAGGCTTACGATCAATTTCCTGATCTCATCGAACTGCACTTTTTACACCTCTTTAACTTCTATTTTGCAGTACAACTGCTTTTTTGTATCTTACATTTATTTTTGTTTTCATTCTATTGTAAACTTTTGCGGTTTAATTGGCAAATTTCAAGTATGATATCAGCATAACTTTGGGTTCCGGCAATGCAGATATACTTAAGTAACTTTTGATGCATTTCAATTACAAATTTATCAATCATATGTTCGTCAATATGCGGCTGGTGGTATAATAAATGTGTGAACGAATATACGTTCAGGGGGTATATCCATGGTAGTTGTAACCGGAGCCACCGGCCATATCGGAAATGCACTTGTACGGCAATTGATTGCTGAAGGGCAAAAGGTCAGGGCTTTGGTCATGTTATTTGAAGATATCGGGCCAATTAAAAGTCTTGACGTCGAGATCAGATATGGCGATGTGAGGGACATGAATTCTCTGGTTGAGGCTTTTAAAGGGGCGGAATATGTTTACCACCTTGCAGGCATTGTATCTATAAGCACCGGAAAACGCAGACTACTTCAGGCTGTAAACGTCATTGGCACGAAAAATGTAGTGGAGGCATGTATCAGGCAGCATGTAAGGCGCCTGGTCTATGTCAGTTCCATTCACGCCTTTGAGGAACCTCCTCACGGCACTCCGATAGTAGAAACCAAGGAATTCGACCCGTCCAGGGTATCCGGCCAATATGCCAAATCAAAGGCTGCTGCTACTTTACAGGTGCTGCATGGAATTGAAAAAGGTCTCGATGCAGTTATCGTTCATCCTACAGGCGTCATCGGTCCTTATGAATACAAGCTGTCAAACATAGGTCAGCTGGTCGTTGATTATATGAATGGAAGGCTCCTTGCTTATATCAACGGGGCTTATGATTTTGTAGATGTACGCGATGTCGCTCAGGGAATTATACAGGCTTGTAAAAAAGGCAGGAAAGGGGAGAATTATATCCTTTCCGGGGAGCAGATAAGCGTCAGGGGCATATTGGACGCGCTTGAAAGCGAGACCGGTATAAAGGCCCCAAGGAGCAGGATCCCATTATGGTTTGCGAAAATGACGGGTCCCTTCAGTGAATTATATTACAAGATCAAAAAGCAGCAGCCCTTATATACGTCTTATTCTATAAGAACACTTTCCAGCAATTCGCTTGCATCACACGAAAAGGCATCGCGCGAACTGGGTTTTTTTGCGCGTTCGATTCGCGAATCTATCAAAGATACTGTTAAATGGTTTAATGATCTCAAGTTTAACATCAAGGCGCCGAATTCATAGAAATTTTAAATTTATGCCATAAATCAGCCACATTTCCACCATTGATATCAAATATAATATTCATGTAGTATTTTTATGCTTTATGAGATAGTGTGTTATTAATTAAAGTTTTTGTGGTACTTAATCGTTTGTTGGAGATAGACATTTGTATAAGTGAAGTTGATCATAGCGCCGACTTGATAAAGGCTGGCGTCATTTTAATCTTAGAATCGGGAGGACCGCCGTGGAAAATCTCAAAGGTAAGCCTGGTTTGGTAAAAAGGTCATTCTCAGGAAAGAAGAAATACATAACGATTCCAGTGATATTATTGCTGGTAGTTGTGCTGTTTGTAGTCTTTGTCGTACGGCCTGGACACGCAAAGGCCAGTAATATTGTACAACGGACTGCAACCGTAACCCGGGGCAATATTTCTACTTTGGTTTCAGGCTCAGGTACAATTGTGCCTTCTAATCGAATGCAAATCAATTCTGAAGTTAGTTCTACAGTTACAAAGGTCAATTTCAAGGACGGCGATACCGTTAAAATTGGTGATGTTATCATGGAATTAGATAATACAAATGCCCAGGACAGTATTTCAAGTATCAACGACAGCATAAACCAATTGAACCTTACTATTAATACCACTTCTCAAAGTTTAGCGGGATTGACTGTAAAGGCCCCGATCAGCGGATTTGTATCTGCAATGTCTTTAAAGACAGGAGATCTGGTTCAACAAAATCAGAATGTACTTGTGCTCACCGATACAAGCAAGGTCAAGGTCCAGCTTCCTTTCAATTCATCTGATATCGGCAAGATAAAGCTGGGTGAAAAGGCGAGCTTGGTTATCCCTATCCTGATGCAGTCAGTGGATGGGGTGGTCAGCTACATCAGCAATGTCGGGTATACTTCTGATTCAGGCGGTGAATTGTACGACGTGGAAATCACAGCTAACAATCCTGGTTCGCTGGAAAGTGGAATGACGGCAAGCGCAGAGATCGATTCTGCTACCGGTACCGACAGAAGCGCCTCTGAGGGTCAGGTGGAGTTTTTAAGCACTGAGACGATAAAAAGTGCTGCCGGAGGTACTGTAAGTGCAGTAAATGTAAGGAACAACCAATATGT
>Ga0182027_10010837_pt1 | contig 12933 bp, 9 predicted proteins | sample 712E1DmetaG_FD_121300 | JGI IMG/M metagenome (GOLD analysis project Ga0182027, IMG submission 121300) | Permafrost microbial communities from Stordalen Mire, Sweden - 712E1D metaG (Illumina Assembly) | ecosystem: Environmental > Terrestrial > Soil > Wetlands > Permafrost | place: Sweden...
GAATCTTCGTCGGCGACCAGGCCACTTTCTCGGCCATAGCGAGCGATCCGAACACATTCGCCTCGCCGATTATTCCGGTTTGTAAGGTGGAGTCGGTCGCCGTTTCGCTCGTGACGCAGAGTACATCGCCTGCGGGTGGAACTTTCGACGCCCATGGCGCCTTTACATGGATTTCCGACCGCCCGGGCACCCTTCTTTGGAACGCCACAGCCACCAATACGGCGTGGGTGACGACGCCGCCTTTGCTCACCAAACAGGTGAGCCTGCAGGTGCTCACCAGACCCACCCTGTCGTTTACGGCGCCCCCGACCAACTCCGCCTTCACAATCGGATCCACGATCAACCTGACCGTGACGGCCAATGACCCGGATCATCTTTTGCTGGGCGTAAATTTCTATCAAGATTACCAGTTGCTCGGCAGCGGGACGCAAACGGAAGACAATGTCTATGTGTTTCCACTCCTGCTCAATTCGAGCGGGTTTATCGGCTACCATACGTATTCCGCCAGCGGCGTTTATCTGGACATACAGGACCCGAGAATCCAATACACGGTGACCACCCAGAACAGCCCCACGCTGTTGGTCGCCGATCCACCGTGGCTTGCCCAGCCGGCCTTCGCCATCCCGAATCCCGTCACAGGAATCAAGACGGAGCTGCAGGCCAGCGTGACAAGCTTTTTCCAAAACAGCTTGGTTTACCAGTGGACCGCCGTCAGTCCGCCGGCGCCGGTGACCTTTGATTTCGGCGGCCAGACGCCATTATCCTACGCGACATTCTCGAAGGCGGGGACTTACCTTCTGCAGTTGACGGCCACTGATCCCATCGGGGCCGCCGTGGTCACGAGCACGAATGTTGTGGTCGTGACAAACCTCCAGGTCATTCCATCTTCCGCCATCATTCAAGTTGGGGGGACGCTGCAATTCACCGCAGGGAACACAGACCAATGGGGGAACACGCTCGCCCTGGGAGGGACCTCCTCCTGGTCGACGACCTGCCCTCCTTCCACGGCCACCATCACGTCCGGCGGTTTGTTCCAGGGCCTGGCCGCGGGGGCTCCCTGCCTTGTGGTCGTCACGAACAACGGTTGGACCGGCCTCGCCCAGGTCCAAGTCGTCGTCAATCTGCCGCCGATCGTCCAGGTGACCGGTGTCGTGCCGACGGATCCCAACTTCCGGGCTCCGCTCGATATCCAGCTGTCCGCCGCGGCCAGCGACCCGGATGGTTCCATCCGACAGGTCCAGTTCTACGCCAACGGCGTGTCCATCGGAGGACCGATCAATTCAGCGCCCTATAGCTTCAATTGGAAGCAGGTTCTGCCGGGCGATTACTACATCACCGCCGTCGCCACCGACATGAACGGGGCGGCGACGACATCCGATCCGGTGCCGATCACCGTCAAGAAGCCGATTCCGGCGATCACCGCGTTGATCCCGGAATCCGCGGCGACGTCCGGCGACGGGGGCTTTTTTCTGGAGATCATGGGGATCGGCTTCTATACCCCTCCGCTGCTCGACCAGCCGGGCCCGGTCGTGCTGTGGAACGGAGTTCAGAAGCAGTCGATAGATTCCATCCCGGTGATAGGGTATCTCGCCACCCAATTGTTTACCTATATCTCGGCGGATGATCTTCTCAACCCGCAGACGGTCTCCGTCCAGATCCAGAATCCGGACGGGACGACTTCCGCTCCGGCCACCTTCATCATCGACGGGCAACCGATCGTCAGCTTGAGCGTCGGCAACAAATGGTACGGCGCCTCCGGCGCCGCCCAGGGCCCCGCGTCAAGCGCCGCATCGCCAACGAGCGCTCTCACAACGCCTTCGGATGGGGTGCCCCATCTCAGCCGTTCCGATCAGGCGACCGTCAGCGCTCAATATGTCGGCGACGGCATTGAGTGGACGCTGTGCCGTTCCAACCTTCAGTCGGGTTCTTCGCTCCCGGATAACGCCTGTTCCGGCGTTCCGTCGCTCTACGATTCCGGCTTCACGAATGAAACGGTCCTGAATCTCTCCAAACTGCCGATGCTGCCCTCCGGCTATTACGTCCTGACGGCGCGCGGGATGAACCTGGCGGGGAGAGTTTCCGCGCCGGCGCAGGCCCAGATCTTCCTGATCGCCGTCGATCTGAATAGCGTCGTCGTGTATCCCAACCCCTGGAGGATTGACCGCGACGCCGACATCGGCGTGACGTTCAAGAACCTCACCTCCAACAGCACCGTGAAGATCTTCACCGTGTCCGGCCATTGGGTGACGACGCTGCCGATAGGCGGTGACAGCATCTCCTGGGACTTGCGAAACAGCGCCGGCGAAAAGGTCCAATCCGGCCTGTACCTCTACCTGATCACAAACGATAACGGAAACAAATCAACAGGCAAACTAGCGATTATCCGGTAGGTCCCCCTAACTCAACAAGAGCGCCCGGGTTGAATCCTTGGACAACGCGAAGTTTATTGCGGGACTTTGAAGAAGCGCAGGAGGCTGGGGAACTGGTACTGCATGGCGTCGATCTGGTCTTTGACCGGACGGGCGTCCTTGACCAATTGGAAGAGGACCCGGACATTCAGCCCGACGTAAGGCGCGCCGCTGCTGCTGGACATCCGGACATTGCTCGTGTGGTAATTCATGCTGCGCTCCAGCATCCATCCCACCTCGCCGTTGAGCTCCAGAAGCGGCTTGATGTTCCAGGAAAAACCCGTTCCCACGCGTACTTCTTGATAGTCGACGAGCGCATTATTCAGCGCCGGCAGGCCTTTGGTGTCGCCAAAGTTACTGGACACGCGGTAGCTATTGCCACGGAAATCGGCGCCGACCCAGGTGTGGACCCAGTCGTTGGCCTTGTACTCGATCTGAGGTTTCGGCAGCATGAATTTGAGCTTCCATCGGTCGTTGATCCGGTAGCGGAAGCCTCCGCCGGGAAGATAGCGGTTTTCGCGCCAGGTATTGATGCTGAGCGCCAGAGTCCACTGGAAGTCTTCACTCGGCACGCGCGTATAGGCCAGGGCGATGGGGAGATTCACGTCACGTCCGTTAAATTGACCAAAATCGGAATAAAAGCCGGGCTCGACCTGCAGGCGAACCATGTTTTTTGACGACCAGCGAAAATCGGACGCCAGAAAAGCGGAAAACGCGTTTAATTGGTCGGGAACGGGCAGCGTATTGGCGGGATTAAAACCGAGGCGTTCCCAATCAAAACCGGTGTGAAACAGAAAAGCCATCATGGCGCGCTGAGTGAAGATATTGCGGATGTCGGTGTAATGCTCCGCGAGGTCGCCGACGCGTCCGTCTCCGAAATTGACCGGCGCCCCCCTCACGAAGTCGTACTCCGCTTCCAAGTCGTACCCCGCATCGGTTTGCGTCCAGAGGACCTGGTCTTTGGAGGGAGATTTGGCGTTGGGGTCCACGTTGGAGAGCATATCCGCCCTTACGGAGGAAGCGGACAGGATGATCAGCAACAGAAAGATTTTCTTAATGTGGACCTCTCAATAATGTGACGTTAACGCGCCCTTTCAATTCTATCTGAGACGAAGGCAAATTCAATCCCTTTTCGCAAATCAGAATCATTACACAAAGGTGGGTTAGAAGAAGTCGGGCAGGTACTAAGTTGCTTTTCCGGCCTGTTTGATCGCGTGCAGGACCCCTTGTGGAGAGGCCAGTCTGGAAAGCTGGTCGACAAATCCTTCTTTTTGGAAAAGCGCCGCGACGCCGGACAAGAACGAAAGATGTTCCTTCATATTGTCGGCGGGTCCCAGGAAAAGAACGAACACTTTGATCGGTGTCCCTCCGTCATGAGGATCATTCACACCGGCAGGGCAAACCCCAACCGCCGCTTCGATCCGATGGAGCCCTTCCAGACGGGCATGCGGTAATGCCAGTCCAGGAGAGATGATCGTGGAACCGATCTCTTCGCGAGAGAAAATCGCTTTGAGCGCCGCTGAAGGGTCCTGGAGATCCAACGTGCCGATCAGACTCCCCAAAACCTGTCGTTTGGAAGGACTGGATGTAAAAAACACGATCCTTTTATCGGACAGATAACTGGAGACGGTTGGAATCTTCGAGTGAACCGGAGACTTCGGTGCCGCGCTAAGCTTCTTTAACCATTTCACTCTGATATTTTAGGTTTTTTGTAACTTATCGTCCACACAACCCAAATCCAGAGTACCCATGAGAGTATTTGGAAAGGTTGCAGGGAGCGCCAGTAGAGCCAGAAAATCGCTAAGGGACTGAATATCAGCCCGAAAGCGGATTGCGGAATATACCGGACCCGCTCTAGAACCTGGACGGCCGTGAATCGCTTCGAGGATAGCGTTCCAAGCACAGCCTTTTCGAGCTCATCGGGATTCATTTTTCGCCAGCCGGGGATCGACATCGCGTTCCAGGCTGCGGTGGCATAACCATATCCGTGATTATCTGAAATGCCTGTCATGAAAAGATTTTGGCGACGGCATAAATCCACGATTTGAAGGCGTTTTTCAAGTGGAAAATCCTGCGCCTTGGGCGCGCTGTTGATAATCTCAAAACCATCCATTCCCCAGCGCACAAAGTCCTGGACGCCTTCTCCCCAGTGATAAAGCCAGTACTCCGGCAGTGAAGCGATAACAGGGCAACCCAGCTTATGCATATCGGCGACAAAACCCGGGATTTTCGCAAACTCGCCGTCATAGGGGCGATTATCCACCTTTAGGGGATTGCCGAGAATGACCAGATGGGTTTTCTTCAGACTTACCTCTTCGCCTTCCAACGAACGATAGCCCGTCTCCTGCCAGTCCATTTGGGATATCCCTTTGGCGATCTGCGCCGCCTCAACGCGGTTATGATCGGTGATAAAAGCCGCCTCATACCCTTGCAGACGATGCCAGCGCATGTTGGACTCGGGCGTAAAGGAACGCCGGCCGTCATGGGAAAACATGCTGTGCGAATGAAAATCAATGAGGAGCGTCTCAGGGTCTTGCGCCACGAGCCTGCCCATCGGACGCGTGATGAGGCCCCCCCAGGCGAGGAAAAGGATAAACGCCGCCGTCAGACCCAAGCCCCTGCGCAGACCCCCGAACATGAAGAAAAGCCCAAGCATCCAGAAAACAAGGACGATCCCTTCGTGAAGTCCGAGAACGGTCAACGTATCGGCCAGGCTGCAGAAAGGAGTCATCACGAGGTGCCAGAGCGGGTAGTGCATCGAGAAACCGGGCGCCCACTGCAGGGTCGCGGCATCGCGTACCGGAGAGGGAAGAGGGTGGCCTTGCGACAGCAGGAAGAGCCCTGAAAGGAAAAGCGGAAGACGCCAGTTCCGGGTTTTCATATGGGCGGGAGAGGTTGAGCTCTCCGTTCTTTCCATATTTCAATGGCCGCCGGCAGAATGGACAGGACAATGACGATCAGGATGACTTTGTGCACGTGATGTTGAATGTTGGGGATCGTGTGTCCCAGATAATATCCCGTTAGGATCATCGAAGAGACCCACCCGATTCCTCCGATCACGTTATAGACCGTAAAGCGCAGGTACGTCATCTCCCCTACCCCTGCCACGACGGGCGCAAACGTGCGGATAATCGGCATGAAGCGCGCGATGACGATCGTTTTCGCTCCGTACTTCTCATAGAAGCAGCGCGCACGCAAGAGGTGCTTTTTGTGGAAGAATATCGAATCTTCCTTATTGAAGAGTTTAGGCCCGATGAAATGTCCAACGGAATAGCTTACCGTTTCCCCCAAAACCGCCGCCAGCGACAGTTCCATCAAAAGCTGTGGAAGATTCAACACTCCCGAAGCGGCAAAAAGGCCGGCGGTCACCAGGAGAGAATCGCCCGGGAGGAAAAATCCCGCCATAATGCCGTTTTCAGAAAACACAATCGCGATAAGGACCGCGTGGCCGCCCCAGCGGATCAGGTCGTCGAATTGGTAAAGGCGGCGAATGAGGTCGAGAAGGAAATGCATCTGATCAGGGACGCTTACTGGCGCCCCCTACTTGCCTCTCTGGAGTTCTTCCGAGAGGATAAGGGCTTCGGCGACTTCCTTCATGGTCTTGCGGCGGTCCATGGCCTGGCGTTGAATCAGGTGGAAAGAGGCTTCTTCGGATAATCCCTGCCGGCGCATGAGAATTCCTTTGGCGCGTTCGATCACCTTCCGAGTCTCAAGCGCTTCTTCGGCCGCGAGGGCCTTTTCAATTGCGCGCGTATGCTCAATCGCCACGGCCGCCTGATTGGAAACCGCCTGAACGAGCTGGATTTCGTCGCCTGTAAACTTATGCACCAGGGTCGTATAGCAGTTCAGGACGCCGATCGGTTTTTCCTTAGCGAACATGGGAACCACCAGGAGCGAGCGCAGGTTTTCCTTTTTGGCAATCGCGGGATAGCCGTATTGGGGATCCTGCGTGACATCCTCGACCTCAATGGGCCTCTTTTCGAGAATGGCTCGGCCGGAGACGCTCGCGCGCAGGCGGACCGGTGGTTTGGAGCGGTATTCTTCGCTCAGGCTCTGGGTGGCTTCGATCTTAAGCTCCTTGGTTTTGTCGTCGAGGAGCATGAGCGAACACACCTTGGACCCCACCATCTCGGCGGTCATGGTGACGATCAACTGCAGAATTTCGCGAAGGTAGGCTCCCTGGGCGATCGTCTGAGACATGCGCGCGAGGGTTTCCAGCTGCAGAGATTTCTTTTTGGCGGCGACAAAAAGCCGGGCGTGGCCGATGGCGCCCGCAATTTCATCCGCGATGGTCTGGGCCAGCAGGATTTCCGCTTCGGAATGCGCATGGGCCTTTTTGTGATGAACGTTCACGACACCGACAAGTTCGTTCTTCAAGATCACCGGCACGGAAAGGAACGCTTCAAAACGGTCTTCGGGAAGGCCCTGAAAGGGCTTGAACCGGGGATCCTCGATGGCCTGACGGGAGATGGCGACGGCTTTGCGTTTTTCGGCGACCCAGCCGGTGATGCCTTCCCCGAGTTTCAGTTTGACCTGCCCGATCTGTTCGCGATGCGGCTTATGGGAACCGCGCAGGACAAGGACGTCGTCATTGTCGTCGAGCAGATAAATCAGGACGGCGTCCGCCTTGATCTGTTCGACGATCAGATCGCTGAATTCCTGCAAAAGCGGGTCCAGATCGGGCATCTGACTGACGATCCGATTGATCGCGTGCAGAAGCTCAATCTGGCGATCTTTTTCTTTAAGCTGATCTTTAAGGGATAGAGCCATGGTGAAGAAGGCGTTATTTAAGCAGTTTCTTCAGAGATATTGAAAGAGTTTCACGGGTGTCTTCAATCAGTTGTTCCCACTCCGTGAGCGTGGCTATCCGATTGGCGCGGCTGCGGAATGCCGTCGCGTTCGGGAAACCGGCCACGTAATAAGGGACGATCTTGCGCAGCCGCAGAAGACCGGTGCGCTCTCCAAAATATTCAGCCGCCCACCGGGCATGCTGCCAGAGCGTATCCAGCTTTTCGCGATTCGTTGGACCCGCCAGGAGCTCACCGGTGAGCAGAAAATGCCGGATGCGGGCAAAGAGGCAGGGGTTCCCGATCGCCGCACGTCCGATGGAAACCCCTGCGCACTTCGAAATCGCGAGAAAATCGAGGGCATCCTGAGGGACATTCACTCCGCCATTTCCGATCACGGGGATTGTTACGGCCTCAACCACCTGTCGCAGGCCTTCCCAATCAGGCCGACCCGCGTGCTTATGCGATACGGGCCGCGCGTGCACGATGACCGCGGCGACACCGCAGCGTTCGGCCAATTTGGCGAGGGCCGGCGCCAGATATTCGTTTTCCCGTACACCGATACGAATCTTCACCGTGACCGGGATCTTGACGGCCTGAACGATCGCGGACAAAATGGCGGCAAAACGCTTTTCGTCCTTCAAAAGCGCGGAGCCTGACCTGGTTTTGACGATTTTCGGCACCGGGCATCCCGCGTTCACGTCGATGACGTCCGCTCCATGATCTTCGACGACGCGGGCCGCCTCGGCCATGACGTCGGGTTCGGCTCCCATGATCTGAGAGCTGACCGGGCGCTCATCGGGAAAGAACTTCAAGAGCGCCAGGGTCTTTTTGCTCTTGTAGCGTATCGCCTGGGCGGAGAGCATCTCGCCGCACATGAGAGCGGAACCGCCGCGCGCGCAAAGGCGCCGGAAGGGAACGTCGGTGACGCCCGCCATCGGCGAAAGAATAATGTTGTGGAATAGGGTTAAAGAACCAAGGCGAATGGAATGAGGAAACACGTAGGGGCGGACCTTGTGTCCGCCCGCGATGGCGTTTCCCCTGTCCGATGATCCTTCATTTCGGGCAGGCACAAGGCCTGCCCCTACGTTCAATGTGTCCAATTTGCTATCTCCAAATTTGCATTCACGGTCAATCTTGCATTTCGGGGCAGGCCGCGCTTCAGTTTGAAATACCCGGCCGCGGCGATCATCGCCGCATTGTCCGTGCAGAAAGAAAGGTCCGGCAGATAGACATGCACTTTATTTTCCCTGGCCGCTTGTCGGAAAGCCGCACGTAGGCGGCTGTTGGCCGCAACGCCTCCCCCAACAACGATGGACGAAAACCCATGCGACTCAGCGGCCCGCATCGTTTTCTCAACCAGAACATCAACCACCGCTTCCTGAAAAGAGGCTGCAAGATCGGCGACCGCCGGCCTTTTGCGGACCGGCGTGTCCCAAAGGTAATTTCGTACGGACGTTTTTAGGCCGCTGAAGGAAAAGTCGTGGGTTCCCGGGATCCAGGCCCTGGGAAAAGCGACGGCCGCCGGATTTCCTGTGTGCGCAGCTTTATCGACGGAGGGCCCGCCGGGGAATGGAAGATCGAGCAAATTGGCCACTTTGTCAAAAGCCTCGCCGGCCGCGTCATCGCGCGTAGAGCCCAGCTTTTGATAGCGCCCGTAGTCTTTGAAAATTACCAGCTCAGTGTGCCCGCCGGAAACGATGAGCCCAAGAAACGGCGGCCGAAGTCGCGGGTGTTCCACGAGGCCAGCAAAGAGATGCCCTTCGAGATGATTCACGCCGACGATCGGGATCTTTTTGACCCAGGCGAGCATCCGCGCCGTCACCGTTCCGACCAAGAGGCACCCAATCAGCCCGGGTCCTGTCGTCACGGCGATCGCATCGATGCGTCGGTGAGTAGACAGCGCCTTTTCAATCACATCGTTGATGCGTTCGACATGCGCCCGGCTGGCCAGCTCAGGCACGACGCCTTTGAAGGGCTGATGGAGGGCCAGCTGGGAAGCGATCGTGCTGTGCAGGACCCGTCGGCCGTCTTGGACGATAGCGGCGGCGGTTTCATCGCAGGACGTTTCAATGCCCAAAACGATCATCGCGGATAAAGAGCGGGTAAAGCGACGATTTGAATGCCGCGGGACTGGAATTCGGGGATTTTTTTCATCAGCGCTTCCACCAGATGCCTGCGCCGGTAATGCCCGATCGCGATCGTCTGGCCCTTCTTGATCGCCAGCTTCATCACCAGGTCGAGCTGCGCTTCAATCGATTTCACATCGTCTGAGTTGTCCAGAAAGGTCTGGTTGACCAGGCAGGGAACGCCGACGGCACCGGCCGCTTTGCAGCCCACGGACCGGCCGGTAGTATGGGAATCCAGAAAATAGAGATTTCGTTTCTTCGCCCAGCCGAGGACCAGCCGCATGCGCGCCTCATCTTCCGTAAAGGCGGACCCCATGTGATTATTGATCCCGACGATATTCGGCACGCTCGCCACGTCCCTGTCAAACTGAAATTTAAGCTTCTCATCCGACATGCTCAGCAGGAGCGCGGAAGGACCGGGATCGTTATGCACGACATCTTTGGGTTCCATGGGAAGGTGAAGCATGACCGGAAAGTGGAGCCCCGTCGCTTTGCGGGAGAGTTCCCCCGAATGTTTTTCGCGAGGCAGGATCGCGAAGGTCAGCGGAATGCCGAGCGCGGAGAAGTGGTCCATGGATGCCGTTTCGTAGGCCACATCATCAATGACAAAAGCGGCCCGGGGCTGGCGGTTGTGCAAGTAAGGCGGCTCCCTGCCTCCGACGGTCAAGGTCAGCTTCTGGAGGAGCCAGATGAACCGGCTGAGGCGGGTCTCCACTTCCCCTGGCCGGGATGATTTGTCAACGGAACAACCGAGACGGCTGGCGGTGCGCGTGAGCCGGCCGACAATGTCCTGAAGGCTCGCCGGATTGGCTACACGGACCGTGCGCTGGGTCTCCACCCAGGTGAGACCCCATTGCGCGTGCTCTTTGCGAACCTGGTTTAGAATATCCCGGTCGGTGACGCCGGCGCGGGTGAGCTCCTGGTTGACGGCGCTTTCGAGCCGGCCGCTGAAGGTCTGCGGATTATTGGCAGGCCACCAACGCGTATAAAGAACCCATGCTGTCCCGCCCAGGAGCGCCAGGAACAGCAGTTTTCTCATGACTCCTTCATCTTATTGAAAATCTCGCGGGATTTAAGAATCTGCTGGGCGCGGTCCAACGCTTCATCTTTGACCGGTGGCTCTTTTTCCTTTCCTTCCTTATCCTTAACCTCTTTATCTTTGGCTTCGGATTTCGTTTTCCCGCCGTAGATCTCCTCTTCTTGAGATTGGAGCTTCACTTCCACATCGCGAGGGACGTCGATCAAAATATCCGGCGTGATACCGCCCTTGCCGGTCTTCTCATCGCGGTGGAAGGTGCGGCCGGAAGGCGTGTAGTATTTGGCGGTCGTCAGGCGCAGTCCGCTGCCGTCGGCCAGCGGAATGACCGACTGCACGCTGCCTTTTCCAAAGGTTTCGGAACCCAGGATAACCGCGCGGTGATAATCCTGCAAGCATCCGGCGAAAATCTCGCTCCCCGAGGCGGAACCATGGTTCACAAGAATCACCATCGGCAAATCCGCGTACGGCGCCGAGGCATCGGCGCGGAATTCCTGTTTGGGCTGCCGCCGGCCTTCCGTGTACACGATCAGCTTGCTGTTCCCGACAAACAGGCGGCACACATCAACAGCCACATTCAACAACCCGCCCGGGTTGTTCCGCAGGTCCACCACGAGGTTTTTCATCCCCTTCATCTGAAGGGCCTTGAGCGCGGCGTCAAAGTCCTGCGCAGACCGCTGGGTAAACTCGGTCAATCGGATGTAGCCGATGTCGCTATCGAGCATCTTCGATTTAATGCTCTCAACCTTGATCAGCTCGCGCGTCAGTGTAAAATCCTTCAGCTCTTTTTCCCCTTCGCGGCCGATCGTCAGAGTGACTTTCGATCCCGGAGCGCCGCGCAGTTTTTTCACCGCCTGCTCGATGGTGATGTCCTGGGTCGACTCGCCCTCAATCTTGACAATGCGGTCGCCCGGAAGCACGCCCTGCCTGTAAGCCGGCGTTCCCGGCAAAGGCGTAATGACCGTCAAGATGTTGTCCCGGATCGCGATGCGGATCCCGAGTCCGCCAAATTCCCCCTCCGTTTCGGTTTTCATTTCCTTATGCGCATCCGGCTCCAGAAACTGAGAGAAGGGGTCGAGCGTCTTCACCATGCCGGCGGCGGCGCCATAAACCAGGTTTTTCACATCGACGTCCTGGACATAGTTGTCGCGAACCAGGTTCATGACTTCAATCAGCATTTTCATGTCTTCATACGTCTGATCGGCGGCGGAACGGAGCACGGGACTGCAGAAGATGAGAAGGGCGGCCAGGAGCGGCAGCGTCCATGTGATAGGGCGGCGATTCATCGAAACGTCCTCCTTGAGCTTAATTCGGAATGTGTGACGGGTGATAAATAGGCGAGAGGGTTGATTGGCTCCTCATCTCGCCGCAATTCGAAATAGAAAGACCCGGTCTCTCCGGTCAGTCCGATCGGATCGAGCGCGGCCAGCTCCTGCCCTTGCCGGACCTGGGTCTGGCCGAGGCCCGCATAGACGGAGGTCAACGCATTTTTATGCTGGACGATGACGAGCTGACCGTATTGACGGAAGGGACTCGCAAAAAGCACTTTCCCTTCCTGGATGGAGCGGACGGTATGGTTAGGTCCGGCATCGATTTTGATGCCGTTCGACACGACCAGCTGATTCAGACCATCCGGATACTGCCGGCCGTAATTTTGAACGACTTTCCCCTGCGCCGGCCAGGGGAGCGTTCCGCGCAACGAAGCCAGGGCCTGATCGTTGACCGCGCGGTTTTCACGCAGGGCCTTCGCCTGATCGCGATGATCGCGAAGCTCCTGCACCATCACCTGAAGCGCTTTGGCCGATTGATCGATCTGGGCGATCTCATCCTGCAGCGCGGTCTTGCGGCGAAGCGCCTCCTGCCATTTGAGCCATTGCGCTTCCTGCTGCTGGTGAAGTCGGCCGGATTCGTCGGCCCGCGACTGTTCTTCCCTCTGCCAGCGCATTTCGTCGGTGCGCAGCGCCAGTTCTTCCTTGCGCGCTTCTTCCGCCAGAGCCTGGGAAGAAGCGGAAAGAATCGCCAACTTCGGAAGAACAAACTCCGGAGCGGACGCCTCGATCGCAGTTGACGATCCTGTGTCCGGAACCAGCGAACGGATATAAAGGTCCTGCGCGAGCATTCGGACCTGCGCCTGCGCGGATCGGTCAATCAAAACGTTTTCGGTCGTCTTCCACTGCGCCGCATCGGCCAGAAGCCGCGTTTGCCGGCGTTTGTCGCGAATGAGATTGATCTTTTCTCTCGTTTCAGCGAGCGCGGCGGTGGATTGCGACCAGGCCGACTTGGCGTGTTCGGCCTTTTTCTGCCAGCGGCTCACATCCCGCTCCTTCTCATCAAGGCGCGAATTCAACTCCTTGAGCTGGCGTTCTTGCTGGCGGATCTGCTTTTCGTAGCGCTTGAGAAGAGAATCATAGGAATCCGCCATCGCTACTCTCGGGAAGAAGCTCAAAGTGCAAAGCGCAAAGCTCAAAACGCAAAACTTTTCTGCCCTGAGCTTTGAGCTGCTCGCTTTGCGCTTTGCGCTTCTGTTATTCATAAACTCGCCATCCGAAAGCGGCCAGCGCCGCCAGGAGCGC
>Ga0182027_10010838_pt1 | contig 12933 bp, 7 predicted proteins | sample 712E1DmetaG_FD_121300 | JGI IMG/M metagenome (GOLD analysis project Ga0182027, IMG submission 121300) | Permafrost microbial communities from Stordalen Mire, Sweden - 712E1D metaG (Illumina Assembly) | ecosystem: Environmental > Terrestrial > Soil > Wetlands > Permafrost | place: Sweden...
CCGGTGAGGGACGATGGGGTTGTGACCTCCAATCTGACCGTGAACCTGGCCATTACAAATCCCACCGCCCCGGCGGGCATTGGCGCGCAGCCGTCCGCGGTGCTGACCATCATCAACGATGACGGCGCCGTGAGCTTCTCCAGCGCAAATTATTCGGTCAGTAAAAATATTTTGACCGGCTTTGCGCCGATTGACGTCATTCGTTTGGGAACCACCAATGGCGCCTGTTCGGTGGATTTCATCACCACCACCAATGGCACGGCGGTGGCGGGCGCGGATTTCATCGCGACCAATACGACCATCACGTTCAATCCGGGTGACTCGGACAAGCAGATCCAGGTTCCGATCCTTAACAACCCCCAGCCCGAGGGGAATCGGACGGTGATATTTACTTTGACCAATGCGGTGAACACGTTCGTGTTCAGCCCGTCGAACGCCACCCTCACCATCAATGACACGGTCGTTGCGCCCGGCCAGTTGTGCTTCTCGGCAACCAATTATATGGCCAACGAAGGTGCTGGAAGTGCCACCATCACCGTTGTGCGTACCAACGGCACTTCAGGCTCCGTCTCGGTGGCTTACAATACCGTGCCCGGTACGGCATTGCCGGGGGTGAACTATATCACCACCAGCGGCACCTTGACCTTCAATGACGGCGACACGACCAAGACGTTTGCCGTGCCGCTCGTGGTCAACAATCTCGTGCAGGGAACGGTGAATTTGTCCATGGTCCTCTCCAACCCCACCGGCGGCGCGACGTTGATTGCGCCCGCCAACGCAACCTTGAGCATCGTGAACAACAATGTCGGCTTTAATTTCCTCAACGCCATCAATTATATCAGCGAAACCAATGCCTTTGCCTCTGTTCTTGTCCAGTGTCTTGGCAGTCCCACCAACTCGGTCCAGGTTCATTATGCCACGGCCAACGGCACCGCCATGACCGGGGTCAACTACACCGCCGTTTCCGGCACGTTGACCTTTACCCTCGGCGAGACGCTTCAGGCGATTCTCGTTCCGCTGATTGACGATACGAACGTGACCGGCGATTTGACGTTCACCATCCAATTGTCCAATCCCACCGCCGGCACGTTGCTGGCGGCGCCGAGCAACTCGGTGGTGGTGGTGCAGGATGCCGATGCGGGCTTGAGCTTCACCAATCCGGTGGCGAGCATCTTGAAAAACGCCGGCAGCCTGGTCGTCGCCGTGGTCTGTTCCAACCCCGGGATCGAGCCGGTGATGGTGAACTCCAACACCGTGCCTTTGTCCGTCTTTTATTCCACCGCCAACGGCACGGCTCTGGCAAACCAGGATTACATCCCGGTGAGTGGCACCTTGGTTTTCACCAACGGCATCGGAACCAACACCTTTACCGTGCCCATCATCAACAACAGTTTGGTCATGGGAAATCGCACGTTCAGTCTGAATCTGTCCAGCCCAACGCCGCCCGGACAACTGGTTTATCCCAGCAGTCAGGTTGTAACCATCATTGACAACAACTCCGGTTTGAGCTTTTCAAAACCGGCTTACACGGTGCTCAAATCGGGCCTGGCGGCAACGATTACCGTTTTGCGCACGGACAACACCAACACCGTGTCGTCTGTTGACTTTGCCACCGCCAACGGTACGGCCCTCGCCGGTTCGGATTACATCGCCACCAACGGCACCTTCGTTTTCACCAACGGTGAAACCAGCAAGACGTTCTCCGTGGTCGTGATTAACAATACGGTTGTGCAACCGGATAAAACCGTGCTTTTGCAATTGTCCAATCCCAACAATGGCATCCTGATTTCCCCTTACATCGCCACGCTCACCATCCATGATACCAGCGGCAGCTTCGTGGTTCCGGCGGGTTCCACGCTGATCTCTGAAGGCTTCCAGCCCCCCAACGGCATTATTGATCCCGGTGAAACGAATTCATTGTTGTTCGCCTTCCGCGACGCCGGAGGCAACGACGTGACCGACTTGCATGCCACGCTCCTTTCCACCAACGGCATTACTTTGCCGAGCGGCTCGCAGGATTATGGCAAGTTGACCGAGGGCGGCCCGTCGGTTTCAAAATTATTCACGTTTACCGCCAACGGCACCAACGGCCAGCAAATTGTGGCCACCTTCCAACTGACGAATGTCGTAAACAACGTCGGAACCAACATCGGCACCGCCGGCTTCACCTTCACGCTGGGCACATGGACGGCCATCTTCTCAAACACGGCGTCCATCATCATCAATGACGAAACCATCGCCACTCCTTACCCGTCCATTATCAACGTCAGCAATGTCGGCGGCGTGGTCATCAAGGCCACGGTCACTTTGACCAACCTCAGCCACGGTTCGGTCTATGATGTTGATGCGCTGTTGGTGGCGCCAAATGCACAGGATACTTTGCTTATGGCGCGCGTGGGTACCATCGGCTTTAGCGCCAGTCATATTACCCTCACCTTTGATGATGCGGCGACCAACTCGTTGCCCAGTACGGGGACCATTACTTCCGGCACCAACAAACCGACGGCTTATCCGCCGTTGCCACTCTTTCCCTGAACGGTATGAAAATGACTAAAGAAATCCTCAAGTTCATCCCGATAACCGGTGGTGCCAGGTTCGGAGTTCCTCCCATCTTGACCGGTCGTATAAGGAAGACTTTATCAATGTTTGGCCTGGGCCTGGCTTTGTCCGGCATCGTCACTTTTTCAACCCAGGCGGCGGGTGGGAGCCTGAAAATGTTGCGCGGCCATGTGCCGGCTGTCGTGTCAAAATTGCCGGCGTTGGGATCGCTGCCGGCAACGACAAATCTTGACCTCGCCATCGGCCTGCCGTTGAGAAACCAGGAGGCGCTCGCCAACGTGCTGCTGCAAATCTATGATCCGGCCAGTCCGAATTTTCATCACTATTTGACGCCCGATGAGTTCACCGCACAGTTTGGCCCCTCGGAACAGGATTATCAGGCGGTGATCGGTTTTGCGAAGGCGAACGGGCTGGTTGTGATTGGCCGGCATTCGAACCGGATGTTGGTGGACGTGCGTGGAAAGGCGGCGGATATCGAGAAGGCATTGCACGTCACCTTGCGCACTTATAAACATCCAACCGAGGCTCGCGATTTCTTTGCGCCCGACGTGGAACCCTCCGTGCCGTCGGGACTTTCGATTCAGGATGTCAGTGGCCTCGACAATTATCGCCGGCCGCATCCCAACTACAAATACAAACCGGCAGCCCAGCCGTCGAGTACGACGGCAAATGCAACTCCAAACGCCGGCTCGGGACCATTCGGCAATTACGTTGGCAACGACTTCCGGAATGCTTATGTTCCTGGCACTTCACTCAACGGTTCTGGTCAGACCATCGCCTTGGTGCAGTTTGACGGTTATTATAGCAGTGATATCGTCGCTTATGAAAACCTGGCCGGCCGGACGAATATTCCCCTCCAAAATGTGCTGATTGACGGGTTTGGTGGAGTGCCGACCGGTAACGGTGGAGAGGTTGAGGTGTCATTGGACATTGAGATGGTTGCCTCCATGGCGCCGGCTTTGGCCAAAGTCGTTGTTTATGAAGGAGACCCGTATAATTTCCATCCTAACGACGTCCTGAATCGCATCGCCACGGACAACTCGGCGAGACAGGTCAGTTGTTCCTGGGGCTGGACCGGTGGTCCCAATCTGACGACCGATCAAATTTTCCAGCAAATGGCCATTCAAGGCCAGACGTTCTTCACCGCTTCCGGTGATAGTGATGCGTATCCAGCCGGGACGGTGGACAGTCCATATAACTTCGGCACGCCGGCAGACAGTGCCTATCTCACTTCGGTTGGTGGGACGACTTTAACGATGAGCGGAGCGGGTGGATCTTGGTCGTCGGAAACGGTTTGGAACTGGGGGCTGGTGTACGGTCCCGCTGCCGACGGCATCGGTAGCAGCGGCGGATATAGCAGCTATTACCCGATACCAAGCTGGCAGGCAAACATCAATATGACGGTTAATCATGGCTCAACAACCACACGCAACTTTCCCGATGTCGCCCTGACCGCGGATAATGTTTATGTCATAGCTGATGGTGGCATTGTTTATAATGGAGTGGGCGGCACCAGTTGCGCTTCGCCGTTGTGGGCTGGATTCACCGCTTTGGTTAATCAACAGGCCGCGAACGCCAGCCATGCACCCGTCGGCTTTATCAACCCGGCCATCTATGCCATCGCCCAGGGCGCAAACTACGCGAACTGTTTCCACGACATTACCACCGGCAACAACACCTGGAGTGGCAGCCCGACCCTGTTCTTTGCGGTGCCCGGCTATGACTTGTGCACCGGTTTGGGCACTCCCAACGGAACCAATTTGATCAACGCCCTGGTCACGACCGGTGGTGGCAGCCCCTTTACTCATATTTCCCCGCCGCCGCCGCCTTATGGCACCAGCCTGGCCGTCTTGAATGGCGGCAACCCGAATGGCACGTGGGAGCTTTTTGTTCAGGACAACGTTCATTTCGATTCCGGCACCAATTACAATGGCTGGATTCTTACTCTCACCACGGCCAGCCCCGTCGGAGAAGCGGGTGACCTTGGGGTTTCAATGACCTCTTCCACCACCAATGTCCTGGTCGGCTCTGATTTCAATTATGTCATTGGGGTGACCAACTACGGACCTTCCACCTCCAGCAACGTAGTTGTGTCGGATGCCTTGCCCTTGAGCTTCACGTTGATAACCAACAACCAGCCGGGCTCGGTAACCCGCAGCGGATTCAATCTGATTTGGAATGTTGGCACGCTTGCCTATGGTGCTGGCGCGCAACTTACGCTGACGGTGCAGCCAAACTCTCCCGGAACCAATATCCTCAACTTTGCCACGGTCAATTCGACTACTCCCGATCCGAACCCGGCTGACGATGTTGCTTCTGTCAGCGTGAACGTCAGTGCTGCTCAACCGCCGCAATTCGGAAGCTTTTCGAGCTCCAATGGCATCTTCCGGCTCACTGTCAACGGCCAGTCGGGGCAGGAATATATTGTTCAGGCGTCCACCAACCTGTTCAACTGGATGCCCGTTTATACCAACCCGTCGCCGTTCGTTTCACCCTTCACGTTCACCGACTCGAACGCGACGAATTATCCTGACCGGTTCTATCGCGTGGTCACCGGGCCTTGACCGTCCGCATCAAACTTTCAACCAATGAAAGTCTGCGGTCTGACCGGCGGCTTGGGCATGGGCAAATCCACCGCCGCCGAATTCCTCCGCGCCCGCCGCGTGCCGGTGGTGGACACCGACGAACTCGCGCGGCAACTCGTCCAACCCGGCCGGCCCGCCCTCACGGAAATCCAAACTGAATTCGGCAAAAAAGTCATCGCCCCGGACGGACGGCTGCGCCGGGATGAGCTGGCACAAATCGTTTTTGCCGACCCCGCCGCCCGAAAAAAACTCGAAGCCATTCTCCACCCGCGCATCCGCGAACGCTGGCTCGCCCAAATCGAAACGTGGCGCGGGGAAAATGACCCGCTCGCCGTGGTCGTGATTCCGCTCCTTTTTGAAACGCAGGCTGAATCCCTTTTCAACAAAATCATTTGCGTCGCCTGTTCCGCTGCAGCACAGCAGGAACGGCTGCGCGCGCGCGGCTGGACCCCGGAGCAAATCCAGCAGCGCCTCGACGCCCAGTGGCCGGTTGACCAAAAAATTGCCCGCGCCGATTTCGTCGTCTGGACCGACGGCACCTTGGACACCCACACGCAGCAACTCGAGCAGATTCTCCAAAAACTTTGAGTCTGGAACCCGGACGGTTTGTTCGCGTTGGAGTTTAAGCTTCAGCTTGTCCGTTGCCGAAGAACGTTTCCCTTCATTGTACCCTGTGCTAGAGTGCCCCGCATGATTCTTACGCCGGACGAGTTGCACAGCCTGGTTGAACTGATGCATCAGTCGCCGCACTCGCTGCTGGGCATGCAGCCGCTGGGCGGCGGTTCGGGTCTGGTCGTTCGCGCGTTTCTGCCCGATGCCGCCAAAGTTGAAGTCCAGCCGGTTCACGAGCCAGACAAACCCCGGTTCGCGCTCAAGCGCATCCACGAAAGCGGGCTTTTTGAAGGCATCACGAAATCGGCCAAAGATGTTTACGCCTATGACCTGGTGGTCACCAATCATCAGGGCCAGACCCGCCGCACCCGCGACGCGTTTTCATTTTTGCCCACGCTGGGCGAAGCGGATTTGTTTTTGTTCGGCAAGGGCGACGAACGCCGCATTTACGAAAAGCTCGGCGCGCAGTTGCGCGTAATTGACGGTGTGCCCGGCACGAGCTTCGCCGTCTGGGCCCCCAATGCCCAACGCGTCAGTGTCGTCGGCGATTTCAACCAATGGGACGGGCGGTTTCATCCCCTGCGATTGCTCGGCGCATCCGGCGTCTGGGAAATTTTCATTCCGGGCGTCGGCGTCGGCGCGCATTACAAATTTGAAATTCGTGACGCGCACGGAAACATCAAGTTGAACACCGATCCGTTCGGGTTTTTCTTCGAGGTGCCGCCAAAAAATGCCGCCATTGTCTGGGACACGCGCCAATTCAAATGGAAGGACAAGGCCTGGCTGAAGCAACGGAGCCGGCGCGACCTGCTGCGTTCGCCGATGAGCATTTATGAGGTCCACCTCGGTTCCTGGCGGAAAAAAACGGCGAACGAATCGTGGAGCTACCGCGAACTGGCCGAACCGCTCATGCTTTACGTCCAGCGCATGGGATTCACGCACGTCGAGTTCCTGCCGGTGGCCGAGCACGCGTTTTATCCGTCCTGGGGTTATCAGATCACCGGCTTTTACGCGCCCACCAGCCGCTACGGCACGCCGGAGGATTTCCAATTCCTAGTCAACGCGCTGCACGAGGCGGGCATTGGCGTGATTGTGGACTGGGTGCCCGCGCATTTTCCGCGCGATGACTGGGCGCTGGCGCGGTTCGACGGCACCGCCCTTTACGAGCACGAAGACCCGCGCAAAGGCGCGCATCAGGATTGGGGCACGCTCATTTTTAATTTTGGCCGGAATGAGGTGAATAATTTCCTCGTCGCCAACGCGCTGTTCTGGCTCGACCGCTTTCACATTGACGGCCTGCGCGTGGACGCCGTGGCCTCGATGATTTACCTCGACTATTCGCGCAAGCCGGGCGAATGGATTCCCAACCAGTTCGGCGGGCGGGAAAATCTCGAAGCCATCGAATTCCTCAGAAAATTCAATTACATTGCGCACACGGAGTTTCCCGGCATCGTCACCATTGCCGAGGAATCCACCGCCTGGCCGCAGGTGACGCGGCCGCCGCATCTCGGCGGGCTGGGCTTCTCGTTCAAGTGGAACATGGGCTGGATGCACGATACGCTCGACTACTTCAAGCGCGATTCCATTCACCGGAAATACCACCAGAACGACCTCACGTTCGCGACGCTTTATCAACACAGCGAAAATTTCATCCTGCCGCTGTCGCACGACGAAGTCGTCCACGGCAAGGCGTCTTTGCTGGGCCGGATGCCCGGCGACGACTGGCAAAAATTTGCCAATCTTCGGACGCTGCTCGCGTATCAATGGCTGTTCCCCGGCAAGAAACTGCTGTTCATGGGCGATGAAATCGGCCAGCGCGCCGAGTGGAATGAAAATGGCCAGCTCGACTGGTGGCTGCTTGACGCCGGACCGTTTCATCGCGGCCTGCAAAGGTTCGTCGAGGATTTGAACAAACTTTACGCCGCCACTCCCGCGCTCTGGCAGGGTGACTACGACCAGGGCGGGTTTTACTGGATTGATTGCGCCGATCGTGAGAACAGCGTGCTGTCCTTCGTCCGCCAGACCGCCGACGGTGCAAACCAGCTGGCCGGCATCCTGAATCTTACGCCGGTGCCGCGCCAAAAATATCGCGTCGGCCTGCCGCGCGCGGGCCAATGGCGTGAGGTGCTGAACAGCGATGCCGGCATTTACGCCGGCGGCAACCAGGGCAATCTCGGCGGCGTCACCGCCGAAAACGTTCCCTGCCACAGCCAGCAACATTCCGCTGAATTTTGTCTGCCGCCCATGAGCGCCATCGTGTTCCAGCCGGAAGGTTGACGCCACCCGGCGCAATTTTCCTGTTGCATGTAATTTGCAAAAATGCTTACTTTTCCGCACGGGCATGAATCTAAAACGACACTTGGAGTCGTTGGGCAATTACGGAAAAAAGTTTCATTTGCTTTCCGCAACAGGTTTTTTTGCCGCAATCCGTTAGCCGCCGCCGACTCCGCAAACAAAATAGTTTTATGAAAACCTGGCGAAAGTTATCCGTTGGTGGACTTGTCTGTGTGACGCGATTTTTAATTTATCGGCGCAGACTGGCTTTAAGCCGCTCGACAGCGACGGCGACGGCATACCCGATTATATTGAAGACGCCAATGGCAATGGCATCGTTGATCCTGGCGAAACCGACCCCCACAATCCGATGACGGATGGCGTAACGCCGGACGCTTACAATTCTGTTTATGATGACGTTGACGTTCAGGCAACGGACTGGTTGGCCGCATCAAGAAGGCGCTTGGAATGAATCCACTCGATTCAAGCAATCCGCTCATGCTCAAACAAGTCATCACAGGTGACGAGCCGGACATCATCACGTTTGAAATTCCGATAAGCTATAACGTGCTGACGAACATCGGCGGTTTGAATCTGAACATAAACGGCGTTGACGCGACTTTGGAAGAAGTTGATTCAGCTACAAACGGCCATTGTTTGTTGGTTTGGAATTCAACTTACGAGCCGCCATTGCGTTCACATCTGCTGCAAGCGCAAATAATGTTGAATGGAGTTGGAGCGCCAAGCACGGCCAAACTTTCGGGAATGGGGCAACTTATTACCTTCTATTCATCCAATGTCGTTCAGTTTTTTGAGAGCGGTTCCATGTTCGATGATAATGGTGCTTATCTTGATGCCCGATTGCCATCGCAATATGACGGCCAGACCGTAAACTATACAATTCAACTCAATGATCCATCCACTTCGCCTCCGACACCTATCAAAACAATCACCGGCTCCACATCGAGTGGCATGATACAAGAAGATTGGGATTTAACTTACGACGACGGGACCAATCATTTTACCGGCGACGCAGTGGATGCCGTTTTCAACGTGACCTTTCCTGATTCGATGGCCAATTTGGCATTGAGGAAGAATGGTCAAAACGAATCCTCCAATTCGCCTTCTGGAAAAAACACCAAAAGACTCAACAAGGCAGCGGGTTCCCTCACCGAATGGGGGCCGAATATAGATGTGGTCTATGTTTATATGCCGACCAACGGCGTGCTTGCTTCCAGCTTTGCCAAAGACGGGGAAGTGTGGAGTGGAATGCAGGGCGTGGTGGACGCACTTACGATGCCCAATTCAGGTTACGATATCTATAACTCCTATTTCGATAATTACACTTGCTATTTCTGCTGGCCAAGACCCTATCCCGGCTACGTTCAAGACATGACCACCGTCACGAATGTTCTTTTTCCAGATTTAACCAACGGCATCACAAAGCAAATCTATGTCAAAGCTCATGGGTCTGGCAATTCGCTTTGCAACTGGGCGGGCACAGTCGAGATAAGTTCAGATACTATTTCCCAGCTTTTAGGAAACATCTACACAGCCAAGGGCAGTCGGATGACCAATGGTCTGAACACCAAAAATCCTTACCGTTTCGTTTTCTTGGACGGCTGTTCAACGGCATCAGCGAAAAACTGGCGGCGTGCCTTTGGAGTATATCCTTTGGACGCCCCGAACCAAGCGGCGCGCAACAAAGTTGGCCCGCAGGCTTACGTCGGCTGGCAGAAAGAACACACCGGTTGGATGGATGCCGGCACTGGTGATTCCACAAGAGATGAGAATCTTGCTTATGCTTACACGCAGAATCTGAATATGTTCTATACCTTTTGGATGAATCGCGTGCCGTTGAAACAATGTTTAGATGCCGCTTCTATTGCAACTGCCGGCACCGCTCCATTTCCTGTGCCGAGAAACAAGAATGTGACTATCTGGGGAAGCAATCCAAATAATGGGCCATATAACTACCCTTATAGCAATGTAATGACAAGCAAAATTTATTTAGTTGGCTATCCTGGACTTCGAGTAGATGGGGTAGATCACAATTTGGACCCTGACAAAACTTATGCCGCTCCAGTAAACGTCGAATGAATAAGTTTATGAAAATGCAATTATTAAGCGTCTTTTTTTTATTTATCGCTTTTCAAGCACAATCTCAAGTTATACTTCCGAATTACGACCTCGCTGGGCGCGAACTTCCACCCGGTGTTCCCAAGATGGTAGATACCAATGGTAATGTTATTTATGTTAATCCAATGTTTACAACCGGGCCGTATCGGGAGCATATTTGCGATCTATTGTTAAAAGAAGCCAATCAAGTTGCGCAAGAACTGCAATTGTCCGAGAAATTGCCCATCACGAGATCGAATTTAGTGGGCGGATTTATCAGTCCTTTTGGATTCACTTACGCGTATAAAAAAGTTGGGAACATATCCACAACGAATTATAACTATGGCGTTGAGCAAGACTACAAATTTAGCGATTTGGCTTTGGCAAATCTTGACGAGCATTGCCTGGAGTATCGAGCCAAATATCAATGGCCAACCAATCGGATTAACACTGCTGAAGCCTATCAGCTTGCAACACAGTGGTTGGTCGCTGCCCACATGAACGTCAACACGTTGAATAAAGAGTGCAGGGTGAAAGTTGATATTGATCATTTTTGGAACGGGCTTAGACCAGGTGAAAAAATAAAAAAGAAAACATTTGTGCCTATTTACAACGTGTCTTGGCTCTCTCCAAAGAATCAATCGGATGGTTATGGCGATGTGGCATACGTGACACTGTTCGCTCCGACAAAAAAGCTCCTTGAATTGACGGTCTATGATTCTAAATACATTCTACGCCCGCCAGTGGTATTCACCAATCTCACGGCATTGTTTCCCGGTAAAGGCACCGTCACCACCAATTGGCCGGTCAAACCACAACCAGGGCCTTTGCCCGGGATGGAATAACATCAGAAACCATTCCAATATCTGAATGAATAAGCCTTGGAAAATGCAATCATTACTTGGTTTATGTCTTTGCTTTGTTTTGAATCAAATACAAGCAAGTGAAACACTATTGAGTATTCCTGACAATGCCGCAAAGGAGCTTCCAGCGGGAGTGCCAAGGACGGTAGATACCAATGGTCGGGTTATCTACATAGACGGAATGTTCACCACAAAAGCCTATCAACAAGAAGCCTTCCGGCTGATAATTGAGGAAGCGAACAAAGTGGCAATGGAATTACATTTGCCAGAAACGCTTCCAATCACAAAAACAAACATCACGCGAGCGTATATTGGTCCTTTTGGTTACAATTACCAGTTGAAGGGACTAGGAAGTGTAGACACTTTAAATTACAGCTATGGCGTTGAGAAAGGTTACAAATTCAGTGATTTGACTATCACCAAGATTGACGACCGTTGCCGTGAATATGCTGTAAAATACCAATGGCCGCTCAACCGGCTGGACACCAACGCCGCCTTCCAGCTTGCTACTCAATGGCTCGCTGCCGCGCACATGGATGTTCAAGGATTAAATCGGGGCTACGACGTTCGTGTCGCATTGGACGGTTATTGGAACAATGTAAAAATGGGCGAATTGCCCAAACGTAAATTCACTCCGCTTTACATCATCTCATGGCTGGTGAAAGGGAAACCGCCTTACTCGGCTGGCGGTGGCGCTTCGGTCGAATTATTTTTACCCACTAAAACACTTCTTAGCCTAAGCGTGAATGACCCTAAATATATTCTTCGTCCACCGCTGGCATTCACCAATTTGGCTGCATTATTTCCCGGCAAGGCGACCATCACAACCAATTGGCCTGTCAAAACAGAATTCCCGCCGTTGCCTGGGACGGAATAACAGCCAGGGCTTGTTTCCCCAATGGGTTTTTGAGCCAGTGGCCTTTCCTCAAGTTGTTGGACAAACACTTCTTCGATTAAGCGTTGATCATCCAAAATACCAGCCCGCATGAAACTGATTTCCTGGAACGTCAACGGCCTGCGCGCCGTGCTGAAGAAAAATTTTCTCAATTTTCTCGACGCCGAGAAACCCGACGTGCTTTGCCTGCAGGAAACCAAATGCAGCCCCGATAACGTCGAGCAACTCTGGCCGGCCGCCTACACGACGTTCTGGAACTCCGCCCAAAAGAAAGGATATTCCGGCACCGCCATTTTCACCAAAACACGGCCAGTAAAGGTCACGCCGCACACCGGCATCGCCGCGCACGACCAGGAAGGCCGCGTGCTGACCGCCGAGTTCGCCGACTTTTTTCTCGTCAATGTTTACGTGCCCAACTCCAAGCGCGAACTGACGCGGCTCGCCTACCGCCAGCAATGGGATCGCGATTTTCTTCGTTACCTCAAAAAGCTGGAGCAGAAAAAGCCCGTGATATTCTGTGGCGACCTCAACGTGGCGCACACGGAAATTGACCTCGCGAACCCGAAGGCCAACGTTCACAACCACGGTTTTACGCCGGAGGAGCGCGCCGGTTTCACGGCATTCCTGGACGCGGGTTTTGTGGACACGTTCCGCGAATTCGAAAAGGGCGGGGGACACTACACCTGGTGGAGTCCGATGTCCGGCGCGCGTTCCCGCAACATTGGCTGGCGCATTGACTACTTTCTCATTTCAAAATCCCTGCGCCCGCGCCTCAAGCGCGCTTTCATCCGCGCCGATGTGGAAGGTTCCGATCATTGCCCGGTCGGCATCGAGCTTGAATAGCCGGGGTGCTCCCGTTGCGTCGAAATTTCCAGAATTTACGTTGCAGAAGCTCCGCATCGGGCCTAAATTCAGCTTTACGGCTTCACTGTTTCACTGTTGATATGAAAATACTTCTCGTCAGCCCGCGAACGCCCGACACGTTCTGGAGTTTCAAGCACGCCGTGCGTTTCGTTTCCCGAAAGGC
>Ga0182027_10010839_pt1 | contig 12933 bp, 14 predicted proteins | sample 712E1DmetaG_FD_121300 | JGI IMG/M metagenome (GOLD analysis project Ga0182027, IMG submission 121300) | Permafrost microbial communities from Stordalen Mire, Sweden - 712E1D metaG (Illumina Assembly) | ecosystem: Environmental > Terrestrial > Soil > Wetlands > Permafrost | place: Sweden...
AACCAGTTACCTTGGCGGTCGGCGACGAAGGCAACCCCGAGGAACCCCGTCAGTACCGCGCCGGCAAGCGCGAAACGCAGCGCGGTGACCGGCGGTCCCTTGCCCCGGACCGAAAGAGGCCTGATGAAGTTCACTACCAGGAAGGTGATGGCCAGGCCAGCGAACGCCCCGCTGATGGCCGTCACTGCGAGCTGCTCGGTGGCGATCCCCAGGGGCAGCATCCACGATGCCGCCAGCCAGGTGACGAACGTGGCGCGGGCGAGCCGGACCGAGAGGAGCGGTCGGCCCGTGATGACGGGGCCGAACTGGTGCATGGCCCCGAGCACGCCCATCGCCAAGGTGGCGAGGACCCCGAAATGCGTCGCCGCCACTACGGGGTCGGAGGTCGGATCGGGGATGCCAGCACTGCGGGCCCAGACGAAGGCTCCCCCGCAGGCGACAAGCCCGAGCGATGCCGCTGCCAGGAATGCAATGGGCACCAACGGTGGTGGGACTGAGGTTGGCACCCCCGCCGGGCGCCCCGCCCAAGCGCCGGTTGCCTGGGCAGTGGCGACGAGCGGCACGGTAGGGTCAGCGGCCATCGTTACCACCACCGAGGAGGCGGACCATGGCCACGGCTACGGCGGCGACGGTCATGTCGGGGCGGACCAGCTCGGGGTCGAGCTCCGGGCTTAGCCACGGCCCGTCGAACTCTTCACATACGGCTGCCCACAGGTCCGCTACGACATTGGGGCCGGCCCCGAGTTCTGCCAAGGTCCTAGCCCCAGGTTCGAGGTCGCCTCGGTCGGGGTCACCGAGCAGCACGCAGAGGAGCGCTGCCACGCGCTCGGCATCGACCTGCGCTCCGGGCTGAGAAGCCTTAGTGGGCATCTGGGTTCTCCTCCTGGGCGGCCCCGACGTCTGCGGTTATATAATTCTAGTTATATACAGAATAACATGAGGCTACTCAGCGGCTGCAGCGGGATATAGTCGATGCAGGCCTTCGATGTCTCCGGGTACCGGGTGGTGCCCAGGCATGGCTCCGCTTGTATCTCAGAGTTATACTAGAGAAATGAGCCGGCACAGCAGAGCCCACGATGGCGGGGTACCGCATGCCGCCTCGAGGTGCGGGTACCCGAGGGCTCTGAGAACGTAAGACGGGCGCCGGTTCGGCCCGGTTCAGCAAGACAGAAGGGACACCGAACATGTTGGCAACGAGCACGCCCCTGGTCGCCGTCGAGCTGCTGGCTGCTTGCATCTGGGTGGGAAGCCTTGTGTGCCTAGCACTCGTCACGAGCGCGGCACGCACGGTACTCGACGCGGCGTCACAGGTGGCCCTGTTCCGGGCCATCGGCCGGCGCTATGGCATCGTCGGCACGGCCGCGCTGCTGGTGGCGATCGGGTGCGGCTTGGCGCTCGCCTGGCGGCCGTCGACCTGGTCGAACACGATCGACGCCGCCGTTGCCCTCTCCGGGGTCTTGGTGCTCTTCACGGCTGCGGGGATGGCCCAGGCTCGGGCAAATGACGGCTCTGCGTCGCTGTGCGGTCACCGCGCCAGATGACCGTGCCGCCGTCGATGCCGTCCGGCGGGGCCGGCTACTGGCCGGCGCCCTGCGCGCAACCATGGCGCTGGTGACCCTCGCCGTTCTCGCGCTCGCCGCGTAGGCGATCACCCACTAACGCTTAGCCGCCGGTCCAGGCCACCGTGGCTGACGGTGCTGCTGGTCCGCAGCCCCACGGCGAAACGGTTCCAACCGTTGATGGCGACGACGGCGAGCGTCAGAGCCACAATCTCGTCGGGACTGGGCTCCTTGCTGAGAAGCCAAGTTGATGGACGAAACGCGCTTTGGGGAGCGCCGGAAGATGGCCCGCACGGGGCAGGCGACATCGGCGGGACCGAGGCCAGTGGTCGCGACCCGGTAGAGCAGCGACTAAAAAAATGCAAGTTGTGCCGGTCGACCAGTGTGACCTCGACCGGAGCCGTGGCGAGCCGCCGTGCCGCGGCCAAGTCGACATAGGCCGCCCCCTAAGACCACCACCCTTGGGCCCTGTGTTGACATCTCAGCTCGGCTCCACTGGAAAACGCTTCGCGGCGGCCCCACCTGGCCAAGCTCAGCTCCTCGGGCTCACCACGTTGTCAGGGGCCCCGGCCAGGAAGCTCGCGATATTAGAGGCCGTGGTGTCCAGGATGCGCTCCAGGGCCTCTTTGCTGTACCAGGCCATGTGCGGCGTAAGGATGACGTTGTCGTGCTTGGCCAGCACGTGGCCGGTAAGCAGCTGGCGCAGCTGTTCCTCGGTGTCGGGGAGGTGGAACATCTGAGCTTCCTCCATGAGCTGCTCCTCACCTTCGATGACGTCGAGGGCGGCACCTCCCACCCGGCCCGTCTCCAGGGCCTCGAGGAGGGCGACCGTGTCGACCAAGGCGCCTCGAGCGGTGTTGACCACGAGCGCGCCCGGCTTCAGCAACCCGAGGCGTTCCCGGTCCAAGAGGTGGTGGGTCTCCGGCCGGTAGGGCACGTGCAGGCTGACCACGTCGGAGCGGGACAGGAGCTCATCCAGGGGGGCGTAACGGAACCCGAGCACTTCGGCGAGCAGAGGCTGGGGACGGACGTCATAGGCGAGCACCTCCATGCCGAAGGCTCGCCCGATCCGGACTACGTGCAGGCCGATGTTGCCCGCGCCGACCACCCCCAGGGTCTTTCCCCGAAGGTCGAAGCCCATCAGGCCCGCAAGCGAGAAGTCCCCGTAAGCGCTGCGCCGAATGGCGGCACCGAGCCTTCGGGAAAGGGCAAGGACCAGGCTGAAGGTATGCTCGGCGACCGTGTTCTCCCCGTAGGTGGGCACGTTGGACACCGTGACCCCCGACGCTGCGCACGCGGCCAGGTCGATGTGGTCATAACCGGTCGACCGGGTGGCGATCAACCTCACGCTCGGCATGCGCTCAATGACGGCGCGGGTCACCTGGGACCGAATGAAGACCGAGACCACTGGTGCCTCACCCACCTGGTCGACGGTCTCCTCGTTCAAGGGGCCGTCGACGCGACGCAATGGCGCCTCCACCAAGGCCTTTCCCAGGCGCTCCCCTTGCCATGGCTCCGCCTCGTACATGACCACGATGGGCGGCCCGCTCATCGGTACTCGGCTAGGGGAAGGTCCGAAGTGGGCCTTGGCCGACGGCAAGCCAGGCACACCCAGACCATGCTGCGACGCACCCCCGTCGAGCACGCCCACCCCGAGCTGGGGCTCGCTTACAGCCGGGGAGGCTCCGCCAACCCCCGGTGGCACCTTGGGGTACCTCCTCTCGACCGCAGTCGTTGGTCGGCTGCTGGTCTCAGAAGTTGTCCTCATGACGTTCCTCCCTCGTGGAGTGCCACTGCCGCTCCTTCTTCCGGGCCAAGACGTTTGCTCTGCCCCTCGGTGGTGATGTCTCGTAGGTCGACGCCTGCCCCCTTGCGGCTTGGCTTGCTTCGTCCTGAAGCCCAGTCTAGGACCTTAATTCTAATTTATACTAGATAAATATGAGACGGTGCTGGCTGTCCCACGGGCGAGTGGGTTCAGCGGCCGCGCACAACAGAAGGCAAAGAGCCCCCGGGTACCAGAGGGCCACGCTCTGGCCGTAGTCGTAGCCGCTCCGAGCCGTTTTGGCCGTGGGTGGTGGCCCGTACTTTCAGGCGGGCGGTCGGCCGAACCACACCACCTCGACCGAAACCGCCGCACCCACCCCTACCTGCTGGCCGGTCTCGCGGGCGGCCGGGACCAGTACCTCGGCGGGGTCGGACCCGAGCGCAGCAAGGTACGCCCGGTGGCACGCCAGCGACGCCACCGCCGCCTGGAGCTGGTCGGTGATGTCCACAAAGTGGGTCGGGCACGGCGACGCGAACAGGCAGACGGCTCGCACTCCGGCCCAGGGTCCCAGACCGTCCTTGCCGAGTTCCGGGAAGATCCAGCGGTTGGCGGCGTCGGCGACCGCATCGAGAACGGCGGTGCCGACCATGCGATGGTCCGGGGAGTTGAGCTGGGCGCCGATACGGTGCCGTTCGGTGAGGGTGACCAGTACTTCCGGCTGGTGCCTGCGGATGGCCGCAGCGACGTCGCGCCGCAGCCGCAGCGCGTCGGCGATCTGACCGTCCGGGTGGTCGAGGAACTCGACCGAGGTGACACCAACGACTGCAGCGGCCGCAAGTTGTTCGTCGCGGCGGACCCGGCTGGCGATGTCAGGGCGCAGGGAGTCGATCCCTGCCTCGCCGCAGGTAGCGAGCACGTAGCCGACGTCGGCTCCTTTCGCCGCCCAGCGGGCAATGGCGCCGGACGCGCCGTACTCCAAGTCGTCAGGATGAGCAACGACGGCCAGCACACGTCGCCAGTCGTCGGTCAGCTCATTTAGCACGCTGCTCATCGCTTAATATGCCAATCAGAGCCACAACACGTTGCCTTCGGGGTCATGTCGTTATCCTCGCCGGTACCGACCCTCATCTCAGGTCGCCTGAGGCGCGAGTTTGGGCTCCACCTCCAGCGGTTCGCCGAGCTGGCGTCTCCGCCTGTCAAGACGAAGCAAGGCGGCCCGCCGTGCGGTCTTCCTCCTGGGCCCTGACGCGGTGGCGACCACGGACCGCTCGATCACCGTCAGCCGACGGGTAACTACCTAGCCGATGCTTCGGTAGCGCTGCGCGCCATGTAAGGCGACACCCACCGGGGGACCCTGGACAAGCACCTCAGTTGTGGACCAGTACGGGTCCCCGCCTAAGGGCTAGCGAACTCGGACCGCGCAAGCCGTTCGTCGACCCTTGTCCCCCCGGACTTGTCGCTCCTGGTACCGGCAGTCTCGGGGACCGGCACGGACCGCCTCAACCGGGGCCCGCTCAGCCCCCGATCATGGACATCGACCGGGCCGGCTGGAGAAAGCCGGGTTCATTGATGCCATGGCCCGGCAGTTTTCCCCAGACCGAACGCCGCAGCGCCATGGCCAGATCTTCGTCGCTCCCCCCGTTTCGCAACAGCTCCCGCACCGGGACCTCGTCGTCCGAGAACAGGCAGTTCCTGATGGCGCCGTCGGCAGTCAGGCGCAGCCGGTTGCAGGTGCCGCAGAACGGGCGGGTAACGCTGGCGACCACGCCGATCTCGCCGCCGCCGTCGCGGAACCGGTAGCGCTCGGCCGGTGCCGGGTCACTGCCGCGCACCTCCACCGCATCCAGCGGCCAGCGATCGTTGATACGGGCCAGGACCTCGGCGCTCGGCACGACCTGGCCACGGTGCCAGTCCCCCTCAGCTCCGAGGGGCATGTACTCGATGAAGCGCACCACGCGGCCGTGCTCACGAGCGAAGGCAGCGAAATCGACGACCTCGTCGTCGTTCGCTCCCGCGATCACGACGACATTGACCTTGAGCGGCACCAGCCCAGCGGCCTCGGCCGCGTCCATGGCCGCCAGCACGGTGACCAGATCCCCCCGCCGACGGATCTGGGCGAAGCGCTCCGGCTTCAGCGAGTCACAGCTCACGTTCACCCGCTGCAGCCCCGCCCGGGCCAGGGCCGAGGCCTTAGCAGCCAGCGCGGTCCCGTTGGTGGTAAGGGCGATGTCGTCAAAGCCGACCAGCGCCAGCTGGTGCACCAGTTCGACCAGGCCACGGCGCACGAGCGGCTCTCCGCCGGTCAGCCGCAGCGACCTCACGCCCAACGAACGCGCCACCCGGGCCACCCGGGTTATCTCCTCGAAAGACAGGATCTCCTCACGGGGCCGGAAGGGCACGCCTTCCTCGGGCATGCAGTACACGCAGCGCAGGTTGCACCGGTCCGTGACCGACACCCGGAGATCGGTATGGGCCCGGCCGTAACGGTCGACGAGCGCGCCCTCGGACGGCACCGCCTCGGAGATGGGCCGGCCGTAAGCCGTCGGCTGGCAGGGCCCGGCGCCTGACCGGGAGGGGCCCTGGCCACCCCGGCGCAGGACGACGGGCACCGGGACGGACGCCATCACTGCCGCGCCGGCCGGGTGGCGAAGCGGACCATGCACACGGTGGGCTGCAGCGTCACGGGCGGCTCGAGGCCGGCGACGTCCACAGGAGAGTCGAGCCGCTCGACCGTGGCCTTGAGCATCCCGAGGTGGATCCCGCACACGACTGAGCGACTTTCCGAAGCCACCTCGAGGAACGGGCACCGGCGGAGCAGGATGCGCAGGGCGCCCACGTCCGGTTCCGGGTCAAAGCCGAGGCGGTCAAGCACTTCGGCGGCGGCTCGGATGGTCTCGGTGGCGGAGAGCCGCTCTGTGGACAAATGGACCTTGTCGAGCACAGACGCCCAGCGACGACCGGCTCGCACGGCCTCGCTGGGCACGTCCGGCAACTCGGAGAGCTGGCGGGCAACCAGCCGGGCGAGGTCCCCCGGTAGCCCACTTCAGCCTCCCGGGTTCGACCGTCACGGCCCAGCCTCCGGGCGGACGGTCCTACCTCGTACAGCACCCGGGGCCGGCCGCGCTTGGTGCGGTCCTCGGTCCGCCGTTCCAGCAGGCCGGCGGAGCAAAGCAACTCGAGGTGGACACGGGCGGTGTTGGGGTGCAGCCCGACGGCCGCGCCTGCTTCGCCGGGTCCAATGGGCTTGTCGACGTGCCGCAATGCAACCAGGAGAGCTTGGCGGCTCTCGTTAGCGAGGGCACGATAAGCCGCTCGGTCTCCTACCTCCGGGGCAGGCGCCAGCGCCGCCGGTTCCGTCAGCACGAGGCAAGCTCGCCCGGCTCGAGCGTGCTGGCGGCGCCAAACGGGAAAGGCACCGTTCCATTATTGCTCGCCTCCTGAATATAAACAAGTGTTCCGAGAAATAGTGCCGGCCGTCCCACACGCCGAGTACTGCGATGGATAGGGCCTTACAGCCCTATTGACCTAGAAATGATATTCTTCCTTCTGGAAGAATTACCGCCGTTCCGGGGCGTTCGCCTCCTTGTCGACGACGACCGAGGTACGGATGCCGAACCCGCTGGCAGTGGAGATCGCCTTGAGCGAGGACGAGCGGGAGGTTGTATGCCCGTCATGCCCTACGGGCGCCCTCTCCGCGACGGGCCTGGCCGGCAAGTCGCTGGCCCTGAGCTTCGACCCCTCGGCTTGCCCAGCGTGCGGAGCCTGTGCCTCGGCGTGCCCGGAAGGCGCCGTGTCGCTTCGCCGCGTCATCGCTTCGTCGTCTCTCAGCGCCGGTCGGCAAGCGATCACCGAGGTCGTCAGCGAGGACCGGTGCCTATCGTGCGGAAGACCGCTAGCAGGCGGCCTCGTCGCGAGAGCCTTCGCGGATCAGCTTGCCGCCTCGCACCTCCAGATCGCTGGCCGTCTGCGAAACGAAGACCACCGTACCGGCTGCCTGCTCGCCATGGGTCACGCTTGCGGCCGACCACAGGGCGCACGGTCCTAAAGCGTCGGGGCCTTCGGTCCCATTCGGCACGCTGAGCTAAAAGCGGGCAAATCTCGAACCAGCCTTGGCGTCTGGCTCGGGCCGCCTACCATGACAGGCGAGAGGGAGGAGAACCAGTGACAGAGGCGTACCTACCCGATGTCTACGTCCGGCTGCGAGAACGTTTCCCCCAGGTCGCCGAGGCTGTCGACGCTCTCGGCCAGGCCACCGCGGCCGCCGGGCCGCATCGCCATCGGCGCGCTAGCGGAGGGTGCGGTCCGTTCGAACGCCCGCCGCGCCTTGGATGCGGGCGCCTCCAAGGAGGAGATCCTCCACGTCGCCGCCCTCACCATCACGACACGAGGTTTCCCAGCCGCGGTCGCCGCGTTTTCGTGGGTCGAAGAGGTGCTGGCAGCCGAGCCATAGGCGGCTCGTGCAGTTCAGCTTCTCGCCCCGATCTCCTCGGCGAGCTGCCTGCCTATGCTGCACGCATCGCCGGGCTCGACGTCCGCCCGAGCGGCGAGCCAACAAGAAATGGGGGCCGCAGTCCGCTCGGACGCGTGTGCGGCAACCCCGGCCAGCTCGAGCAGCTGGTCCTGCTGTTCCTGGCTCGGGGCGACAAGGCCGAGCTGGTTGGCAAACTGTTCGATCCATTCTCCTACCGTCACGGTCATCAGGACTGACCGTAGCCGAGGAGCGGAGCTTCACACCCATCCCAGGGTGGTGGGCACTATGTAGAGGCCGAAGCCGATCACGACGAAGCAGAACCCGGTGGCGACGACCCGGTAGGCGCCGTGCATCCGGTAGTCGACCGGCAGTGCCTTGGCCTCCAGGGCCAGCAGGAACCCGAGCACGACCGGGAGCAGCAACGCGTTCATGACTTCCACGTCGATGACCAGGCTGACGAGATGGACGCTCATGAGCACGATCGCCGCTCCGAGGACGTGGGCCAGCGCGCAGGTGAGGTAAAACTTGGCCGTTTGCCGATTGGGCCGCTCGTTGAGCGTGTGGGCCCATCCGAAGACCTCCGACATGCCCCACGCCCCGGCCAGCGACGCCACCAGCGCCGCCACCATCGCCGCGCCGAGCACGGCGGCGCCGAGGAGGACCTTGGACCCGATGCCACCGAGGAAGGGCCGCAGCGCCGCGGACATCTGGCCCACGGTGTTTAGGATCGCCCCGGGGTGGGCCAAGCCGACCGTGGCCGCGAAGGTTATGACCATGACGATCATGATCCCCTGGGTGAGGACGGAGCCGATCGCCGTGTCGCGGCGCTCAGCCCTGATGTGGCCGTGGCTGAGCCCCTTGTCCACGACCGCTCCCTGCTGGTAGAAGACCATCCACGGCATGACCACCGCTCCGACATTGGCCGCCAGCAGGAACACGTAGGAGCTGTTCTGCAGCGGGAATTGGCTAAGGCCCTGGCTTATGGCGTGCAGGTTGGGGTGCGACATGATCATGGCCGGGACGAAGACGAGCTCAGCCAGGCCGCAGGCGATGCCGACCCGTTCCGCTCGGCGGTAGCTGCCGGTCATGGCGATGCCGATGAGGAACGCGGTGGCAACGGGCACGCTGAGGGCGCGGGGGATCCCGAACAGCTCGCCCACCCCGGCGACGCCGGCGAACTCCGTGAGCAGAGCGCCGATACCGGTGGCGAACAGGGTGACGGCGGAGAGCAGTGCCCATCGCCGGCCGAAGCGCTCGCGGATCAGGGCGCCGTGGCCCTTGCCCGTGACAATGCCGAGCCGGACCGTCATTTCCTGTACGAAGTAGAGGACCGGGATGAGGATGAGCTGGGGGACGATCATCCGGTAGCCGAACCTGGTCCCCGACTGCGCAGCAGTGACGAGCTGCCCACGTCGGTGTCGGCCAGCATGACGACCAGGCCCGGGCCCCATATGGCGAACAACCCCACGAGCAGCAGCCGATGGCGGCGGGCCTTGGCCGGGGCATCCGGGCCCCTGTCGGTCAGCCGGGTGGTGCCACCTGTTCGGTGGCCCTCACTCGGACGTCCGGCGTCGTCAACTGGGTTCCCTCAGGTCGCCGCGGCGCATAGTAGAAGCGAACGCCCACCGCGGCCTACTAATTGTGGTCGCCGCACGGGGCGAATTCTTTCAGCTCACGACCAGTTTTCACGACCTTCGATCAGCACCGCACCGCAACTTGGGCATACGAGATGGGCCCAACGCGCGGGCTCACCCGCGAAACCGACTGCTCTATTTGGCACACTTCTTGGGGCGTCTACCGTTTGACCGGGAGGACGCGTTCCATTCTCGGGGCCTCGATGTGACATCATCAGGCCTCCTTGGAGACGCCCTATGCGTCGCCAGTGTGGGTGAACTGCGCCAGGAACCTCGCTAACTGCTCGTACGGGCCGGGAGTAGCCCAAGGCCCGGCACCTTCGGGGCTCGCCCTGCATAGCAGGCTCGGCCGACCCGGCCGGCGGCGCTCTTCCAAGCTCGCCGTTATGAGGCCCGCGAAACTGAACGCTTCGAGGTGCTGGCGGACCGCGTTGTGGATGAGCTGCATGTGGCCGGACGGCTCCGCCACGCCGACGGCCGGCCAGCTTCGAAGGTGCCGCAGAAGATCCCAAAGCGCGTCGGGCCCCCTAGCGTCTTGGCCTGCGCCAAAAGGTCATCTGGCAGGGTACCGGCACGGGTCATAAGTTGGCTCATCGCTCGAAAATCTTCCCAGATACTCGTACAGGACCTAAGTCCCTTTTTGTAGTTCTAGTGTTGTTTAGAACTATTTCCAAGTGTAGTGTAAGAAGCCATGAGACGTCAAGGGACGGAGCAGCGGCTGAGCTCTGGCGTGCCGCCACATCCTGGGCGTCGCTCGTCTAATGAGCAGTCCCAGGGCACGTCCCCCGCGGCTGGGGCAGCCCGGGCCATTGGCGCCGGGGCCCAGACCGGAGACGCCGGCGTTAGCAACCGGACCGTTGTCGGCTCTGTCCAACCACGGCCCCGCTCAGCTCTGCGGGCCGTCGCTGTCCCCTCCGAGCACGGAGGCTGGGGCCTCACCGCCGAGCCGGTGCTGCTCGGCCTGCTCGTTGCCCCGAGCGTCTCGGGGGCTCTCCTGGGGGCCGGCGCCCTGGTCGCCTTCCTCGCCCGTACGCCATTGAAGCTCGTCCTGGTCGACCGGTGGCGCCACCGCCGGTTCCCTCGGACCGTCCTGGCCAGCCGATTGGCTGCTGGTGAGCTCGCCCTTCTCGCCCTGCTCATGGCCACCGTTGCCATTCGTACCGGCTGGGGCTGGTGGGCCCCGTTAGGAGCAGCCGTGCCCCTTGTCGCGGTGGAGATGTGGTTCGACATGCGCAGCCGCAGCCGGCGGTTGGTGCCCGAGCTGTGCGGCGCCATCGGCATCGCATCGGTGGCGTCGGCCATCGCCCGCGCCGGCGGCGCCAGCTGGGCTGTCTCGCTCGGCCTGTGGGCCGTGCTCTCGGCCCGGTCCGTCACCGCCCTCCCCTTCGTCCGCGCCCAGGTGTTGCGCCTGAAAGGCCGTCAAGCTCAGACCGCGGGTGTGGCCGTCGCGGGTGCCGTCGCCATCGCCCTTGTGGTCGGCGGCTGGTCGGCTGGCCTGGTCCCCTTGGCTCCGGTCATCGCCCTGGTCGCCCTGGTTATTTGGGGGCTTTGGTCGCTCCGTCGGCCCCCGCCCTCGGTCGCTGTCCTTGGGGCCAGCCAGGTCGTCCTTGGGCTGGCCGTAGTGCTTGTCACTGCCATTGCCGTCCGACCATGGTGATAAAGGGCAGTACCCGCAACCAACACCGGACAGGGTCAGACCCTGAAGGTGGTCACCGCCGTGTGTGACTACTGCGATTGCCGCGACATTGTCCCGATTCGGGAGCTCTCCGACCAGCACGAGAGGATCGGCAAACTTATGGCTGAGCTCCGCGTACTTTTTGGCCAGGGTGGCGAGACCTCGGCATCAGGGGTGATGACCGCCCTGCAGGGGCTACTGGCCCCGCACCTGGTGCTAGAGGAGGAGGGCATCTTCGCCCAGTTGGCGGGACGTCCTGGGTTCGAGTGGTACCTGGACCAGTTGAGCAGCGACCACGCTCGGGCTCGGGCCGGGCTGCTCTCGGCCGACCCCGGCTGCCCGGGATGGTCCGAGGGTGTGCTGGCCGCGCTGGACGAGCTTGCCGATCACATCGAAGTCGAGGAGTACGACCTGTTCCCGGCTAGTCGCGTCATCATCGACGACGCCGGCTGGGAGCAGGTCAGCGCCGTCCACAGACAACCAGCTGGCGGCATGCTCGCCGGCACTTTTGAGGCCGGCCCTGGCGGCTCGGCCACCACATGAGGAGCGCGGACAATATGACCCTGACCAAGGATACGGATCCGACCGCGGGAACCAACACGACCTTGGCGGACTTGGTTGCCGGCCGGCCGAGCCTGGCCGCCGTCTTCGACCGCCTCGGCCTCGACTTCTGCTGTCACGGGCAGCGCACCCTGGGCCAAGCCTGCCGGGCCGAAGGCCTCGACATGGGCCAGGTACGGGAGGCCATGGCGGGCGCCCCCGCCACCGGCCAGGTCGACGACTGGGCCTCCTTCGGCCCCGCAGACCTGGCTGATCACGTCGTGGCTGTCCACCATCAGTACCTCTACCGTGAGCTGCCGGAACTGGACCGATTGGCGGCCAAGGTACTTTCGGTCCACGGCGACCGGCGCCCCGAGCTGGCTGAAGTGCGCCAGTTGGTGGCGGACATACAGGCCGACCTCTGGCCTCACCTGGCCAGAGAGGAGCGAGTGCTCTTCCCGGCGATCAAAGCTGTGGCCGAGGGCCGCGACGCCTTCGGCGGAGGGTCGATCGCCAACCCGATCGCGGTGATGACGGCCGAGCACGAGAGCGTCGGCCGGCTCCTGCACCGGTTGCGGGCCGTCACCGGTGGCTACGAGGTCCCCGGCGACGGGTGCGCCAGCTACCGTTTGCTCTACCAGGGCCTCGAGGCGGTCGAGCTCGACACGCACCTGCACATCCTGAAGGAGAACTCGTTCCTCTTTCCCGCCGCGGTGGCGCTGGAAGCGGCACTGACGGACGGCACATGTCTGTCAGCTCCGGCGTCCACCGACCCGGCCCGTGCCGGAGGGCGGTGACGTCTGTCAAAGGTCCTCGGAGCACCACCGTTTCCCGATAGCCCACACCAAGGACGGAGCGTTGAAGGATCCGCGGCACAAGAGGCAACTGGTCATCCAGGGCGGTAAGGGGTCGGCGTCTCGGGCCGTCGCGTGGCACGGGCAGTCGCCGTCGCAGGTCGGCTCGGGTGGTCTCAGGTGAAGGGCAGGGCACCCTCATGGCCCGATGCCTCCCGCTGGTCGGCCCAGGAGGGGGGGCCTGGTCGGTGACCGGGCAGATGACCCCGCGGCTGCGCCCCGAGTGGTCCCACCTCCCCAGGGGGCCTTGCGCCGCTCGAACCAGTCCCATTGGACCTCGTCGCCCGCGGGGTGCTCGATCTCGATGGTGTCCCGGCCGGCTACGCCCGAGCAGGCCTCGCAGTGGGGCCGGGGTCAAGTCCCAGCGGGTGGTGTACGAGGTTGCGGTCCTCGCATCAACCTGAGCGATTAGCGCTTCGCTTATCAGCTCGTGTG
>Ga0182027_10010840_pt1 | contig 12932 bp, 12 predicted proteins | sample 712E1DmetaG_FD_121300 | JGI IMG/M metagenome (GOLD analysis project Ga0182027, IMG submission 121300) | Permafrost microbial communities from Stordalen Mire, Sweden - 712E1D metaG (Illumina Assembly) | ecosystem: Environmental > Terrestrial > Soil > Wetlands > Permafrost | place: Sweden...
ATTTAAGATTTTTTGTAGAACCCACAATAAACTTCGACTTCAATACATCTTCCGCTCAAACTATTTTAGGTAAGTCTAAATAAAATAAACCGTCCCAAAGTTTTGACTTTTGGGACGGCCTCTGCCGCCGGAGGCGGGGGGGTTGTTTCCTTCTGCAAATAATTCCCCGGTAGCGGCAGCAGCAGACTTTAGTCTTCCCTTCTCCTCCTTTTCCCCTTCCTCCATTATTAATTTATAATTGTCAATGGTCAATTGTTCTCCTGCTTCTGCTTCTGCTTCTGCTTTTTCTTTTTCTTTTTCTTCTTCTTTTTCTTCTTGCGATACCCCTTCCAAGGGGTATCTGTCGGGATAAATTGTTGTAATCATAGTTTTATCCTTCACATCCTTCAGTTCTTTCTCCACACACACTCTTGTCTTTGGTGATTCCATAGGATTATACTTCGGCCAATTCATTATACCAATTTCCCTGGTCTTTGAATTATAAACAACCTTACCATAATCCAGAAACCTATTCAGAAGCTTTTCGGCGGTTTCCTGGTTATAACCGGTCTCCATTATTATCACCTGCATTGGCAGTTGATATATCCCGCACTGCTTCGTCTTGCTGTTAGTCAGCAGATACAAATAAAAATACTTCTCCTCCGGCGTTAACTGAAGAACAAAATCATCCTGCCAGAAAGCTGTCTGCACTTGCCTGTATACTGCCATTTCCTTATCCTGTTTATTACTTAATTATTTCCTTAACCTCAGAGGTGCCCGACAAATGTCGGTTCCTGAACCTCAGAGGTTTTCCTGAATTCCATAAGATTATTCCTTTTCCTTTCAACTTTCTACTTTCAACTTTCTACTTTCACCTTTCCTTTTTCCTCTTTCCTTCTTCTCCTTTCTACTTTCTACTTTTAACTTTCCTCTTTCCCTTTCTTACGCACACTTCCTCCTCATCCTCTCTCCCCCCTCGTCACCTATAAATTTACAATACCTAACACCATTACTTCCGGAAATATTATGCCCTCTGAGCAGCCTGTATTTATCCCACAGTAAATTGTGTTCCACACTTCCGGATTCCACACCAAACCCTCTCAAGACTGCTTCCGCAAGTTCAGCCTTAGAATATTTCTTTGGATTTGCGGAAACAACAGTTTCTGCCCTGTGGATACCGTAATCAAATACCCCAAGGTTCACAATACTATCCTCCGGACAAACATCCTCGGTCAGACCAAGAAAATCCTTTGCGGCCTTCATACCTGTTAGAAAAAGTATCCGTCTGGGGCGTCCCATGTAAAGCTCTAACTTAAACAGCTCTTTACATATTTCAAGCTGCAGTAACCTCAGTTTTTCAGTTAGAAAGTTTATATCGGCAAAGGAGATCTTATACAAATAACTTAGACTTAAATATGAAGCCCAATCATCCCCTGCACAGCTAATACCAAGCCCCTTTACAATCTCTTTTGCGCAAACCCAGAATGAATCTGTTTTGGTATTATATGAACTGTTATACAATTGCCTGTATTTTGTCTCTCCCCATAAATCTTTTACAAACTCCATCGGACAAGCTTTTCTCACTGCGTATGCTCCGGGTAGATTAACTCTTTCCCTGAATACTTCTTCAGCCCCTTTTACATCCAATTCATGGACAGAAAACTTTCCAACCCACCAGGGAGCTTCCCTGCCAATAATAAGCAGATCATTATCATACTTATATCCGGCAATAGGATATGATCCTGACAAAACATTCTCATGTGCGTTGAACCTGCTGATTTTATTAAGCAGTTCAAGATATTTTTCATTGTAAACCTTTTCAGGATTCACAACATATTTAACGAAATCTGTATTCATTATTCTGCTCACAATGTTTTATGATTTAATAGTAAACTTAAAGACCTCGTTTGCTTAATTAAAGGCGATAAAATAAACTTAACTTTTTATAAAAAAGACGGGCATTTTTTAATACCTTATCCTTTAGCCATGCCATTTCGAGGGATTCTTTTTTTACAATTGTCATTTCTAAAGAGTCCTGTTTATAATTGTCATTCCGAAGGAGTCTATTTACAATTGTCATTTCGAAGGAGTCTTCGACTGAGAAATCTTATCACTTAATTTATTCTATATAAATTCTCCTCCTTAATTACTTTCGAATAATTTAACGGGTTTTTGTTCTCATCAAGAGTAACAAGCACTAAATATATTTTCGTCCGTTCAAACTCAAAAAATCCTCTTTTATCTTTTGGAGTAATTGAGACAGTCAACCTTAAAGATTCTTTATTTTGAATAAGCGATGAACTGAATTCAACTGTAGTTATATTAAGTTCATTATTCTTTTTATCAGCAGTGTCTTCATTAATAATAATCCCTGCCGCGGTAAAATATTTCTCTTTTTCATTATTCAATCTCAAACTCGGTTCAGGCATCTCAATATTGATATTTATTAATTTCTTAGTCATTTCTATATTCGAAGATTTTACACTAAATCCGATTTCAGGAGTCAGAATAGGGACATAATCCTCTCTATCCCTGATTATTTTAAGAAAATTTCTTTTCAATATGTCCGTAAAAGATAATCTCTGCGACTGCCACAGTCCTCTAAGACATTTTTGATCATTAATCGATAATGATACCGAGGATACATATCCGAACCCGAGATTATACATAATCCGTTCCCCTCTTCCCGTAAATAAAGCAATTACAATATTTCTGATGTCCCGCAGAGCCAAATATTTTAGATTCATAACCTTACTCCAATAATTATTTATAAAACAATATTTCCCCCACTTTACCTATACTACATCAACTTTTCCTTTTTTGATCATTTCCCCTTTTCCTTCTTCCTCCTTACTACTAATAACCACCATCTGATCCTTGTCATTCTGAGGGAAAAATAAAGCTACCCTTTATTGAAAATGAAATGACATTATCATTGTCTTGTTTGTCATTCCCGCGTAGGAGGCTGTTGCAGAATAATCATAATTGTCATTTCGACCGAAGGGAGAAATCTTTTTACTCTTAATTCATAAGATTTCTCAGTCGAAGACTCCTTCGAAATGACAATTTTACAGTTATGCAACAACCTGGTAGGCGGGAATCCATGCAGCGTATTTTATCATCCCTGCTCAGATCTGTCATTAGGAGCGAAGCGAAGAATCTGTGCTTCCTCCACTCCTTACTCCTTGCGGCCTCCTTAAGCTTATCCCGGGGCCTACCATAGACTAACCATAGGCCTGCCCGGGGCCTGACGAAGATATTACCTCGGCCTAACTGAGTAATAAACTTGGCCTGACTGAGGTTTAAAATAAATATATATATTATTTGTTTTTTCGAGATTTAGAGATAGAGAGGAGACAGACTTCATCATCCGGCAGTGCTTAGTCCTTATTTGTGGAGTTTTTCTAATCATTATACCAGGGGGAAATATGTAGCTGACGGGAGCTGGGATGAGAATGCGGTGTCGAACCAGTGCGGAGCGGGAGTACTAATTAAAAGTTTTATGTTACAGAATGAATAATTACTAATCAACAATTTGAACTTCAATCCGAATAATGATGAATTAATAAAGATAATAATAGAATGCATGAAAGGTTAGCAATATCAAACCATTAAATTGGACTGATTAAATATTTTTAGATAGCAGAATACTAATTATTTACATTATATATTATTTTTATTACATTATCTTTAGATTTAATTAAGGTTAATGTGCGTTTATTATTAAAACTATCAGCAGAAAATTGCAATCAGGTTTCTATTAATAACAATTATGCTTTATCATCTGCAATTTATAAAATACTACAACTTGGCTCCGAAGAATTTGCCGCTTACCTTCATGAAACCGGTTACAGATCAAAAGACAGGACATATAAGCTTTTCACATTCTCTATAAATTTTGAATCCACAGAATTATCGTACAAACTATTGACACTTAAATCGCCCAGGGCATTTTTAAATATATCGTCTCCTCTTATAGACGATTTTATTAAAAACTTTGTAATTGGGACATTTACGCAGCAAAGACTTGAAATATATTCTGAATTCATACTTACTAAATTCAGAATTGATCAGGCGGAAATAGTAACACCACCCAATTTTAAGGAATCGATGTATTTTAAAATGGCTTCACCCCTGGTTCTTTCCACACCTACAATGACCGGGGATAAGAAATCAAGATACTTTTTTCGTTATGATGATGACATAAATGAAATCAGAAGGATTTTCAAACAAAACCTAATAAACAAGTACGAAGCCATTCATAGTAAGGACTATGTTGGAGATGGGATATCGCTTGAATGGGATGCCGATTACATACAGCAAGCTAAAATAAAGAACAGAAGATTATCAAAGAAAGTTTCAATTCTTAAAGATATTAATGATCCGATTGATATAATTGGTATCTACTGCCCTTTCAGAGTGACAGGAGATCCAGAATTAATTAAGATAGGTTATGAGTGCGGGTTTGGAGAAAAAAACTCGATGGGTTTTGGTATGGTAATTTGACAGAAATATTTCCGAAATGTTTCTGTTTTCATTAATAAATAAAAATATATTGATCTTTGTATTAATAAAATCGGATAAATAATGGACATAAAAACAAAGATTTTAGTATCTGCTTTCTTCCATGATATTGGTAAATTTCAGCAGCGGGGAATCCCCTTGGTTGATAGATTAAAGCACCAGGAATATTCAGGTGGTTTTGTTAACGGGTTATTCAACGATGACTTAATTAATACTATTGTAAGTAATCACCACCAGGAAGATATTCGTTTGTCTAATCTTACTGGTGATAAAAGAATTTTAGCTGAATTAGTTTGTGAAGCTGATAATTTAGCCAGTGGCGAAAGAAAACCTGATTCTTCTATAACTTTCCAGCAACCATTGGAATCGATATTTACCAAAGTCGATTTTGGAGCAAATGACAATAAATTATATTTCCAAAACATATCCGATTTTAGCTATAATTCTTATAAGTTTCCGATCCATCTAGATGCAGGTAACACCGCCAACCTCGAAACCACTTATGCAGATTGGTGGAATAACTATGCAAAAGAAATAAACCATGCTAATCCTGCAGAAGTTGAAACACTTATAAATATTTCAAGAAAGTATTTGTGGTGTATTCCTTCATCTTCTTATAAAACGAGATCAGATGTTTCTCTCTTTGAACATTCAAAGATAACTTCAGCTATTGCAATTGCTATGTATGAATTTCTTTTAGATAAGTATGGTTCAATTAGCGGTATAAAAGAAATTGACAATAAAAGCGAGGACAGATACCTGCTTGTCTTGGCAGATATTACAGGCATACAGAAATACATTTATAATATTGGACATAAAGGAGCATCCAAAGCTTTAAAGGGAAGATCATTTTATCTTCAGCAGATGCTGGATAATATTGCATATTGGATTTTAGATCAAAAATTAGATTTACCTATAACAAATTTAATTTATTCAAGCGGCGGTAAGTTCTATATAATTGTTCCTAACACGAAAAGTGTTAATAATTTAATCGAAGAGATTCAGAAAGAATTGGAGGCTAAGTTTTTAGAAAATTATGATAATGATCTTGGGGTAATTATAGGTAAAATACCATTGTGTGGTAAAGACCTTGAATATGATAATACAAATAAAGCGCACCTGATTTCAGAGAAATGGGATGAACTGAATAAAGTAGTCGAAAGAAACAAAAAACACAGATTAAGCAACAATTGGGACTATAAATTCTTTGAGCCAATTGGTGTTGATGGAGACGTAATCAGATGTTCGGCTACCGGGAAAGAGCTTGTAAAAAAATCAGATCTGGGAAAAATAAAACCTGAAGAAGTTAGCATTTCCACTGAAATAAAGTTTCTAAAATATTCATACGGGACTTCAATATTTTATCAAATTTTAGATAATGATGGAAATCAAACAGGAGACTTCATTTCTTCCGAACAATTTATCTCTCAAAAGATAGGTAAAGAACTAAGAAATGATAAGAACACTCTTGTAATAACAGAAAACGTTTCAAATTATTCGGTTTTGGACTTAAATTCATTCAGAATTCAAAATGAATTATCTTTTAATAACAAATATGGTGCAAAAAATGTAAGGCACTTTTTAATCAACGATATTAACATTGTAAATCTTCAGGGGGAGTCGAACAAAGGGTACAAATTCTATGGCGGTGATTGGAGATTACAGGAAACCTATGAGAAGGTTATTGAAAATGGCTTCGGTATAGAAAGATTAGGAGTTTTACGTTTAGATGTTGATAATTTAGGTAAAATATTTAAAGATGGCCTTGGAAACAAAGCAACCTTCGGACGTGTAGTGCAGCTTTCTGCAATGATTGATTTTTTCTTCAGCTGCTATATAAATAAACTATCTTCTCTTTATTGGTCGGTGACAAATGGAATAGAGGAGATAAAAACTGTAGATAATCTCAAGGTCAAAGAGCTTATAGAAATTGTTTATTCTGGTGGGGATGATGTCTTTATTGTTGGGCATTGGTCCCTTTTACCCGATATTGCTTTATGGATAAATGCACATTTTAAATTATATACATGCCAAAACCCAAATTTCTCTGTTTCAGCCGGTATTTATTTGTTTGATGATAAATATCCTATTTATAAAGCAGCACTTGAAGCAGGTGAATATGAAAGTAATGCGAAGCAAAATGAAAGGGGAAATCGTGAAGTTGACTCACAGAATAAGAAAAATGGAATCTGTTTTTTAGATAAAGAAACTCCCATTAGTTGGGAAGATTTCGGGATAATCAGGAATCATGTAAAAACATTTTATGAATGGATCGAAACCGGAAAACTGAATGATAATGGCGAATTAAAAAAAATGAGTAAAGGCCTGCTTTCAAGGCTTTATTCCATTTATGAAGAATACAGAATTGGCAAGTACCAAAATTGGGCTAAATGGCGCTGGCGTGCAGCATATTCCTTAAACCGACTTGGAAAGCAATACAAACAATATCAAAAAGAAATTGAGAATTTTTCGGCTGAATTATTCATGAGTAATAAAACCGAACAAGAACTTATTAATATGTTATATATTATAGCAAATTGGACAGATTTATTAACTAGAAAAAAGGAAAATAAGAATGGGAACAACATTTAACAAAGTTGATGGAGTCCAAAGAATCACTGATTGGGTACAAAATGGTATCTCACAAGAAGCAATCGAATATGCAAAATCCTTTGGTGAGGACCTCTATAAAAACAGACTTTCTACGTCACAAATAAGAAATGTTTTTAGTGAAATAAAAAGTCTTCAGATGAAAGGTGAAAAAGGTTTTACGGAAATGCCATTACTTTTATTAAAACCAAAACTCGCATATGCAAAAGCCAGGAAGACGGGTGGAGGCAGAGATGCTGCTGAAGCTGCCGGAGACCTTGAAAAAGTTCTGTCTAAAGGTATTGATGCGATAGTTACTGGAGATAAAAACAAATATGAGAAATTCGAAAACTTCGCAAACTTGTTCGAGGCTATTTTAGCATATCACAGATCATTTGGAGGCAAATAATATGGAAAATGTAAGATTAACAAAAAAGATTCTAATAGCGGGTACTATTAAAACTAAAACAGGTTTACACATTGGGGGAAGTAGTGTAGGTATGGCAATAGGCGGTGCAGATGCAACAGTTGTCCGAAATCCTTTAACTAATCAGCCATATATTCCAGGAAGTTCTTTAAAAGGAAAGATGAGAAGTCTTATTGAGAAAGTAGAGGGTAAATTTACAAGTGTAAATATGAGTGATGTGAAGAAAGCGGCTTTTGTTGATGATCCCGATGATATTATTTGCAGAATATTTGGTACAATGCCTGAAAAAATGAAAGGAAAAGAGCAACCGACTTCTCGATTAATTGTAAGAGATTGTGAACTTTCTTCCGAAAGTGTTCTAGCGCTTGGCAGATCTAAAGAAACCGACATGCCATATACTGAAGTAAAAACTGAAGTGGTTATCGATAGAATTACGTCAGCAGCAGTCCCCAGACAATTAGAACGTGTACCTGCAGGGGCAGAGTTTAACATGAGTCTTATTCTTAATATTTATGACAATGACGTAGAAACTGAATTAGTTAATAAAGTATTTGAAGGACTTGCTCTTGTCCAAAACGATTATCTTGGAGGAAAAGGTACACGCGGCAGCGGTGAAGTCAAAATCGGGATTAGCGAGTTGAAATACAAAGATAAAGAAGCTTATGAAAAACAAAGTGATTGGATTAAGCTTGAGAATATTTCCATTCCTAAGGAATTAATGCCAGATAATAATTAGCAGATTAAAAATGAAAGCATACAAATTAAAATTTCATTCCTCAATTCATTTAGATTCAGGAACTGCTGTTGACGGACCATCAGAGCTATTTATCAAATCAGATACTTTGTTCAGCGCAATCTGTTCTGCTGCCGGTAAGTTTTATGGGGTCAAAATAGCTGAGGCATTTCTTCAACCAGAAGCAGTCATTATTTCCTCGGCATTTCCTTTTGTGAAGAAAGAATTATTCTTTCCAAAACCACTTAATTATTACCCTATAATTGACGATTATGATATGATTAAGGAATTCAAAAAAGTAAAATTTATCTCAAAAGAATATCTGGAGCAGATACTACGGGGAAATAGTATCGAGTCTTCATTCATCAAAAAAGAATTTATTTTGAATGGGTGTTGGAAAACTGATAAATCTAATAAATATGATTTGATATTTAAGATAAATGAAAATCCTCATATTGCCCTGGACAGAGTTACTAATTCAACTCAAATATTCTATAAAACAGAAGTTTACTTTGCAAAGGATGCGGGACTTTTCTTTTTAGCAGATATAAAAGAAGAATTAATCAATAAATTTGAAACGGTTTTAAGGTTTCTGGGGGATGAAGGTATTGGCGCTGACAGAACAATTGGGAAAGGACTTTTTGAAGTTGAGGAAGTAAAGAACTTTTCTTTTATAAATAATAAAACCTCCAATTCTTTTTATTTGCTTTCACTTTACTCACCCAGCAAAACTGAATTTATTTCTATTCTTCCCAAAGAATCTTTTTATGATTTTGACATTAGAAAAGGCTGGGTATCTAATAATACATTACGTAGAAAATCATTAAGGATGTTTACGGAAGGCTCAATCATAAAAATGAAATCTTCTCTAATTCCCAAGGGCGTTATTAACAAGGCGCTAAGTAAAAATGATTTTCCAGATGATCTTAAAACCGATATATTCAGAAGCGGCCAGGCAATAAGTATTCCCTGTAACGGAGGCTTAGATGGAAACAATTGATGAGAAAATTAAAATATCCAAAGAAAAGCTTGGCTTAAAAATTCCTTGCACCCTGGAAATACTATCCCCGGTGCATATTGGCAGCGGCGTAAAACTTGCAAAGGATATCGATTTCATAAGCGAAGGGGATTCCATTACAATAGTACCACAAGCTGAATTAATGCAATATCTTGAAGATAATCCAGAAGAGTTGGATGTTTTTACAAAAGGTAATTATAAATTAAGCTCATTGAGAAATTTTCATGGCGGCAATAAGTATTATATTCATAATAAGTGGACTAATGAAATATTTGAATTCGAAAAAGACGGTAATGGACACCCTTATATTCCCGGTTCTTCCCTCAAAGGTGCTATAAGAACAATAATATTTAAGAAACTATTTGATGAACTATCTCCGGCAAAACAGAATGATTTGCTTTCGCGAATAAATAATTCAAATCCACGAAAGGAGTTTGCATCAGAGCCTCTTATGAAAGAACTGTTTGGGAAAGATCCCAATCATAACCTAATGAGATTATTACAAGTTTATGATATTCCCTTTTCTTCTTTTGAACTTTCCAAAGTTTTTATTCTTAGCCTTACCAATCCTAATGGAACAACATATGGTTGGAAAAAAATGGGCGCTGGAATGCCAAATGTTACATTAAATCAGGACCCAACCTCTTTAATAATAGAGTCTTTACCTGTAGGAGGGAAAAGTGCTTTTTCAATACATATTGATGATTTTCTTTCCGGAAATGTTGTTGCTAAAAATACTCTTGGTTTTAATAAATTGAATCTGGGTGAACTTAGCATAATGATCAATAGATATTCAAAATTGAAGTTAAATGATGAAAAGGTATTTTTCGCAGGATTAAAGAAACCACAATTTTTACCGGAGGTACTGGCGGGAATTGAAAATATTAAATCACACATACCGAAAGAAAATAGTCCTATGGAAAAGACTGAATTTGTTATCAGAATGTCCTGGGGCAGCAGCTGGAAGGGAATGACCGGTGATTATTTGAGTTCTGAATGGCTGGAGAAATTCAGACGAAACAGGAATTTCAAGTTTACCAAACATCCGGATTTTCCTATATATCCCAAAACCAGGAAAATCATTTTTGAAGATGATATACCTAAATATTTAACCGGCTGGGTAAAAGTAAGAATAAATGATATTATGATTAATAAAACCCAAAAAGTAACTTCTGCCAATTCCCATATTGATAGTTCAGATTGGGCTGCAATGCTTGGTTCTAACTTTAAAATTACTCAAAACAAGAAGAAATAATAAAAAGGTTAATAAATGATTGCCCTTTCTTTCCTTGGGGTCAGTAATTATCAGGAGACAACATATCATGATCAGGTATTAAATAAATCCTTTAAATCCAGGTATTTTACTTCCGCTCTTAGTCATATTTATAACCCGGATAAATTATTTGTGGTAATGACATCTGAAGCTGAAGAAAAACATTATACTTTATTATGTCAGGAATGTAATTTTAATTCCGTAAAAATACCCAAAGGGAAATCAGTAGACGAAATCTGGGAAATGTTTGAAATTATCTGCAACAATATACCTCCTGAATCTGAATTGATAATTGATGTTACTCATGGTTTTCGTACCCAGCCAATGTTAGCTCTTTCAATGGCAATATTTCTTAGAGTTGTCAGGAATGTAAAAATATATAAAATTATATATGGTGCATTCGAAGCCAAGAATGAGGAAAACATTACTCCGATTTTTGATATTACTTCATTTATTAATCTTATAGATTGGACTTTCGCCACACAGGATTTTGTAAGGAACGGAAATGTAAAAGAACTAAGGTCAACTCTTGATGCAATTCATAAAAAATCATATGTCACCAGAGGTAGTTTTAAAGCAACAGAGTTAAAAAATCTTGGTAAAAATCTCGATGAAATAACTACTGCATTCTCTGTGGTTCGTCCTTTGGAAGTATTACAGAAAATTATGGCGCTTCCTCAACATATTGAGCAAGTTCAGAGGGATATTTCTAACATTCCAGAAGTAAAACCATTAGGAGAATTACTTAAAATAATTCCAAATGCCTTTTCATCTTTGTCGGAAGCCGGGGGTGAATTATTTACAAATCAAGGATTTATAGCTCAATCAGAGATGATAAAATATTATCTACAAATAAACAATTATCAGCAGGCCATAACACTCGCCCGTGAATCAATCGTATCATCCTGGTGCGTTAATAAACAATTATTACCGCCGGATGAAAAAGAACAAAGAGATGTTGCAGAGAAACAACTCTATGAATTATCTATTTCATTCAGGAATGGATCAACCTTAGAAGATACTTCTTTAAAATATGCAGATATATGGAATTCTATTGGAGGTATTAGAAACGATATTAATCATGCCGGTATGCGTAAAAATGCAAAGCCATCATATTCCGTTATTTGTCAAATAAAAAAGATTTCTGAAAAAGTAATAAAGTTACTGCAATATGCTCATAAATCTTAGCAATCACCCCTCAGAAAATTGGTCTAATTTACAGCTGGATACTTCCAGGGAATTATATAATAAAATAATAGATGTCGATTTCCCGCAAATACCACCTGAAATTGATAAAGAAATGATAATAACCCTTGCTAATGATTATAAGGATATTTGTCTGGATATACTGTCATCCTCTAAAGATTCTAAAAATGCAGTGCATATTATGGGAGAAATGACATTTGTACTCAATTTGGTAAAAATGTTAAAAAAAGAAAAAATATTATGCATTGCCTCTACAACAGACAGAAATGCAACTGAAATGGAGAATTCAAAAATCTCAACTTTTAATTTCATAAGGTTCAGAGAGTACTGAAATGAAAAATATCCTTATTGCTGTTTCAGGTTTAACACCTCAGGTTGTAACTGAAACTTTATTCTGTCTTTCTATAAAGCAGAATATTAAGATTGATGAGATATATGTGCTTACTACCGTCCGGGGCAGGGAAGTAATTCTTGGAAAAGATAAGGCAGCCAGTACTCCCAAAACAACCCTTCTGAATGAAATTGCAGGGCTTTGTAAGTTATATAATATTCCCCTCCCCTTATTTTTGGAAAATGATAAACATATAATTGTCGCTAAGGAAGAATCTATCGAGCTTTCTGATATCCGATCTGACAAAGATAATATCCTGTTTCCCAACAAAGCAGCTAATTTTATCCGTGAAAAATCATTGGACCCGGATACCGTTATATATTGCTCAATTACGGGTGGACGGAAATCCATGAGTGTTCATATAAATAATGCTCTGTCATTATTTGCAAGAGAAAATGATAAACTGCTGCATGTTCTTACTTCGGTAGAAAATGAATTTAAGGGATTCTACCCTGTTAATAAAAAAGAATCTAAAGCCCTTGAGCTATCCCAGCTTCCCTTTGTTCGCCTAAGATCATTAATCGCGGCTGATATTAAAGGTAAAAAACTTGCAGATCTGAATTATGATGAAGTTGTCCGGTATACTCAAAAGCAGCTTAAATTAATTAGCGGTTCAAATAATCTGATTTGTGATATAGAAAAGCGCCAGCTTATTTATTCAGATGAATCCATTTCTCTTGAACCAATTGAATTCCTTCTTTATTTTTTCTTTGTGGAATCAAAGATGAAGGGGAAAAATAAACTAAATATACACGAAATCACATCCCGTGAAACTTCTTCTTTAATCCGCGA
>Ga0182027_10010841_pt1 | contig 12932 bp, 13 predicted proteins | sample 712E1DmetaG_FD_121300 | JGI IMG/M metagenome (GOLD analysis project Ga0182027, IMG submission 121300) | Permafrost microbial communities from Stordalen Mire, Sweden - 712E1D metaG (Illumina Assembly) | ecosystem: Environmental > Terrestrial > Soil > Wetlands > Permafrost | place: Sweden...
TATTCTTCTGCCAACGAAGCATTTAAAAACTTAAAAATTATAAAAACAATAAAACCAAATTCCTCCCAGAGGCAAGCGTATCAGGACGCGTATGCACGATGGGAACATTGTTTGCACAAATATATATAAATATTAAAAATTGAAAGGAGAGTATATGACAAAACGAAAACTTTCTATGCCTTTTTGGTGTGTTGGCAATCCCGTTGGTGACCCGTTTGGACCCGGTGTGATGGATGAAGTTACCCCTTTGGAGATCTGCGACATCTTATGTGATGCCAAAAAAGAAGGTCTCATCGATTTTACGTCAACTCACGACGATAATCTGGTTGATTGGGATCCGATGAATCCGGAAGACGATTTGGATAAAAATAGTGATACTTATAAGACTTTGCAAACGATGAAAAAGAAAATGGATGCGGTGGGTTTAAAAATGAAAATGGTAACTTGCAGTTTGCACGGGAACTCGGTTTTTAGAAATGGAGGGTTGACGAATCCGGATCCAGAAATACGGGCTTTGGCCGCACAAAAGGTTATGCGGACAATTCGGATCGGTGATTTTTTCGGCGCGGAGTATCTTACGTATTGGGTAGCACGTGACGGATTTGAATGTCAATTCAGTATCCCGTGGGACAAATGTTATACCTATATCGAGCAGGGCTTGAATTTGGCCACTCGGTACATTAAAGAAAATAAATTCTCGATTATCGGCGGGACGATTGAAAGTAAACCAAATGAGCCCAGAGGTGAGATGTTTCTGGCAACTACCGGGCATGCATTAGCTCTCATCAGTCGCCTGGAAGATCCGGATTTTTGGGGAGTCAATCCTGAAATTCTGCAACATGAGGGGATGACAAATTTGTCAGCGATCAACGCGATTGCTATGGCGGTTCACGCTAAGAAGCTACCGTTTATTCATCTGGGTAATCAGAAACCCGGACAGTTTGATAATGACAATCCGACGATGACGGGTATGGACGGGGTGAAAGAGATCATCGGTGTGTTTTGGATGCTCGCCAAACTGGGCTGGACCGGACACGTTGAATTTGATAACCATTCGCTCCGTACCGATACGGCGCCTGGCAAAAAGAATACGATCGCAATTCGGAAAGAGTTTATTAAGCATAATGTGGAAAGTTACCGGTTGGCGGAAAAGAAAGCCGATGAGTTATTAAAGAACGCTAAGCTTAATACGCTGAATCGGGCGATCTGTGAGAAAAAATCGGCTCTCACGGCTGCGTTAAATAAAGCAGATACAAAGGCCATTAGGAAGGCGAAAATCAATTACCAAAAGGTGAACGAAACGCCAGTTCATATTGCGGAATTGGATTTTGCCGTTAACAAAGTGTTGCTTGGGGAATAAGATATAGACGTTACAGTAGCATATCATCTTCATTAAACCCTCGTGCAGAGTTGAGGGAGACGTTCAGTTCTAACAAATGCTGCGGGATGTCTGCGATAAAACGGGAAATCATGTTTTGGGTTCTTGTTCCGAAAAAGAGCCGACGGTTAGCATAGGTAAGATATAGCTTTTCTTTTGCACGAGTTAATCCCACGTAACAAAGTCGTCGTTCCTCTTCAAGTTCTTCGCGATCCATAAGGCTTCGTGCGTGAGGGAACAATCCTTCTTCCATACCGACAATAAACACAATTGAGAATTCCAAACCCTTCGCCGCATGAAGGGTCATCATTGTTACGGCGTCTCTATTGTCATTGCGTTTTCGTAGAGTATCCGGTTCATACGATTGTTCGATAAGGGCAACAGTCTCTAAAAATTCTTGCAGAATCGGAAATTCGGTGGCAACAGATCGTAATTCTTTAATGTTTTCCAGACGGTATGCTTCTTCTTCAACATTGGCGTCATATAATTCCAGATATTGAGTCACTTCAAGAATAAGGTCCATAAGCTCAAGTGTTGAATAGGAAATAAGCGCATTTTTTTGTTTAAGTTCTTCCGAAAATGCTAAAAATTTAGCAAGACGTCCTTTTCCCAATTTCTCTATACGTCTGTATGAAACCGAATCTTTTGGATTCGCGATTGTGCGAAGATATGCCAGAACATCTTTAATTTCTTTTCGATCATAAAACCGTGTTCCTCCGACTAAGATATATGGAATACCGCCATGAAGGAAAGCTTCCTCGAGCACCCGCGATTGTGCGTTCGTTCGATATAAAACTGCAAAATCGTGAAACGGTCGGTTTGCCTGTAATATAGTTTGGACCAAAAATGCTGCTTCATCGTGTTCAGTACGCGCTTCATAAAGTGTAATTTGGTCTCCACCCGCTTTCTCGGTCCAAAGTCGCAAGATTGGATGAGATGTATTTTTTTCTATAACTCCATGGGCGGCGTCAAGAATTTTTTGTGTCGAGCGGTAGTTTTGTTCCAGATGAAATTCTCGAGCATTTGGATAATCACGTTTAAAATTTGTAATATTTCGAAAATCTGCGCCTCTCCAGCGATAAATACTTTGTGATGCATCTCCGACAACACAAATATTATGATGTCTTCCTGCTAACAACTTCGTTAAGAGATATTGTGCTTTGTTCGTATCTTGATATTCATCGACCAAAATATACTGAAACCGTTCCTGATATTCTCCTAAAATCTCTTTATTTTTTTGAAATAGTTCAACGGTTTTTGATAGTAAATCATCAAAATCCAGTGCTTCGTTTTCTTTTAATAATTTTTGGTAGCCCAAATATACTTTAGCGACAGCCTCTTGAAAGTACCCTCGGGCGTATTGAGGGTACTCCGTGGCGCCAATGAGTTCATTTTTCGCTTCTGAAATAGTGTGGGAAACTGCTCCAGGGTTAAAGCTCTTTACTGATAGATCTAGAGATTTCATGACTTCTTTGATCGCATCTGTAGAGTCTTGTTCGTCATAAATTGTGAAATTAGGGGAGATCCCGATGTGTTTTCCATCATGTCGAAGAATTTTAACTGCGAGGGCGTGGAACGTTCCGGCAAAAGGGAAGCCGTGATTTGTTGTAAGTAGAGTTACAATCCGTTTTTTCATTTCATCAGCCGCTTTATTTGTGAAGGTGACCATGAGAATATTTTCCGAAGCAATTTTTTTCTCTTCAATAAGATACGCGACGCGATAGGTAAGTACTCGGGTTTTTCCTGAACCGGCTCCGGCAAGAATAAGTACCGGTCCGTCGATACATGCAACAGCCTCCTGCTGCTTTTTATTCAAATCATTGAGCAAGCTCTTGGTCATAGAGTATAATCTTATCATACGAAAAATATTTTTATCGCCGGCAATTGGAAGAGTAATAAAACAATTGAAGAAGCCAAAATTTGGCTTAGTAAATTTACAATGGAGTCTTCACAAAATATATCTGTAGTTGTGTTAGCTCCATATATCAGCCTTTTTTCTCTTCGTGAGGAGATGAAAAGTAAAAAAGTACCCTTTATGCTTGGGGCACAGAATATTTCAAAATTTGATGAAGGTGCATACACAGGAGAAGTGACGGGAAAAATGATAAAAGAGGTTGCCGATTGGGTGATTATTGGTCATTCTGAGCGACGAAAATATTTTAGCGAGACTGATGCGGATTTGGCTCTTAAAGTTGAGAAAGCACATGCAGCAGGATTGAAAGTGATTTATTGTGTTCCTGATGATAAAACTCCAGTCCCCACGGGTGTCGAAGTCATTGGGTATGAACCAGTTTGGGCTATTGGAACGGGAAAAACAGATTCTCCGGAAAATGCAAACGCAGTGGTGACATCGATTAAGGGTAAGACTGGAGCTAAGACCGTCATTTATGGCGGTAGTGTAACTGCAGAAAACGTGGCATCTTTTGTTTCAACACTATCAATTGATGGGGTGTTACCTGGAGGTGCAAGTCTGGATCCTGAAAAGTTTTCGCATCTGATTCAAGCGTCATTATGAACGAGTCTTTCAGGCGTAGGATTCTCCCAATGGTGAGAGTATGGGGAACGTTGCTCGTGGTTCTTCTTATTCTTTTTGCTATTGTGATGGCGTTTATATCGGTTAGTCGGTTTATGGCAACCACAGGTATAACCCCCGATCTGGCTGTTCGACTTGTGTTTGATGATGGTATATCTCTTAAATCAACAGATGATCGAACGAACATACTTCTTTTAGGTATCGGGGGAGGTAATCACGATGGGTCTGATTTGACAGATACGATGATTGTTTTATCTTTAAGTAATAAAAATCATTCTGCGGCACTTATTTCCATTCCCCGAGATATTTGGTCAGATACGTTAAAAGATAAAGTCAACAGTGCGTATCATTATGGTGAGATTAAAAAGAAGGGTGGCGGCTTAATACTCGCAAAAGTTATTTCCGAAGATGTTATCGGCATGCCTATTCACTATGCAATGTTAGTCGATTTTACGGGATTTAAGAATCTTGTCGATCTTATTGGTGGGATAGATGTGAATGTAACTCAGGCTTTTACTGATACACAATATCCTATTCCAGGAAGAGAACACGATACGTGTCCCGGAGATTCAACGAATGCCTGTGTGTATGAAACAGTGCGTTTTGATTCTGGAATGCAACACATGAACGGAGATCGGGCGCTTATTTACGTACGGAGTCGGCATGCTACCGGCGCGGAAGGTAGTGATTTCGCTCGAAGCAGGCGACAGCAAGAAGTGTTGTTAGCACTCAAAAATAAAATAACACATCCAATCACCTGGTTGACGAAGCAGCGTTTATCACAATTACCAAAAGCTTTAGATGATGCGACGGATTCTGACATGAATATAGGTGAACTGGCTACAGTTGGCAGAAAATATATAAAAATAAATGAATCTCAAGTGAAAAAAGTTGCGATTGATGATCTGCTTACGCAGGCTCCGGATTATTTATACAACGGTTTGTTTGTTTTAGTGCCAAAAAATGATTGGACTACCGTGCAATCTTATATAAGTAAAACGATACAATAATTTATAACACCAAACCTAAGAGGATAAGTATAAATCCACTGCTGATAACGGATGCTCCTAATACTGATGGACCTCCAGAGATAGGAGTTTTTGGTTTTTGAGCTATTACAACCGCGCACGAACAATTGGTTTTATCCATACAGCTTGCGTTTCTACAGAAACCGAGACTACAGATTAACCCATTTTGACAATCTGTGTTGAGAGAACAACTGGTGTTACATGTAGCAAGCGGCGTTGGGGTAGCAGTCAGGGCAATAGCTAATGTTGGTGTAACCGTGGGAGTTACTGTTGCTTCGGGACAACTACAATTGGTTTGTCCTGTACAATTTGGATTACGGCACGAATTACCGGAGCAAACAAGTCCTGAGACGCAATCTGAATTTACAGCGCAACTATTATTACATGTGGCAAGCGGTGTGGGAGTTGGAGTCGCTGTTGCTCCGGGACAGCTACAATTGGTTTGTCCAGAACAATTTGGGTTTCTACAAGAATTCCCGGAGCAAACAAGTCCCGATACGCAGTTTGAGTCAGATGAGCAGTAGTTGTTGCATGTCGCAAGCGGTGTGGGAGTTGGAGTATTCGTTGCAGTACAAGAACATCCGGTATCCCACGTACAATTTGGATTACGACACATATTGCCGGAACAAACCAGTCCCGATACACAATCAGTGTTTAAAGAACAACTCTCATTACAGGTAGCGAGTGGTGTCGGTGTTGGTGTATACGTTGGTGTGTTTGTAGGTGTGTTCGCGGGCGTAGTTGGTGTGGGAGTCGCCAGATTAAACGTTAGCGTACATGCCGGTTCTGCTGCTTTAGGTGTGACCTGCGGTACAGTTGGTGCGACAGGTTTTGTATTCATTAGTTTGCCGCTTGTTAGAAGAGCAATGGCTCCAATACTAAATGTGATAAGAGTAATTGTCATTAAATACCAATATTTTTTCAGAAATTTCATACGTTTATTGAACTTCTATGGTAAAGCTGGTTGAACTTGTTGGGACGACGACGTTATAGACCCAAAATCCATCAGAATTTTTATCAGTTAAGTCTATGAAGGTTCCGCCATTAACTCTGATTTGCGTGGCTGAGCTTCCAACGACAATGATTATTGAATCCCCCGGTATAATCGTTGAATAATCAGTAATCAATTGGGTCCCTTTATAAACTTGTATAGATGGACATTGGGGAGCAGTAGTAGGCGTTGGCGTGTTATTTGTTTGATGATGTGTTTGAGTTGGTGTTGGAGTTGAAGTAGTTCCTGCATTACAACACCCTAAAACTCCAGAACAACATTTATATCCCACCGCACAACAAGTCATACCTGATCCTTGCCAATTAGTACACCATGACCTTCCCTGATTTGTGCATTGTGTTCCAATTGACGAATCACAAGTGGTTCCTGTACACGCATCACCACCCAGACAATGACACTGCTCAGGATGCCCACCACAAGCGTTAGAATCATGAATACAACACGTATAACTACTTCCAGTTGGACAATTAGGGGGCACCGTAGGAGATGTGCCACAAACAGTGGTACAATAATTTACATTATTTGTATGACTTAAGATACAATTTTCACATTCGCTTTCTCCCAGATATACGGCAGCTCGGCTTCGTAAATCATTTGATTGGTTTTGCTGAGAAACATAAAAGACTGCAAGGGGCAATGTGATAAGTAGCAGTAAGACGACCGCTAGAAGAAAACCTTTTGGAGATTTTTTCTTCCGAAATGTTGGATTTGATAATGGTGAGGGAGTCACTTGAGTTTCTGAGGGAGATACGATTGGTTTAATGTCCTGATTAGGCTGAGCGATAAGAGGATCGGGTGGTGGTGATGGAGGTTGGTCAATAGTTGCAACCTCTAGTGGTTGAGGTGGCGGTTCTGGCGGCATGGAAGGTGATCCAGTTGTTGTGCTATCAGTGGGTTGTGCGTTGTTTAGTATATCCACCATAAATAATACCTTCAAAATAACCCCAAAAAGGTCCTACATTAACAATAGGTTGTTTTAGGAGTGAATGTCAACCCTTGCAACGGCTATAGTTCCACCAACAAATAAACCTAATCCCATAATGAGGAGCAGAATAGTTGGGAGTTCATACCCTGTATTAGGTGGAGCTTGACCGGAGAGCGTAGATGTTGACTCTTCTGTGGGTTGTGGCGTTGGCGTGTCTGTGGGTTCGATTGTCGCAGACGGTGTAGCATCTCCTAACACCTGTGTGCCGCCTTTGAAAATTTCAAAGGAATGGGTAATTGCAATGGGTTTTCCGTTTATGTCAGTTGAGAGAATGGTGACACTCTGATTACCAGGGTTGAGTGGTTTTTGTGGTGTAAAGCTCCAAAGACCATCTTCGTCTACTTTGGCTGATCCGCTTTGCGGGTTTATTATTCCCAGGCTTATCCCAACATATTTATTTGGGATACCGGTACCAGCGATCAGCGGGATAGGAGAAGTAAGTGCTGCTCCTTGTGCGGGTTGGGTAAGTGTTATGGAAAACGTTTTTGTGATAGATTGTCCAAGAACTGCGCCTAGCGCCGTCGGGGCTGTGTTTTGAGCTAATTGTTGATTCGCAATTCCAACATTTGCTTGCTGATGGCGAAAATCATACGTTTTTCCCAATGTCATTTCCGGTACAGGTGAATCATTCAGCGTGTCGGTTGTTGCTGTGGTTGTTAAATCGTTATATCGCGCAATAATTGTTTCTGTTATACGATTGGTAATCGGTAAATACTGATTTAAATCATTTGAACGGACTTGATTTAATGGTATAAGCCAAAGACCGGATGATTTTGTTAGTGCTGAAAGTTCTTGTCCACCGTTGATTGTTAAATATACTAACGATCCTTCAATGGGTGTTTTTCCGTCAGGTTCCATAATAGTGCCATATGCAGGACTCAAACCATTGGAATTAAGAGTGAGTGCCGGTGCAGTTTGTATGGTGTATGGTTTTCCGTCATTAATATATTGAATACTGTTAGAAAGAATTTTTATTGAATATTGTGTATTCGGCAGCGCATCTCGTATCGTGACGCTGTGAGTAATATAGGTTCCTAATTTTCCTGTTATATCTCGCTCATCATAATAAATTTCGTCGTTTTTATTAGTTGCGCTCACGAGAAGCGTACCCGTTGCGGGAGAACCAGTTAGCCATGATAATGTAAATGTTACATCAGTTACATTTGCCGTATGAACATTTACAGGTTCTTGCGCACCCGATGCTTTTGAAGGTGTTAGCATTTGGTTGCCAACAAAAGCAACAACGCCGACGATAATTATTGTTAAAAGAATTCCCACAATGGTGGGGATACGAGTCGGTAATCTCATATAGTTACACTAGTATACTTGTTTGTTTGCAATAGTATTAATTGTATCGATATCAATTTTAGGGTTTAATGGAATAACAACTTGCTGTGTGGATTGTGAAACTGTAGTTGTTTTTACCGTTTTGAGAAGTTCGAACGTTACCCAGAGAGTAATTGTAAAGAAGGTGAAAATAGATATTAAGAGCAAATCTTGATCGTTTTCCATAGCTATTCAACAAGATAATATGTTTTAAGTCGTAATGCTAGCTGTAGAATGTTTTCGGATAATGTCGAGCTTGGGCTAGCTGATGGTTCTCCTTTAGTGGGGGATAAGGTCATTCCTGTAATCGTTGTTACCCGTCTCATATTGATAATACCGCTTAAAAATGATCGAATGTTTTTAAATGAACCCTGAACAGATACAGTAAGATCATATGATTGTTGTTTTGAAGAAACAATAGATGATGTTGGGGCAGTACTATTTTTAGTAGGATTTTTTCCCAATAATGGCGTTGATGCGGGTTGAAGTGAGGTGAGGAGTACTCCACTGTCGCTGGCAAGATTGCGAAGTTGAATAACGAGAGGAACAGCGTCAGGATTTGGTGGAAGAGCTTGGTCTAGGACGGGAAGTATCGGTTCAATTTGCTGATAGTACGCCTGTGTTTCAATAAGAGCTGATATTTTATCTTCCATTTGCTTATCGACCAGAGTATTATCAGTAATCTCTCGTTTTAGATATAAAATAGTTTGTATTGTTGGACGAACTGCGTACCAGCCAAATAATGATACTGCCAAGAACGAAAAGATAACCGAGGTATATGTTCGCGAAGATGTTTTATTAAATATCGGTTCCAATGACTGGTAATATCTTCTATATCGTCCCAGTTCTGTTTTATAATTGTATGCCATAATATTAATTGGATGTAACTCCTAGAACTGTTGCACTAAATGTAAATTGTATTCCCAATAGCGGATCTCTCGTAATATTGCCTAAATCTACACCTGAGACGATTTTTGACGCTTGGAGATTTGCAATTAGTTGGGAAAAGGCTTCTGTGGATCCAGCAACTGCTTTAACCGTGATTTTGTTTCCGCTTAAATCATATGATTGAAAATATACTCCAGGCGGTACAAAATTCTGAAAAAATGTAAGAACATCAAGTGGGCTCGTAGGTTGACTTGTTAATGTCTTAATTTTAGTGAGTTTATCTTGTAGAGAGCGGACGTCGTGCTCAAATTGTATGTTTGCTTGAATAATGTCTTGTTTTTGGCCAATTTCTTCTTTAAGGTCTGTTAATTTTCTATCGAGACTAAAACGGGATATGAACGCCAAAAGAACGATAATTTCCGTGCCGATCATAATATACCGTCCGTACGTAACTGCCCAAGTGACTATACGTCCGAGTGGAGTGTGACCCAATTCAGAGTCGCCCAATAAATTAACGCTCATGTTTTTGGCAGGCATACCATTATCATACTCAAAATTATCGGATTGGACAAATAGAGAAGAAGATTACTTTTTAAGAAGATGAGATAGACGTGATTTTAATCTCGCGGCTTTATTTTTGTGGATAATATTACGTTTTGCAGCTTTATCCAAAGTCTCAAATACCTTATCCATAGATTTTTTTGTCGGGGTTTTTCGAAACGATTTAACAACACTTCGCAGGTTTTCGCGCGCGGCCATAGTAACTTTGGTTCGTTTGCGATCGTGTCGTAATTTTTTTGCAGCTCGAGCAATGATTGGCATAGATTGGTAGTATACCATAAAATCCATTATTCGAAAAGTGTTACCTGCGGTATCTTTGATGGTATGCCTGCGATATAATATGTCTTAATGAAGCGCGTATGGGAGATTATTTCCAAAAAACAAACCTCTGTTGGATCGGCAGCGATGATTCTGGCCACAATGGTATTGACTTCAAGAGCACTGGGGCTTGTTCGAGATCGTTTGCTTGCTTCACGATTTGCACCCGATGAATTGGGTGTTTATTTTGCTGCTTTTCGGCTTCCGGATTTTATATTTGAACTCTTAGTCACAGGGGCTTTAACAAGTGCGTTTATTCCTGTGTTTACAAAGTATTTGGCGCAAGGTAAGGAAAAAGAGGGTTGGCATATGGCCGGAATAGTCATTAATATTAGCGTTATTCTATTTGCTCTCCTTGCTCTTCCAATATTTATTTGGGCACACGCGGTTTCAAAATTTTTAGCCCCAGGATTTTCGGAACATCAAATAGAACTCATGACGACATTCAGTAGAATTATGATTGTATGCCAGGTAATACCGCTTCTCATCGGAAATTTTTTCACTGGTATTTTACAGTCATATAATTTGTTTCTTATGCCAGCCCTGGCTCCGGTCATTTACAACATAGGTATTATTATTGGCGTTGTTGCACTTTCGGGAACGTTTGGATTATATGCGCCGGTTATTGGGGTTGGAATTGGAGCATTGCTATTTATGCTTATTCAGTTGCCGGTTCTGTTTCGTATAGGGTATAGACACACACTTTCGGTTGATACGAAAAACAAAGGGGTTAATGAGGTTGGAAGATTAATCGCTCCAAGGGCTCTTGGACTTGCCGCTTCACAAATTGATTCAACTGTAGATCTTATGATGTCGAGTCTATTAGGGGCCAGGATGGTGACGATTTTCAATTTCGCACAAAATTTACAGCAGGTTCCTATCGGACTTTTTGGAGCAACGGTTGCACAAGCTGCTCTTCCGACACTGTCTATTGCATCCGTGAGAGAAGATAAGGGTCAGTTTAAAAAATCCATAATAGAAGCGATTCATCAGATTCTTTTTTTCATTTTACCATCAACGGTATTTTTTATCATTCTTCGGATTCCGTTGGTACGTCTAATTTTTGGCGCAGCGAGATTTGATTGGCAAGCAACATATTTAACCGGTATGACATTGTTAACATTCAGCCTTTCTCTGTTTGCTCAGTCGATTGTTCAGGTATTAGCGCGCGGATTTTATGCGTTATATGATACAAAAACACCGGTATTTATCAGCGTTGTTTCTATTCTTATTAATAGTATCGCAAGTATTTTATTTATTCTTGTTTTTCATCTGCCGGTTTGGTCACTCGGATTATCAACGTCGATTGCAAGTATTTTAGATGCCTTTGTATTGTTTATACTGTTGGATAAAAAGGTTGGACACTTCCCGATAGGAGAGCTTTTTTCGTCACCGATAAAAATGTTTTTTGCTTCTATCGTTGCCGGAATTTTTATTTATATTCCGCTAAAATTATTCGACCAGTTGGTGTTTGATACCACCCGAACATTTGGTCTTATTCTTTTGACCGGTACTGCCGGAGGCATAGGACTTGCAGTGTATGTATCAATGTCCTGGCTTTTTAATATTAGCCAAGTCCAGTCCTTTTTCGCGCTCCTTCATAGAGTCCGTAAAGGCGCCCCTGTCCTCTTGGAACCCGCAAGTGAAGTGGTCAATGATAGCGGGCAGGATAAATTAACGTAGAAGCTAATACTATTAATTGTGAAAATGAATGATAATTTAATATAATTATTTTATATGAAAAAGTATTATTGTTTATGTTGCGGGTATAAAACATTATTAGAAAAACCACCGGGTACTTTTGAAATTTGTGAGATTTGCGGATGGGAAGACGATCTCGCTGATGGTGGGGCAAATAAGGTTTCTCTTAAAGATGCCAAAGTGAATTTTAAGAAACTTCAAGTGAGTGATCCGAACAAAAAAAACGTAAGAAGACCGGCGTCAAATGACCAGAGAGATGCTAATTGGGAGACGTTATATTATCCTGGAAAATAACATTTCAACAATTAAAATATCATATTGGTAAGGTTTATTTTTTCGTTAACTCCAGAAGTACCACACTTGAGGCGGGCATGTAGATTTTATTTACGATGGAGCTACTAGATGCGGTTTCGGTGAGAGTAACATCTTGTCCCAGGAAAAATTTTTGGTGATAACTATACGTTCCGGGATCAAGATTTGAAAATGTAACGGGCACTGCTTCACTGTGTGTACCATTGGGGTCAAAATTAATTAGCATAGCTCGTATTGTATTGTCTTTGCGGCTTGCAAAACCCGTTACCCAAGTGCCTTCGCCTGTAAGTTTAATTCTCACCCCCGCCATCGAATCGAGAAAAGAATACATATAATATCGTGGTTTTGGTTTAGTACCATTATCTTCGTGGGTTATGAGTCCCCAACCGTTCCCGTCTTGTTGGTTCGGTCCGTCTATTAGCTGGAAGGAAAACGCATATGTAGGTCCACCACTTATTAATTGTCGTACAACTGCAGCCGAATATGCTGCTGAATACATTCCGCCATATGCAGGTGATTTGTTACCCGTATATCCAAATTCCGTAATGAGAGTTGGGAGTAGGGTATAGCTAGGATAGGGTAGTAACCAAGAAATAATATTCTGTTGATCTGTTGAAAAAATTGTTGGATCCGATTGATACGTATGCCATGAGAGAAAATCAACCCGAGCACCGCTTTGAACAAGGGCTAAAATCCAATTTTTATATAAACCCGTCGTTGCCGGTCCTCCTAGAAAAAAAGAATTAACACTTTGGGCGTTGTTTGCACCTATAGACGCATATTGATAAAGGGTGACATAGTTTTTATCACCGCTATAGTTCCATCCGCCAAATTGAGCTAAGTCCGGTTCATTCCAAACTTCATAATAGACTCCATTCATATTTTTTCCA
>Ga0182027_10010846_pt1 | contig 12928 bp, 10 predicted proteins | sample 712E1DmetaG_FD_121300 | JGI IMG/M metagenome (GOLD analysis project Ga0182027, IMG submission 121300) | Permafrost microbial communities from Stordalen Mire, Sweden - 712E1D metaG (Illumina Assembly) | ecosystem: Environmental > Terrestrial > Soil > Wetlands > Permafrost | place: Sweden...
GGGAGGGGGTGTGGATTTCGCGAGGCTTGGTCAAGCCCGTGAGGCTTGCGGCACCTCAAATCGGGATGGAACGATTTCGCAGAGATACCCCTCCGGGCCAGTGTAATATAGCCAGCGGCGTTCGAATGGGTCTGTGACTTCGGCCCAGGCCTCTGCGGGCGCGGTGGCGGGCAATGACGTATAGGCCGCCATGCCATTGGATGAACGGTCATGGTCGAAGCCGAATTTCGTCTCGGATTCTCGTTGCGTCTCGAAAAAAGCCCAGCGTTCGAGCGCTTCTGAAATCGCAATGTGCTTGGCCACGGCCGGATCGGTGGAGGAGCCGGTCCCGTCGGCGTTTCCAAAAACCGTCTGGTGTGGCTTTCCGGTGATCAGGCCCGGCGAAAGAAAAGCGTTGGCTTGGCATTGGCTCTGCCCGAAGATCGGGAGCTGACTCAAATGAACCGAGGCGACCGGGCCGCGCGGTCTTCGAACACATCCCGATAGAAGATTGGCGCAAAGGAAAGCATGTAACGCTCGTTGAAAAAGTGGAACGATCAGGTCTTGGCGCACCATGCACCGGGGAGTTCGGCGATGACTCGATTGGGGCCCATCCACGGGACGGTCTTGATGTTGCGCAACCGGGTCGAGCTGGGCTGCCGCTTGGTGGCATCCGAGAACCAGAAGAACGGTGGCGATTAGCGCTTTGAAGAGACGGAGGCAGCTGTAGGATTTGATTTTCATGTGTGGAGGTGGTGTTGCACGGGAAAGGAAAACAAAATTGTGCGTGGTCTGCATCTCCGGAGAATACCCAAATTTGGACTGATTCTGGTCCAGACTTGGGTATTCCTTCTACCCTCGCCTGCCGCGGCGCAGGCTCCGGGTGGCTTCGAACCTCGTCTGCTGCGCGTGGAGGGGATTCCGGAAGAAGCGCACGAATTCTGGCGGGCTGATCCAGGAACTTACGGTTGGGCCGCCGCGTGTGCCGACGGGTTCGTAAAGCAGGAGGGGACATCGTGGGTGTTCCGTCGCTCGCCCGATGGCGGAGAGACCCGCGTGGTATTGCCGTTTCAAGACGGCTACGTCGTGGCTGGCGCCGGGTTCTGTGCGGTCTTTTCAACGACGGGTTGGCACCGCTTTGCGGTCGACGACCGTTTTCAAACCGGGCGCTAGGGTCGGTGATGACGTCGTGCTCGCCGGCCAATGGGGGATTTACCACCTGGGTTCCGAAGGGAAACTCACCCTAATTCAGGCGCGCTCCGGCACGGGACACGCACGCGCCCATCTGATTCACGGGACGATCGTGGTTTTCGACGATCAGACGGGAGCGACGGTGTGGTCCGGAGGCAGCCTTCGCCCCGCGAGTTCTGAGTTTGCCTGGGCGAAGGATTGTGATGTGAGTGCGGTCACAGAGGAGGTGGACGGATACATCGCGATCACGAACAAAGGGACTTTTGAAGTCACCGCTCGTGGCGTGGCATCGCTGTTGCCCGAACATTGGAACGAATGGTTCAAATCAGGACTAGTCGGGGCCGGTCAGGGTCGGCGATCAAGTGGTCATCGCGACCTTTTACGGTGGGGTAATGGGTTACGATTCTTCAGGGAAAGTTCTTTGGCGAATTCCTCCCAAATCGTTGAAGGGCGGGGTCTATTTTCTGCAACCTTGCTCGGAGGGTTTTTTGATCGGTTCTGCCGGTGGGCTCTATGTCCTCCAGGACCCGACTCGCTATGGGATCGCGACGGTTCCCGACGATGTCTTCTTTTGCCTGGGCTCGGCATCGGGAGTCTTCGTCGGATCCTCGGCCGGAGTGACCGATCCGGACGGGAAATCGGTTGGGTTCGACGGTAAACTCTACAGCTTGGCGGAGACGCGGCCCGGTCATTTCATCGAGGGACGGTTTGGCGGCTTGGTGATCGACGGTCGCTTCGTACCGTTGGATGGGCGCGATGTGTCGGGTATCGCCGTGTCGAAGACGTGCGTGGCGGGGCTGCAACCCGAAGGTTTGTCCCTGGTCAAGTTGGGGGAGGAACCAAGGGCAAGAAAAGTGCTATTGCCGGGAGCGGTGAACTCGGTTGCTGCGATCACCGACGGGTTTTTGGCAGGCGGTTCGTCGGGCGCCTACCGTATCACGGACGGAGGCGAAGTCGTCGCTCATTTCGGGTCCGGAAGAACGCGGGCGTGTTCGTTCAAGGGAGAGGCGGTCGCAGTCGATTCGACTGGCGTGTTGTTTGACTCCGCAGGAAAGCCCTTGCAACGGCTGCCGCTGGCCGGAGTCCTAGGTTCGGCCGAAGGCAATGGCCAGTTATACGTCTTGGCGAGGTTAGGCGACGGCCGGGTCTGGGCCGGGCGGATTGACGTCGCCCGCGGCCAATGGGTTCCTTTCGACTTGGAACTGCCTTCGAATCCCTCGGGGTTGGCGTGCACCAGCGACGGCGTTTTCATTCTTTCCTCTGGGCAAATGCTCTGGGTACGCGATCCACCGGTGCTCCCCACCCCGTCGGTCGACGTGCGGCTGGTGGCTCCAAGCGCGGAGGGGGCGATGCGCGGGGCAACGCTGCCCTCACGTGAAAGCAGCGTGCGATTCGTCCTTCCCACACGGCGTTTGAGCGGGGGACCTGTTGTGAGCTACTTCTCCAAGGTCGGCGATGGCGACTGGACTGAGATCAGGGAAACCGGCACGAACGTGATTGACCGATTGCCGTGGGGAAACACTCCGGTTTCCTTTCGGGCGAACTCGGGAGGTTTGAGCGCGACTGATACGTTTCAGGTGGCACGCGCGTGGCCGTGGTATTTGCGCAGTCCATTGTGGATTCTTTATTTCTTCGCGGCCGGTGCGTTGCTTTGGGGCGGAGTCAGATGGCGAACCAGTCAGTTGGCGCACCGGGCCAGGGCGCTGGAAGCAGTGGTCGCTTCGCGCACGGCGGAATTGCGCCAGGCCCAGCGCGCCCGCGAGGAATTCTTCTCCACGTTGAGCCACGAAATCCGCAACCCGTTGAATGGAGTCGTCGGGTTATGCGAAATCCTCGGGGAAGCGCCGGCCGGGGCCGTCGGACCCAGGGAACGGATGTATGTGGCGACGCTGCATGGCTGCGCCCAGCAACTGCGTACGATACTGGGTGACGTCTTGGATTTCTCGCGGATTGATCGCGGGGAAATCCAGATGAACGAAGAAGTGTTTAATCTCAGGACGGCGGCGGAGGTCGCCATCCGAGGCATCGACGCCATGATGGAGCACTGCATCTTGACCATGCCCGACGGAGTTTTCTGGCTTCGCGGTGACCCAGGAAAGATCAGCCAAATCATCACGAATCTTGCGAGCAATGCCCTTAAGTATGGAGTGCCGCCTCATGCGCGCGTTGACATTGCCGTCGCGACAGAACCCGAGGATCGCGTGAGTCTGACGGTGACAGTGAGCAATACTGGTCCGGCAATTTCTCCAGATGATCTCAAACGGATCTTTGACGGGTTCTTCCGTGGATCGGAAGCATTGAAGCGGAGGATTCCTGGCTCCGGGATTTGCCTGGCGGTTTCCCGCCGCATGGCGGAAGCGATGGGCGGAACCCTGTCAGCCGCGAGCAGTGGTGGTCTGACAGAGTTTTGCCTGAAATTGACGCTAAGGACTGGGACTCCGCCCTCCCCGGTGGTCACGGCGCCTCGTCCGAAAGTGGCGCGAGCGCTCGCGATTGAGGACGAAGCCTACAATCGCCATGTGCTTGGCTACTTTTTAAGCCAATTCGGCTATGAGGTCGATTGGGCGGTGGATGGGGCATCGGCGTTGCAGCGGATTCGGAGCGTGCCGTATGATTTGGTTCTGACCGATTTCATGCTCCCAGATATAACGGGACCGGAACTGGCGAAACGCCTCCTGGCAGAGGCGCATGATCCGAAGCCCCCAATTATCGCGGTCACCGCTTATTCTACACCGGAGCGAATTGCTGAAGCCAAAGCCGCTGGCATACAGCAATTCGTGACAAAACCGATCGATCGGCGGAAGCTGGAGGCCGCGATCCTCGGACTCGATTTGCCCGGCACTGCGGTGACGATACGGACACCACAACATCCTCCTTCGGCGATCCAATGTGACTTCATGAGTCTGTTGAGCTTCGAGGATGGTCATCGGGTTCTCGCCGATTATGCGTCCGCGCTGGCACCGGCCTGGCGCGAGGTCGCCGCCGTGCTTGAGGGCGAGGGCAGCCGGCATTCGGAGGTGAAGGCCCGTGCCGTTCATGCCTTCCGATCCCGCATTCTGGTGGCCGGGGCCCATCAGATCGCGGAGCAGCTATCGGTATTAGAGGATGCGGTCCACGCGAAACGCCATGATGACACGAGCCGGATTGCCTCGGTGATCGGCCCGCTGGTCGACGATCTTGCCGCGACAACTCGGAGCAAGGCCATGTCGACGAACTGACGGGCCAGCGTGCCGCTCAACTCAAACTTTCGAGAAGCCTTGCAATGCCCTCTTGTGCGGTGCCGTTCTTCTTTTTCAACTTTGCCTGGCGGGATGCGAAAGGATTGAACAATCTTTCGTTTTGTTGGTTAGTCATCCCGTCGCCCAAGCTGGCGAACGATTATGGAAACCCCGAAAAAAACAACCCGACCCCGGATGGTGGCAGCGCTCATTGAAACCTTCGGACTTAACCCAACGGTGGCCTTTGTGATCGTGATTCTCAGCGCGCTGATTGGCCTTTTCGCTGTCTACTGGATTGTTCAGTCGGCTCCCCCGCGCACCCTTGTCCTCAGCAGCGGCCCTTCGGGCAGCGCTTTCGAGCATTATGCCGTCGCGTATGAGAAAATCCTGGCCAGCAACGGCGTGGCGCTCCGGGTGCTTCCCTCCAAGGGTTCCCTGGAAAACCTCCAGCGACTGGAGTCATCCCAGTCGGGCGTCGACATCGGGTTTGTCCAAGGAGGAATCGCCGCGGGGGCGGATCTGAGCGCCTTGGTTTCATTGGGCAGCATCGCGTACGAACCGCTCTGGGTTTTCTACCGCAGCCCCGCCCGGATCAACCGCCTGGCGGAATTGTCGGGCAAGCGGATCGCGGTGGGAACTCTCGGCAGCGGGACGCATGCCCTCGCGTTAACGCTGCTCCAGACCAACGGAATCACCAGCGGCTCCTCGGCCCTCCTGGACCTGGACTCAGAAGCGGCGGCGGCGGGGCTGATGGAAGGGAAGCTCGATGCGATCTTTCTCATGGGAGACTCCGCGTCGCGTCAGACCCTGCGGGCCCTCCTCCGATCGCCCGAGGTCAATTTGTACGCCTTCACCCAGGCCGATGCCTATTCCCGCCGCTTTGCCTACCTTAACAAGATGGAACTTCCCGAGGGTTCGATCGATCTCGAGAAAGATCTGCCGGCCCAGGATATCGAGCTCATTGGACCCACCGTGGAACTCGTGGCCCGGACGGGGCTGCATCCCGCTTTGTCCGACCTCCTTCTCCAAGTGGCACAGGAGGTTCACGGGAAGGCCGGTCTGCTCCAAAAACGCGGGGAGTTTCCGGCGCCCCTCGAACATGAGTTCAAGATTAGTGAGGACGCCCTCCGTTATTACCGATCAGGCAAAGGCCTCCTGTATCGCACCGTCCATTCATTCTGGCTCGCCAGCCTTCTCAACCGGATCCTGGTTGTGTTCGTCCCGACTCTGTTGGTCCTGTACCCGACCATCCGTTTCCTCCCGGTGGCCTATCGATGGAGGATTCAGCTGCGGATTTATCGGTGTTACCGCCCGCTCCTCCACCTCGAACGGGAAGCCTCCGGCACTCTCACCCGCGAGCAGGAACAGGAACTCGTCCGGCGGCTCGATGAGATCGAGAAAGCCGTCAACGGCCTTCGGGTTCCGGCGTACTTTGCTGACCAGTTTTACGGACTCCGGGGTCACCTTGCGTTCGTGCGCGCGCGGCTGAAAGTGGCGGGACGCGTTTAGCTCGGATTGATTATCGAGAATAAATACGAACTTCGAAAACTCGGCTGGCCGGTTTACGCGGGTTCCGGCTTTCCGTTCAGCTGACTCTGACTCAGCCTTGCACCGTCGGTGGTCCTACGTGCGGATGATAACCCAGTTCATCTTCGGAGCCTTCCGGGGCATGCGCTGCGACCACCCACACGACGACGGCTCCTCCAATAATTGCAAGAATCGCAATCCCAAACAGCGTAAACACCACCGCAATCATTGTCGGTCTTTCCAATATCAGATCAAGCGGAGGCCGTAGCATGGCCTCATTAGCCGAAATAATTACAGTCGCTTGCCAAGATGCAAGCCTACGGACTCGAAATCGGAGGATTGATTTCCACCGTCACACGCTTGCCCGCTCCGATCTCCCAGTTTTTGCCGGTGCCCCCCCCCCGCCCACGGTCCGCGCCGCGGAGTTGCGCGAGCAGGGCTGGAACGGTCATGACCATGATCTTTAAGTCGAGCCAGAAGGATCTTTTCTCGGCATAACGAAGATCCAAGCGGATCATCTCTTCGAAGGTGGTCCGATTCGGACCTTTTTTTCATCGTACCCGGTGGCAAACGCGGCGCGGACTTCCACGACCTTCTCCGCCGCGTTCGACCGCCAATGAAAATGGGGACATAGGCTGTGGCCGGCCTTCGCAATCTCCGACGGGACTCAGTCCATTACTCGAAAAAGGTATTGGAAGTCGCAGCCGCTTTGCTCTACCCCTTGCTCGCTTACTAACTTCACGCAACGCCATGTGGATTGTCCGTCTCGCGCTCCGTCGGCCCTACACGTTTACCGTCGTGGCGCTCCTGATTTTGATCATGGGCACCCTGTCGGCCCTGCGCATGGCCAAGGATATCTTTCCCCCGATCGACATCCCCATCGTCAGCGTCATCTGGCAGTACACTGGCCTGACCCCCGACGAGATGGAAAAGCGGATGGTCCTGCTGTCCGAACGCGGGATGACGACGACCGTGAACGATATCGAGCATATCGAATCCCAGTCGCTTTTGGGCGTGGGCGTGATCAAGGTCTTCTTTTATCCGGGTACCAGTATGGGCTCCGCGGTCGCCCAGATCACGGCTATCTGTCAGACTTCGTTGAGACAAATGCCGCCGGGCACGACGCCACCGCTCATCATCCGCTACAGTGTGGACAATGTGCCGATCCTTCAGCTCGGGGTCAGCAGTTCGAAGTATTCCGAGCAGGCGCTCTACGATTACACGGCCAATTTTGCGCGGGTACAGCTGGCCACGGTCCAGGGAGCCTCCATGCCCAATCCCTATGGTGGCAAACTTCGCCAGGTCGAGGTCGACCTCGATCCTCATGCCCTCCAGGCCAACGGTCTCACGCCCGCCGATGTCAGCGCTGCGATCAATGCGCAAAACCTCACCCTCCCCTCCGGCACAGTGAAGATCGGAGACCGCGAGTACGGCGTTCTCCTCAACAACAGCCCCGGCCTGGTCGCCGATCTGGGCAACCTCCCCATCAAGCGCATCAACGGAGCGACCATTTACATCCGCGATGTCGCCCAGGTGCGCGACGGCAGCCCGCCCCAGACCAACATCGTCCGCCAGAACGGGCACCGTGGTGTGCTCTTGAGCGTCCTGAAGAACGGCGGAGCCTCGACCCTCGCTGTCATCCGCGACCTCAAGGCAGCCCTGCCCCGGGTGCGCGCGATCCTGCCGCCCGAGATCAATTTCGTCCCGCAGCTCGACCAGTCGATCTTCGTCCGCGCCGCCCTCAACGGAGTCGTGCGCGAAGCTGGCCTCGCCGCGCTGCTCACCGCGGCGATGATCCTGCTGTTTCTCGGCACGTGGCGCAACACCCTGGTCGTCGTCATCTCAATCCCGCTCTCGATCTTCTGCTCGATCGCCTGCCTCGCCGCCTGCGGGCAGACGATCAATGCGATGACGCTCGGCGGCCTGGCGCTCGCGGTCGGCATGCTGGTCGACGACGCCACGGTCACAATCGAGAACATCGAGCGCAATCTCGGCATGGGCAAATCGGTCCTCCAGGGCATCCTCGACGGCGCCCAGCAGATCGCCGTTCCCGCCTTCGTCTCAACCCTGTGCATCTGCATCGTCTTCGTGCCGATATTCTTTCTGAGTGGGGTAACGAAGTATCTTTTCAGCCCGCTCGCCCTGGCGGTCATTTTCGCCATGCTGGCGTCCTATTTTCTGTCGCGAACCGTCGTTCCGACCTTCGTCCACTACCTGCTCGGTGGGCAGCCTTTGCACCAGCAGAAGTCGACCCCGGGCTTCTTCCGGAGGATTCATCTGGGCTTTACCAGGCAATTCGAGCGGTTTCGGACGGCCTACGTCAACGGGTTGAAATGGTGCCTGGACCACCGGAAGAAAGTGTTGATCGCCATGGCCGTCGTGGCCGTGTTGACCGCGGCGGTCGCGCCGTTTCTCGGCCGCGACTTCTTCCCGCGCGTGGACGCCGGCTCGTTCCGCCTGCACGTGCGCGCCCCGGCGGGGACACGAATCGAGGAAACAGAGCGGCTCTTTTCCAAGGTGGAGGATGACATCCGGGCCGTGATTCCGGCCGATGAACTCGAGACGATCCTGGACAACATCGGACTGCCCAACAGCAGTCTCAACCTGGCCAACAGCGACATGGCGACAATCGGCCCCGCCGACGGCGACATCCTGGTCTCGCTGAATCCGGAGAAACACCATTCAACGTGGGGCTACGTCCGGCTCATCCGGACCCGCTTGAACCGCGCTTTCCCGCAATGCCAGTTCTTCACCCAGTCATCGGACATCGTGGGCCAGATCCTGAATTTCGGCCTGCCGGCGCCAATTGACATCCAGATTGCGGGTGCCGTGAGGAATCGCGATGCGAATTACGCCCTGGCGCGGGAACTGGCGCGCCGCGTTGCGGCGATCCCCGGCGCGGTGGACGTGCATGTCCACCAGGTTGTCGACGCCCCCTATTTCCAGGTCACGGTCGACCGCACGCGAGCCGAACAGCTCGGCCTGAACCAGAGCGTGGTCGCCAGCAACCTCCTCTTCTCCCTGGCCGGCTCCGGACAGGCGGCGCCCAATTTCTGGCTGAATCCGGACAATGGGGTACAGTACCTCGTGGCGACGCAGACGCCCCAGTTCCGCCTTGATTCGCCTGAGGCCATGCTGGAAACCCCGGTGGGCAGCACCCAGACCGGTTCTCCGCAGGTCCTGGGCAATGTCGCCGAGATCACCCGGATCACCGCCCCCGCCGTCGTCAGCCACTACAACGTCCAGCCGGTCTTTGACGTGTACACCAACGTCGACGGCCGCGACCTGGGCTATGTCGCCAGCGCCGTGCGCCGCCTCCTGCCGGAGTTCGAGAAGAAGCTGCCGCGCGGCAGTTTCATCAGCATGCGGGGCCAGGTACAGAGCATGGACGATTCCTTCACCAGCCTGGGCGTCGGGGTCATTTTTGCCATCGTACTCGTCTATCTGCTGATGGTGATCAACTTTCAGTCGTGGCTTGATCCGCTCATCATTATCATGGCGCTGCCCTGGGCGCTTTGCGGCATTGTGTGGATCCTCTTTCTCACGGGAACCACCCTGAGTGTTCCCTCGCTGATGGGCGCGATCATGTGCGTGGGCGTGGCCACGGCGAATTCCGTCCTCGTGGTCACCTTCGCCAACGACCAGCGCAAGGAGGGAATGGACGCCCGGACCGCTGCCGTTGCCGCCGGGCATACCCGGCTGCGCCCCGTCTTGATGACGGCGCTGGCAATGATCATCGGCATGTTGCCCATGGCCCTCGGGCTCGGCGAAGGCGGCGAGCAGAACGCCCCCCTCGGTCGGGCCGTGATCGGAGGGTTGATCGTCGCCACCGTGGCCACCCTTTTCGTCGTCCCCGTCATCTACGCGTCCTGGCGCAAGCATGCCGGCCACCGTCCCGAGGAACTGCTTGATGACGAGTTGCGCAATGATTCGCCCGCTTCTTCTTCGCCATGAAATTCCGGACCTTTGTCATCGTCCTGGTCGTCGTGCTCGGCGCCGCCGTCTATATTTTCGGCGTGCGGCCCCGGCGGCAGTCCGCCGCTGAGCTGACCGCCGGCACCGCCGACAAACCGCGCGTCGAAGTGACCTTGGCCCGTCGCGCCAACGCAGTGGATAACCTGCTCCTGCCGGGAACCCTTCAGGCCTTTGTCGACACGCCCATCCGCGCCCGAACCAACGGATACATTGCCAAATGGCTGGTCGACATCGGCGACCGGGTGAAGGCGGGCCAGACCCTCGCCGTCATCGAGTCCCCCGAAGTCGATCGTGAGTTGAACCAGACCCGGGCAAGTTTGGAGCAGGCCCAAGCCAACCTGGAGCTCGCACGGGTCACCGCGGAGCGTTGGAAAACACTAGGCCTGCAGAACGCAGTGGCCCGGCAGGACATCGACCAAAAAAACGCCGACTACGAAGCCCGCCGGGCGGATGTGGACGCGGCCAAGGCCAATGTCGAGCGCCTGGAGCAGCTCAAGGGCTTCGAGACGGTCGTGGCGCCCTTCGACGGCGTCATCTCCACCCGCAACGTCGACATCGGGATCCTGATCACCGCTGGAAGCGGCCCGGAGCTTTTTCATCTTTCCCAAAGCGACACCCTGCGCGCCTACCTCAACGTGCCCCAGCGCTACGTTCCTGACATCCACGTGGGCTTGTCGGTCGACGTCGAGATCGCTGAGTTTCCCCATGAACGTTTTCCCGGCAAGGTGGCCCGCTATGCCGGCGCCCTGGATGCCGCCTCCCGCACGCTCCAGGTCGAGGTGGAGATCCCCAACCGTGACGGCCGGCTTTTCGCCGGCATGTTCTGCGAAGTCCGGCTCCATCTCACCACGGTCAATCCGCCGATCCTGATCCCCTCCAACGACGCGATCATCCGCTCCGCCGGCACCTTGGTGGCCGTGGTCGCGGACAACAACACGATCCATTTGCAGGCAGTGAAGCTGGGCCGGGATTTCGGCACTCAAATCGAGGTCCTCGATGGTCTTCTCGAAAACGCCCGCATTGTTGAAAACCCGACCGATACCCTCAGCGAGGGCGAAGCCGTGGAGCCGATTCCTGTTGCGGTTGCGGAGGGGGCGAAGCGCTGAGCCTGGGTACGTGTTTTTTCCAATTCGCTTCCCGCCGGGTTCAAATTCCCCGTCTGTCCCTGGCATTAGTCCGCGAAAAATAGGGGCTTTACCTCAAGTTGACGGCGATCATCCTCAGGCGGAAGGCCTGCCTTTACAGATTTTTTCAATCCGCAACAAATCGCAGTGGACACGCCTCTGCCGAGTATGACAGCCTCCGTCAACCAAAAACCTAATCTTCAAACCCTCACACGATGCCTTACTCGAAATCAAAAGCCCAACGCACCCAGTTTTTCTCCGCCACCTTTGCGCTCTTGCTGGAGCGAAACAACGTCAGCCAGGTGGAACTGGCCGCCGCGACGGGGATCGCCGTGAGCCGCATCAACAACTACCTGCATGGGAAGTATCGCACGATCCGGCCGGATCACCTGGCTTCGCTGGCCCGGGCAGCCGGCAAAACCTCCGAAGAACGCAGCGAACTGATCCGATCGTACCTCCTGGACCTTCTGCCGGAGAGCCTCCACGGAGTGGTCCGCATCGAGTCGGTCGCAGGGAAAGCGAAGTCGGCACGCCCGCCGGTGGAAGAACGGAACGTTTTGCCGCAAGTGACCAAGTCGGCACTGGTCGAGATTCAGCGATTGGGGGCGCGCAGCGCCAAGGCCCGCGAACGCACCGAGTGGTTTGCCGAGCTTCTGCGGGAAGCCCACCAAGGCTAGCAGCGTGTCGGACTTCGTCCTCCGCGCTGCTAGAATAAAATGGCTGCGCCATTTTGCCGGAGGCCCGGAAGGGCGGAGTGATCTGCGGGTTTTTTGCTGGGCGGTGATCGAAGGCGTTCGTTTTCTTGTAGCGTGTCCGGCCAGCACGATGATGCCGGTGGGTTGCCCTTCGTCGTTGTGTTCGATCTGGTCGACCGCGGCCTCGCTGCAAAATCCGCTATCGGTCAGAACCTCCTTCACCGACCCGGCCGCCGCGGCGACGCTCGCCAGCGTCGGCACCAACTGCTCCTTGTCGTTGGTCGCCTGGCAGACCCGCTGGCCCACGATCAGCCGGCTCTCCACTTCGACCGCAGCCTGGGCGTTGTAGCTCTGTTCAAAGCGGGTCTTCCCGCCCACCGGCATGATCCGGCTCTGCGGATCGGTGTAATTGTATTGGTCCGTGGCCGCCGGGGTCGGCGGCGCCGGCGGACCGGGCTGGTCCGGCGCTTTGCGGGCGCGGGCCTGCTGCAGCCGGGCCTTGCGTTCATGCCGGCGCGCGTTGGCCAGCACCTTCGTGCCGTCAATGGCCACCGTGAGGTCCCCGACCTTCAGCACCCGGCAGCGGGCGGCCAGCTCCAACACCTGAGCGAAGCTGCGGCTTAGCAGCTCCCGATTCTGCCGCCGGGAACGAGCAGATCGTGTCGTGATCGGGGTGCGTATCGCCGCAGAGCAGCCGCACCGCCACGTTCTCATAGGTCGTTGGTTCGATGCGCCGGCTGCCGAATACCCCGGTCGCCTAGCTGTAGATGAGCAGCCCGAGCATCATCGCCGGCGGATACTGCTCGCTCCCGCTGCCCTGCTCGTTGACGCGGGCCATCCGCACGTCCAGCTCTCCGATGGCGTCGATCACAAAGTGTACGAGATGATCCGCGGGCACCCACTCGCGCAGATCGGGCGGCAGCAACATGGGGGTCTCGCCGTCCACAGTCACCTATCGGGCGGGCAGGCCTCTCTGACGCAAGGCCCACACCAAAGTTCAAAACTTCTCCTCAGAATCGGAAGAAAAGCTACCCCTCCGCACCCAATGGCGTCCGCCATTGGGTGAGGAGCATGGAGGGCGAAGCCCGACAAGCTCCTAGTCGGGTTCTTTCATGTAAAACTTGATCTTCCACGTGCCGGACTGGCCGTCGGGAGTGGGTCCAATTGACCCCACTCGCATAAAGGCCTCCATACAGGACTGGTCGAAAGCTGCACTCCC
>Ga0182027_10010848_pt1 | contig 12927 bp, 10 predicted proteins | sample 712E1DmetaG_FD_121300 | JGI IMG/M metagenome (GOLD analysis project Ga0182027, IMG submission 121300) | Permafrost microbial communities from Stordalen Mire, Sweden - 712E1D metaG (Illumina Assembly) | ecosystem: Environmental > Terrestrial > Soil > Wetlands > Permafrost | place: Sweden...
CGATGACCACCGAGGCCTGGCCCTCGACGATCTTGATTGCCTTGGCCGGGCAATCGCGCACGCACGAATAGCATCGTCGGCAGTTCTGATTGATGGTCTGGATGACTCCCATGAGCTAGCGAGCGTCCGGTGGCGCCTCCTTGCGGCTGCGGTCGATGTACGAGCGGTGAAGCAGGTGGTGGCTCACCTCGCCGAGCGGCTGGCCCAGCATCTCGGTGTATAAGGTCTTTACTTCGTCATTTTCATGCGAAGTCCTGAGCGGGGAGCGCCGGTCGGCTTCGTAGATCCGTTCGAGGCGAATGCGGATGGCTTCGGGATCGGTGTCGTAGGGTTGGCCGCCGCCGCCGATGCAACCGCCGGGGCAGGTCATGACCTCGATGAAGTGCAGGTTGGACGTGCCCTTGCGAATGGGATCGAGCATGGGCTTGAGCCGGCCGAGCCCGTTGACGATGCCAAAGTTGAGCGTGGTGCCGCCCACGTCGAGCGAGAAGCACTTCATGCCTTCGAGGCCGCGCGCCTCTTCCACCTTGAGGCCACCTTTGAGCTCTTCTCCGGTGAGCATCTTGTGGGCCGTGCGAATGGCAGCTTCCATCACGCCGCCCGTGCCGCCAAAGAGCCGGCCAGCGCCGGTCGCCGACGAGAACGGCGCATCCAGCGTGCCTTGCTCGGTGACCTTCGCCAGGTCGATGCCGAAGCGGAGCAGCAGCTGTTCGATCTCGCGCGTGGTCAGCACGAAGTCGACGTCGCCGAGCTCGCTGGCTTCGAACTTCTTGGCTGTGCAGGGCATCAGCGAAACGCACACGAGCCGCTTTCCGCCGAGGTCGAGGTGGCGCGGATACACTTCCTTGATGAGCGCCGCCGCCATCTGCTGCGGCGATTTGCAGGTGGACAGATGCGGAATGAGCTCAGGTCGCTGAGTTTCCACATACTGAATCCAGCCCGGCGAGCAGCTGGTGAACATGGGCAAAGGACCACCTTGCTGAACCCTGCGGATGAGCTCGGACACCTCTTCCATGATGGTCAGATCGGCAGCGAATCCGGTGTCGAATACCGCGCCGAAGCCCACCCGTTTGAGCGCCGCCGCCAACTTGAGCAGCATCGTCCGCACCGAGCTGGCCTTGGCCTTTTCCATCAGCGTGGCAGGAACCGCGGGCGCCACCTGCGCCACGACCACGACGTTCGGATCGGACAGGGCCGCGATGACATCGTCGACCTGGCTCTTCTCCATCAGAGCCGCGGTTGGGCATACGCGTGTGCACTGCCCGCAGAAGATGCACGACGAGACGTTGATGCCGTCGTGGAATCCGGGCCCCACGCGCGTCTTGAAACCGCGCTCGATGAAATCGATGGCGCCCACACCTTGCACGGAATGGCACACGGCCACGCAGCGGCCGCACAGGATGCACTTGTTGGGGTCGCGCACCAGCGACGGAGACGACACGTCGATGGGATGATTTTTCTTCAGACCGCGATAGCGCCGTTCGCGCACGCCGAGCTCGCTCGCCACCTGCGCCAGCTCACAGTTTTGGTTGCGCGCGCACACCAGGCAGTCGTTGGGGTGATTGGCGATGAGCAATTCGACGAGATTGCGCCGAATCGCCTGCACGCGTGGCGACCGCGTTTTCACCTTCATGCCGTCTTTGGCTTCGAGCGTGCAGCTCGTCTGCAGGCGCGGCACGCCCTCGATCTCGACCAAGCACATGCGGCAAGCCGCCTCGGACTTGCATGCCCAATCGAGCGAGCACAAGTGCGGGATGGAAATCCCGGAACGCTCGGCCGCCGCCAGCACCGTCTCGCCGCTGGTGAATTCTACTTCCTTGCCATCGATAACGACGCTCATGCGTAGGCCCTCTCTTCTTGAATGACATGGATGGAGTGCTTGGGACAGGCGCTGACACATGAGCCGCAACCGATGCAGCGGTCGACCAAAATGTAGTGCGCCTGTTTGCGTTCGCCCACGATGGCGTTGCTCGGGCAAGCTTTCTTGCACAGCAGACAGCCGACGCAGGTAGCGTTGTCGACGGCGTAGATGGCCAGCCCTTGGCATTCGCCGGCGGGGCAGCGCTGGTCGATGACATGCGCTTCGTACTCGTCGCGGAAGAAGCGCAGGGTCGACAGCACGGGATTGGCGGCGGTTTGGCCGAGGCCACACAGGGACGCTTCCTTCACCGTGGAGGCCAGCTCGCGCATGTGCAGCACACCGCGGATGCGCTCCAGGCGTTTTTCCTCGTCGCCCACCGGACGTTCGGTGAGCGAGGTGAGAATCTCGGACAGGCGCGTGGTGCCCTCGCGGCACGGCGTGCACTTGCCGCACGATTCGTTGCGGATGAATTCCATGAAGAAGCGAGCGATGGCGACCATGCACGTGCGCTCGTCCATCACCACCATGCCGCCCGAGCCCATCATGGCGCCGAGCTCGATCAGGGTGCCGTAGTCCGTCGCAACATCGAGGTGCTCGCGTGGGATGCAGCCGCCTGACGGGCCGCCGATCTGCACGGCCTTGATTTCGTGGCCGGGCAGGGCGCCGCCGCCGATGTCGTAGATGATGGTCTTGAGCGGGACGCCGACCGGGACTTCGACCAGGCCGGTATTCTGGATCGTTCCCGAAAGCGCGAAGACCTTGGTTCCGGCCGCTTTGCCGAGGCCTAGGTTCTGGAAGTACTCGGCGCCGCGATCAACGATCACGGGCACATTGGCCAGGGTCTCGACGTTGTTGAGCACCGTCGGCTTGCCGTGTAAGCCGCTGACGGCGGGGTAGGGCGGACGGGGACGGGGCATACCGCGACCGCCTTCGATGCTGGCCAGGATGGCGGTTTCCTCGCCGCACACGAAGGCGCCTGCGCCTTGCTTAATGGTGATGTCGAAGGAGAACAGGCTGCCGAGGATGTTGTTGCCGAGCAGGCCCACGCGCCGACACTGAGCGATGGCGTCGGCCAGGCGTTCGATGGCGAGCGGGTACTCGGCGCGGCAGTAGATGTAGCCCTTGGATGCGCCAATGGCGTAGGCCGCGATGATCATGCCTTCGAGGACGAAGAAGGGGTCGCTTTCCAGCACCGCGCGATCCATGAACGCGCCCGGGTCGCCTTCGTCTGCGTTGCAGATGAGGTACTTCTGCGCACGCGGTGTTTGTCGGGCGATGTTCCACTTTTGGCCGGTGGGAAATCCCGCGCCGCCGCGACCGCGCAAGCCGGAGGCGAGCACTTCGTTGCACACTTCCTCGGGCGTCATGCTGCCGACGGCGCGCGAGGCGGCCCGGAAGGCGCCGACGGCAAGCGCAGAATCGAGCGCGCCGGGATCGATGAGACCGGCATTGCGAAGCACGACCTTCACTTGCTGCTTGAAGAAGGGCGTGGTGGCGACCTCGGGAACGTCGGCCCATTCCGCGCCGGCCTGGCCGTGGCGGCCGAACAGAAAACGATTGCGCGGCTTGACCTGCGTGAAGACCGCGTCGAGGAATTCGCCGATGTTTCCTGGGTTGATGTCGCAGTAGGAAAGTCGGGGGCCGCCCACCTTCTGGATGTCGACGAAGACTTCGCGTTGGCAATAGCCAACGCAGCCGACTTCCACGACCTCGGCGGCGATGGCGTGCTCCTTCAAGAAAGCATGGATCTCGGCGATAACTTTGTTGGCACCGTTGGCCCGCCCACACGTACCTGCTCCGACGAAGATCAGCGTTCCTGCTCCACCTCGCCGAGCGTGAGCGAGATTCTCCTTGCGCTTCTGCGCGCAGCCCTCGTCGTGATGGCAGATCGGACCTTCGCTAAGACAGCGAATCAGATCGCGACACGGAGTGATGGGGGCGTGTGTGCAACGGTTGCAACAGGCGGCGACCAGATTACTTTCGCGCATCGCTGCCTCCCTTCGCTTCCTGAGCGACTTCGTCGAGGAGATGGTCCAGCTTTTCCACGTCGAGGTGACCGTAGAACTCGCCGTCCAGCTTGATGACGGGCGCGATCGAGCAGGCCCCGAGGCAAGCCACGGTGATAACCGTGAACTTGTTGTCGGGCGAATTGCCGTTGGGCTTGAGGCTGAGCTTGCGCGTGAGGTGTTGTGCCAGCTTCAGACTTTGCTTGACGTGGCATGCGGTTCCGCGACACACCTCAATGACGTGGGTTCCCTTGGGGATGAAACGAAACTGGTTGTAGAAGGTAGCCACGCCATAGACGCGACTTTCGGGAATACCGACGGCGGTTGCCACCTTCGACATCGCGGTTTCAGAAACGTACCCTTCCTTCGCTTGAATCTCTTGTAGCAGGGGAATGAGGTGCTCTTTGCCAAGCTCCTCGTGTCCCGCAATGATCTGGTCCACGTCACACATACTGCTTACCTCGGGGTCTTCTTCGATGGTTTCGGGTGGAACGGCTGCAACTAGGCCACTGCCGCGCGCAACGACTCGGCTTCGGCGAGAAGCTTGCCGATGGTCGCAATCAGCTCGGGCATGCTGACTGGTTTCTTCATGAACTTGGCGGCCGGCCAATCCCGTCCCTGGATGAATTCGAACGACTCGTACTTCGTCGCCATGTGATCGGTAAAGCCCGAAAGCAGAATGATGGGAATTCGGCGGGTGGCCGGATCGCCTTCGAGCTTGTAGGCCACGCCAAACCCCTCGGCATCGGTGTCCATCATGACGTCGAGAACGATGAGATCGGGCTGGCTGGCGGCGACTTTGGCCAACGCCTCAGTGCCGTTGTGGGCCGTCGTCACGGCGTAGCCGCGCGACTCGAGCACGGTGCTCACGGCTCGTACGAGATCTTTGTCATCATCCACGACCAGAATGCGCTTTGTCATGATGTCCTTTCCTTGACGTAGGGTTGGAGCAAAACGGAACAGCTTGTCTAAGTTCGCGAATTAACGGTGAAAAATTTCACAGTGCCAAGTGGGATGCCTATCTCGAAAATCCAATCGCCTGCGGAGAACTACCTCTTCTGGCTGAGAAAGGAGAGCTTCTCTAACTTTGCCGCCAGGTCGATGCTCTCTACGTAGCCTCCTGATGCGGGAGAAATGCGCTTGGGTACGAAGTTCAGAATTGACGTGATTCCGAGCTTGGCGAGCCGATCTACGACCTGCTGCAAGCCAGGCGGCCGGCAGGCAAGAATTGCGATGCGCACGTCAAACTCGGGCAGGACCTTTTCCATTTGCTCGACGTGGAAGCAGCGTCGGCCGGCGAAAACCCTGCCGGCCTTTTCGGCATCCAGATCGAAGACCACGCCGATGTGGAACCCGCGTTCCTCGAAACCCCGGTAGGCGAGCAGGGATCGCCCGAGATCTCCGACCCCGAACAGCGCCACAGTTTGGGCCGCGTCGGTGCCAAGAATCCGGCTGATCGTGCGCGTCAGCTGATAGACGTTGTAACCGCGGCTGATGTTGCCGAAGGATCCAAAGCTGGCCAAGTCGCGGCGTAGTTGGGCGGGCGTAACCCCAACCATCTCCGCTAGTTGCTGAGAGTACGCGTATTCAACGCCATCGTAATGCAGCTCTTCCAGGACCTTGCGATAGACGCTGAGCCTTTCCACCGTCGAGACGGATACGCGCCGATCCGCTTTCTTCGCCGTTTCCACAGCTCGAAAGCTAACATCAGGGACGGGCGCAGTGGCACTCACGATGCTGTGATTATGTTCACAGTATGCCGAGCTTGTCAATAGCTTCCTCACTCCGGAGGCCAAATGGCTGCGCCGGCGTCTGCTTTGGACACCACAATCCGCGTTCCTTGACAGGCCTCGCCGCAGCCACATACCGTTCTAGCTTGATGAGCCCGCATCGAACCCTCCGTCTCGTAGTGTTCGGCATTGCGCTCCTTCCGATGGCAGTCACCGGAAAGGCCTTGGCCGGCAGGAATGATCTGAAGTTGATAAACCTGTGTCCGCTGGCCACGACGTCCGCTCTCAACGTGCAAGAGTGCAGCTGGGTGAAGCGCGATGCGAATGGGCTGATCACAGGCGTGGCCATCGACGGCGAGGGCCGGAGCAATTTCCGCAGCCTGATGTCGGAGCTTGGTGTGGTGCTGGCTCCTCGGATTCCCATGCCGGCCGACACCATCGGTTTTGCGGGCTTTATGGTGACGGGCGAACTGGGATTCACCCAGATTAGCAACAATAAGAGTTTCTGGAATGGAGTCAGTGCGGTCTCGCCTCAGGCTGTGGATAGTTCCCGGCCCGACGCGACGCTGACGACCATGGGGTTCTTCTTGCGCAAGGGTCTTTGGTGGCCCATTCCGGCTCTCGAAGTCGGCGGCGGCGTGGTCAACCTTCTCGATTCGCAAATGCTGTCCTGGCAGGGCTACGCCAAGGTAGCCTTGCACGAAGGCTTTCACGATTGGCCGGTACCTTCGCTTTCCGTGCGCGCCGCCATGTCGTACGTGACCGGTACCGATCAGGTGAACCTGCGAACCAATACGTTCGACGTCCTCATTTCCAAGGGTTTTGGCCTGCTCAAGACCGCGCGTTTGGAACCCTTTGGCGGCTTGAGCGTAATCCTGATCAGCGCCAGCGGCAAACCCATCGACTTCACGCCGCTGTGTGATGCCCACGCCGTGGCTCAAGCGGCGCCCGGACAGCAGGTCAGCGACCACTGTACCATCGCACAAAGCGGCACAACCAATGACCTGCTCGCGAATGCGGCGTTCCCCGGCCAGGAATTGATCACCCGCTATCGCGTCTTCGGCGGCGCGAAACTCAAATTCGGGGTCTTGGCAATCATCGCCCAGTACGAACTTTACCAAGCAGGCCACAGTCGCGACGATAACGTCACCCCCGCCGTCGACCAAAGTGGACAGCAGAGCGCGTTTTCGCTCAGCGCGGGTCTGAATTACTAGAGCAGATCTCTTCGCGACAGGCTAGTGGGCCGGCAGTCCGCTTCGGATGATGCGGCGAAGACCTTCGACCGGCAGCCTCGGTCCCCGCTTCTCTTCTTCGAAGATGATCTGGGCCATCGTGGCTGCGGTCAGGTCCTGCTGGGTGGTTTTGTCAATAACGCGGATTTCGTCGCCGTTGCGAATGAGCCCAGCAATCTGCTGGAGAGTCACGTAGTGCGAGTCAGTGGTATCGTACAGTTTGCGATTCGAATATCGCTTAATCGTGCGTGTTGTCATGCTGCTATCTTGCATCGTCACATTAACGCGTCAAGGACGAATTTATACGCGCGCGCAAACACAGACACTTTTTGTCCGTTTTGAAGCTGCGACCGATGTTTCACGGCTCGTTTCGCCGACGAGGAACAGATCTCGGCCTGGACTACAGCGGTAAAGGGCGCGACTACGACGCCTTGTCGGTCGGCTTCGCTGCTTCAGCCTTGTCCGGCTGGCCGTTACCGTCGATCTCGGGCTTCTTCGGCGAGACTTCGATCTCGTTCGCGCTGTTCACCGCCCGCTTGAAGTTCTTGATCGCGCGGCCCAGGCCGTCACCCAGTTGGGGCAGCTTGCTGGCGCCGAACACAACCATAACCACGAGAAAAATGAGGATGATTTCGCCAGTTCCGAGACCCATTGGGTAACTCCGGTGTGGTCTATACCACCCGCGAGCAAGGCAGGCAAACGATCTCCCCGTCTTGCTCCCCGTCTTGCTCCCCGTCTTGCTCCCCGTCCTGCTCCTTCCTGCTTTGCCGCCTGCAGTCGCGCTGGGGGCACAGTTTTCGCGCTTGGTGCGGTTTCTTGGTCGTCCGCGTTTGATCCGCTACGATTCGATTCTATGCGGCCCGCACTTCGTGCTGCCCTGATTTTCGTCGTGCTCGCTTCCCTCACCGGGAGAGTGGAGGCGCGCGACTCGCTGCCCGCGCAGTCGGCGGCGCGACCGCTGCTTCAAGCCACGACTCCGCCCACCAAGGAGAGCTTCGCCGAACGCAAAGCCGTGCGCGGAGTCGCGCTTGAAGGATCCGAAAGCTCGGAAAGTCCGGAGCTGCGCGCCCTCCGCCGCTTCGAGGAGCAGGCTTTTCCACGCCACGGCGCCGCGATTCCAAGCACCGACCTGCCCGACGATGCGGCCCAGCCTCTGCCGCCCGGGCTCGAGGGACGGTGGGGCGGCACCGGCGACATCCCGCGCGAGCTGCGCAGCCCCGAGCGTGGACTGGCGCCGCTGCCGCAAAGACCCAGCCTGGATTGGATGCGCCAGCTGGTGCAGCCCGAGCTCCCGGTTCGCTGGGAGCCGCAGGTCATCCGCTATCTCGAGTTCTTCAAGAACGACCCCAAGGGCCGCGCCATCATGACGTCCTGGCTGCGCAAGATGGGGCGCTACCGCGTGGTCATCGAACACAAGTTGGAGGAGCAAGGTCTTCCCAAGGATCTTATCTACCTCGCCATGGTCGAAAGCGGGTTCGATCCGGGGGCGACGTCGCAAAGAAGTGCAGGCGGGGTTTGGCAGTTCATCCCCGGCGCCGCGCGCGCCTACGGACTGGAAGTCAGCCATTGGGTCGATGCACGCCGCGATCCGGAGCGTGCCGCCGAGGCCGCTGCTCGCCTTCTCAAGGATCTGTACGTCCGATTTGGCTCGTGGCCCTTGGCGTTTGCTGCCTACAACGCGGGCTACGGTGCCATCTTGCGTTCCATCGCCCGCTACAACACCAATGACTTTTGGGAGCTGGCTCGCCACGAGGCCGGTTTGCCTTGGGAAACGACCCTCTACGTTCCCAAGATCCTCGCCGCCGCCGTCGTCGGCCACAATTTGAAAGCGTTCGGCTTCGCCGACGTGGCGCTCGATCCGCCGTGGGAATTCGACCGCGTCGAAGTACCATCGGGGACGTCGTTCGGCTCCTTGGCGCGGGCGGCGGGCACCCGGCCAGACGTGATCGAAGATCTCAATCCGGAATTCGTGTGCAGCCGCATCCCGCCGGATCGCGGCCCGGTCGTCATGCGAGTTCCGCTGGGATCGGCCAGCTTGTTTGCCAAGGCGGCGAACGACACGCGGACAAACGGCGAGCGCTTGCAGCCGGTGGTCTTGCGTTTCGGCGAAACCCTCGACGACGTGGCCAAGGCGCGCGGGATCTCGGTGCGCGAGCTCAAGCGCATCAATGGCGCCAGCGATACCGCGGATCTTCGCGGTGGAATGACGATCCTCGTTCCCGCGCGCACAGCGCCGCCGGCCCCGCCAGCGACGGAGGACGTGGACGACTCCATTCTGGTGGCGGTTCCGGACCGAGCCTTCGCGTACCAGGGACGCGAGCAAGTCTTCTACCGGACGCGCGACGGTGACACGCTCGCCGAGATCGCGGGTGCCTTTGACGTCACACCCGACGACATCGTCGAGTGGAACCACATCGATCCCGACGCCAAGCTGCAACCCAAGCTCATTTTCCAGCTGTTCGTGCGCGAGGGTTTCGATCGATCGAACATGATGCTGCTCGACCCGGACAAGGTTCGCGTGGTGACGCTTGGTTCAGAGGAATTTCTCGAGCTCGAAGCTGCGCGGCGGGGAAAAACGCGGCTGTTCTATTCGGCACGGGCAGGCGACAGCCTGGCCAAGATCGCCAAGCGCTACGGACTCGCGCCCGGTGACCTCGCGCGGGTCAACCGCTTGTCCGCGACCTCAGAGCTCGGCGAGGGGCAAAAAGTCGTGGTGTATTCGCCCACGCCCGAGCTGCCGAAAGAGATTACGATGAAGGCCACGGGTGTGCCCAAGAAGCCGGCCCTGGCCATGAAGGAGGTTGCCGGCAAGAACGGAAAATCGACGCCGGCGCCGGCGAAGCTCACGTCGCGCGAGACCGGCCACCACGCGAGCGTCGGCGCGAGAGCACCAGCGGCCAAGCCGACCTCCGCGCATCAGACGTCACCTTCCAAGGGCGGCAACAAGAGCGCACCCGCCGCGAAGGCAGCGCCCTCCGCGAACAAAAAGTCGACGGCCGACAAGACGACTGGCAAACGGTAGCTATCGTGGAATCGTCCCGAGACGCCTCTCAAACTGCTCTGCCTGCGCTCGTGGTGGAAGCGGACGAGGCGGGCCTGCGGCTCGACGGGTTCCTGGCCCGGCGCAAGGTCGTTCCCAGCGTGGCGGCCGCGCGCCGCGCCCTGGCCGCGGGTATCGTCGCTGTCAACGGACGCAGCGCCAGCAAAGGCACGCATGTGCAGGCGAGCGACGTAGTCGCCCTCGGCGACGAACCGGCCAACGATATCGTCTTGAAGCCCTCGCCCGAGCTTGAGCTGACTGTGCTCTACGCGGACGACGAAATTGTGGCCATCGACAAGCCCGCCGGAATCGCCTCGCACCCGCTTCGCCCATACGAAGGTGCGACGGTCGCGAGTGGCCTCATCGCGCGTTTTCCCGAGTGCGCCGGGGCGTCGCCCGATGCGCGCGAGGGCGGCCTCGGACACCGCTTGGACGTTGCCACCTCGGGCGTGCTCTTGGCCGCGCGCAGCCGCGAAGCCTGGTATCGCCTGCGCGAGGCTTTGGCAACTCCGTTCTGCGAGAAGATCTACTTCGCCGAGATTCGTGGCGAATTCCCCACCGCCGCCAACATCCACACGTCTGTCGAATTCGTCGTCCCGGGCGGGCAACCGTCCAGCTTCGTGGTCACGGTTCCCATCGGCCGGCAGGGACGGCGGGGCCACAAAGTGAAGCTCGCGGCGGGACGGCAACCGCTTGCCGCACGCACCGAGATTGCGCTGGTGGAGTCGCGCCCAGGCGCCGCCTTGGTCGAAGCTCGTCTTTCGCGCGGCCGGGCCCACCAGGTGCGCGCGCACCTGGCGCACCTCGGCATTCCGGTGATTGGCGACGCCGTCTACGGCCAAGTCGCCCCAGACGCGGGCACGGATCTTCATCTCCACGCCTGGGCCGTGTCCTTCGCGCACCCGACCACGGGAAAGCCGCTGCGCATCGAAGCGCCTTTGCCCGTCTGGGCCCGGCGGCGATTCTGATCTGCTCGCCTGACTATTCGAACTGGGCCATGCTGCTCTCCACCAGAAGGTAGAGTGTGCGGTAGAACGTCAGCAGCTCGTCTGGCGATCCGAAGCGCTCGGACCAGGCGCGCAAGGTGAGGCTACCGTCGAGGAGGCCGAGCACCTCGCGCGGCGTGGGCCCGAGGCGGAAGGCTTCGGGATTGATGCGCGGGTTGGGCATGGCGCGCGGATGGAAGTCCATCAGCGTCTCGAAATGTGCAGACAGTAGCTCATAGCTGAGCGTGACCACGCCCGCGCCAAGAATCTCGAAACTGCTGAGGCTGAGGGGAAAAGCCTCCACCGGATTGCGCAAGCCGCGGTAGTAGTCGAAGCTACCCTCGGTCCAGGAGAAGAGCGCCATCACGCGTTCGCGCACATGCTGGGAAAGCAGGCGAAAAACGTCGAGCGGTCGCATGAACCCGAGCCCGACCAGCGATTCGCCAAACTTACCGCCGTAGCGCGAAAGCTCACCGATGGCGCGCTCCAGGTCGGCCGAACGCAAAAAGCCGCGCGTGACTAGGTACTCGCCGAAGCGGTCGCCGCTCATGTTCGAGTTCACCGACTCGGGCGAGCCGCGAACCAGGTAAACATCCTTGATGTGCTCTCCTTTCTGAAAGCGAATGACACCCGTGTCCGCCGCGACCGCCAGATCGGCGATGGCTCGCATGGGCGAGATGAGGGAGAGCTCGCCGGAGTTGTCGGGAATCGCACCAGCGACGGGCGGCGGAATCGCCGCGGACGAGCTCGAATCACCCGCGGGGTCGGCTTCGACGTTGACGTCCTCGGCCTCGTCTTGATCGAGGCTGGCAAATCCTGCAGCGACACCCGGAAATGAGCGCAGACCGCTCTTGTGCGTGGGTGGGCGTCCCGGCCCTTCGGGTGCGCGCAGCCTGGGCCCGCCCAGCGCATCGCCGGGCGACGGTGACCAGCCCGAGAACGGGGCGCTCGCTTGGCTCGACTGAGTTTCATACTGATCTAGACCCACGAGCGATACCGAACCCGCCAGTGCGTCGTCCAAAGCGGTCACTACCCCCGTGCTCGCCGGGTCCGACTTGGGGACCGCGCGGGGCGGGCGGCCATCCCGTTCGTCGGACGGAATCCGCGGCGGCGGCGTGGCACCCGACCGTGGCGACGCCGGAGCCGGCGACACTTGCGATCGAATCTCCCACTTATTCCCGTGTTCCTTCAACCGCTGAGCGGCATTCGGGCTGGTGTCGAAAAGATCGGTGGCGAGCACGCCGATGTCGGCGGGGCCCACGCGCATGCCGAACCGGAACTGAAGATCGTCGAGCGCGGAACGAAAATCGGCCGCGCTCTGATAGCGATCGTCGAGGTTTTTGGCCAGCGCTTTGCGAACGATGGCGTCCAGGCGGCGAGGGATTTCCTTGCCATACTTGTCCCAGCGTTCGAGGCGGCCGTCGCGCACCATGAGCAGCACATCGAGATCGTTGGGCGCGGTGAACAGGCGCTTGCCCATCAACATTTCGGCCAGCACGATGCCCACCGCGAAGATGTCGCTGCGCCCGTCGAGGTTGGCGCCGGTGACCTGCTCGGGCGACATGTAGCCGTACTTGCCCTTGAGCGTGCCTGCCTGGGTCTTGGACTCTCGCTCCTGCGCGTGCGCGATGCCGAAGTCGCCCAGCTTCACGTCGCCCCGTCGGGCGATGAAGACATTGGACGGTGAGATGTCGCGATGGACGAGGTGCATCGGCTTGCCGTCGCTGTCCCTGGCATTGTGGGCGTAGTCGAGAGCGTCGAGCACCTCCATCGCTACGAACATGCAAATGGGGGCGGGCAGGCGCACATGCTTCTGGGCCGCGGCGCGGAGCAAGGCCAGGCCGTCGAAGCCGTCGATGAATTCCAGCGCGATGAAATATTGGCCGCCCTCCTCGCCGAAATCCGTGACCTGCACGATCTTGGGATGGACGAGCTGCGCGGTCAGCTTGGCCTCGTCGATGAACATCGAGACGAAGGTCTTGTCCGCCGCCAGATTGGGCAAGATGCGCTTGATGACGAGAAGCTTCTCGAAGCCATGGGTCGAGAGAATCTTCGCCTTGAAGACCTCCGCC
>Ga0182027_10010849_pt1 | contig 12926 bp, 13 predicted proteins | sample 712E1DmetaG_FD_121300 | JGI IMG/M metagenome (GOLD analysis project Ga0182027, IMG submission 121300) | Permafrost microbial communities from Stordalen Mire, Sweden - 712E1D metaG (Illumina Assembly) | ecosystem: Environmental > Terrestrial > Soil > Wetlands > Permafrost | place: Sweden...
CCAACGTGGGGAACGTGAATACGGACGGAGACGCTGACCGAAAAAAACAAAAACAGCTTTTAAGAAAAGAAAATATGAAGCCTTTTACTTAATGCTTGACCGATGAACCATCATAGGAGGCGGCAGTGTCATGAGTAGAGGGTATAGCCTGTCGAAGGCGCAAGCCTGTGAGAAGCAACCATATTAGAATAACCAAAAACATTCCCCGTTGAGCCAGACCCTTCAAATGGAAGGGGGCAAGGATAAGTCCCACGAAAGATGCGAGAAACAAAAATCCCAGCAATAGTGTCGTGTGTGAAAATGACTGCCATTTCTCGTCGTGTTTATAGGCGCTGGGCAGTGTCAAAAGTAGTGCAATGAGTGATGCAAATAACAGACACGAGGAAAGACCGTGTATGATATCTGTCCTTGTAAGAGTTGCAAGAAGAACTGCAAGAGTCGGGCGGCTGCCATCAGGCGGCATTATTAAGTCGATGGGAAAGACAGCGACCGCACACGAAGAGATAATCACCACGCCTAATAGAACGCACGATGCCGTGAGAAAACCGGAAGGACGGACGCTGAGCCGAAGTCCGAACAGTAGCATGAGAAATGTCGCAGCTAGTTCGTAGACTGCAGCCGTTAAAAGGAAACCGAATGGCCCGACTGCGTATTCACTGAGGAAATTGCGTAAAGGGTTGTAGTCGGGTCGCAAGAGATGCAGCGCCACCATGGTGATAAGGAAAAGTAGTGCCCCCGCGACTACACATGAACCAAAGAAACGCGATGACTTTAGCATAAAATTCCCCCGTCTTCGCCTAACGTTATTATTCGACCGCATAGTGCGGTGCGAATTTTTTCATGGTTTGACTCTGCCCCCAGCGGAAATGTTTGTCTAGAAAAAGTGGTTAACATTTTGGTGGGGCGAGTGCTTCGCGAACTGAAAGGTAGGGACACATGGCCTCATGTGTCCGTTTTTATTCAGACGGACGGCTCGGCCCAGGCTTCGCCGGAGGCTACGCCGAGGCGAGCGAGCCGTCCCTACCTAATTTTTGCGGCTTGTCAGTAGCCTCGCCCCACCAAATCCAGATTGGATTTTTCGTGTCCTTCTGCGTGCCTTCGTGGTTTAATCCCCGAAGATGAAACTGTCCCTGCTTTCCATTTTGCTCGGTCTTGGCATGAGCGTGCCGCAAATCATTGGTCTGGCCAGGCCGGCGCAACTCGCCGCCGCCGTCCGCAAATTTCCGCGCAATCTGCCCATTGGGGTCATGCTCATGTGGCTCGGCACAGCGTGGTTTGTATGGAATGTCTACGTTGAGCCGATCTCTGATTTTACAGCTTTCAAACCGTATATGATGGCCGGGTTCGCTGCGGTGGGCGTTTTGTGCTGCTTTTTTGTTCAGGATTTTCTGGCCGTGCGCGGGCTGGCCGTCCTGATGTTGTTGCTGGCAAAATTGATGGTGGACACGGGCCGTCCGCATCTGGGCGAAACGTCGTGGGTGCTGGTGATTCAAGTTTGGGCTTATGTGCTCGTTGTCGCTGGAATCTGGTTCACCGTGACGCCGTGGCGGTTGCGGGATTTCCTGAATTGGGCGACGGCAACCGAGATGCGCGTGCGCGTCGGCAGCGCGGCGCGACTGGCGTTCGCTATTTTTATCGTGGTGCTTGGGCTGACTGCTTTCCGCTCGATGTAATCCATTTCATTGATTCTCGCGGGTAACTTTTCCCATTAACACCGGACTTCAGTCCGGTGACAATCGCCGTGAAAGAAAAAACCGTTTCAACGGTTTTCCTTCCCAATAAGCCGTTAAAACGGCTTGTAGATCGCGCCGCTTTGGCACCGGGCTGAAGCCCGGTGTTAATCAAATCAATGTGGGAATCTCCAGGGTTTGTCACCGAAATGTAACAATCCCGCCGCTTGGCTGTAACAGCGTTGTTTTAGTCTGCTATTGCAAACTGAAACAACAACCATGAAAAAAATCAATAAACTGAATTACTCAAAGGCCGCGCTGTTTGCCGGCGCAGCGGCGTTAATGGCTCTAACCCCGAACACTCACGCGCAATCGTCCGTGGACGCATTGCTCAACAAGCTTGAGCAAAAAGGCGTTCTCACAGTGGACGAGGCGCAGGCGTTGAAGACCGAAAACCGGCAGGATGCCACCAACGATTTCAACACCGCGTTCAATTCCAAGTTCCCGATGCCGGACTGGGTGACGGGTTATAAATTGAGCGGCGACTTCCGCGGGCGGTTCGACGACATGAACTCGCACAATGCCGCCGTTATAGATCGTGAGCGGTTGCGCTATCGCCTGCGCGTAGGTTTGCAAGTGAACATGAAGGACGACCTTGAAGTCGGATTCCGGCTGGCGTCGGGCGATAACAGTCAGGGCAATCCCAGCAGTCCGCTTTCCAACAACCAAACCATGGCGGGAGATGGCAGCAAGAAGTTGCTCTATATAGACACCGCTTATGGCAAGTGGACGCCAATTCACAATGACGATTGGAAACTGGCGGCGACCATCGGCAAAATGGTCCAGCCTTTCGACGCCTCATACATGGTGTTCGACCCCGATTACACGCCCGAAGGCGGCGCGTTGCAGGCAACGTACAAATTCAACGACAGCCAATCTCTCCGATTCAATGCCGCAGCCTTTGTGTTGGACGAAATCAAAGCTTCGGCCCGCGATCCGTTCATGTATGGCGGTCAGGTGCTTTGGGATTCAAAGTGGACGCCAAAAATTGGCACGACGCTTGGCATTTCGGCTTACGATATTGTTAACAAGGAAGGCTTCACTGCCACACCTTACGACACAAACCTGGGCAACACCACCAACACCCTCGGCGGCTTTGTGTACAACTATAATCCAGTTGTCGTTAGTGGCAGCGTCACTTACACGCTGGATAGCTTTCCGCTCTACACGGGCGCGTTCCCCATCAAACTCGCCGGTGAATACATGAACAACCCCGGAGCGCCTAGCAACAACGAAGGCTGGTGGGCGGGCGTGACGTTCGGCAAATCGGGCAAAAAAGGGACTTGGGATCTTTCCTATCGTTATCAGCGGCTGGAAGCGGATGCCTGGTGGGATCAAGTCGTGGATGATGATAATGCAGCAGCCTTCCCGACTTCCGCCACGGCTGCGGGACTGGCAGGCGGCACAAATATCAAAGGCCATCTAATCAAATTGAACTATTCAGTCTTTGATTCGCTGACCCTTTCATTCACGTGCTATGTGAACGATTTGATCAATAATCCTTATCCGACGGCGAAAACTGACGCTCTTCACGCGATGGCCGACATCATGTGGAAGTTTTAACCGGAATGTAACGTGAACAAACAACGCAAAACTGATTAAACTCTTTCTTGAACATGAAAAAAATAATTCTCCTGCTTCTCGGCGGCGGCTGTTTGCTCGCCGCGCAAACCGGCGCGCAGGCGCAGTTGCTCATCAACGGCGCGGGCGCGACATTCCCGTATCCAATCTACTCGAAGTGGTTCGACGCCTACACACAGGTGGATCCGTCGGTCCGCTTCAACTATCAATCCATCGGCTCCGGCGGCGGTCAAAAGCAAATCATCGCCCGGACGGTGGACTTCGGCGCGTCCGACGGCCCGATGAGCAATGAAAATCTTGCCAAGGCGCCCGGCAAAATCCTGCACATTCCCACCGTTGCCGGCGCGGTTGTCATCACTTACAACCTGCCGGACAATCCGCAACTCAAACTCGACGGCCCGACGCTTGTCGAAATTTTTCTTGGCAACATTACCAAGTGGAACGATCCAAAAATCGCCGCGCTTAATCCGGGTGTCAATTTGCCCGATCTGCCGATGGTGGTGGTGCATCGTTCCGACGGCAGCGGCACGAGCTACATCTTCACCGACTATTTGAGCAGCGTCAGCCCCGTTTGGACGGATTCGGTTGGGAAGGCCACTTCTGTGAAATGGCCGATAGGTCTCGGTGGCAAGGGCAATGAAGGCGTCGCCGGACAGGTCAGGCAGTTGTCAGGAGCGATTGGCTACGTTGAACTGATCTACGCCAAACAAAATAAAATGCCTTACGCGGATGTAAAGAACGCGGCGGGCAGTTTTGTCACGCCTTCGATTGAATCGGTCACCGAGGCGCTGGCCACGGCGAAGATTCCGGACGACTTCCGTTTTTCGATGGTGAACGCTCCGGGTGAGAAGGCGTATCCGATTTCCGGCACTACATGGCTCTTGGTCTATGAACAGCAAAAGAACGCCGACAAGGGCAAAAAATTGGTCGAATTTTTGAATTGGGCACTGACCAAGGGTGAAACAATAGCGCCTTCACTCGACTACGCGCCGTTGCCGGAGACCGTCCAACAACGCGTTCTGGAGCGGATCAAAACAATAAAATACTGACTTCGCTCCGCCGCAGGGTAATTTTATCGGCGTGAGCCGGACGAAGAGCGTCGTTCCTCCCGCTCTTCGTCCTTCCGATTTCCAAATAGTATTGGTAGGGACGCCTCGCCGAGGCGTCCGCGGACGGCCCGGCGGGCCGTCCCTACCTTCGAGATGGGAAAGATGGAGAGAATAAAAAGTGAACGAATCTACGCCAATTCAATCAGCGGTTGCTGCCAAAACTTTCAGCGGCTCCCACTTCGGCGACCGAGCCTTCCGCTGGCTGACGCTGTTCATGGCGCTTTCCATTTTTGTTCTCATCGCGCTTATCGGTTTTGAACTCGCCAACGGCTCGAAACTCTCGCTGCAAAAATTCGGCTGGCACTTTTTGGTGTCCAGCGATTGGGACCCGGTCAATGAAGTTTTCGGCGCGCTGCCGTTTATTTTTGGCACGCTCGTGACATCGGCCATCGCTCTTGTCATTGCCGTGCCCATCAGCATTGCCACTGCGGTTTACCTTACCGAACTTGCGCCACTGTGGCTGCGCCAGCCGTTGATCCTGTTCATCGAATTGCTGGCTGCCGTCCCAAGCGTCATTCTCGGTCTGTGGGGTATTTTTGTGATGGTGCCGTGGTTGGGCGCTCATTTGGATCCGTGGCTGCAAAGACTGTTCGGCTTCCTGCCATTGTTTCAAGGACCGATCTATGGCATTGGCATGCTGGCCGGCGGCATCATCGTCGCCATCATGGTGATTCCCATCATCACGTCGATCTCGCGTGAAATTCTGCGTTCCGTGCCGGGCTTGCAACGCGAGGCGGCTTATGCGCTTGGCGCGACGCACTGGGAAGTCACGCGCATCGCCGTGTTAAGCTATGCAAAAAAAGGGTTGTTCGGCGCGGTGATTCTCGGTTTGGGCCGCGCGCTTGGTGAAACGATGGCCGTGACCATGGTCATCGGCAATTCGCCGCAGTTCGTCAAATCGCTTTTCGCGCCCGGCAGCACGCTGGCCAGTGTGATCGCAAACGAATTTACGGAGGCCACCACTGACATTCATACGAGCGCCCTGTTTGAAATCGGCCTTGTCCTGCTTGGCGTGACCGTCGTCGTCAACGCACTGGCGCAATTATTGTTGAAAACATTCGCCGGACCGGGCGTGAAACCACAACACTGACATGACCGCCCCCAACCATCGCTGGCGTAATTTCAAGAATACTCTGATGCAGACGATTGCGTTTCTGTGCGCGATTCTGGTCGTTGTTCCGTTGTTCCTGGTGCTTTATCATTTGATCAAGCAGGGTTTTAGCTCAATCAACTTTGCTTTCTTCACCCAATTACCAAAACCCGTTGGTGAAAGCGGCGGCGGCATGGCCAATGCCATCGTCGGCACGTTCATTTTGCTGGCGCAAGCCGCGGTGTTCGGTGTGCCAGTCGGCGTGCTCGGCGGCGTGTTTCTTTCCGAATATGGCTCGTCGCGCCTCAATAGGTGGATACGCTTTGCCGCTGACGTTCTCAATGGCGTGCCATCCATCACCTGGGGCATGGTCGTCTATGCACTCGTCGTCGTGCCGATGCACGGATATTCCGCGCTGGCCGGCGGCATTGTGCTCGGTATGATGATGATTCCGCTCGTGATGCGAACGACGGAGGAGGTTTTGCAACTGGTGCCCGGTGGTTATCGCGAGGCCGCACTGGCGCTGGGCATCGCCAAATGGCGCGCCATCGTGCAAATCGTTGTGCGTACCGCGCTCAAAGGCATTATCACTGGCATATTGCTCGCGCTGGCGCGCGTTGCCGGTGAAACTGCGCCGCTAATCTTCACCGCGCTGGGCAACCAGTTTTGGACGCACAAATTGACTGAACCGATTTCCGCCATGCCGCTGCAAATTTTCGCCTACGCCATTTCGCCCTACGATGACTGGCACCGGCAGGCATGGGCGGGCGCGCTCGTTTTGGTTATGTTCGTGCTGGTCATCAACATCAGCGTGCGCCTGCTTACGCGCGACCGGTTCCATCACAACACCTGACTTTCCAATGGACGTCACCATCAAACAACCCGTTGCCGCCCAGCCGTCAATACAAGAACACGGAGAGACCGTGGCTTTGGCCCTGCGCAACCTATCGGTGTTTTTCGGCGACAATCACGCGCTGAAAAATGTATCACTCGACATCACCGCCAAGGCCGTCACAGCCATCATCGGGCCGAGCGGTTGCGGTAAATCCACCCTTTTACGCGCGTTGAACCGGATGCATGAGTTAAACCCCGGCGCGCGCGTCGAAGGCGAGATCCGGTTGTTTGGCGACGACATTTATTCGCGCGCCGTCGAGCCGGTGATTGTGCGCCGTCGCGTCGGGATGGTTTTTCAAAAATCAAATCCATTCCCGACCATGTCCATTGCTGAAAATGTCACTGTCGGTTTGCGTTTGAACGGGATTGGCGGCCGCAAAATGCTTGCTGAACGCACGGAGCAATCGTTGCGCATGGCCGCGCTTTGGGACGAGGTCAAAGACCGCCTTCACGCGCCGGCCGTCAGTCTGTCCGGCGGACAGCAACAGCGGCTGTGCATCGCTCGCGCCCTGGCCGTGCAACCGGAAGTGTTGCTCATGGACGAACCGGCCTCGGCGCTCGACCCGCTCGCCACGTCAAAAATCGAGGACTTGATCCTGGAATTGAAAAAGGATTACACAATTGTCATCGTGACGCACAACATGCAGCAAGCCGCGCGCATGTCGGATTTCACGGCGTTCCTTTATTTGGGCGAGTTGATTGAATTCGACACGACGGCAAATATTTTCGCCAGTCCGTCGAAGAAACAAACGGAAGATTATGTGACCGGCCGGTTCGGTTGAACTATCATAACACCATGGAACATCATTTCGACACGGAGTTGGACGTTCTGAAACAAAAGCTGCTGCTGATGGCGAGTCATGCGGAGACCGCCGTCAACCGCGCCGTCGAAGCGCTCGTTACGCGCAATCGCGACCTTGCCGTTCAGGTGAAGGACGAAGACGCCGTGCTCGACCGCTTCGAGATCGAAGTGGACGACATGGCCATTCATCTTCTATCTAAAGCGCCGCTGGCCAGCGACCTGCGTCTCGTAACAGTGGCCATGAAAATTTCCCAAAACCTTGAACGCGTCGGCGACGAGGCCACCAAAATCGCCAAACGCGCCCGCGACCTCTCCAAGGAACCGCCATTGAAACTCAACCTTGAACTTCCCAAAATGGCCGCCCTGGCCCTCGGCATGCTCAAGGCTGCGCTCGACACTTTTGTGAACCACGATTCCGTCGCCGCCCGCGCCCTGATTCCGCGCGACAAGGAGGTGGATGCCCTCAATAAAAAAATCAACGCCGAGCTGATCCTGCATATGATGGAAAACTCAGACAGCGTCCCGCGCTGCCTGAACCTGATCATCGCATCACGCAGTCTGGAACGCATCGCCGATCACGCCAAAAACGTGGCCGAGGAAGTAGTTTACCTCTACGAAGCGCATGACATCCGCCATGCCGGCGTGAAAGGGCAGGGCACACCTGCGCCGGGCGTGTGACGCTTCGCTCAGGGAATTCCTCTTGACGCCGCCTTTATTCGTGCAACAGTTGTTTCGTCATTTAACGAAATGACAAAATATGCGCGAATTCATGGCCATCACCAGGGCGCTGTCCGATTCCAGCCGGGTGCGGATTCTGCTGGCGCTCCGCCGAAAGGAATTGTGCGTCTGCCAGATCACCGAGCTGTTCGGTTTCGCACCCTCCACCATGTCCAAACATCTTTCCATCCTCCATCACGCCGGTTTGATTCAGTCCCGCAAGACCGAGCGCTGGGTTTATTACCGGTTGCCGGACAAGTCCGCGCCGACGGTTGTCCGTGAGGTGCTGGACTGGGTTCGCAAATCGCTTGCCAAAACGGATGCAGCCAATGCGGATATCCGACGGCTGGATAAAATTTTGGAGATGAATTTGAAAACCATTTGCCGCCGACAATGCCGCGGGCGGAATTACTAAAGTGTTTATGAGCGCAAAAATTCCATCTGGTCAGGAACAGAAAGTCCGCCAACTCGTACGCGAAGGTTACGCCAAGATCGCCAAGGACACCTCCGCCGGTTGCTGCGGTCCGGGCGTCTCATGCTGCGGTTCCGCGCCGCAGGACGCGGACAAACTCGCCCGTGAACTTGGCTATTCCGTTGAGGAGCTCAAGTCGTTGCCTGATGGCGCGAATATGGGGCTGTCCTGCGGTAATCCCGCCGCGCTGGCCGCGTTGAAACCCGGCGAAGTCGTGCTCGACCTTGGCAGCGGCGGCGGCTTCGACGTGTTCATTGCCGGCCGCAAGGTCGGCGCAACCGGCCGCGCTATTGGCGTGGACATGACACCGGAAATGCTGGCCAAGGCCCGGCGCAACACCGCCAGTTACCGCAAAGAAACCGGCCTAGACAATGTCGAGTTCCGCCTCGGCGAAATCGAGCATCTGCCCGTGGCGGACAACAGCGTGGACGTCATCATTTCAAATTGCGTCATCAACCTTTCGCCGGATAAGGCGCAGGTCTGGCGGGAAATGGCGCGCGTGCTCAAGCCGGGCGGTCGCGTGGCCGTTTCGGACATGGCGCTGCTCAAGCCGTTGCCGCCAGAGGTGCTCAAAATGGTTGAAGCCCTGGTCGGATGCGTGGCCGGCGCGGTGCTCGTCTCCGAAACCGGACGCATGGCGAAGGAAGCGGGATTGACCGACATCAACTTGAAGGTCAAGACGGATTACGTCGCGAAAATGCTGGATTTTGAAGACCCGCTCTACAAAAAGCTCATCCAGCTGTTGCCGGCAGGAACCAAACCGGCGGATTACATCACCAGCTTGGAAGTCCAGGCGCGCAAAGCTGGTGGCGAATGTTGCGGCAGTAATTGCTGTAGAGCATGAGCACCCCACCCTCAAATCCAAAACGTCTGGCGTTCTTCGAGCGTTACCTGACCGTCTGGGTTTTCCTGTGCATGGTCACCGGCGTTCTGCTCGGCAAACTCGCGCCGGCATTCACCGTTTCCTTGAGCAAATTTGAATTTGGCCATGACTCGCACGTCAACGTCGCTATCGCCGTGCTCATCTGGCTGATGATTTATCCGATGATGCTCAAGGTGGATTTCACCGCGCTGGGCGGCATCGCACGCAGGCCAAAAGGCCTCGCGGTGACGCTGTTCGTCAACTGGCTGGTCAAACCGTTCAGCATGGCCTTCCTGGCCTGGTTGTTCATGCAGCATATATTCAGTGCGTGGATCGAGCCGGAGACGGCCAAAAATTACACCGCCGGCCTTATCATCCTCGCCGCCGCGCCCTGCACGGCGATGGTCTTCGTGTGGAGCTACCTCACCGATGGCGATCCGGTTTATACGCTCGTGCAGGTGGCGGTGAACGACCTCATCATGCTCGTCGCATTTGCGCCGATCGTGATGTTTTTATGCGGCGTGGCCAACGTGGTCGTGCCGTCGAAAGTGCTCATCACGTCGGTCGTGGTGTTCATTGTGATTCCACTCGCAGCAGGCTGGCTCACCCGCACGGCGTTGCTTAAATCGCACGGCAAAGAATGGTTTGAGCAAAAGTTCCTGCCCAAATTTCATCCGGTGACCATCGCGGCACTGTTACTGACACTGGTGCTCATCTTTGCGTTTCAGGCGGAAAACCTGACGACGCGCTGGCTCGCGGTGCTGTTGCTGGCCGTGCCGATTGTCATCCAGGTGTATTTCAATTCCACGCTCGCCTATCTGTTGATGCGGCGATTGCGCGTGCCGCACAACATCGCCTCGCCCGGCGCACTCATCGGCGCGAGCAACTTTTTCGAACTGGCGGTGGCCGTGGCCATCACGCTTTTCGGTCCCGGCTCAGGCGCGGCGCTGGCCACGGTCGTCGGCGTGCTCGTCGAAGTGCCGGTGATGCTTTCCGTCTGCAAAATCTGCAATCAATCGCGCGGGTGGTACTCTCGCGGCGAATTGACCAGATGAAACATCCAAAATTATGAAACCCACCGTCCTGATTATCTGTATGGGTAATTCCTGTCGCAGCCACATGGCCGAGGGATTTTTGAGCGCGGCGGCGGGCGAACTCGTGAACGTTCAGAGTGCCGGTTCGAAGCCCGTCGGCCATGTTCATCCATTGGCCATCAAGGTCATGGCCGAGGCGGGCGTTGACATTTCGGGCCATCACTCGAAGCACCTGAAGGAATTTCTGGATCAGCCGGTGCATACCGTCATCACCGTCTGCGGCAACGCGGACGCCGCCTGCCCGGTTTTACCCGGCCAGGTGAACCGCCATCACTGGCCGTTTGACGATCCAGCCAGGGCGACGGGCAGCGAGGAGGAAGTTTTAAAATCCTTCCGCCAGGTCCGTGACGAAATACGCCGTGTGTTTGAAGCGTATGCCGCAGGGTTGAAAGATGCGCAAATCAGGTAGGGTCGCCTCGCCGAGGCGACCGCGGACGGCTGGGCCAGCCGTCCCTACCTTTCAAACATTCCACCAGCCTTCAACGAATGCCCGGCCAAAAATTCCGCTGCGTTCATGCGCCGTCCTCCTTCGCATTGCAATTCCAGAATCCGCAACACCCTTTCGCCGCAGCCAACAACGATGCCGGTTTTGTCCGCTGAACTTTAAATTTATGTAACGAATTTTACTCTGACTGTCCTCCGTCTTCCAGCGGAGGATTTTCCCATTCAGGATAGACTTCCGGCTTAAGCTCGCCGCGACGGATCAGTTCCTGCAGGTCTCGAATGATGGTGCGACGGGCCACCTTGAATTCGCGGGCAAGAGCCGAGACGTTTGCGCGTTCCTTTGATGTCTTCAACAGTTCGCGGATATGGTTCTGGCGGCTAAGGCGTTCGGTTGAGCGGCTGAACAGCTCCTGCGCGTCAACCCGATGTGAGCGTTCCAGGGCTTCGAACTGGCGCACGGCTTCCGTTTCTCCGCACTCTTTCAATGCGGTTTGCACGGTGTTCTTGAGTTCGTGGATATCCACCGGTTTGGTCAGGCAATAATGAGCGCGGCGCGGCCCCTGGAGCGCCTTGAATTGTTGATGCACTTCCAACGCGCCCGAAACAATGATAATCGGAACAAACGGCAGCAATTCCTTGAATTCGGGAAGGAAATCAAGCCCCAGTTCGCCTGCGGCCAAGACGTGGTCGAGAATCAGCAGGTTCGGCTGGACCCGGGGGATCTGGGCCAAAGCCTCGCTGCCGTTTTTTGCGCGGATCAATTTGTATGCGGCGAGCGACTCTTCGTAGATCTCGTATTGGAGGTCGTCATCTTCAATAATCAGGATGGTATGTTGTTTCATTGTTGTTGAGGCGTGGAATGCATCCCGCCGGGTTCAGTTTTGGGAGGAGGCGGTAAATCGCGCACCGGAAGGATAAGTGTGAAAGTGCTGCCATGGCCCACGACGGATTCGACGGCCAGTCCGGCGTCCATTTGTTTGGCAAGTTCATACACCATGGAAAGGCCCAGACCCGTGCCGCGCCGCGCGGAGAGCGATTTTGTGGTAAAGAATGGTTCAAAAATACGCGGCATGTTTTCCGGCGAAATACCGCATCCGGAATCGGAAACGGAAATGGAAACATATGCGGCAGCGAATGCCGGCATCAGCACGACGCCAGCCGGCAGTTTGGCGATGCGCTGCATGGCAATCATCACCTGTTTGCGTTTTGTCATGGACTCTGCCGCGTTGAAAATAAAATTCAACAGGATTTGCTGGATGAAATCCTTCGATGCCGGAATTCCCGACGGAACCGGCGCATACACAAAACGCACCTCCACTTCGCGTCGAAACCGGTCGCCCAGCATCTTGATTGTGTCGTCCACAACATCGTTCGGGTCGCACCAGACGGGTTGTCCATCGGAACTGCGGCTGAAGCCGAGCATGGACTTCACAATCCCGCTTCCCTGCTCTATAACCATTTTAATCCGATCTACGCGCGTTCGAATTTTCGCCGGATTCTCCAGATTATCCTCAATGATTTGCGCGGAGCCTTTGACGATGGAAAGAATGTTGTTGAAATCATGAGCGATGCCTGCGGCGAGCGTACCCAAGGCGTTCATTTTCTGGCTGTGCAGCAGTTCGCGGTTGGTCATCTCCAGTTCCCGCGTGCGCTCGGTGACTTTTTTCTCCACTGCGGCGTAACTCCGCAGCAGTTGCCGGTGGCGATTGACGGCCAGACCGGCGAAGAAAAGAGCTGCGGCCAGGCCGGCAACAGAGATCAATACCAGGCGCGTTTCCTCATACCAGGGCAACGCCACTGCGAACTCAAGCTGTGCGGGCCTGGGTTCCACGTTGCCATTGCGATCCATGGAGCGCACCTGAAAGTAGTGTTTGCCCGCCGACAGTTCAGTGAACGAAACCGTATCCAGCTCCTGAAATGGAGACCAGTCGCGTTGGTCCAACCGATAGGAATAGAGCAACCGGTCACGACGCGTGTATTTCCATTTATCCTGTCCGCTAAAAAACAGGTTCAGTGTGCCGCCTTCAAACAGCTGGCCTTTCTCGCTGGCGAGCCTGCGAATGGAAGTTTTCGGCGGATCCGGGTCCGCTTCGGGATGATAAAGACTCAATCCGCCGCTGGTAGCGGCCCA
>Ga0182027_10010850_pt1 | contig 12923 bp, 7 predicted proteins | sample 712E1DmetaG_FD_121300 | JGI IMG/M metagenome (GOLD analysis project Ga0182027, IMG submission 121300) | Permafrost microbial communities from Stordalen Mire, Sweden - 712E1D metaG (Illumina Assembly) | ecosystem: Environmental > Terrestrial > Soil > Wetlands > Permafrost | place: Sweden...
AGACGAGTATAACGAAATACGTCAGAGACCAAGGGCTTGAGAAAGAATACACTGTTTTGCATAAAAGTAAGCAGTTAGCTTTGTTTTAAGATACCCCGCTGCTTGCCGCGGGGTAGTTCATTAAAAGGAAAAAAAACAATATATCATCTTTGCTCCTTATCCTGTTCCTGATCATGGCAATGCAGGCCGGGCTCGATACTTTTCTTGATTATAGCCAATATGATATTTTATAACGATAACCGGTTTGCTTAAAATAAACCATGGAAATAAAAGAAAAGCCGGATAAGGAATCATATGATCAGTGGCATGATGACCATTCCAACTGGAGATTGGGAATATTTTATTATAACAAAAAGGACAAGCGGTTTTTTCCGCCTAAAAGACTCCGGAGTTTAGGGTGGACAGTAAATTTTGCAAATCCATATTCATTTCTGACTTTATTGGGAATTATTATCATAATTCTTGCTATCGTTATATATAGAAGATGAGATTTAAACTACCGATTCTCCTGCGAAGGAATTGAGATAAGATTTGGAACAGTAAAAACTAATACATTTGTAACTGAAACACTTACTATTTCGTTTTAATGTCTGAAGAAGAGAAAAAAGAACAAACAGTAGAAAGGTTTCTTGAACTTATCCGCCAGTCGCGCAAAGGCAAGTTCAAGCTTTACATCGGTATGATTGCCGGTGTGGGGAAGACCTACCGTATGCTGAAGGAAGCCAGGGGCTTGCTGAAAAAAGGAATCGATGTCCAGATAGGTTTTATTGAAACCCATGGCAGGGAAGATACGGATAGGGTTCTGGAAGGGTTGCCGGTGATTCCAAGGAGGAAAGTGTTTTACAAAGGAAAAGAACTGGAAGAAATGGATCTGCAGGCGATTCTGAATATTCACCCGGAGATCGTCATTGTGGATGAACTTGCCCACACAAACATTCCCGGGTCGAAACATGAAAAACGCTGGCAGGATGTGGTTGAGATCATTGAAGCGGGGATTAATGTGATCAGCGCGGTTAATATCCAGCACATCGATAGCTTGAGCGCAGAAATTCAGGAACTGACCGGAGTCGTTGTTCAGGAACGTGTTCCCGATAATATACTTGGAATGGCAGATGAGATCCTGAACATCGATCTTCCGGCAGATGAACTGATCACCCGGCTGAAGGAAGGAAAGATCTACAAGGAAGGGCAAGTAGAAATTGCACTGAAGAACTTTTTCCAACCGGAAAAGATTCTGCAGTTACGCGAGCTTGCATTGAAGGAGGTTGCCGGCCAGGTGGAACGAAAGATCGAGACTGAGGTGTTTTCAGCAAAAAGACGTACGGAAAAATTTCTTGCATGTATTACCACAAACCAGAAAACCGCCAGGAAGATCATCCGGAAGACCTCCAGGATGGCAAATTATTACACGTCGAGTTGGCTCGTGTTATATGTGCAGACTTCCGGAGAAGCTTTTGATAAGATCCGGCTTTCTGATCAGCGATTCCTCCTGAACAACCTGAAACTGGCCACGGAACTTGGCGGGGAAGTCGTTAAAGTAAAAAGCAATAACATCGCAGAAACCATCTTCTCCATTGCCGTCGAGAAACAAATCAGCACGATCCTCGTTGGGGTTCCAACCTATACCTTCAGGAAATACCTGTTTCATCAGAATACATTACGGAAACTCTTGAAAAAACTGGCCGGTACCAAGATCGACCTAATTATTGTATCTTAAAACACTTTGCCATGAACCTGAAAATAAAATCGAAATTATTCATAGGACTGGGGTTCCTGTTCCTTGTCATTGTAGTGCTTTGGGTTGTCAGTTCTGCATATATATATACCCTCTCCAGGTATGCAGATGCCATGTTCAGGGACAATTACAAATCCATTGTTTCTGCAAAGCACATGTCGGTGACTTTGGATGAGTTGAAGGACCTGCAGACAGCCTATCTCTTTTCTGGTACGGCGGTGAAAATCGATAGTTCTTATGCCGGTTTGGTTCGGAGTTTTGAAAAAAACTTACAGGATGAAGAAACCAATATCACGGAGGCAGGTGAGCGGGAAATTGCCACGCAATTGCGTTCTTCATTCGATGAATACAAGGACATTTTTATTAATGTAAAAGACGATAGTTCGGACCGGAAAGAAATTTACTTCATCCGTCTTCTGCCGTCTTACCGGGATGTAAAGAAAAATATCACATCAGTATCTGAGATCAATATGGATGCAATCATCCGGAAAAACGGCAAACTGGAAGATACCTCCCACCAGGCCTACCTGTTCATCTCGATCATTGGCACCTTGTGCTTCATCTTATCCTTTACCCTTCTACTGAACCTGCCAAAAAACATTGCCAACCCTGTGCGTGAGCTGACCCAGGGGATCAAGGAAATTGCACGCAGGAATTATGATCAGCAATTGCATTTTCATTCGAGGGATGAATTCGGAGAAGTTGCAGAGGCATTTAATACCATGGCCATCAAGCTGAATGAATATGAAAAAAGCAATCTTTCCCAGATCCTGTTTGAGAAAAAAAGAATCGAAGCTATTATCAGTACCATGAATGATGCCATTATTGGGTTGGATGAAAGCAGCAGGGTGATATTCGCAAATCCTGTTGCCTGCAGCCTGCTTGGTTTGAAACAGGAAGAAGTAGTTGGGCAATATGCACCGGATGTGGCTGCCCGCAACAACCTGTTTCAGAATATTGTCAGTGACCTTGTAGACGGATCTTATAAAACAAAGGAATTTACACCTATCAAGATCGTATCCGGCGGACGGCAGTCCTATTTTTCAAAAGACATCTCTGACATACAGATTACCCCGACCGGAGGGGGAGATTCTGCAATGATCGGCCATCTCATCATTCTCAGGAACATCACCAAATTCCAGGAACTTGATGATGCAAAGACCAGTTTCATCGCTACCGTCTCGCATGAACTGAAAAACCCGATTGCTTCGGCCCGTTTGAACCTGAGACTCCTGGAAGATGCAAGGATCGGCAATCTAAACGAAGATCAATCGGTCATTGTGCGAAATATCCGTGAAGAGGTTGTACGGCTCTCGAAGATCACAGGGGAACTCCTTGATCTCACCCAGGTCGAAACAGGAAATATCCTGCTTCATACCCAGGCCACGCCTCCGAAAGAGATTGTGGATTATACACTTCAGGCCATGAGTAATCAGGCTGAGCAGAACGGGATTAAGATTATCCTTACTATTCCGGAGAACCTTCCCTTGGTTAATGCTGATGCGGAAAAAACCGCCTGGGTGCTGATTAACCTGGTAAATAATGCCATTCATTATTCCGGGGAAAGGCGGGAAGTCATCCTTGAGGTGGTTGCTGAAGAGAAAGCAATAAAGTTTTCGGTGAGGGATTTCGGGAATGGAATTGAAGAACAATATCTTGATAAAGTATTTGAGAAGTTTTTCAAGGTTCCCGGATCGATCCAGAGCGGTACCGGACTTGGACTTGCCATCTCAAAAGATTTTATTACAAAACAAAAGGGACAGATCTGGGCGGAAAGCAAACCCGGGGAAGGAAGTGTATTCAGTTTTACCCTTCCGGTTGCCGCTGCATGAGGTGATGGTCGGCAATGACTAATGCCGCCATGGCTTCGACAATTACGATGGCACGGGGAACAACGCAAACATCGTACCTTCCTTTTCCTTTGAGTATAACTTTTTCTCCTTCCCGGTTAACCGTTTCCTGTTCCTTCATCAACGATGCCACCGGCTTAAATGCAACCCGGAAGAAGATCTCATTTCCATTGGAGATACCACCCTGGATCCCTCCAGAACGGTTTGTCTCCGTTGTGATGACCCGGTTCCGCGTAGTATAGAGGTCATTGTGTTCCGATCCTTTCATGCCTGCAGAAGAGAAACCGGACCCATATTCAAAACCTTTCACGGAAGGGATACTCAGCATGGCTTTTGCCAGGTCGGCAGAAAGCTTATCAAAAACCGGTTCTCCTAACCCTGCAGGAACTCCCTTTATCCGGCAGGAAATTGCTCCTCCCAGTGTGTCACCATCGGCTTTGACGGTTTCCAGTAACCGGGTCATTTTGGCTTCTGTTTCGGGATCCGGACAGCCGACAGGACTGGAAAGTACAGCTGCAGCGTCCTTTAGAATAAAATTTTCATCCAACCTGCAACTTCCGATCTGTGAAACATAACCTGTTACTGAAATGCCCTGTTTTCTCAGATATAATTTTGCCAGTGCTCCGCCAATGACCCGGGCGAGCGTTTCCCTGGCCGATGCCCTTCCTCCGCCACGGTAATCGCGGAACCCAAATTTTTTTTCCCAGGTAAAATCGGCATGGGAAGGACGGTAAGTATCTTTTAATTGAAGATAATGTTCGGGTTTGGCATCAGTATTCCTCGCGAGGAAAGCGATCGGTGCACCTGTGGATCTTCCTTCAAAAACGCCTGAAAGAATTTCAAAAAGGTCATCCTCTTTCCGTGCGGAAGAGAAGAAAGTCTGCCCGGTCCTGCGACGGTTCAATTCCGATTGGATGAAACCAAGGTCAATATCGATCAGGGAAGGAAATCCATCCAGTATTCCTCCGACAGCGGATCCATGAGACTCACCGAAGGTTGTCAATACCAATGTGCGGCCAATAGAATTTCCAGGCATGATTCAATTTTCGTAACGCGTTACGGTAATCGCTATTGGGTCCTCAGCAGTTTCAGCTTTACCTCCATCACTTTAACATCACTCTTTGCCTTGTTGATCTTCTTCTCGAATTCTTCTTTCAGGATAATAGCATTCTTCGAATTGGCAAGAAAGCCGATGTTATTTTCCCAAAGGTTGATGTCTTCCTTCATCTTTACGATTTTTCCGGAAATGATCTCCCGCTCTTTGCTGATCAGCCGTTTCGACTGGGGATCATTTTTGAGTGATTCAACATGGTTCTGGTATGACACGGCTGTTATTTCTACTTCACTGATCTTCAGCTTGTCGAGACATGCATTGATAATGCTCCGGAATTCATTCTGAAGCTTGTCCTTTTCTTTGATAGGGATATGGCCGATCTCGGTCCATTCACGCTGGAAATTCTTAAGGACAGTAAGGTTCTCATTTTTATCAGCCCCGAACTCAGACTCCTTCAGTCGCCTGATGAGATCGATCTTTTTGTTAAGGTTTTCCGCTTCGTTGGATTGCAGATTCGAGAAATAGAAAGATTTTGCATTAAAGAACTCATCGCAGGCTGCCCTGAATCGTTTCCATATCTTATCCGAGTATTTCTTCGGAACGGGGCCAAGTGATTTCCATTCGTTCTGCAGGCGAATCAGGTCGTTGGATGTTTTCTTCCAGTCGGTACTGGCCTTGAAGGATTCGGCTTGCATGCAAAGTTCCAGCTTCAGGTTGTAATTGTGAACCTGTTGATCTTTAAGCTTATCGAAAAAATCCTTTTTATTGGCAAAGAAAGCATCCAGTGACGATTTGAAACGGTTCCAGATCTCAGTATTGGTTTTCTGGGGAACAGGTCCGATACTCTTCCACATCTTCAGGAGTTCATTCACCTTGTTGGTGTTGGTTTGCCATTCTTTCACCGTATCATTGCTGAGGGTCAGGATCTCTTCTGCCTGCTCACAAAGGGCCGTCTTGGTCTCAAAATTCTTCTGTTGTTCCCCTTCAACCTTTGAGTAATGTTCACGCCGGCGTTCATTGATCTTGTCGGTGGTATTCTTGAAGCGTTCCCAGATCTCATCTTTTTTATCGAGAGGCACCGGTCCGATATCCTTCCATTCTTCATGATATTTTTGAAGTTTCTTGAAGGTTTTCAAAACAGAGGTCTCGAGAAGAAGTTCTTCCGTTTTCTCACAAAGAGCGATCTTGGCTTCCAGGTTCTTTTTCAGGTCCAGGTCCTTCAGTTCTTTGTTCAGCTTGACCTTATCAAAGAATTTCTCGATCAGGAAATGATAGTTCTGCCAGAGGTTGTTGATCTCTGTACGCGGAACCATCCCGATCTCTTTCCAACGGTCCTGGAGGTTTTTAAACTCATCGTAGGTTTTCTTGAGGGTTTCTTCTGAACTGACCAGAACCCGCAGCTCTTCAAGGATCTGGTTCTTCTTCTTCAGGTTCAGGAGCTTTATTTTTTCCTGTTCTTCGTTGAACCGGGCCTTATTGGCTTTATATATATTGAAGAATTCGTTAAACCGGGTTTCCAGGATATCCTCCACGGTGGATGGAGCTTCCTTGTGGCCTTCCCCGGCTGCGAATTTCTCGTATTGCTGTAAATTTTCTTCTTTCTTTTTCTTCAGGAAGGCAACTTTGATCAGGGCAATCCTGGTTTTAATTGTATTCAGATCAGGCTCATTCACGGCTTTTTCCAGCTCGCTGACCAGTCGTTCCCGTGAAAACGTATTAAAATCTTCTTCCAGCTCACTGGCTTCATGCTCGGCCATCTCTTCCATAAGTTCTTCATCCGCATGTTCTTCTTTTAGTTCCGGGAGTTCTTCAACAGGGCTTTTCTCTTCCAAAGGCGCATCTTCGGTAGGTTCCTCCTTTATTTCAGGGAGGATCTCCGTTAGTTCTTCAACGGGGTTATTCTCTTCCGAAGGCGCATCTTCGGTAGGTTCCTCCTTTATTTCAGGGAGGATCTCCGGGTCTTCTTCAATTGGGTTATTCTCTTCCGAAGGCGCATCTTTGACAGGTTCCTCCTTTATTTCAGGGAGGATTTCGTGGAATTCCTCAGTAGGTTTTTCTTCTTCGGTCTGAACGGATTCAGTGGGTAGTGTTTCTTTACTTTCGGATTCTGTTTGTTCAACAGGTGAAGAATTCTCTTCCTGAAGCGGAGTATTCTCGGATTCAGGAATCTGATGGGTGTTTTTTAACTTTTTCATTAACGGTTTTCAACAAATTAAACATTGTATCTGATTTCAGCGTCCGACCGGGGCCGGTAAAATGATAGATTGAAATGCAAAAGTAGCATTTTTTAATTGAAAATTGAAAATTGAGTTGAAAGTCACAGAATAAGAGAGTTACAAAGTCACAGAAGTACAAAGTTTGTAAAGTTTGTAAAGTTTGTAAAGTTCATAAAGTTTGTAAAGTAAATTAACCTTTTTACTCACCAGTTCACCAACTCGCCACCTCACCAGCTCATCAGCTCGCCAGCTATGGCAACGCCTTCCTGTTGAAAAGAATATAGCCGAAATTGATATTGATGGTAACAGGCACAGCCAACTTATCATAATAATTAATACTAAGGCTGAGAGGACCAATGAATGAATTGTAAACAAGAGCAGCAGATCCAACCCATGCGCGGTCGGAAAGTACATGTCCAAGCATAGGAGTCTGATCCGACGGGTTCTCGAGGATCTCCTGGTAAGGCTGGAATACATAACCCTCAAGCCGGAATTCGAGTTTTTTATACAGCCTTAAAACCGTTTTTAAGCCAAATCCTGCAAAATTGGTTGCCCTGAAAGCCGGTATCAACAAGGTCTGCATCTCCGGAACCGGATGGAAATCGGGTATATTGAGAATGGTTGAAGTATAATTGTTCATCAAGGGTTGGTTGGAAAGATGGACTTCAGTGTACAATCCAAATTTTAAAAATCTCCATGAGGCGAAATAATTATCATAAAGCAGCTTTAGATAATACCAGGAATGGTCAGCTTTGAATTCTTTCTTGTTTGGTGTTAGCGTTCCGGGCAGGAAACCTTCATTTCCGTTTACATATCCAAGGGCTACTTTCAAACATGCCCCGGCATTTGCATACTGTTTCCTGTTAAGGTTGTTCAACTCGAAACATAGTTCAGGATTGACGAAATTAAAACTTGTCTGATCGGTTGTGTCAAGCCTTGAGAACATATTATTCTGATAATAACTGCTGTTGTTAAAGGCATAGGAAGTGCTGAAACTCAGTTTTCCCTTATTGGTTATAGCCATACCGATACGGAGATCCCCGAAATATTCACGTTGCCTGACATAAGAAGGGGTTTTATCATCGAAGAAATAGGTGGTCGTTGCAAAATAATCATAATGGTTATAGGTATATCCTGTTTCCAGGAACCAGGGCACTTTTGAGTTGAAATCGATCCTGCCATTGGCTTTGACGGAATTATAGAATCGCCCCAGATACCCATTGATCATGAACCGGAGGGCTTTAGTCCAGAGATATTTATATTGGAGTTCCAGGAACCCCTGGCTGTTCGAACCAAGACTGATGTCTCCACCAACCTGGAAATTGAAATTTTCGGCTTTCTGTATATCGAGATAAAGATCGTAATATCCTGAAACCGGGTTGAACCTGGCTACAGGATGGATCCCTTTTATTAATCCCTCATTTATGAAACGGAAATATTGTTTTTTCAGATCTTCAGGGCTGATAAGTCTTTTTCCATGTTTCAGGATCTTGATCACATATCGGGTTTGTGCTGCATTTAACCCGGTGATATGGATGGAATCGAAAACGACTGCAGGTTCTTTTTTGTGAAAATCGTCCCGTCTTTGCACCAGGATCTTGGGATCCAACGAGTCTTTCACGAGTTTCCTTATGTCAGGGATCTTTCTTGTGGCCGCCCGGTAACCGCTATCTGCAAGTTCATGAACCTTGGTAAAAGTGATGATATTGATGTGAGGAATGTTCGGAACGATCAGCACGGAATTCGGGAAAGGGATACTGTCGTTCTGCCGGGCCATCAGCATACTCAACAACTGTGAAACGATATCCTCCCGGTTGGGGCTGCTATAGCGCTCAGCAACCCTGCTGCCGATGATCACATCGGGGTGAAACTCATTTACTGCTACATCGGTAGGGAAATTATCATACATTCCACCGTCAAAAACGAGTTTTCCATTGATGGTAATAGGCTTAAAAACAAAAGGGATACTCATTGAACCTCTTACAGCACTGCTTAGATCACCCTTTCCTAATACGATTTTTTGTGTGGAGTCAACATCTGACACGACGCAGCGGAAGGGGATCATAAGGTGGTCAAAGTTATTTTTACAGGCTGCAGATGAAGTCCCCAGGATCTGAAGGAAAGCATAATCCATCTCATAAGGGGAGATGAGGTTGGTCGGTAGCTGGGATGTCAGCTTTTTTTTGAAATCGAAATCCAGGGAAACCCATCCGCCATTGGGATCTTCTTTCCGGTAATAGTAGATGTAACGGTCATCCATGATCCCTGCCGCCCAACGCTGAAAAGCTTGCGAATCCATGAGCTTTTCTATTTCATCGGCCGTATACCCGCTTGCATAAAGGCTCCCGACAATGGCTCCGATTGAAGTGCCTACAATATAGTCGATGGGAATTTGGTTCTCTTCCAGCGCCCGGATCACACCAATATGCGCTGCTCCCCGGGACCCGCCACCACTGAGCACCAGGGCTACTTTCTGGGCCTGGAGCGAAGCAGATAACAAAGTTAAAATGAGAAGAACAAGAAACGTAAACTTCCTGAACATACTGTTAAGATTGACAAAAAGGACTCAAACTTACGAAAAAAAATGGGAAGATAGATAATAATCTCCAACCTCATTTCGTGGTTGGTATCAGGTGCTTGGTTCTGGGTATTGGTTGTGAGGGTATTTTGGTTTGTTATCAGTGTTTGAACACCGAAGAATCTTCATTTGATTCTGGCACCCAGAACCTGGAACCTGGAACCTGGAACCTGGAACCTGATATTACTATACATTATCCAGCGCCAAACGGAGATCGTTGATAATATCTTCCACCTCTTCAATACCTACCGATAACCTGACAAGATCATCGGAGATTCCTCCTTGTTGCTTGGCTTCAGCCGATAATTTGGAATGTGTCATCGATGCCGGATGTTGAATCAGGGTCTCGATACCGCCGAGTGAAACCGCAAGCACACAAAGTTGTACGCTGTTCATCAGAATTCTTCCGGCTTCGATACCGCCTTTTAATCCAAAGCTGATCATGGCTCCGGGCCCTTTCATCAGTTTTTTCCCCAGATCATACTGGGGATGGGATTTTAAACCGGGATACATTACCCAACCCACTTTTGGATGGGCTTCAAGGAATTCAGCAACCTTGATCGCATTTTCCTGGGCACGGTCGATCCGGATCCCCATAGTTTTGAGCCCCCTGCGAGTGAGGAAAGCCTGGTGTGGATCCATATTGCACCCGAGAATTACCATCATTGCGCGGAGTTTCTTATAATCTTCTTCTTTTTTCGCAACAATAATGCCACCCACGATATCCGCATGTCCGTTGATGAATTTCGTCATCGAATGCAGGACGATATTTGCTCCCAGGTCGAGGGGCTTCTGTAAGTAAGGACTGCAGAAGGTGTTGTCGACGCAAACCGGGATGTTATGACGGTGTGCAATCTCGCAGATGGCAGGGATATCGGATATCCCGATGGTCGGGTTGGCAGGTGTCTCGAGATAGATCAACCGGGTATTCGGACGGATGGCTTTTCTTACCTGCTCAAGATCGGTAGTATCAATATAGGTGGATTCAACGCCGAACTTCGACCAGGTGCCTTCAATTACACCCCGGGCAGGACCATATATTGCATTGTGGCTGACGATATGTGCGCCGGCACTGAGCATAGCCATGTATACAACATTTATTGCTCCCATCCCGGAAGAAGTACAGATGCCTCCGAAGCCATTCTCCAGAAGGGCAATGGTTTTTTCAAGATCGGAAATGGTCGGGTTGCCGATGCGGGTATAGATGTATCCATTACTTTCTCCGGAGAAGCATCTTGCACCTTCTTCGGCGCTTTCAAATGAAAATGTGGAGGTCTGGTAAATCGGGGTGATCACACTTCCCAGGGGATCATGAACACCTGCGCCGTGTATGAGTTTGGAATTAAATCCGGATTTTTTTTGGCTCATGGCTAAATGATTTTGATTTCTGAAAGTTGCAATTTTTCTTTACGGGACAGGCATTGGTTGTCAGGTTACCAACCCGGAATCGACTGATTCGTAGAAAGCGCTGCAAAGGTAAAAAAAAAATTGCTCAAAGGGAAGAAAACCATACCTGAAAACCCTCACTTCAACAAGTATTTAAACAGCTTTGCCGATTTTTGTATTGTACTTCCAGGATTCTGAATAAATTTGTTGGTCAATAGTGGATTTCCCATTTAAAAAGTTAGATCTATGAAAAAAATTATTCTGATGATCCCGGCCCTTTTCCTTTGTTATATGATGATGGCCCAGGATGAAGCCCGTTTGCTGAGGTTCCCGGCGATACATGGGAACCAGGTTGTGTTTACTTGTGCCGGCGACTTGTACACAGTTGATCGTAACGGGGGTGTGGCTCGTAAACTGACCAACGATGAGAATGGCTATGAAATGTTTGCACGTTTTTCCCCGGATGGAAAACATATTGCCTTTACCGGACAATACGACGGGAATACAGAAGTGTACCTGATCCCGGCAGAAGGCGGGATTCCAAAGCGCCTCACTTTTACTGCCACCCTCGGAAGGGATGATATCTCCGACCGCATGGGCCCCAACAATATTGTAATGACCTGGAAAGACAATGATAACATCCTTTTCCGGTCGCGGAAGCAAACTTTTAATGATTTTAAAGGCCAGTTGTTCCTGGTTAATGTGAACGGCGGCCTGCCGGAAGAATTGCCCCTGCCTGTAGGTGGATTCTGCAGCTATTCACCCGATAAAGCCAGACTCGCATACAACCGGGTTTTTCGTGAATTCCGTACCTGGAAATACTACAAAGGCGGAATGGCAGATGATATCTGGATCTATGATTTTAAAACAAAACAAACCGAAAACCTGACTAATAACATCGTCCAGGATATATTCCCCATGTGGGCAGGTGATAAGATTTATTTTATGTCGGAACGGGAACGTCCTGCCAACCTGTATTGCTATGACCTGAATACAAAAGAAACAAAAAAGGTCACCAACTTTACCGAGTTCGATTGCAAGTTTCCTTCCCTGGGTGATGATGCCATCGTTTTTGAAAACGGAGGCTTCCTTTATGTCTTCGACCTTGTAACCCAGAAAACCAATAAAATTACAATCCGCATCAACGATGATTTTGTAAATGCTAGGAGTTCCCTGAAAGATGCCAGTAAAATCATCAACTCTTCCTCACTTTCACCTGACGGTAAAAGGGTCGCCTTTGATGCCCGCGGTGATGTCTGGACGGTTCCTGCCAAGACTGGGATCACCAAAAACCTTACCCGTTCTTCCGGTGTGCATGAACGCAATGTGAACTGGTCACCCGATGGCCAATACATCGCTTATGTTTCCGATAAAACAGGGGAGGATGAGATCTATCTGCAGAAACAGGACGGCAGTAATGACCCCGTTCAGATCACAAAGAATGCCGATACTTACAAATACGATATGGCATGGTCGCCTGATGGTAAAAAACTTCTCTGGGCTGATAAATTGCTTCGCTTGCAATATGTCGACATTGATTCGAAAGAAGTGACCCTCGTAGACCAGGACAAGGATTGGGAATTCGGAGAGTATGGCTGGTCGCCCGACAGTAAATGGATTACCTATGCCCGCCCTACAGTGAGTTCCGAAACGAAGATCTACCTCTATGAAGTGGCTTCCAGGAACAAATACCCTGTTACAGATGGCTGGTATGATGCCGGCGAACCCCGTTTCAGCAGCGACGGAAAGTACCTGTTCTTTACATCCAACCGCGATTTTAACCCGATCTATAGCTGGACAGAATGGAACCATGCCTATGCGGATATGACGAAAGTTTATTTTGTCACACTGGCTAAAAGTACACCCAATCCCTTTGCCCCTGAAAATGATGAAGTCAGTATAAAGAAGGACGAAAAAGGCGATGCCGATGCAAAACCTGAAAAGGAAAATGCAAAAAAAGAGGAGAAGAAAAAAGATGATTCCAAAGTGGCAGTCGATGTAAAAGTCGACCTTGACGGGATCATCGACCGGATCGTTGTCCTGCCAATCGATGCTTCATCCTATTCCAATGTGAGCGAAGTGGGTGATTATGTTTATTATATTA
>Ga0182027_10010851_pt1 | contig 12921 bp, 9 predicted proteins | sample 712E1DmetaG_FD_121300 | JGI IMG/M metagenome (GOLD analysis project Ga0182027, IMG submission 121300) | Permafrost microbial communities from Stordalen Mire, Sweden - 712E1D metaG (Illumina Assembly) | ecosystem: Environmental > Terrestrial > Soil > Wetlands > Permafrost | place: Sweden...
AATCCTTGAAAGTACCCAGAATCGGTTATCTCTCATAAGATCATCCCTGCCGAAGCCAAGTTTAATAGCGTGGTCGGAGGCAATATCCTGCATATAATTAAATAGAGAATATAAATTAAGCTTACCATCAGGTCCGGTTTCGTAAACGTGTACCCTGTACTCTTTTTCAAACTGAAGCAGATCCATTTTTAAATGTTATTTTGTAAAAACTCTTCAACCTCCTGACTATACTGAGCCCACCGATTCATCTCATCGTTCAGATGTTCCTTAAGGTCCTGATATTTTTCATAATCAATCTCATGAGCCTCTGAAGAATTTCCCGGCTCCATGAATGATTTGTCTACAGCGATTATTTCAGTTTCTATCTTTTCGATGACCATTTCCGATTCCTCAAGTCTCTTTCTAAGTTTTCTCAGATTACGTTCATACTCCTTTTTTTCAAGGTACTTCTGTTTATTTGATGATACATTTTCCTGCGCATACTCATTTTTAGCTTTATCTTTTCTCTCAATATCTTTCAGGTTTTCAATCTTTTTCTTCCTCAGGAAGTCATAAATGCCTCCAATATTTTCCTTAACCTTGTTATGTTTGAATTCATAAACCTTCCCGACAATCCCGTCCAGGAAATCTCTGTCATGCGATACCACAATTAATGTGCCATCGTATTTGATAAGGGCCTGTTTAAGTATATCTTTCGATCGCATATCAAGGTGATTTGTCGGCTCGTCAAGAACAAGAAAATTACTCGGTTCAAGGAGAAGTTTTACCAGTGCGAGTCTCGCGCGTTCGCCGCCCGACAGGACTTTAACCTTTTTCTCTACGTCATCTCCCCTGAATAAAAATGCTCCAAGCATATCGCGGATCTTTGTTCTAATATCGCCTTTGGCAATATCATCAATTGTCTGAAGGACTGTTCTGCTTTCATCAAGCAGTACATCCTGATTCTGAGCATAATATCCTATTTTGACATTATGTCCTATTTTCAGATTACCGGCCCAATCGAGTTCGCCAATGATAATCTTCGATAAAGTAGTTTTCCCTTCACCGTTACGACCTACGAATGCAACTTTTTCTCCTCTGGAGATTTTGAAATCAATCTTGTTAAGTACCGTAAGCGAATCGTATTTTTTTGTAAGACTTTCTGCTTCCACAACAACGGTTCCTGAACGTGGTGCGGGAGGAAACCTCAGATGAATAGCACTTTTATCTTCTTCATCAACTTCAAGTCTTTCAACTTTATCGAGCTGTTTGATCTTCGATTGAACCTGAACTGCTTTTGTAGCTTTATATCTGAAGCGATCAATAAACTTTTCCGTGTCCTCGATCATCTTCTGCTGGTTTATGTACGAAGCTAGTTGTTGTTTCCTTCTTTCCTCTCTCAATATTAGGTACTTCGACCATGATGCTTTATAATCGTAAATTTTCCCTAGTGAGATTTCAATTGTCCTTCTGGTCACGTTGTCAAGAAAAGCCCGGTCATGAGATACAAGTACTACTGCGCCGGAGTAACCGGAAAGAAATGTTTCAAGCCATTGGATTGATTCTATATCAAGGTGGTTAGTAGGTTCATCAAGAAGAAAAAGAGAAGGCTTCCTCAGAAGGATCTTGGCCAGTTCAATACGCATTCTCCATCCGCCGCTCAACTCCAGTGTTGGTCTGTCAAAATCTTTTCGTTCAAATCCCAACCCAAGCAGGGTCACTTCAGCTTCGGCCATATAGTTTGTCCCTCCCAGCATCCTGTACCTCTCCTCAACTACCGTCAGATGATCGCAAAGTTTAAGATAATCGGCAGATTCATAATCCTCTCTTCTTGCAATCTCGGAACTGCAGTGTTCTATTTCCTCAGAAAGCCCGATTAGTTCTGAAAATGCTGTTATAGTTTCATTTATTACAGTTGTCCTGTCATCAACTTTCATCTGTTGGGGAAGATACCCGATGGTAACCTCTTTCGACATATCAATCTGGCCGGAACTGGGGCTCTGATGACCTGAAATAATCTTAAGCAGGGTTGATTTTCCTGCACCGTTCTTTCCTGCCAGACCAATCCTGTCCTGATCATTTATAAGGAAGGAGATATTTGTTAACAAATCAAAACTGCCAAATGAAACTGAGATATCCTGAACCGAAACCATATAAAATATTAAATGTCTGCAAATATAGGGAAAGTGTGGCAATTTTCTTTATTCTGTTTGCCAGGGTTAGTGTTACTTCAGTTATATTTGCGCAGATTGGGGAAGGATATTTATATAATTGAAAGGTTAGAAAAGTGGGAAGAAGAAAAGAATTGCCTTTTTTGGAAAAGGTGAGGATAACTGATATAGGAGCTGAAGGAAATGCACTGGCGAGGGTGGATAATCTTGTTGTATTTGTTCCGATGCTTATTCCCGGTGATCTCGTTGATATCAGGGTTATTAAGAAAAGAAAAAAATATCTTGAAGGCAGAGTTGTAAAGTTTCATGAATACTCACCTGACAGGATTGAACCGCGATGTATCCATTTCGGAGTTTGCGGCGGTTGCAAGTGGCAGCATCTACCGTATAATCTTCAACTTAAGTATAAGGAAAAGCAGGTGAGGGATAATCTTATCAGGATTGGGAAGATTGATCTGCCTGAAATTAGCCCGATTATTGGATCTTCAGAGATATTCATGTACAGGAATAAACTGGAGTACACATTTTCCGACAATCGATGGCTTACAAAAGAGGAGGTGATTTCGGGTACTAAGTTTAAAAAGGAAGATGCCCTTGGTTTTCATATACCCGGTCTGTTTGATAAAGTTCTTGATATTGAAGAGTGCCATCTTCAGCCCGAGCCTTCAAATTCAATAAAAAATGCTGTCAGGAAATATGCGCATGGGAATAACCTGCAGTTTTTTGACCTTCGGGAACAAAAGGGCTTTCTCAGGAATATTGTGATCCGTAACTCTCTGGAAGGCAAAGTCATGGTTATTGTTGTCTTCTTTCATGACGATGTTGAGAAACGGAATGGTTTGCTTGATTTTCTTGCTTCAGAATTTCATCAGATCACATCGTTGATGTATGTTATAAATTCCAAAAAAAACGATTCACTGAATGATCAGGATCCTATACTATATAAAGGTGAGAATCATTTAGTTGAAAAAATGGATGGACTGAAGTTCAAAATCGGACCAAAATCGTTTTACCAGACAAATACCAGGCAGGCACTGGAACTTTACCGTATAGCCAAAGATTTTGCAGGACTTACAGGGAAAGAAATCGTATATGATCTTTATTCCGGAACAGGAACAATCGCAAACTATATTGCAGCCTGTGCTGACAGAGTAATAGGTATCGAATATGTTGCCGAAGCAGTAAAGGATGCAATAATTAATTCGGAAATAAACGGTATCCATAATACTCATTTCTTTGCCGGTGATATGAAAGATGTACTTTCAGAAGCCTTTTTCACATCTAACGGAAAGCCGGATGTTATTATTACTGATCCTCCAAGAGCAGGAATGCATGAGAATGTTATAAAAATTATTGCCAATGCTGCCCCTGATAAGATTGTCTATATAAGTTGTAATCCTTCTACGCAATCGCGTGACATACAATTGCTTTCAGCCGATTACCATGTTGCAGGAGTACAGCCGGTAGATATGTTTCCCCATACTCATCACGTTGAGAATGTAGTTCTTCTGAAAAGAAGAGATCACTATAATCTATAGAAGCTGGTAGAACGGGATTAAAAATAATGTATATTTATTGTCCGTATGAATTAGATCCACCCATGAGTGCCGAAAAGCAAGATAATCCCGACCTGCTTTCATTGATCCCTAAGGAGGGTACGAATGATCATGTTGCCAGTCTCCGTTATGCACAGATGATACAACGTGCTTTAATGCCTAATCCGGCCATACTTAAAGGAAGGCTTAAAGATTTTTTTATACTTTTCCTTCCACGCGACATTGTCAGTGGGGATTTCTATTACGCATTCCTCACCAGGCAGAAAATGTGTATTGCTGCAGGTGATTGTACCGGACATGGCGTTCCTGGTGCGCTTCTGAGCATTCTTGGAATAAGTTTTCTGAATGAGATTATGCAGTCGGATATTAATTTAAATGCCAACAGGATACTTAACCTGATGCGTGAGAAAATAATGCAGGCGCTGCATCAGACAGGTAACAGCCGCGATGCACAGGACAGTATTGATATCGGGTTATGTATCATCGATTGTGCAACAGGGAAATTGCAGTATTCCGGTGCAAACAGGCCTCTTATTATGATAAGAAATGGGGAATTAACCGAGTTCAAACCTGATAAAATGACCTTAGGTGTTGCACCTGTAAAGGAGGCTTCATTCACAAATAATTGCGTTGAAACAAAACACGGCGATTCATTTTATCTGTTTTCAGATGGTTTCTCCGATCAGTTTGGAGAAATTACCGATAAGAAATTTAAATACAAGCATTTCAAGCGTATAATTCATTCATTTGAAGAGCTTCCGATGGCGCAGCAGAAACAACATCTCGAAAGTACTTTTAATGAGTGGAAAGGCAAAGCCCAGCAGGTGGATGATGTTCTGGTTATTGGTTTTCAATTATAATGATTAATATAATGATGAAGCTTAAAGCTTTCAGAATAAGGAATTTCAGGTCAATTGTTGATACCGGATGGCAGAATATTTCTCCAGATAATATTACCTGCCTTATCGGTCAGAACGAATCAGGAAAGACATCAGTTCTGGAGGGATTGAAAGTTTTCTATTCCGGAATTATCTCTGAGGATGTTCTGCGCAGTGACCTTTCTTTACCTGAAGTAAGCTGCCGTTTCACCATTCCTAAAGGGTGGTTAATTAAAATTACAGATAACCCGGGCACAGAATTAAAAGAATTATTATCTGCACTTACACATCTTGAGCTCACAAGGAGTTGGATTGCGGATCTTTCTTCAGTTATTAATGTAAGTGGTGAAATAAGCCAGTATCTTGATTCACTTGAAGATGCCTGGAGAATCTACCTGAATGATGTAACTGTGAAGCTGGATGAAGAGATGTTATCTATACAGGATCTGGAAAATGCATTTTCAAAACTTATTGAAAAAGAGTCTGATATCATATCAAAGCTTTCTCTGGATGAAGGGAAAGGATTCAGTTTCCGGTTATTCTGGAAGAAGACTGTGGATGTGGAAAATTCAAAAAATGCCCACTTCCCTGGATTGAAAAATCAACTTAATGAATTAAAAAAACAAAAAGAAGAACTCAATGAAATTCTTTTGAATAAACAACTGGTTAAAAGAGCAGGTGATAAGTGGAAAAAACTTCTGGAAAAGTGTAACCAGATCGACATCCATCTCAGGGAACTTTCACTCAAACTGGAAGAACGCCATCAGAAGATGACACTTCTGATGCGACCTATCGAAGATGATGTTGATACTGAATGGAAAGAAGTGCTGTACGATTACCGGAAAACGAGATCTGAGAGAGAACTCAGGATTGCAGAACTTGACAGTCACATAGCGTTTTCAGGGTATATTATTGAAGGCAGCACAGAAGAAGAAGCTGAGTATAAGGTTTCTGAGATTATTCAGTCATATAAGTCACATTATAATAGTGCTTTCTTAGGCAAAAAATATTTTGACTACTGTCCTGTTTTTGAGTTGTTTGAAGACTTTGGGAGTCTGCTGCCAAACAGGATTGACATGGAAGATATTATCAGCGGGAATGAAAATGTTGAAGGATTTAAAGCTGCCAGAAATTTTCTTTCTCTGGCTAAGCTTGATTATTCTTTTTTCCAGCAACCATCAAGTCGTATCCTGAAACAGAAAATTGAAAACCTTAATAATACTCTTACACGTAATTTCCATGATTTCTGGCAGCAGTCAATTGGAAGGAATAACAAGATTCATATTCAGTTTGAGCTAGACCACTACAATTCTTCTTACGAAGGTAAAGCCGGCAAACCATATCTTGAATTCTGGATTAAGGATGAAGGTGAACGGCTCTATCCAAAGCAACGAAGCAGGGGCGTGAGATGGTTTTTATCCTTCTATATGGAGTTAATGGCTTCTGCCAATATCATCGATAAACAGATGGTGCTTCTGGTTGATGAACCAGGAGTAAGCCTTCATGCCAGGGCTCAGGAGGATGTCCTGAAAGTATTTGAGAATATTAAAGATAAAATCCAGATTATTTATACTACCCATTCCCCGCATCTTGTTGAGATCAATAAATTACACAGAGTTCTTGCAGTTCAACGCGATGATCTTGACAGCATGAGAAGTACTTCTCGGATACTCGATCCATTGCAATTATCGTCAGCTTCCCCCGATACACTCACCCCGTTACAAAGCATTCTCGGTAATCCGATGGGAGGTGAAGGATTCTCTTCCAAGAGATTTAACCTGATTGTAAATGATACCGGATCATTCTATATGTTAAATGGGATAATTCTCTTAATGGGATTTAAAGGTAAAATATGTGTAATACCTTCAACCAATGTTTCTTCCATTCCATTGTTATGTAATATTATGATGGGGTGGGGTATGGATTTTGCAGTCCTGCTTTTTGACAATGACGATGAAATACACATGGCTGAACTTCTTAAAAACTCTATTTTCAAGACGGATAGCACCAGCAGGGAACTTATTATCAGAATGCCAGGGACTTTTCTAAATTCCGAAGATCTTTTATCGACACTTGATTTCAAGAACCATCTTTTGGAAACAAGGGAAGGAATAACAGTCCCGAATTCTGTATACATAAGAGAAAAGGAGCTTCCACGGAATTTCATTTTAAGCAGATTCCTGTCAAATGTCAAAGCAGAAAAGATTAAAGCTACTGATTTTGATGAAGAGACTCTTGAGAATTTTAAGCTGATCATTGATCTGCTTGGGGGTTTAAAATAAAATTTTGATTTATTTTGCACTTTATCCTTGTTTTCATACTTTTGTCGCGCTCCGTAAGCCAGGAAACATGATTTTGGAGAGATGGGTGAGTGGTTTAAACCAGCAGTTTGCTAAACTGCCGTATGGGAAACTGTACCGGGGGTTCGAATCCCCCTCTCTCCGCCTTCGCTCGCCATAGCCCGACCAAAGAAGGGCGACGGCGAGTTTTTCTTTTTGCAGATAACATATCTAATCATTTTGGAATAATGACTTGTAATAAGGGTTGGTCAGATCTTATCTGTCAATTATTGACAGAATAACTCTTATCCTGTTTCTATGACTTATTCAAAGTGTATCGAATAATATTCGCATTTTCATTTGTTATGTTCTGAGAATGTTGTATATTCGCACCGTAATTTTTAAACTAAAACGATTAAACTAAATAGATCGGAAGTTGTTAAATAAACAAAGTATTAAAAAGATTAGAAAAATGAAGAACAAAGTTTTAATGGGATTAGCCGCTATCGCAATGGTCGCTTTCCTTTCTAGTTGTGGAAAAGTTCCACAGGCACAAGTTGATGCTACTAACGCAGCAATCGCAGCTGCACAGACTGCTGAAGCAGCTGTTTATGTACCGGCTGAATTTACGGCTGTACAGGATTCAATGAAAGCTATTAATGCTTCAATTGAAGTTCAGAAATCAAAATTATTCAAGAAATTTGGCCCTATTAAGCTTAAACTTGATGCTACATTAGCTCTTGCCAACAAGGTAGCCGCTGATGCTGCAGTTAAGAAAGAAGAAGTTAAGAAAGAGGTTGAGACATCACTGGCAGCTGTAAAAGCTGTTATTGAAGAAAACAAAATTCTCATAACCAAAGCTCCAAAAGGAAAAGAAGGAGCAGCTGTTCTTGAGCAGATTAAAACTGAAATGACTACTATCGAAGCCTCTGTAGCTGAAGCTCAGGGTCTGTATGATAAAGGTTCATTCATGGATGCACTCAACAAAGTTAAAGCTGCAAGTGAAAGAGCAACCGGTATCAATACCGAACTTAAAGATGCTATTGCAAAAGTACATGGAAAAGGAAAACCTGCAGCAGCTAAACCAGCAGCTAAACCAGCAGCTAAACCAGTAGCTAAACCAGTAGCTAAACCAGTAGCTAAACCAGTTAAAAAATAATTAATAAGTTTTTACTTATTTATATAAAACCCCCGGGAATTCCCGGGGTTTTTTTTAAAGTCGTCACAGGTTTACATGAGAAAGATTTGGAGAGATGTGCTGATTTTTTCTGCTATTGCAGTTTCTATTCCATTAGTAATCTTATTATTAATCCGTTTTACCCCTCAACCACCAACTGGTGAGATGGAATATGCCAGGGAAATTCTTTCTAAGGCAGGAACAAATAAAGCAGATACATATTCTAAAAAGCTCTTTACCGAGGCAAAGATCTTTTATGATTCTGCTATGGAAAACTGGCAAAAAGAAAACAAAAGATTTCTTTATTTCAGACATTATGACAGGGTCGTATTGTTTGCTGAACTTTCTGCTAAAAAAGCAAGCCAGGCTACTGATAATTCAATAAGCAGTTCATCGAACCTTAAAATAAAACTGAAACAGAAAATTGAGTCTCTTAATGCTCTTGTAACTCAGATCGATCAACTTTTCACTACTTATCCATTAACCACAGAAATCCGTGACCGTATCTCAAAAGGAAAGCTTTTACTTAAAGAGGCAGAGATAGTTTATAATAAAGGTCAGTATCTCCAGGCAAACAGGAAAATTACTGATTCCGAGTATCTTCTCACTGAATCATACGAAAATGCATCTGCAAATCTGAAAAATTATTTCAAATCATATTCGGTATGGAAAAAATGGGTCGATAATACTTTAAATGAATCAAAAAAAAGTGGTGATTATTCAATAATTATTGATAAATTTTCACGAAAATGTTTTATTTATCTTAATGGTTCCAGGAAATATGAATTTGAAGCCGAATTAGGAAGAAACTGGGTTGGGGATAAGAGAGTAAGAGGCGATATGGCAACTCCTGAAGGGATGTATAAGATTACACAAAAGTTCGATGGCAGTAAAACTAAGTACTATAAAGCGCTGTTACTTGACTATCCGAATGATGAAGATAAAGAAAAATTCAAATCCGAGATTGAACATGGATCACTTCCGGCATCTGCGAAAATTGGAGGTTTGATTGAAATCCACGGTAACGGTGGAAAAGGGATTGACTGGACCGAAGGGTGTATCGCTCTTACTGACAAAGAGATGGATGTTGTATTCAAGATTGTAAAAGTTGGTACTCCTGTTACAATCATAGGATCAATGGTTGATCTGAAAGATGTTGTGGAAAAGTAAATTATCTGATATGGAAAATGAGAAGATAACAGATGATGGTGCACAGGCTGAAATTGGAAAAAACACAGCCGGAGCTGATTCAGTTAATAATGATATTATTAACCTGCCAGATAACACATTATCACAAAAACCAGAGGCCAGAAAGCCACTTTTCATTGTTTTTCGTTATTTATTTATAATCATTTGTTCAATTCTGGTAACCCTTTCTTTGATTCTTTTTATTCTTTACGCCGTTCCTGTTCTGAAGGAATTTTCACCTCGACGAAAAACTGAAATCACCAATAATCAGGAACTGAAGAAGGATCTTCTTTATAAAAAGCAGATAAGTGTTCTGACGAAAGATGTTCAGCGTCTCTCGCTGAAATTTAACGCCTATACCTCCGGACAATCATATATTGTCATCAATACTATCGAAAACAGATTCTCCCTCTATACGAATAAAAAACTTATAAGAGAAGGATTCTGCAGTTCAGGAAGTTATACTATGCTTCAGACAGCTGGCAATAAAAAGTGGATCTTCAAGACACCCAAAGGAAAATACTGGATACATGGAAAAACAACCAATCCTGTCTGGAAACGGCCCGACTGGTCATTCGTGGAAGAGGGTTCACCGATACCTCCTAAAGATGATTTTTCAAGATATGAATATGGGGTTTTAGGTGACTATGCGCTGGCACTGGGAGATGGATATATGATACATGGCACTATTTACAAACGTTTTCTTGGTATGCCTGTTACTCATGGATGTGTAAGGTTGAATGATGAAGATCTTAAAGTGATCTTCAATACACTGAATATTGGTTCGAAAGTATATATTTTCTGACCTGATAGAATGAAGTTATATGGAAACCGAAATTACCAATAAAAGACCTCACCGAAAAATAACTTTCATAGTACTGATCAGTATTATATCTGTTTTCATTATTTATTATTCTATAATGTCAATTATCAGTCCCGTGCGGAAACTGGAAGAGATAAAAAATGAATTTGGAGCTAAAGCAGCTGAGAAAAATGAAGTTGATCAGAAAATATTGATGGATTCAACTTATCTTAAGTTATTAAAGGAAAAAGCTTTTCTTCAGTCGAGAATTGTGATGGCAGAAACAGATTCAATTTACCTCACTCTTAATCTGTCAGACAGTACCGCTAATATTGAAATAAGCGGGGTTGTCGTTCATAAAGCAAAGATGAAAAGCCTGAAAACCAGCAAGATTCTCCTGGCAGGCAATGAAAATGCAATACTGTCAATGCTTGCAACTCCATTTACCATATCTCATGCTTTTGCTACAATAAAGAAGGAACCGGTAATGATCAAAATGGCACCCAAAGATACTTCGGAATATAAACCAGATATTATGCCGGATACATCTATTACTGAACCTGTCAATTATATTCTTGAAATGAACGGGGGAATAAGAATCTATGTATATCAGGAGGAAAATGTGAAATTCAATGCCAGGATAAGTCACATCAGTTTTGATCTCAAAGATCGGCTCAGAGATACATGGAGTGCATTAAAAAGTGTAGCTGTTTTAAAAGTCCCGGAATACCATCCGTTTATAAAAATAAGACTGCCACGTACCGATGCAAAGATCATTTACAGAGCTATTCCAAAGAATGGACAAATAGCAGTTTTCAGTTAGTAAATCAGGCATTATCTTTATCGTTGATAAAAAACTTTATTAAATAAAGTAATTCATTTCAGAAATTAGTTTCTTCTGAAAACGTGAAGCTTTTTTCCTGAAACCTGCGTTATGTATCAAAAAAAAATGTAGGTTTGAACAAGACTCAATCAATTAATCATGTAAGACATGGGAAGATTTACTGGTGTTATCGGGATCATTATTATTCTTGGACTTGCATTTCTATGGTCGAACAACAGGAAAAAAATCAATTACCGTCTTGTTATTACCGGCCTGCTATTACAGCTTGTTCTGGCAATATTTATTCTTAAGGTTCCAATCGGACAGGAGATCTTTTTCTGGCTGGGGAAGGCTATTAATAAGCTTCTTGACTTCTCTAAAGCAGGCGGGCTTTTCGTTTTTGGTGATCTCACGAAAGTGACTCAGATAATTCCTGAAGGTATAGTTAAAAGCGGAATTTTTCTCTTCATATTATTACCTACAATTATATTCGTCTGTGTTCTGGTCGCGATAGCGTATCATGTTGGTCTGATGCAAAGAATCATAGCTGTAATCGCTCGTTTTGTTCATTGGGCAATGAGAGTCAGTGGGAGCGAAGCTCTGTCGAATGTTGCCAGTGCTTTTGTAGGTCAGGTGGAAGCTCAGATTATGATAAGGCCCTATCTTTCAGGAATGACAATGTCAGAACTGCTGGCTTCTATGACAGGAAGTATGGCTTGTATCGCAGGAGGAGTGATGGCAGTATATATTTCGATGGGTGTGCCGGCTTCTTATCTTCTTGCTGCAAGTCTGATGGCAGCTCCCGGAGCTTTGGTCATTGCGAAAATTGTCTTCCCAGAAACTGAAGAATCAGAAACAAAAGGTGTAGTGAAGCTTGAAGTGAAAAAGGAACACTCAAACATTATGGATGCTATTTCACATGGGGCCAGTGATGGTATGAAGATTTCCATTAATGTAATTGCAATGCTAATCGGCGTTATTGCCCTGATTGCACTTATAGATGCTCTCCTTGGATATTTCGGACATTTTCTTTCATGGACAGGATTGTCGCTCAGTGCTCTTGGTTTAAATGTGGATAACCTTCGTCTTAAAGATGTTGTCGGTGCCTTTTTCAGCCTTTTTGCAATAGTGATGGGGGTTCCTCCGTCCGAATCACTGCATGTTGGTTCATTAATGGGAACAAAAATGGTGATAAACGAATTTGTTGCCTATTCCGACCTGACACCAATGATAAAGCAGGGGCTGCTAAGCGCAAAATCAATAGTAATTGCAAGTTTTGCTCTTTGCGGATTTGCAAATTTCAGCTCAATAGCTATTCAGCTCGGGGGAATCGGAGTATTGGTTCCAAATCGCAAAGCCGATCTGGCAAAACTTGGATTTAAGGCAATGCTTTGCGGTACCATGGCTTCTTATATTTCAGCTTCTCTGGCTGGGATATTGCTTTAGGATTTAGGTAACCCTTTCATTGAATTCTTTGAGATCTCTACAGTTAATTCATATTAAATTTAGGGCAATAAAAAGATAAATATTTATTATTTTTATCAACCTTTAAAACATGCAAAGAGTCCTGAATGAGAAATTTTGGAGAGATGGCAGAGTGGTCGAATGCGGCGGTCTCGAAAACCGTTGTTCGCCTTCCGGCGAACCGGGGGTTCGAATCCCCCTCTCTCCGCAATACCTGAACAATCCCCGCCAACAGCAGGGTTGATTATTTTGATGAAGATTCAAAGAAAGCTTGCTTTCTGAAGAAGCTGAAGATAAATAATCAAAAACCCGGTAGGGTTTGTTCAGGTATTGCTGGGATCTCCCACTGGGATCACCGTAGGTAATCCCCCTCTCTCCGCAAACTTACATGATCCCTATAATAGCGAGGTTAATTTTTTAAGAAAGTACATTGAATAGTTGCCTACTCATGTATCAAAGATTCATTCCGCGACGTAAACAATTAAATTCGTTAAGTTTCTTTTGATTATATATTTGAATAGCCTTATTTTGTAATCAGATCATTACAGATTAAATAATCAATATTTATAACCATGAAAAAAGCCTGTAAAATGTTATTGATATC
>Ga0182027_10010852_pt1 | contig 12920 bp, 9 predicted proteins | sample 712E1DmetaG_FD_121300 | JGI IMG/M metagenome (GOLD analysis project Ga0182027, IMG submission 121300) | Permafrost microbial communities from Stordalen Mire, Sweden - 712E1D metaG (Illumina Assembly) | ecosystem: Environmental > Terrestrial > Soil > Wetlands > Permafrost | place: Sweden...
CATGCACAACTTGCATGAATCGAACGGCCAGTGGGCAATGAGCCGCAAAAGGAACTTCCAGTATGCCTTCTTATAGGAGGAGAGGATGCCCTGGTGGAGAATCGAGCGAAGAATGATTCCCACCGCGATCGAGAACGGAAGTTCCGGCGGCTTTTGCGGCTTGTGGGATATCCATTGCTGCAGCGAGCGGTAACAGCGTTCGTAGAATGGGCCGGCGGAGTAGAGGGAAATAAGCATCTTGCGATAACCCTCCAACAGGACGGGCAACGGAAGAAGCGTTTTAAAATTGGGTGGATCGAAGTTGCTGGTGGCCGTGGTGTCCATTATTAACCGGCCTTCTTTCATCATTCGATCAAAAAGCGGAGTCGTGGGAGGCGCCTGCAAAAACCCGGCCATGGCCCAGGGGATGGCGGCGCGCTCTATGAATTCGATTTGCTGGTCGAAGATGTCCCCGGTATCGGAATCGAAACCTACGATGAACCCCGCCGTAACCCAAAGGCCTTCACTCTGGATGTAGCGAACGCTCTCCAGCAGATCACGCCGCAGATTTTGAAGTTTCCTGGCCTCCGTCTGGGCCTTGGGAGAGGGACTCTCAATCCCGATGAAGACATAAAAGAAGTTCGCCCTCACCATGGCTTTGATCAGTTCGGGCTTCTGCGCGAGATCAATCGATGACTCGGTGTAAAGCAACATCGGATAGTGATGAGCGATCTGCCACTCTTCCAGCTTGAGAACCATTTCCAGAGCCAGTTTATGGTTGCCGATAAAGTTGTCATCGACGATAAGTATCTGGTCGCGCCACCCGAGCGCATATAACGCATCGAATTCCGCCAGCAATTGACTGGGGCTCTTGGTTCGGGGCTTCCTTCCGTAAATGGTGATGATGTCGCAGAACTCGCACTGGAACGGACAGCCGCGGGAGAACTGCACCGCCATGGAGGCATACTTGTCGATCTTGAGCAGATCAAACCGTGGGAGCGGCGTCTTGCTGATGTCGGGCTTATCCTTAATATCGTAGAGCTGTTTTGCGGAGCCGCGTTCAAGGTCGGCGGCAATCTCACTGAAGACTTCATCGGGTTCGCCGACGACAACATGATCCGCTAGGGGAAGCATGAGCCCCGGTTCACTGCTGGCCAGGGGACCGCCAATCATCGTCCGCCGGCCAAGAGCCCGCGCCCTCAGAAGGGTTTCGCGAATGTCGTCTTTCTGGACGCGCATCCCGCTAACCATGACCAGGTCAGCCCATAGGATGTCCGCATCGAGCAGGGCCTCGAAGCTTCGGTCGATCAGCCTTATTGTCCATGTTTTCGGACAGAGCGCGGCCACAGTGAGTAGACCCAGAGGCGGCTGATCAGTCTTTATGGGAACGATATCCAGTATTCCGTCCATGCTCCAGAATGAGGACGGGAAGCGCGGCCAAATCATGAGAACTTTGATCGCCGGGCCGAGAGGCGGGAAGTTCTGTAGCTCGCCGGGATCCTCGTTGGCTTCATGTGCGGATTGCTTTTCGGAATCGGTCAACTGAGACATTGTGTCCCTCCTGGCGAATCCCATGGATTCTCCTCGCAATTGTAGCTCTGGGGGGAGGGTCCATCGATTGGTAGAAGTCCTGATTCGCCGACCGTTGCATGAAGTCCTGGCGAACGGCTGGGAAGTGAAGGATAGATAAACCCGCGGTCACAACCAAAATCAGGGCGGGGATGAGCATAGCTCACCTTCTTGCAGTTTTCCACCGGATTTCTTTTTGGGCCGGCGGGCGGCTGATAGGGGTAGTGCAGCAGAACCGCAGCCGAACACGTCGTCTGGAGTCGAAATTCGAATTAGGTGCCCTTTGCTGCGGCCGAAGGCCGCTTTGGAGTGCGGTTGCAGTAGCTACCGCCTTTGTAGTTCTGGACCCTGCGCTATCCAAGTGCCGACTTGAAAATCGGTGCTACTGCGAGGATAGTGGTTGGCTGTTACAGAATTGGTCAAAATCATAGCGTGGCCCCAGGCCGCCCTGCTGCCGGATGGCAGGTGGCTGGCCGCCTGTGCGTTCGTCCAAGACCGACCAGGACCAGCTACGCCCAGGTCAGCCTGAACAGGAGTCAGCGAGACTTTAGCCATGACATCAGCTCGAAGACCACAGAAAGCCCGCATGGGCGCGCTGCCTCCCAGGTATTCCTTTGCGCTCAATCCCCACACGGATTATCGCGCCACGAGTTGTCCTGGCTGCAAAGCCAAAACCAGGGTACGCAAGATTCCTTTAGTCATTCACGTGGAGGGAGCCGACATTTTGATTCTGCGGAAGACGTGCCGCCTCTGCCTTAATTGCGAGACGGTGATCGCACACCAGGCGGAAATTGAGTCGGCGATAAAGGCCTCGGCAGGGCAAGCAGCGGCCGCCACGCCTGAATACTTGGTGCTCGGAACGGTCGGCCCACGCGTGTGGCGTCAAGGCCTGCCAGGTGATATGAGCCTGGACGAATTGGTTCGCAATATGGCGGACTTCAAGACTCATTTGCAAATCCAGTATACCCCTGGAGGCTGGTATCCCCCGGCTTGAGACGCCGGCCTACCCGCTACCCCTTCTAACCTGTATTTTCTGCTGTGTCCGAGTCCTGCTAACCACCGGTGAAGAGCTCGAAAGCCTAAGTCGCACTGACCCTGCTTCGTCTTCTCCCGAACCCTGCTCAACCCGACGTGAGAAATCCGGGCCAGCCATTGGAAGCTTATTTCACAACTCTTGACGAGATCAAAATGCAAATGATAGCAGGCGCTTCCCCACTTTTCGAATCACGTCCTGAGGGCCGCGGAAAGCCCACAATTGACTGGTGTCGTGGGACCGCAATTGGCCGGAGGCAAGGTTTATGGCCGGGGTGTGATATTCCAGTTCGCAATAATCCCCGAGTTCGGTCCGCACGCTGCAGGCCTGGGTGGAAAACCCCAAGGCATCGCCCGCCGCACTTCGCTGCCAGGGGACGTCAATGTATTCCCCCGATGGATTGACGGCAAAATTACGGATGATCAGCGCCCAGCCACCGCGGCTGCGATAGAGATAGCCGAGTCGGCCGGTGGAAGCCGCGGCGCGAACCCCGATTTTCTGAATCCCGTCGCCCTGCGTCCGGAAGCGAACCAGATGATCCGTCACCATGAGGTCCGCGGGAGCGACGTCGCCCGAGTAGATTTCTGGCTCGGCTCTGGCATGGGTTGGAATGATCACCTCGCCGCCGTTGGGTACTGCCAAAAGATTCCAAAGGCCGACTGGCGCGCACTTATCGCTGCCCTCCAGTAATTCCAGGCAGGTTTCCTGGGTGTAACCGGCATAGGAGATTCCATCAAACTCTTTCCCGCTCGGCTCATGACGTAAGGGATTGAGGGCACGACCCCAGGATTTGGTGATCCGGGCCTCCACCTTCTGGTGGCTTCGAGAAAGCGTCACCGCGATCTTGGAGGCAAACTTCCAATCCGGACCCGGCTGTACCATGGCGTAGGAGCCCGGATCGAGTTCCGCGGGGACGCTCCAGATGGCGGTGTCAGGGTAATTGGGAAAAAAGACATCAACCTCCGGCGCGAGCCAGGTGCGGTCGCCACCCGTATTGTGCCAGTCATTGACTTGAAAGAAGGAACGCGCGGATTCATCGGACGCCAGAGCGGGGTGGGTCCAAAAGAAGTTTTCGTTGCTGCCGGGCGCGAACAAGGCGAGCACTCGCGCCCCGTAGGGCAGCAACAGAAGCCGACTGCCGTCGGGATACACGTGCTCATCAAGCGGTTTGCCGGCACCGCGCAGAACGCTGATCAAATCGTTTTCCAAGATTCCCTACCGCTTGGCGAATTCCGCGTAGCTCATCAGCTTGATGCCCAACTCGTCAACCAGGCGCCGGATCCGCGGGCTGGTGTAAGCCATGGTCTCAGCGGCGCGCAGGCGTCCGGTTCCCAGGAGCTGGACGTGTTCGGGTTCAAAATGCACCAGCGCGTCATTTTCCATTGAGTTCAGCCCCGGGTGGCCAATCAGCAGGTTGACGCCGGGCTCAAGCCTTCGCAACACTTGCTCCAGCGCCTTTTCCTTCTCGTCGGGAGGCACGGTATAGATGCCAAAGTCATCCAGTTCATGCTCGCCGAGCAGGCACGAAACCGGGACCCCGTACTTCTTTCCGAGGCGTTCCAACACGGGACGATAGTGCTCGTTGTAAGGCATAACGTAGTGCGTATCGATATAGCTGATCTTCACGCCTTTCTTTTTCGCCAACTCGATTTGAGCGGTGAATTCCTTTTCCACCTCAGCCATGTCGGGATGGTGACCCCAGAAATCCCGCGGCGACTGCCAAAGGAAGCCGTCTTCGTCAACCAGTGACGGGATCGCGGAATAGGGCAGCACCGGCCGCCAGCGGTATCCCCGCCATTCGCCAATCAGGCCCAGATGCACTCCAAAGCAGAGGTCGGGATTGTCGCGAGTCAACCTGGCTGCTTCCTCAAACCAGGGGGCGATAACCAGAATCGCGGCCGAGCGGATGATTCCGTTGCGCATGCATTCAATGGTGGCGACATTTCCTGTGTGGGTGTAACCCAAGTCGTCGGCACGCGTTAGGAGAATTTTCTCTTGATTGTCCTTGCTCATGATGTTCCTCCCTCTCTCGCTGAGAATTTCTTTCGGGTAATTGATCTTGTTAATGCCTCGCACGCTTGCTACGTTCTGGTTATGCCGTAGTCACCCCGATTGAACGGCAAGCTCCTCGTCACCCCGGAAGTATGACCCCGGCCATTCGTAAGGGATCAGTGCTTCGTTTTCGTGCTTCATAGGGGTCGGGCGTTTGTTCCAAGACCTTTCTGCTGGTCCCAAATCAACTGAGGCTGAGAAGTATGATAGCAGCGAGGCCAAAGGAAACACCGCTGGTCATCAGTTTGTTGAGCCGCTCGCCAAACAGGAAACGCCCTCCCAGGATCACGATGAAGACTGAGCCGCCGATGGCAATGGGAAAAACCACGTGACCCGGAACGTTGAGTTTAAGCGCCACGGCCATGGCGATCTGACCGCCAAGGCTCAGGGCAGCCATAATGCTCGACCATCCCACCTCGAGCACGGTAATGCGCACATGCTGGAATAACATGGGCACCCCGACCGTTGCCAGGCCCGCCGCGTACCAGACCGTTAGATAGGGAAATTTATCCGTTTCCGGCAAGCCCCAGCCTGCAATCACTTTCAGTCCGTAGGAACTCATGCCATTGGTCAGAAAGATGACCAGCATCAGCAGATACCACTTCAAGTGTGTTCTGCCCGGGGTCGACGATGCTTCTGACTTCATTTCGGCTTGGCGGCCAAGAAAGATTAAGTAGAGGGATACCAGAACCAGACCAAAAGCCACAGCCTTCAGCCGCGTGAGCTTCTCGCCATAAACAAATAGGGAGACTATTGCGGGAATGGCGCTGGAAATGTTCATGATCAACCAGCCTACCGATACCTTGCCGAACCCAATGGAGAATTGGAAGGCATAATAAGCCAGGGCCGAGCATATTCCGCAGGCTACCGCCACGGCGACTGCCTTCAGCGGCAATGACAACGGTGAGGGAACGCCGGCCGACCGGATCACCATCACCAGCGTCGCCCAGACATAAATCATGATCACCAGCGCGGAGGTCTGGCAGTGCTTGCGCTCGGCACCCTTGGACGCACACCCGAGCAGGCCGAATGACAGCGTGCCCAGAAAACAGATCAGGATTCCGCTATTCAATTTTGCTCCTCGCTTTTTCCCCTTAGGTCTGATTGCGCCCGCTGACCTTAGTTTTCCGGGTAGCCCCGAATTGAACTGCATTTCGGGCCACCTCAGGTGGAAGAATTTATATCACAGCTTAGGCTTTTGAGACCTGATTTGCTGCAAATACAAGGCTGATAAGGGGCAGCGCATCGCGGGCTGAGTGCCGACAATAACTTGATTTATGTCAAAAACTGAGGGAAACTGGCGGTGGGCCAATCAAAAGGAATTTAGCTAAGTTGCCAATAGCCATGCAGCACATTCTTGCGCAAGGCAGGGACCACTGCCGGAGATCTTGACTGCGGAAGGGCTGAGTTTGGTTCCAAAGGATTGACCCGCCGGGATGAGCAATATTGAACAGACACTCGTTGCCCGCGATGCTTTGATGGTTGTCTGGGAAATTCAAAAATAGAAACCCTGAGTGCAAATCAGCAACTCGGGAAACCAAAACGGAAGCCCAAATGAAGGGAAGCTCCAGCAGAAACGATTCCCGCGGTGAGGGAGGACGACGTTCGATGAGTTCCCAACCTAAACACAATCTCCCACCTCCGCTCATGCTCGTAGCGCTGATACTCCTCCCTGGCATGTTTACGGTCCGGACTTTTGCGCAAAGAATGCCAGAGGCTTCCCGCGGACCGTCGGTGGCCTCCCACGCTCCCATGGTGGGAAAGCCCGGTGACTACGCCGGCTGGCAAACCTGTGCCGGCTGCCACCGGGCCGAAGCCCAGGCGTATGCGAAGACGCCTCACGCTCTCGCGGGCGAGGGGTTGCCAACCTCTCCCGCCACGCCCACGCAGGGGTTGTCAGCCTCGGCTGCGGCGGGAAAGAAGATTTACGACGACATGATGTGTGCGGGCTGCCATACGATGGGCGGCCAGGGTGGAGAGGGCGGTGGAGCCCTCGATGATGTTGGGACCCGCCGCACACGCGCCGAGTTGCTGAAACGGATGGAAAACCGCCGCGCCGGGACGGTCATGCCCCCTTTGCCACCCGACATGTCCAACGACAAAATCAACGCTCTGGTGGATTACTTGATGACGCTGACGGGGCAGACAGCGGCGGGACCTAAGCCCGCGGCGACGGCGCAATCCCATACCGTTACAGGCTGTGAAACCTGCCACGGACCAGGCAGAGCCCACGCGGACGCCGAGCAGGATGCGGCGGGTGACCCTGCCAAGGAATTGGCGGGCACCAAGCTGATCTTCACATTCCAGGGCAGCCCCAAGGAAAACTCGGAACGCTGCATGACTTGCCACAATACGAGCCGGCAACAGGAGACGTTTGCCCACTCGCAACACGCGGCGGCGGGCGTCTCCTGCAACGAATGCCATGCCGCCCACCTGGTTAAAGAGGTCAAAGGTCAAGGCAAGGGCGGCCCTCAGTACTCGCAGGCGGCTTTCTTTCAGGTGCCGCAGCTTCCGGAAACGGTGCGGTGGCTTCACAGCAGTTTGCTGAAGGATGCCGAGCCTAATTTGTGCTTTAGCTGCCACGGCAACGTCCAGGCACAGTTCGCCCTCCCCATTCACCACCGTGTGCCGGAAGGCTTGATGAAGTGTTCGGACTGTCACAATCCGCATGGAAGCATCAATCGCGCCAGCTTGAATGCCACTCACTTTGAGACCTGCGTCAAGTGCCACGTGGAAAAACGCGGGCCCTTCGTATTTGAACATGCGGCCGTGCGGGTGGAAGGCTGCGTGGCGTGCCACAACCCCCACGGGAGCACCAATCGTTTGATGCTGGTGCGGCGGGAAGGACGCCAGCTCTGCCTGCAATGCCACACCGGCTTCCACGCTCAGGCCGCTGTTCCCCACAGCCGCCTGGGCTTTCAGACCAGCGGCGAGTGTACCCGCTGCCACGTGACGGTCCATGGTTCGTCGCTTGACGCCAATTTCTTGCGGTGAAGGATGTCCTCATGAAACCTGGGAAACGATTTCACCTCGTCCTGGCAATGCTGCTGGTGGGCAGCGGGGTATTGATGGCACAGGACAGCGCGGAAACGCCTCTCACGATTGGTGGGTTCAACACTCAGGGGTCGTTGACGCTCGGTTACCGCTTCGACGACGTCAAGGGCTATCGTCCGATGTTTCAGGATCTCTCCGGCCTTGAAAAAGGGCTTCGCCTGACGGACTTTAACGTGTTCGGCGAGGCCGGCAAGGGGGCCAATCCCTTCGCCGACAGCTATTCCCTCTCCATTAGTGGGCTGGGAGGCGAGCCTTTCGAAGTTGGGCAGTTAACCGTGAAAAAGTCCCGGCTCTATGACCTTCGTGTGAACTGGAGACAGAGCTACTTCTATTCGAATGCCAACGATAATGTGGTTCTGCCGATTGCCGCCATGGGCTCGGGGCTTGCCAAAGGCCTCACCGATAATCACAATTGGGGAACGGAACGCAAATTCGGGTCCGGTGACTTTACCCTGCACGCCACCAACAATCTCCGCTTTAATCTTGATTACTACCGTACCGAGAACAGCGGTCCCACCTACACCACGGAATCGTTGGATTTCTTCGATTCACCCTCTTACTGGGGCACCTTTGCCCGTGCCAATCCCTATTACCTGTATGCGCCCATCAGCGGCGAAGCCAATCGTTTTGCCGGGGGGATTGACTATACGTTCCAAGCCTGGACTTTTCATTACAATGTTGGCTACCAGACGTTCACTGAAAACGTGAGCCTGAATAACGTCGGTTCACCGCAACTCAGCATCAATCCCGTTACGAGCTCGACGCTGGACCCCCTCACCACCCTTTCCCAGTCGGATTACCGCCGGCTCACCACTCCCATCAGCGAGTTTTCCTTTACCGGGAAACCCTTTTCCAAGTTTGAATGGCAGGGCGGCTACATTTACTACCGCTACCGGGGGCCCGCCACTTTCGACCAGTCTTACCATGGAATTGCCCCCAACAGTACTGGCGCTCTCGCACCCTACACCGTCAGCCAAACCGCCCGGAATACGGTCAGTGAACCTGACAACATTCTGTTTCAGACTTTTACCTTCAAGCCCAGAGACTGGTGGGAGATTATCGTGGACTATCGATACTCCCGTTTCAGCACAAACAGCGTCGGGAACTTCGGGAGCATTCAGAGCATTGTCACCAACCCAACGTCACCTACGCCGACCACCAGCACCACGTCTGCTACCGGGCAAACCACCTCCGTGTGGCGGGATGGACTGAGTGATTTTGACTTCAGCATGCTCTTTACGCCCATCCCGTCTCTTACGCTGCGCCCGGGGGTTCGGCTGATGAAGGCGGATGTGGAAGCCGTCAATAACGGGGTGGTGGATCCGTCCATCACGCTCCGAACCAAAACCGCCTGGCCTGAACTCAGCTTCGGCTATCAGCCCACAAAGATCTTTAGCGTCCGGGGTGATGTCCACTCCTTTGACAGCGGCTCGTCCTATACGGCCATTACGCCGCACACGGAAGTGGCCGGTCACCTGATATTTCGCCTCCAGCCATTCAAGAAGGTGACACTGCAAGATGATCTGAATATCACCAATGACAAATTGATCGATTCGAGCTTCCAGGACAGGGTGCGTTCCAATACCGTGACCCTTTCTTATGCCCTCAATGACCGGTTTTCGGTTTTTGGAGGGTACACCTACGACAGCATTTTTGCGGCGGGGAACATTTTGTACGCTCGCGGCACCGCGCCGCTCAATGATTTTCTACGGGATCAGGAAGTTGACCGCGTGATGCAGGGAGGAGTGGAGGCCAAGCCCAGCAAATACTTCGGCTTGCAACTTACCGGCAACTTTGACCGCTCCACCGGCCTTGGCCAGATCAGCGGGGAACCCTCCGCCTATGGACCCCTCACCTGGCCACTGGTTACCGGGACGGTTTATGTGAATTTCCCCAAGGCGGGCCGTTTGTCCGTTGATCTGCAGCGCACCTATTATATTGAGCAGATCATTACGGCCAACAACTTCCAGGCGAACCTGCTCACCATTCGTTGGACGCGTGACTTCTAGCCTGTGCTTTTCACCATGCAGTCGGAGGGGCGGGGCAGAACAGACTACGGAAGAACTCGTCGGGCCTGTCATTAATGTCACCAACCGGGATCAAACCCACCCCGTCGCTCGGAACATCATCCAAGGATGGGAGCACGCAGAAAGTACTCCCTGCCAGATTCAAGAGGGGGTGGCGCCTTGCGCGACGCCCCCGATCCCTTCCAGCAACAAACTTATTGTCGCTTAGGTATCCTGGCATTTTGGACTAATCCTTACGTGTGGCTCGCGGGGCTGTTCGAAAAAAACTTCCGCGCCCGGGCCGCTGGAAAGATCGACCAACTCCTCTGGTAAAAGGCCCCTTTTGACACATCACTGTTTAGTAGAATGGCATCTACCTTAAGGGAAAACCCGCTAGGTGAGTAACCCCATTAGAATACTGACTATTGTGCAAATTAACGCACCATGCTGTAAAATGCTACACTTTTTCGTAATCGGAATTCATGTCAGCCAGAAAGCATAGAAAATTAACGTCTTATAAGGGCATGAGCCGACAAATTATTCACATCTTTGGCCAAGCCATTGCTGTCTACCCTGTGCTCGTCGGGTTATACAACTATGGATATAGAGAGCCGTTCTCTTAGAATTCGGTTGATGCAGGGGCCCAAAGGATGCCTGTTAATCCTTCTCGTTATATCGGCAGTTTGGGCATCAGGGGTTAGTAAACTTTCTGCTGCGGACTCCATGGATCATCCCTATATCGACACAAAGGACGTAAAGGCCGAAACCTGTCTCAAGTGCCATCCCACTAAGAATCAAGGTAAGTTTGTCCACACAGCGGTAGGGATGGGGTGCGAGAACTGCCACCAGACGACTTCCGCTGATAACAAGACCACCATCACGCTAATCGCGACAGGTGGTGATCTTTGCGCAATGTGCCACGAGGCGACAAAAGACCCCGTCCAGCACCAACCTTTCAAGGCGGGGCAATGCCTGGTGTGCCACGATCCGCACGCCAGCGACAATAAGGCTCAAACTCGGGCTTCAGTGAACACGCTCTGTTTTAGTTGTCATGCCCAGGAATCACCCAATGTGAAGGTAAATGCCGAAACTAAGTTGGTAACGACGATAGGCAACCAAGTATTGAGTTTGGATGAGTATAACAAGGCTCCCAAGTTGGGTTTGGATCCTGGCGGCACTTCCGGGCACCCCATCATGGGGCACCCGCTCATGGGGAAAGACCCCCGGAGCAAAGATGCCAAACTGAGTTGCCTGAGTTGCCATGTCCCGCACAGTTCCGCACTTCCCAAGCTGATGCCGAAGGGCGTCGCCAGCCAAATTGATTTGTGTGGGGAGTGCCATAAGTAATGGATAAGACCATGAACCGGGGAAGATCGCAAATTGCCAAGAAGGGAATAGTGGCAGGGATCAGCATCCTGCTGTTATTCACTGCCGGGGGTGTTCAGGCAAAGAACAAGAAGCACGTTGCGCCCACCAATCTGAACCTGGTTTGGCCGTTGCCGCCGGAGCAGCCGCGCATCAAGTTTGTTCAGTCGATTTATGGCGCTGCGGATGTCGAGCCCCTCAAGAAATCCAACTTCCTGGATCGGGTGGCGGGCATCCAGATTAAGAACATTAAGCCCGGCTTTGCCAAGCCCTTCGGCATCGCGGTGGATTCTCACAATCGGATTTACGTCAGCGACACGGGGCAGGGCATTGTGTTTGTTCTCGACCGCGACAACAAGCAAGTCTCCTTTATAGGATCAAGCCCGCAGGTCAGGTTGCTGTTGCCTTTGGGGATCACGGTGGATGCCAAAGACCGGCTGTGGGTTGCGGACGGCGTCGGGCAGCACGTCTACTCGTTTGATGGTAATGGCACCGTTTTGATGGTCCTGGGTAAGCAGGGGGAAATGGACAATCCCACTTCCGTGGCGGTGGATGACTCGCGCCATCGCCTTTACGTCACTGATTCCCACGCGCATGACATTCTGGTTTACGACACCGAGAGTGGCCTGCTCATCGGGAAGTTTGGAAGCCGGGGTACCGATAAAGGCTATTTCAATTTTCCCACGCAGGTGACCTTGGATCGCCAGGGCCGCATTTATGTAACCGACACGATGAATTTCCGCGTGCAGATTTTCGACCCCAACTACAAGTTTCTCGACACCTTTGGCAAACAGGGGAACAGATTCGGACAATTCCTGAAACCCAAAGGCCTGGCGTTCGATTCCTACCAAAACCTGTACGTGGTGGATTCAGACTTCGACAATTTCCAGATCTTCGACCCGCAGCACCGGTTGCTGATGTTCGTGGGTTCAGTCGGGAGCGACCCCGGGACATTCTGGCTTCCGGCGGGAATTTGCATTGACCGGAACAACTATATTTATGTTTCCGACCAAAATAACCGGCGCATTCAGATTTTCCAGCTATTGAATGGGGAAGTCCCGCCAGCTACCCCGGCTCCAGTGGCCGCCTCACCCTCGGCGTCCCGTGAAGCCGGGCCGAACGTTGTAAAAAGTGAGAAAGTATCCCATCAGAACGGCACCAAACCAGTCGCAAAGGAGATAAGTACGCCATGACACGTAAATACGCAGTTTTCTTTTCAGTATTGGCGGCAATGTTTTGGGCGGTAAGCGCGAACGCGCAGTACTCGCACATCAAATATGTCGTCAACAGTCAACATGACATGTCCATTACTTCCACCACACATGGACCAAAGTCCAGCGCCGAAACTGAGATCTGCTTCTTTTGTCACGCCCCCCACCAGGAGTTGAGCACAACCGATTCGACCGTGACTACGAAGCCCGGCACTCAGCCGCCCCTCTGGAACCACTATTTATCAAGCACTGCCAGCTATGGGGTTTACAGCAGTCCGACCTTTAATGCCCTGGGCACCGACATTACCGACGTCGGCGGGGCGGTAGCAGGCTCAGCATCCGTTACCAACCTCTGCCTGAGTTGCCATGACGGAACCGTGGGCGTCAACACCCTTTACCACGGCGCCTATCAAGTGGGCAGCCCGGCGATGACCGCTTGCGGTAACGGCGCCACCATCGCGGGAAATAGCCCCTGTTTGATGCCCGACACCTACCTGATCGGCAACCCCGCAACCACCGGGGGAATTCCAACCCTGGCCAGTCTCCACCCCGTCAAGTTTACTTATGACGCCACCCTGGCAGCCAAGACGGTTGACCTGATGACTCCTGCCCCATCAACGAGCGGCCTTGGGGGCAACAACATGACGGTGG
>Ga0182027_10010853_pt1 | contig 12920 bp, 13 predicted proteins | sample 712E1DmetaG_FD_121300 | JGI IMG/M metagenome (GOLD analysis project Ga0182027, IMG submission 121300) | Permafrost microbial communities from Stordalen Mire, Sweden - 712E1D metaG (Illumina Assembly) | ecosystem: Environmental > Terrestrial > Soil > Wetlands > Permafrost | place: Sweden...
AGCATGGTGCCAATATCAGTGCAAAGGATAAATTCGGAAACTCCGTGTTGATGGTAGCTGCATTTCAGGGAAAAACAGAACTGGTAAATTTCTTTATAGATCAGGGAGCTGATGTGGATGAAAAAGGTGGAAAGGGAATGACAGCGATGATGCTGGCTGCAACATACGATGGTCCTTTGTCAGTGGTAGATGTGATTAAAACACTTGTGGCGCATGGTTCTGATGTGAATGCAAAAAGCGATAACAATAAAACAGCTCTTGATTATGCGGCGAAAGATGATGTTAAGGAGTATCTCCTATCTGTGGGTGCAAGCAAAGGTGCAGATTTAAAATAATTTTTTTGTTTTTGAATTATATTATTTTATTATCTTTACACTCTCAAAACCTATCCAATGAAACGAATAATTATTCTTTCAATATTTGGCACTCTGTTTTTATATTCAGTTTCAATAGCTCAAAATTTCAAAACAAGTGATTCATTAAAGAAATCTTTCGTTGATGAAAAGCCTATTTCATTTAATATGACTGCTGGTACAGCATTTATGACTGGTTTCAACAAAACAGGAAGTTTAATGAGCACCTATTTTGCTCCGGAATTAAATTATAAATTAAGCAAACGTTTTACGCTGGACGCAGGATTGATGGTGATGAACAGCAGCTACAATCTATTTCATCCCGCAGGAGATGCTTTTCAATCAAAACCTTTCAGCAATAATTTTACAAGTACTTTTTTATTTGCAGGCGGACAATACCAACTGAATGATCGCATAACACTAAGCGGACAGGCATATACCCAATTAAACACATTCGCAACTAAAAGCGATTTGGATCATGTGTACGATGCAAATATGAAAGGAGTGAAGTTCGGCATGGACTATAAAGTGTCAGAACATTCTACCATAGGAATTGAGTTTAATATTTCAAATAAACCCTCGCCCTATAATTTCAATTCTTCAGGTTTCCCTTATCAATGCCCATTACACGAAAACTAGTTTATTCTTTATAGGAATTGACAATATTATCATTTAACCATTTCACCATGTCACTAAACACTTCTTCACGATTAATTTCGTTCAGCATTTCGTGGCGGCCGTTTTGGTAGAATTTAAGAACGATATTTTGTTTTCCTGCTCCAGATAATTTCTTAAAAAACAAATTCACTCCCTTGGTGAAACCACCTACAGGATCGCATTCTCCCGAAAAAATAAGAATGGGTAAAACCACAGGAATTTGCGTGAAAGTTACAGATTTATGAATTTGTTTCAGACCATAAAACAGATCTTTGAAAAATTGTGTGCTGCATAAAAATCCGCAATAATCATCAGCCACATATTTGTCTACTTCAACTGGATCACGCGAGAGCCAATCAAAGGCAGTTCTGTTAGGCTTGAATTTTTTATTAAAACTTCCAAAAGATAACTGATCCAGTAATTTACTTTTATGATTTTTACCCATGAAAAACCTTTGTATTCCTGCAATACAGCTTCCAAGAGAAGTCAGAAGGTGTGGATAAAAATTAGTCCCTGACAAAATCAGTCCTTGAAGTTCATCAGCATACCTGTGGTGAGCCTGTCGAACCATCATCACATAACTCCGCGAAAGCAGCGATCCCATGCTATGTCCGAAAAGGATCAGGGGAATATTCGGATATTTTTTTTTGATAATATTTGTTAGTTCATGCATATCTTCAATTACCAGATTCCAACCATTATTATCAGAAAAATGCCCTGTGTTTTCAATACTTCCTGCAGTCCTTCCATGACCACGATGATCGTTAGCATAAACAATAAAACCTTCTTTGACCAGTGCTTCTGCGAAACGCTCATAACGGGCTGCATGTTCAGCCATGCCATGTGCTATCTGGATAATAGCTTTGGGAGATAATTGATCTTTAGCAAACCATTTGAAAGCATAAATTTGCTTTCCGGTACTGTCTGTAAAAGTGAAGTTCTCGCAATTCATAAGAGAAATATGTTGCAAGGTAAAATTTTTTGAATTTCTGTGTAGAAAAAAAATTGTAGATTTGAAAAGGAAAATATTGAGGAATGACTGAGAAATATATTCTTGCTCTTGATCAGGGAACTAGCAGTTGCAGGGCATTATTGTTTAATAAGACCGCAAAAGTTATTGGTATTGAACAGCAGGAATTCACGCAAATATTTCCACAGGCAGGCTGGGTTGAGCATGATCCTGAAGAAATATTTGAAGTGCAGATGCGCATGGCAAAAAAGGTGCTGGCAAATAATAATATTTCTCCACAGCAGATAGAATCCATAGGCATTGCCAATCAACGCGAAACGACTGTAGTATGGAATAAGCATATCGGTATTCCTGTCTGTAATGCCATTGTCTGGCAAGACACACGGACGATTGATATTTGCGAAGAGCTTAAGGAAAAAGGTTATGATAATTATATAAAAGAAACTACAGGCCTTATTGTAGATTCATATTTTTCTGCTACAAAACTCCGCTGGATATTAGCCAACATAAAAGATGCTAAAGAAAAAGCATTGAATGGTGATTTATTATTCGGAACGATTGATACATGGCTGATCTGGAAATTTACAGGAGGAAAATATCATCTCACTGATTATTCCAATGCATCTCGCACTATGCTTTTCAATATTTCCACACTTCAATGGGATGAAAAGTTATTGGCTGCATTGGATATTCCAAAAGCTATGCTACCTGATGTGATTGATTCTTCTGCCTTTTATGGGAAGACAGCATTAAACTTTTTCGATGGAGTAGAAATTCCCATCACTGGAGTGGCAGGCGATCAGCAGGCTGCCTTATTCGGCCATACATGCTTCGAAGCAGGAATGGCAAAGAATACTTATGGTACTGGTTGTTTTATGCTGATGAATACGGGAAAAAAGCGAGTGACTTCTTCTCATGGATTGCTCACAACCATTGCATGGAGCTTAAATGGCAAGATCAATTATGCACTGGAAGGAAGTATTTTTATTGCCGGTGCAGCTATCAAATGGTTGCGTGATGAAATGAAGATCATTCGTTCTTCCAATGAATCCAGTGATCTTGCAAAAAAAATTACGAGTACTGGTGGTGTTTATTTTGTCCCGGCATTTTCAGGATTGGGCGCACCATATTGGGACATGTATGCAAAAGGAATGATCACAGGCATCACGAGAGGAACAGGAATTGAAGAAATCACGCGTGCAGCACTTGAATCGATTGCATACCAGACGAGAGATGTGTTGGAAGCTATGGTAAAAGATTCTGGTATTGATATTAAATGTTTGAAAGTGGACGGCGGTGCTGCTAATAATGATTTCCTAATGCAATTTCAATCAGATATTCTTTCTGTTCCTGTGGAAAAACCTGAAAACATTGAATCAACAGCGCTTGGTGTGGCATATCTGGCAGGCCTCTGCACAGGTTTCTGGAGCATGGAAGAAATATTGAAATTTAATGAAAGTAATAAAACCTATCAGCCTTCCTTGAGCATAGAAAAACGTGAAAAGCTTTATGAAGGCTGGAAACAGGCGGTAAACAGAACAAAAACAAAAAATGAGAAATTATGAAAAGGAGATTTATTTTTACAATGATTATTATTTCAGTTTTTATGTGCAATATTCTGAAAGCACAAAATAATATATACAATCCGAATGCAGATGCAAAAACTGATTTGGCAAATGCAATTAAGAAAGCTAAGTTAGAAAAGAAGCATGTGTTGATACAGGTTGGATATAACGCTTGTCCCTGGTGCATAAAGTTTCATAAATTCATTCATGAAAATAAAGAAATAGATTCTTTGCTGACTACCAATTTTATCTTTCTGTTGATCAATTACAGCAGAGAAAACAAGAATATGGAGCTTATGAAACAATTTAAATTCCCTCAACGTTTTGGTTTTCCAGTGTTGTTGGTTTTAGATGCTGAAGGAAATCTAATACATACTCAGGATACCGGCCTGCTTGAGTTAGAAAAAGGTTATGACCCTGAAAAAGTAAAAACTTTTTTGAAAAATTGGACTGTAAAAGCGCTGGATCCGAATAGCTATCTCAATTAAATATTACAAATTCACCTTTTCTATTTTATATCCTGCACTTGGAGAAAAAGTACTGCCGTCATCACCCAGCATAAACCTTCCGGGACCAGCGGTTTCTGCTAATATATAAGTAGTATTTTCAAAACTAATATACACCTGACCTTTTTCCGGTTTACCTTTGATAGCTGTCAACGTATGGTGTGTGGTCTGATTCAGAATAATCATATCATCCGGGTTGATAAGGTAGGAGAGTATACAAACAAAAAGAACAGCCTTTGAATCACAGTCGCCCCAGCCCCTTACAAGAATTTCAGGAGGTGTCATCAATCCGTTATTCAGCTTTCCGAAATTGAGTGTATCAGGAATCCCATAGGGAATATCCTGAACAAATTTCATGGCAAATTCAATTTTGGCTCTTCTGGTATTCTTTTTATATCTGTTCAATGAAAGATCTATTTCTTCTGCGATTGGCTTGCAATAGGGTCTGTAAAAGCGAATAATGGCATTTTTATCAGGTCTCAAAATGTTCCCTTTCATCATAAAGAATCCATACCTGGCAATATGTCTAATTTGAGCCCTTGAAAATGATGATGCTGAAAGCAGTTTTGGAGTAACACCAAATCGCCTGATATTCCTATTGGCTAAATGTATCGGATAATAAAATTTAAACCTTTGTGTTACATTATAATTGTCTTTGAAAGTGTAATCAACGAGGTAATTATTCTGATCGACTTTTACAGAATATCTCACATGCGAATTACAAATATAGGAATTTGGTTGAGATGCCCATGAATAATGGCCTTTAACCATAAAAAGGAGCAAAATGAACAAGAGGGTTTTATATTTGACTTGATTTATTTTCATTATGAGCATTCTGAAAAAGTAATTTCAATTTTCGTACCAAAAAAAATTCGGCATGAATATTGACAATTCTCTGTGAAAAAAAATATCAGGTTCCGGTTAACATCATTTAATTATTTAATATATTTGTACATTAATTATATTTCTATTCATCCATTTAAATAAATTATATCATGAAAATAAAATTATTCTCTGTGGCATTTATGACATGCTTTATAGCTATGTCTTTGTTTATGGGTTCATGTAAAAAAGAAGAAACCCCTACCAAAACAAAAATGGAAGGTGTCTGGATGGTTACTGCTGCTTTTGATGGCGCAGGTCAGGATATTCTTTCAAAAATAAAGTTTCCGATTGTTGCTTTTTATTTAAGCAGTGACAATACTGTTATTTCCACTGCAGGACCAATGATCATGTACATCGTTTATGGTGGTGGAAATTATGCAACTATTGCCGGTCATATTGATCAGGTTTTTAACTATGCAAGCCTGGATTTTAATGGGGGTGAATTTTTCTGTGGAGATGGCCAGCAGGAAAGATTTACGCTGGAAATGAAACTAGAAGGGCTTCCCGGACAGAAAACTATTACGACTTTATTAGGTTTGCTTGGTTTGGATCCGGGTTTTCTTGATCAGGTAATCTATCATAAATTTATGGATGTAGCTGTTAGTTTTAATGATACTGATGATGAGATGACTTGGACCTGGGATAATACCACTACAGCTGTATATAATAAAAAAGATAATTATGGCAATTATGTACTTTGGGGCGGATGGCCTGTGAACAGTTTTCAAAGAGGCACTTTTACTTTGAAGAAACAAAGCAAAGAATTACGCGATCTCGTAAAGGATAACTCCTAAACTTATCATAAAATGCAAAAGTGGACAATGTCCACTTTTTTTTTGCCCAAATTTTTTCTACTCTAATTGATGAACTAAAGTTATTTCACTTTTATTTTTAAGAGGTCTAAAAGTCCTGCTTTGTTTCTGTTCCATTGTGAAGAATCCATTACAGAAAGTTCCATTGTGATTACCGGGATATTTCTTTCAATTCCGTAATAAATGCCCATAGAACCACTTATTTTATAACCAATATCCTTTTTTAACTTTAATCCGGTCAATTCAGAAAGCTTAGTAGCACGATCCAGTGCTGGACCGTCATAGTTTATACAGGCATAAGGTGCATGAAAAGTCAGGATCATGAAGGGTTTATATTTATTAACGAGATTGATGACTAATTGAGTTTCAATTTCAGAATTTGCTTCTGTTCCACAGTTGTATGCTTTTTTACTTTTATTTTTTCCTTCACCAAAATTTTTAGTGGGAAAGTTTCTATTAATATCAATATTGTTAGCATTAGTTCTGGTGTCATGTACTATCCCATCAGGGTTTAAAATAGGGACGATGACTAATTTATACTGGAAACAAGTATCAGCGAGTTTCTTACAATAGTTAACAAGAGATACGACCAGATCAACACCCTGCAACTCATTTCCATGAATACCTCCTAAAACAAGGATACATGAATCCCGCTTCCCGATTTCAAGTATATCAATTTCACAATACTCCTTTGAAACAAGAGAATCTGATTTTTTATATGATAAAGCTCCTGAGTACCAGGAAGTATCATATTTCGTCTGGTAATAGTTCAATGTATCATATAGGTTTATAAGTGGTTTAATAACAGGTAAAACTGCTGAATCCTTTTTTGTGCTGTCAGTTTGTGCCATAGATTCACCATTAAAGGAAGGGGAGAGGAAGAAGATGAGAAAAGTGATAATAAACGCTTCAATGAAACCCAAACAACGCATAATCTTTTAATAAATTTTCATCAAAGTTATAAAACAATAATTATTCGGGATGAAATATGAATTTAATCAGAATACCTTTTGTAAAAATATTACAATCTATACTATAACAAATGTGACTTTTTTAGTTCCAATTGTTCATTTATAGGGCAGGATTGTTAATAAGACATTGTTTACATAAGTGTATTTTCTTATTACATCTGTACCTATTAACAATATTATGCACATTGTACACATAATGAATTAATATTTATTTAAAATAACTAATTACCAGTTATAAAAATAGTTTTACTTAATGTTAATATAGAACTATCGTATATAGTTTTCAATTTTAATAAATAGTAAAGTTTACATGAACATATATAATATAATATCAATGAAATAACAATATTTTATTAAATAGTATATTTAAAGATTACAATCATAAACAATATATTCACAAATGATAACAATAAAAAGTTATTTATGTAAACAAAATAATATTTACATTTGTGACCTCGTTATTAACAATTATGAATTATGATAGACAGAATATTATTGATCTTAAAATCAAAAAATTTATCCGCTTCTAAATTTGCTGACGAAATCGGAGTTCAGCGTTCAGGTATTTCACATATATTTTCAGGACGAAATAATCCTAGCCTGGAATTGATACAAAAGATACTTAAACGTTATCCTGATGTGAATCCGGACTGGCTCATTGCCGGTAATGGTGTGATGAGCAAGTTACCTGATTTATTCAGTATGGGAGATTCATCACCTGCTAAGGAAGATAATACTGTAAGTAAGGAAAGAAAAGTTGGGAGTACAGCTAATGAATTGAAAAATACCGATGTTATTACAGAATCAGAAATAACCGAAAAGAGAGAACTAAAATTGCCTGAGACTTTTTTGTCTAAGGAAGAAGGTCAGATGGTTCAGGAAATATCAACCACTCCAAAGCAGGAAACAAAAACTGCTGAAAAGCCTGTCCGTTCTCAGAAAAGCAGTAAAGAAATCGAAAAGGTAATTATTTTTTATACTGACAATTCCTTCAGTTGTTATACCCCTGAAAAATTCTGATGTTAAAATCTTTCCCTCTGTGCGAAAAAGAAATTGCTTTCAATAATGGCATTTTCATCGCTGTCAGAGCCATGAACTGCATTAGCAGTCATATTCGTACCGAACAACCTTCTGATTGTACCTTCATCAGCTTCAGCAGGGTTAGTGGAACCAATCAGGTGCCTGTAATCCTCAATGGCATTTTCCTTTTCTAAAATAGCCACTACAATCGGTCCTGATGACATAAAAGAAACCAGACTATTATAAAATTGTTTCTCTTTATGCACTTCATAAAATGCTGAAGCATCTTCAAGAGTAAGATGTGTAAACTTCATTGCTACTATTCTGAAACCTGCTTCATTGATCTTCGCCAAAATGGAGCCTATATAACCATGCTTTACTGCAATGGGCTTAATGATGGTAAAAGTTCTTTTTCCTGTCATAGCATATATATTTAATATTACTCTCCAAAAATATAAAAATATTAAAGGCTGCACAAATTAATTATACACATAATATTTAATTTAATAAATTTGCCATCTTTTGAATTAATAAAACTTTTATTTTGGAATTGTTTTCAGATATATCTCCCGTAAAAGAACTGATTGACAAAGCGGAAAAAATTGTTATTATCATTCACACGAATCCTGATGGAGATGCCCTGGGAGCCGGATTAGCAGTGTATCATTTTCTGAAACAACAGAATAAAGAAACCATACTCATCTCTCCCAATCAATTTCCACTATTTCTTTCATGGATGCCCGGATCGGAAGATATATTAGTATATGAAAGACATATAAATAAAGCGAAGCAGTGCATTGAAGAGTCAGACCTTATTTTCTGTCTTGATTTTAATGCAGTAAACAGAGTTGATAAAGCTACGGAATCATTGAAAAATGCCAAGGCAAAGAAAATTCTAATCGATCACCATTTGTACCCTGATGCATTTGACTATTCTTTTTCGGAAACAAATACTTCATCCACCAGTGAACTCATTTTTGAATTTTTTCTGGCACTTAATGGAAAACAATATTTAAACAAAGCTATTGCTGAATGCCTATATGTTGGGATTGTTACAGATACAGGCTCATTCAGCTATGCCTGCAATTATGAAAAAACCTATCTCATTATTGCGGAATTATATAAACTTGGAATCAACGGAGAGCAAATTCACCGAAAAGTTTATGATACTTATTCTGAAAACCGTATGCGGCTTCTTGGATTTAGTTTGAGCGAAAAATTAAAAGTATTACCTCAATTTCATGCAGCATATATTGTATTGACTAAGGAAGAGCTTAAAAGATTCAATTATCAGATAGGCGACACAGAGGGAGTGGTGAACTTTGCACTGGCCATTGACGGTATTTCACTGGCTGCACTGTTTATGGAGAGAAGTGATCACACGAAAGTTTCGTTTCGTTCGAAAGGGAATTTTTCTGTAGACCAAGTTGCACGAGATCATTTTGAAGGCGGAGGGCATCGGAATGCTGCAGGTGGTAATTTGAAAGTGTCACTGGAAGATGCAATTAAGATATTTGAGGAATTATTACCAGGATATTTTAATGAATTGGCTGCTAATGTTTAATTTTGCGATGACCTGTTTAGAAAAAAAATGAATCAAAAATTTGTATATTATTTTCTATTACTGTTTATAACTGTTTTAATGGCATCCTGTGGTCAGACTGAAAAACCCAAGTCATACATTGATCCGGAAAAGATAAAGGAACCATTGATTAAAGTGAACCATCAGCTGGTGGGAAATGAAGCAGAAGATATTGAAAACTATATTGCAAGATATCACTGGAAAATGGAGAAAACAGGAACAGGTCTGCGATATTTTATTTATAAAAAAGGAAATGGTATAAAAGCAGAAAAAAATAAGTATGCCAAAATCAAATATAAAGTGAATCTGATTAACGGAGAACCTTGTTATTCATCAGATAAAGAAGGTCCAAAGGAATTTTTAATTGGCAAGGCAGAAGTGGAAAGCGGACTTGAAGAAGGAATTTTATTGATGAAAGTGGGTGACAAGGCAAAATTCATTATACCTTCGCACCTTGCTTTCGGATTACTAGGTGATGAAAATAAAATTCCGAAACGAGCTACATTAGTTTATGATGTAGAATTGATAGATGTTATGAAGTAAATATACATATATAGATAATTAGATATTTAACCATTAAACAATTTTACAATGAAAAGAATTTATGCACTATTAACTACATCAATGGCAGTGATGATTATTATTCTGTCAGCATGTTCATCAAAGTATCCTGGTTTCGATAAAACAGATACCGGATTGTATTATAAATTTCATAAGCAAAACAAGGATGCTGAAAAGCCACAGATGGGCGATATTCTTACAGTTCAGATGATTTATCGTACTGATAAGGATTCCATTCTTTTTGATTCCAGGAAGGAACAAAGACCGGCACAATTACAATTAGTGAAACCACAATATAAAGGTGACATTGTGGAAGGTTTGGATATGTTGCATGTGGGCGATAGCGCTACGTTTATTGTCAGTGCAGATTCATTTTTTACGAAAAATGTGGGAGCACAGCAATTACCTCCATTTATTAAGAAAGGCAGCATTCTTTATTTTGATATTAAATTATTAAGTAATCAGAAGAAAGCTGATTTTGAAAAGGAACAGAAGGCCATGATGGAAAAGAAAAAAGTGATGGTTGAAGAAATGAAAACTAAAGAACCGGAAAATATCAAAAAATATCTTGCTGATAATAAAATTTTCGCCCGTGCTACTGCTTCAGGACTTTATTATGTGGAAACAAAAAGAGGCACCGGTGCAAAACCAGAAAAAGGAAAAACAGTGAAAGTAAATTATGTGGGAACATTATTCGACGGAACTGTATTCGATACAAGCGATGAAGATATTGCCAAGAAAGCAAATATTTTTAATCCAAAAAGACCTTATGAACCTTTTTCGTTTGTATTAGGCCAGGGACAGGTTATCCCGGGATGGGACGAAGGAATTAGCATGATGAGAGTTGGTGGAAAAGCAAAACTTATTATTCCTTCGAGCATAGCTTATGGTGCACAGGGTTCAGGGCCAATACCTCCCTACACACCTCTCGCTTTTGAAGTAGAACTTGTAGGAATTCAATAAAACATAACTTAACTAAAATATATATTGTTTCTTTGCGTTCCATAGTGACCTGGTGACTTAGTGGCTATGTTTTTCTTGCCACAAAGACACGAAAACAATTAGTTTCACTAAGTATAATTAAAAAAATTTATAAAAGTATTGTTCATTATACTCAATAAAAAATCTTAATACATATGATGATGAAGAAAAGCATTTTATTTACGATGGCTATTGCGCTGCTGTTCGGTGTGGCATGTAAGACGTCCAAGAAAACAGAGACTACTACAGTGAATAATCCTAAAACAGAAGCAACTAAGGTGGATGTTCCTAAAACTGAAACTAACAAAATGATTACAACACCATCCGGATTGCAATACATGATTACTAAAGCAGGGAAGGGAATTCCTGCATCAAACGGAGATAAAGTGTTTGTGCATTATACAGGAAAGTTAATGAATGACACTGTCTTTGACAGTTCAATTCCGAGGGGTGAACCTTTTAGTTTTACACTGGGAGCAGGACAGGTGATCAAGGGATGGGACGAAGGGATTGCATTGCTTCATGTAGGAGATAAAGCCACGTTTATTATTCCTCCGGCTCTTGCATATGGAGAAAAGGCCATGGGAAAAATTCCGGCTAATTCAACTTTGAAGTTTGACGTAGAACTTGTGAATTGTATTCCTGCACCAAAACCTTTTGATGTAAAGGGAAAAGATACTGTTACAACAGCTTCGGGATTAAAATATATTATGGTGCAAACTACAAAAGGCGCTCCAGTGAAAGCCGGTATGATTACCAAGGTTCATTATACAGGATTTTTTATCGATGGAAAAATATTTGATTCTTCCGTTCAACGTGGCGAACCTATTGAAATTCCCATAGGAAAAGGAAAAGTGATCAAGGGATGGGATGAAGGAATTCAACTATTAAAGGTTGGAGAAAAGGCAAGATTAATTATTCCTTACACTCTTGGATATGGAGAAAAGGGCAGAGGACCTATTCCGGGGAAAGCCACTCTTATTTTTGATGTGGAAGTAATTGGTGCTAAAGATGCACCGGCCATTGAACAGTTTGATGTGAAAGGAAAAGATACTATCACTACTGCTTCCGGACTTAAATATATTATGGTGAAAGAAGGCACAGGCATGCAGGCAGTGGCTGGTAGAAAAGTTTCTGTTCATTATTCAGGCTACCTCACCGATGGAAAAATGTTTGATTCTTCTGTGGAATCTGGACAACCATTCACATTTGAGTTAGGTGCCAAACAAGTGATTGCCGGATGGGATGAAGGAATTGCACTGTTGAAAGTAGGTGGCAAAGCCCGTCTGATCATTCCTTATAATCTTGGTTATGGTGAGCAGGGCAATGGCCCCATTCCGCCCAAAGCCACATTGATTTTTGATGTTGAATTAATGGGAGTGAAGTAGTTTTGAGCTATTAGGCAGGAGTTTTTTCTTAGGCAAAGATCAATTGCAATAATTGTTTGTGCCCGTCTATAATCATTGCGATTAATATTATTTGTACATTTACCATAGATTTTGCCTGCATTAATTCAAACCAAAATGAAAAAGCTTTTATTTTTTCTTTTATTTGTAAGCATTGTAGGTTTTGTAAATGCACAAAATATTATAGCGGGACAATACAGCACCAGCGATTATTACCATGATTATATTCCTGATACTGTAATTAAAGTCTATAATATTTCGACATATTTAATAGACATAAACAATGATGGTATAAGTGATTTTAAATATACTCTCCATCCATATTTTGGTGCAATGGGGTTAAATAGCCATTCATGTAATATAAGAGGTCTAGATAGCAATAAAATTGCTTTAGCTAAATTTGATTCGTGTTTTTCCGACAGTAATAATTTAATATTCAATATAGGAATCGCACGCGCTTTTAAATTCTATGATACAATTAATTCCAATGTTAATTGGGATAGTTTAGTTTACATAGAAGATGTTTTTGTTACTTATAATATGGAGATCAATTGTGCTTATCATTATAGCACCGATTCAGCATATACTTATATCGGATTAAAAGTAATAGTAGGAACAAAGACTTTTTATGGTTGGATAAAGATTGTTGGA
>Ga0182027_10010854_pt1 | contig 12920 bp, 11 predicted proteins | sample 712E1DmetaG_FD_121300 | JGI IMG/M metagenome (GOLD analysis project Ga0182027, IMG submission 121300) | Permafrost microbial communities from Stordalen Mire, Sweden - 712E1D metaG (Illumina Assembly) | ecosystem: Environmental > Terrestrial > Soil > Wetlands > Permafrost | place: Sweden...
CGCCGCCGCCGTAGCCGCCGTTGCCACCGTACCCGCCGCCGCCGCCGCTGATTGAGCCGTTGCCGCCGCTGGTGCCGTTTAAGCCAGAACCAGCGGCGTAGTAGCAGCCGCCCCCGCCGCCGCCGGCGATGACTAGTGGTGTGCTGCCATTGACAACAAAACTGCCACCGCCGCCGCCGCCGGTGGTGCCGCCGCTGCCCCCGCCTCCGACAAGAATGGTCAGGTTCACCGTTGCTGCGAAGCTAAATTGGGCTTCCATTTCAGCTCCGAGCGCGCCACCGTCATGATAGCCATAACCTCCCGCAGCGCCGTAGGCAGTGATGTCGTAAGTGCCCGGGTTCAGTGTGATAGTCGTCTCCGACCCACTAAACAGGTATATGCCAGTCTGGGCGGAGCCGGCAAGCAATCCAAACTGCAAGACGACCGCAACCGCACAGACCATGCCGAATGAGTGACACGTGGTACGAATGATGGATTTGCATTTCGTTTTCATAGGGTTCCATAGGTTCAAGTTTTTCCCAACTGATTGATTGCGATAATACGCCGATCTCCATTCTTGTCCATTCAATGTTATTCACATCCCAACGAGTATGATGAAACCAATTAATTAACTCCATCAGTTTCCGATTTGCCAAGGCGTGGCGAGGGCAGAGGATTCATGTGCCGCTCGCGCTTGTTTCGCCAGTACTTGGAAATCTCTTTGGTGGCCTTGTGCAGCCAGTCTTGATCAGCCGCGAGCCGTATCATCTCGACGGCCGCAAACCATTTCGGCGCATTCGAGACCGGTGGCGGTGAGATATGTCTGGCGATTTGAAGATTGGGGACGGACTGGCGCGCAGCTTGCGCAACCGACTTGGTTGGTTGTGTTCAACCCGGTCCCGTTCTTCCGAGCTGGCCTGCCAGCCGAAGCTCACTGCGAGCGAATCGTTTGGGCTGGCTTGCCGAACCGTAGCTCGGAGCATCGGGACGTGTGAGGAGAGATGTAGCGCCCGTCTTCGCTGCGCTACGACGCGGCAGCCTTCGCTCTCCACTACGCTCCGAGCGAAGGCTGGAGGCGAGGGTCGGAATCGGCCATATTTCCCCGCCGTTGCACCTCTAATATGCCTGATTTTATTAGGTATTCAAGCAAAATCGGTTAAATCCAATCCTATCCTTTTTTATCCGTTTGGTGTCCGTTTTGGTGTCCGCAAACATGGTGAAAGCATTGCCTGCGCACGCTCCCGTTGAATGAAGGTGCAAAGCGCGTAAGCATCGAGGCCGAACGAGTGCGCAGCTTTCGGAATTGAAAGCGACTTCGCTTCGCTCAACCTGCCGATCAAAATGGCATCTTGCTCGCTGTCCATAATCAGTCAGATTGCGCAAAATTTCATTTGTCCAATGATAAAGCAGCGTCACTTTCACACACGCTGATCCTAAAAGCGAGGGCATGGCGGCGGCGAAAAAGTCAAGGTGGAGCACAGAGGGCAACGGGGCGAGCAATACCTTGAGTTTTTCGCCGCCGCCATATAATTACCCGCAGCGACAGCGTGCGAGGCAATTCATTGTCAATGACTCTGGTTGATTTTCTGAATCATTCCCTCGGCTGGCGCACGGAATTTTGCGTCAACATTGGGCAATAGCAACGGTTCCAATGTCTGACGCGCGGCGTTGGGGTCGCGGTCCCGGAGTTGTGCTTGGGCCAGCGTAAGCAGATATGATGGATTCTCCGGTTCCAGTTGAATGGCCAGTTGCAACTGCTGTTCCGCCGCCGTCAGATTCTCACCCTGCACCATCTCGAAAAAGCCAAGCAACTCATGCGCCGGGCCAAAGTTGGGCATCCGCGCCAGCGATTTCTGAAGTTCGTCCCGGATTTCTGCCGCCGCCTCCCCATTGAGCGGCGCATACCGGCCTTGCGGGGCGGCTGTCAGCCGGTATTTTTCCCGCGCATAGGCGTAGTGAACCAAGAAGCTGGCCGAACCATGTTGCAACGCTGCCGCCAGTTCACGCAACGCTTCATCATGCTGCCCGTGTTGCGCCGCCAGCAAACCCAATCCTTCGTAAGGGAATGGGCTGGCAGGCGCGAGTTTTTTGGCCTGCGTAAAATACGATTCGGCGGCATCAAGACGGCCTATCCGTAAAAGTTCATCGCCCAGGAGAAAATAGATTTCCACGGGCGTGATGGCGCGTGAGGCCACATAGACAGGTGAGGAAATGTCCGCTGGTAACTGCAATTCAACTGGCTTGAAAACGCCGCGTTTCAAGTAGCGGCGCAGTTCGGCTTCCATCATCGGCAAGGTTGACCCCAGCGCATTGGTGAACGCCTGCTCCGGCGGTTGGCCCGCAAGGAGTAGCGCAGTGAATTGCCCGAAACGGGCTTTGTAGGCGGGATTGTCCCCCGCCATCAGGAAATGCGTTAGCAGCCACGATTCGGCGTAGAACATTCCCTGACGGGTGCTTTCGTTGTATTGGGGTGAATCATGGGTTGCGGCAAATAATTCATGCAGCGGCATGAGCGGTTCATGCGTCAGCAATTGCAAGTGATGGTCAATGGGCCGGGCGATCTGGACTTCGTAGCCAGTCGCCTCGAACGTGGAGTAAATCTCGGCCATTCCTTCCTTCAACCAGAGCGGCCAGATGAGGTCATTGCGCCGGAACAACAAATGGGCGTATTCGTGAAAGATGACTTCCATGCCAGCAGCAGCCTCATTGTCACCGGGCAACGCGAGCACGATCATGTTCTCATCGCTGCCGTGCGTGAAAAAGCCTGACAAATTGCCGGGCTTCCCCTGATAGAGGGGCAGGAACGGCTTCAGGGATTCGTGATCGGGGAAAGCCATGACCACAACTGCCGGTGAGCCTACGACTTGTTTCCCGGCCAGTAGGGAATAGGCTTCGCAAAATTGTTCCAGCCGCACAGAGAGCTTGTTAACGTCCTGTGGGTTTCCACAACTGTAAATGTAAAAATGGGCGGTGCGTGTCTCGAACCATGGCCTTTGCGCCAGCGAAAAATCATTCGTCTGGCTAATTGCGATGCAAATTCCCGACGACAAAAACGCAGCTAGAAGCCAAAGCCGACGACAGATCATAAACGCGAGAAATTCAACTCAAGGGCTATCGCCGCGAATGGGTTGCTCTTGACCGTTTTTTTGAATGTGAAAAATAACAGGGTTATTTGAGTCCGGCTGGAATGCTGGCGAGTTTGATAAAGTATAATAGTTAAAAGTGTCCCTGTTTAGGCTCTTTATGTTGTAATATCCATCTTTACTAACATGGACACTCAAGCCTGAGCCAATCACGCCTGAGAGAGAAAACAGTCCTTGTCGGTCAGTGATTACATTTGTGCCGGGCGTGTCTTTTGGAGGGGGAAACAAATGCACCCACACAAATTCGACGTTTGCACCTTCTACCGGCTGATTGTTTCCATCAATGACCTTGCCATAAAATTCAACGATCTTTGCACCCGCGACCGGCTGGTTGCTCTGGTCCACTATTTCGCCATAAAATGCAGATGGTTTTTGCTCCGGCACAAGCTTTGACGTTTGGTTTAGTTGGGGAACAATAAAAGCATAAAAATAGGCGTTATCTATTTCTGCCTTGGTTAATCCATCCGGTAGCTTTTTTGGCTCGTGTCCAGCCATAACAGCAACTAAATACTGCATGGCACGATCAAAGTTCGTAGTTTTAGGGTAATTCGTTGCTATCAAAGCGGCGATTTGTGGAGAAACATTGCTATTCAACACAGAACTGCCAAAGACCTGTCCAGAAGCAGAATTCTGAAGCACAATTATCCCCGTTGTAACGGCGATAAAAACTAAACGCATAATTGTCTTCATCGGATTTATCTCGGTTCTAGGTTCCTTGAGCCATCAGGATTGATTGAATAAGTAATATGCGCTCCATCCCACATGATGTCACTTTCGATGTCAATTCGGCCATAACGAGGCGGTGTCCCGAAAACAATGTAATAACTTTTCTTGAAGCTTGTTTTCCAATCGGGTTGGTCGGCTTTGAAATCAAAGGCGATTATTGACTGATAGCCGCTCGCTGGCGCTTCAAATGGAAATTCTTCATTCTCTTCCACAAAACCGCCACCAGCGATTTCCATTCTAAAAGACCACGCGGTTGCCTTTTTCCAACTTTCATAGGGAGGCTTGATTTGGCTCATTTGTAGTTGGCCGCTCGCTCCAACCTTGCCGCTGATGAGATCTAGGTTCATCTGCGTTCCATCGCGCGGCATCTTTGCGTTAAGCACCGCAGATACTAGATCTGTGCCCTCACCCTTTTTCTTAAGATAAAACAAAACAGGATTTTCTTTGCTTGAATCGCCGCCGGTTGTGTCGTCAAATTCAACTTGATTGCGTGAGCCAACCGTATAATAACCGGTTTTCCAAACATCCACATGCAAATGACTTCCAGTTCCTTTAGCCAAGGAAAAACTACCGTCTGTTGCGCTGGCAACATCAACTTGTAAAGTTCCATCCGCAGATGAGGTGGTTCGTAATCCAAAGTGAATGCTTGCTCCGGCAACCGCTTGCGTGTTTTCATCCACAACCTTGCCATAAAACGCAAACGGCTTTTGCTCTGGCACAAATCTCGCCGCTTCTTTAACAAGCCACTCCGCATATTTTTGTTCTCGTTGGGCTTGCGTCATATCTGGAGTAATCCCCGCCTCCTTCATGGGATCAATAGGATGTTGGGCATTTTCATGTTTTTCAGTTACGCTCTTTGTTGGTGTCGATTTTTGCAAATCGGTTGGTGTTTGGCTTTGATTTGTTGAAACTATGTTGGTTGCACCATTACTTATGGCATTGTGCGAATGATGCCAGATGACAAGAGCAACCGTTAGCAGCACCATCAGTGAAATACCGGTATAGAATGGAACGCGTTTCATTGGATTATGGAAATAGTTTGAGAATCAAGTCAGTATAAAATGGTTTTACCACCGGGTTCTGAATGTTTCGGTTAAATTGGCCGCTGTGGTCGAAGCTTTGGTCGCTGAAACCCAGCGGCGACAAATTAAGTTCCCCGCCATTGACCATTTGGCCCACACCGGGCTGCGCTCCAACTGCCTTGGTTCGAGTCCGCGCCACAAACGGCATCAATTCACGCGGGTCGGTTACGGTGCGCCCCGTCACGCCTTCGTTGACATTCGTCAGGTAGGCGGTGGAGTTTGTCGGATTGTAGGAATAGCCAAACAAGAACAGCGGCTTTGTCAATAGCTGGCAGTCTTCCCAACTCAAGCCAATTGTGGTGCTAATATAATACCCGCCATAAATCGGGACATTTACATTGGTAGATGCAGTCGCCAGCGCGTAATCATTCGTGTTGAAAAAGTTGATGATTTTTCCACGCAAGGCATTGTCTATACCGCCGGCATAACCCGAATAAGTATTTGGCGTAATCAGCCGTTGTTCTTGGTCGGTAAATTTTGAGAGACTCGGCAAAGTGGTGTCATAACAACTCGCCGATACTGCCGCCTGCATCATCACATAATTGTCCATCGGCGCTTGATTTGCCGCCGCCAATTCTTTCAATGCTTCCATCATCACGGTGTTGCCCAAGCTATGCGCGGTTACGCTGATTGTATCGTTAGTAAAGCGTTGGCGCAAATTGTTAAAATACGCCGCTGCTCCCGTGCCAGACTCGAAAGCAATATGCTCACTTCGGTCGAAGGTAATCAAGTCAGATGGAATTGATCCGAAAAGCAAGTTCGTATCCGTATCTCGCGAGCGTGTCGGCCAGCGGAGCGAGGCAAAGCGGCCTTGGTAGCCCTGCCAGTAAAGCCGCTTGAACATCGTGTCGGAGAAATCTTGATAATCCCATTGCGTCATCCGCCAGCCATGCACAAACACGGCCAATTCTTTGGCATCAAAGGCGCTAACTGGCGGTGAATTCATAACTTCAAATCCGCTGGTTGCGGATTGCTGCACCATTTCTGGCCAAGTTTGAATCACGTTCGTCACCACCGCCTGCTCATACATACTTTTGATGTCCTGCAAATTCAGATAAGCGAAGGTTTGGGCGACGGGTTGGCCGTTTTTGTAAATGGTCAAAGTCAAATTGCCCTGCCCAGGGCTAACGCCCTCAAACAAAAAATTGGTTAAGAGAGGTTGTCCGTTGCTGTTCACCGGCAGATTGTAGGTATGCCAATTGTAATTGGCATCAACGCCCACCTGCCCCAAACTGCTGCCGTAGATTGAATTGACTTGCGTCGTCGCGATGTTCGTGTCGGTCAAATAGCCCGTGCCGCCATTGGCTTCACAGGCCGCATAAAGGTTGATGGCTGGATTGGCTATGTCTTGATTGGGTTCCAATACCACCGTGTAACCTTGGCTGGCCGGCAGGTTGGGCAAACCGCGAACCCACAACCGCGCAAAATTTTCCAAATCACGCTGGCAGGTGATTTTTCCGGCGGCGGAATTCACGAGTCCCGGATTGTTCGGCGGAACCGGTAAATCGTGATCCAAGCCGCCGTTGACGCCGGGTGCGTTTGTGCCGTTATTGATCCAAAAATTGAATGCTTGCGGAAAAGACGGAATGTAGCCGCTGCCGTAAAGTAAGAAGTAAGGAGAAAATCCGGGAGTGCTATCCGGGCCGGCGAAAGACAAGTCCATTACGCCATCATGATTGGCGTCTAATACCAGCGAAACACAATATACAACTCCCGTTCCGCGCTGGCCGGTGGTGATGTCTGGCTTCGTCACCAATGCCACGGGTCCCGGCTCGGTCGGGGTGAAATCGCCCCAAGGCGAGAGGATGCCCGTTTGCGTCGAAGTCACATTGCCGTTGCCGTCCACCTTGTAAGCTTTGTCGAAGTATTGGGCCACATAAACCGGCTTGGTGGTGTCGCCATTAGTGACGGTTTTCTTGGCAAACGCAGCAATTTGAACCGGCTGTCCCACGCCAGCAATCAGCAACGGCTGCTGATTGGTCGGAGAAAAGTCAGCGTCCCCCGGCAACAGGTCTGGGGAGATGCCATCGTTTCCGTTGAACCATTCATTGTGCATGCGCCCGAAATAATAACCGACTGTTTGCAATTGTGGTGCATCAAATTGCGGATAAAAATAATACGTGTCGTTGGTCGCCGGCCAAGTGTATCCGGCGGAAAGTGAATCGAGATAGAGAGTGCCAGCGTGGTTGTGCGCCAGCAAAACGGATGACAGGTGCAAGCCGAACCAATTGTAAATGTTGTTCGGCAGCACAAACTGGCCGGAACCATTGACATAAATTCCGAGCGGATGATAATCGGTGTAAGGCTGCCCATACGTTGCCGCATCGAGCGCCGGGATGTTCGTGCCGGTGGTGGGGGCCGAGAATTGAAAAATCGGCGCGGACGGCAAATGCAGCGTCCCGTTTCCATCCACATAAATGCCGGTGTTCAAAAACCCGGACGAATTCAGGTTGGTATTGTTAAGATACAGGAAATTACGGTAGCCATAGTTTTCGGCAAACGGCCACTGCCAGTTTTGCGATACGCCGTCTTGAATGCCCAGCCCGGAACCCGTATCGCTGCCAACCTCATAAAAGCTTGCGTAAGTGTATTTGTTCGGCTGACTGACTTGATAATCGTAATACCCGTCCAAAATATACGAGAACGAATTGGTGAGGCTGGCTGCCCGCAACAAGAAATTGACATTCTGTTCCAGTTGAGTGCGTCCATCAAAGAACGGAGGAGGCAGATAGCCAAGAGTAAGGGCTGGAGAAACGGGCGCACTTTTGCTGCCATCAGGCCAGACCGCTTGAAGATAGAACTCGGGCGAACCGGGATAGGTCATGGCGCTGGGAATGGTGAAAATTCCGTTTGTGAAATTGCTGACGGGAAAGACCATGTTGGTGGTCGCGCCCCCGCCATCGTTTCGGATCAAACGCATGGAGGAAACGCCCGGTGGAATATGGTTCACCAAAAGCGTCATGGCGCCAGATGCCCCCGGAATACCCACCACATAAGGCGCATCGGCTTGGGAATAAGGGACGGTTCCATAATTCCATGATGAATCACCACCGGCATAATCAGCCTGTATCTCATAGACTGAAGGGTTGTCGGCATTTGCGTCCGTATAGGCCGGGAAATTTGTGTCCACAAATTCATTGGTCGCGCCGACATTAAAATATGTCCACTGCCAAGTTGAATAATCGAAGCGCCCAATCGTGTAGCCGGTAACCGGGCCGTTGTTTGGCTGCCAAGTGAGAATGATCTGTGAGGAATTGTTGGGATTGAATTTGGCCGTCACTCCCTGCGGCGTAGGCGGGGTAACGAAAACGTTCGGGTTCACTCCCATTTGGAACTTTTGCCAGTTGCTCCACCCATCACCTGCCGGGTCTTGGGCGTTTGGGTCAACGCCAACATAACCAAAATACTGAAGTTGCCACCAAATGGGCAGACCACTCCCATCGTCCGCCCACGAACGGACGCGCAGAAATAAATTCGTGGTTCCATTTCGCAATATGCTCGCAGGCGTCCAGTTGGTGATTTCCGAGCCGAAAACGAATCCCTCTGAAAACCAATTCGTCTGCGTCAAGTCCGTTAGACCTTGGATTTCATACTGGATGTCGGGAAAGGTGTTGGAGACGAACAAGAATGCCGTGGCGGGCGTCACATTCGTGATCGCAATCCAAAGATTGGTGCCGTAGTCGGGGTGGAAATTGAAACTGTCGGAATAAAAACCGTTTGTGCCGCCGCCTCCACCGCCTCCGCTGTCAGCAGGGGAAGGAATATCCATGCCCATCGCCATTCCCATTGACTGTAACTGCGCTCCTTGAACCATGTCTATCAAGTTCAATACGGTGTTGGCTTGCAACTCTAAGGCGGAAGTAATCGTAGAAGTGCTGGGCCGCGCCGCCAATGGACTCCCGGTGGTGAATATCTGTCCGCCGGTATCATCCACAAGAAAGGAATTCCCAGCGATAGAATACACGGGCAGGCCATACGGTGAAGGCGGCATACACGGATAAGGAAGTGCCGTGAGACTACCGCCATAACCGGGCACCATGACCCAAAATGTCCCCAACCGTGGCAAATCCGTCGGAGACAACAGCGGCAATCCCTGCGCATCTGCCGTGATTTGAACGATGGAATCTTGGGCTGGCGAAACAGATTGAACAGACGTGGCGGTCTCTTGGGCGTGTCCCAAGCCCAAACCAATGAGGGACACCAAACTCAAAACAAGAGCGACGTTCCAAGGGGAGTTATTCCATCTGCTTGTAGTCTTCATAAGTTTATTTTTGTTTATGTATCTATATCAATGAGTTTCTAACTTTTTCCTGTTTGTTGACAAGCGAAATATGAGTTCGGAATTCCGAACCTTTGAAAGTCTCCGACGGCCTAGCGTTCCGGTTCTGAAACTGGAACATGAAGAAAAATCCCCGAAATCTGGTCGGGCCGCAAATCCGGCGCTTGCGTGACCAACAAGGGCTGACGCAACCGATGCTGGCGGCGCGCTGCCGTCGTTGGGGTTGGGATTTGAGCCGTCAGACCCTTGCCAAAATTGAAACGCAACTGCGCTGGGTTTCTGATTTTGAATTGCTCTGCCTCGCCAGAGCGTTGCGGGTCGAACCCAATGAGCTTTGGCCCTCAAAAGACAAAATCCCCTCGATGCTTGAAGATTTCTTCGAGCGGCTGTCGCCGGGCGTTGAATGAAAGCCGTCACAGTTTTCCCGTAATTGCTGCCTTCTGCCGTTGCGGTTGCTTTGACATTAAGAAAAACGTGGCACGATGTAAAGCCTCGTGTTTTGCCGCACACCTTTTCGTCAGGATTTGGCGATGCCTGCGCGCAAACCCAAATCTTGTCCGCATCGAACACGGTTCGGAAAGAACGTCGCCCGTCTGCGGGGACGCCGAAAATTGACCCAAGAGGAATTGGCCGAAAAAACCGGAGTGAGCGCGCGTTATCTTCAAAGCATCGAGGCTGGAGAATACTTTCCAACCCTGCCAACGCTGGCGTGTTTGAAGTCCGCCTTGCGCTGCGATTGGAACGACCTTTTCGGCGGTTGCGAAAAAGTGTAGCAATTTCATTCATATCATGGCGCTTTCCAGCGCCGCAACTGGATCGCCTTTGGCTTTGATGTGGGAAAGAAGTCGCGGCGCAAATTCCAGACCGAACGGTTTTGTAATATAATCCACCGCACCGAGTTCAAGGCCGTGCTGTTGGTCTTCCAAGCATGAGCGGCCTGAAACAAAGAGAACCGGCGTATCGGACAGCAATGGATTTTCTTTCAACTGGCGACAGATTTCAAAACCGCTGGTATCCGGCAAATCCACATCGAGCGTTATTAAATCGAAATCGCCCTCCTGCACCATTTGCATCGCTTTTTTCCCGGTTGCCGCCACTTCCGTTTCGATTCCGGCGCGCGTTAACAGGAAAATCATCATCATGGCAACCGGCGTGTCGTCCTCGACAATGAGGATTCTTGCTTTTCGATTCATTTTGACACCGTTCTAAAACGCCGCCGGACGGGTTGCAAGTAAATAATTGACGATATGTTGTCAAAATGTATTTCCGGTTCAATGCCGCGTTTATTCTTGCGCGCATGGGCCGAAAACCAAAAACGCGGCGAAACCCTTACGGGGCATGGTTGTTTTTCCTTCGCAAGGAAAAAGGGCTGTCGCAGGAAGAAGCGGCCAAGCAAAGCGGCATCCCCCGGACAACCCTGATGTATTGGGAACGAAGCGGAAACATTACTGGCCGCAAGCAAATCTTGAAGCTGGCAAAAATCTACGGCGTTTCCGTCCAGAAACTCTTGCGCGCCGAAAAATCCCGTCAAGATTAGTTTTTAGTGGTGCAGGAAATATGCGGTTATGAGACCACCGGCGATGGCGGCAAGGATTGCCGCCGCGAAACGGTTGAACACTTCCCGCCATTCCATGCTCCGGTCATATCGGTGCTGCGTTTCTTCGAGCCGTTGCCGTTCGTCAATAAGGGCTTTCGTAATCCTGTCTGATTCACGCAAGCCATACTCCATTTGCCCTCGGATTTCGCGGGCGAACTTTTCCGTCTCTTCCAGATGATCGCAGTTTTTGGCGGCAACTTTTTCCATCGCCTCCGTATGAGTGGCGACAGTTTCTTCAAACGCCTTGATTTTATCGTCGCCCGCCCTGCCCAAAGTTATCATCAACGCGGACATTTGCTTTTGATGGTCGGCCAGTCTTGCCTCGAATGCCGCGAAGATTTTTTGCAGCGTCAGCGGCATTTCTGCCGCCGCGCGCCATTGCGCGCACGTCAGCAAGACCAGTTGCACCGGAAATGAATTTTCATCCCCGTCACACCATTCCGCCAGCATCTTGCGAAACAGCTTGGCTTCGTCAGCGGACATTCCTTTGCACAATAAATCGAAACAGGTGTCGTCCATAGGTCATTCTCCATAGTTTAGTTGCGGTTGTGATTCGGTCTTTGTTTTCTCCTTCGGTGCGGTGGGTTTTTCCTTCGGGACAAACTCGGTTGGCAAAAGCAAATCGGCGATGGCGTTGTATTGCCGGAACAATTTTTGCATCGCCCATTGGATTTCACCGGCCAAGAGTCGTTCCAAGTGACCGGCTTCGACGTGCGACAGTTCGGCGAAGCTCAAGCCGCGCTTGGCGATGGCCTCGGCCTTCTCAATCGCCAGCAAGGTCGTGGGCGTGACGGATGGCAAGGTCACGGACTTCGCGCCGAACTCTGTCAACTGCTTTTCCAGTTGGGAGCCTTTGAACAAATCGCCTCTGGCTTTGGCCGGGTTGTGGACGATGACATAATCCACGCGGTCGCCCGCGTAGAAGAAAAGTTTGCCCGCGTTGGTCATGCTCTCCGTGTCGTCGGTGGGGAATAAAACGAATGTGAGCCGGACGCCCTGTTCGGCGCATACGTCCAGCACTTGCAATTCCTCCAACGCGCCCAAAATCAGTGCATCGGCCTGGGCGCGGGTGTCCACGATATGAACGGGTGCGGAGTCTTTCAGCACGCGCCGGAACAGGCTTAACAACGCCGTTTTGCTTTCCTGCTCGTTGCCGAGCTGATACGAGCGAACGGATTGAGGGTGACGGTTGGCAAACGTGTGGTGCCGGTCGTCGAGGTCGGAGCCGTTCCACGGCACGGCGAGCTTGTCGAGCCAGGCGGTGCGGAATTCGGCTTCAAAACTTTTGCCGAGATTGCCTTTGGATTGAGGATTGAGGTGGATGCGTCGGGTGGTATTCATACATTGGTTGGATCGTTTAGTTTGATGCTATCGGAACTTGGTTGCCGGAATGGACGGGGCGTTGACGTTGCTGCCAGCACCGGCTTACGAGCTGGTGTCTCTGGCTTCACCGTGGCTGGCTGCACCATTGCTGCTTCATTTTCCCAATGAGGCCGGGCCTGACGTTTCAGGTAGCGCCGGTAAAACTGGTGCAAACCCTGAAACGTGATGCTGCAATTCTTCTCGGTGCGGAGCCGGATGGCGATTTCCTGCCACGTCCTGCGCTGCTGGCGTTGTTCGCGGATGAACTCCACGAACGATTCGAGGCGGCTGTGGAATGGTCGCCCGCCGCCGGAACGATTCCGTTTCACCGGCTGGTTGACGTTGATGGATTTTGAATTCATCAACATCGAGTTTAGAACACTTCACGCGGATGCGGGTAAAGGATAGTCGGCGATTAAAGGGCAAAAATAGACGATTCGGCGGGATAGTTTCGGCGATGGATTTTTCAGCATTGAATTGGGTTGAAATCCGTTGATGCGGTGCGTTGAACTGCGTTGAGGAGTGTTGACGGCGAATGTTGAAAAGCGTTTAGCCGCGTTGAAATCATCAACGCAAATCAACGGATTTCAACACTTGCTTTTACTGCTGCCGGTTTCCGAAGCGAATGCGTCGGGGATGGTGTCTAACCAAATTAACGGCTTTCAAATTCCAGAAAGCCGCCAAAACGTTTGTTCGGCTGAACGTATTAAAATTGTCGCACTGGTGTGCAAATTACAAAGCACTGAACGGGC
>Ga0182027_10010855_pt1 | contig 12920 bp, 8 predicted proteins | sample 712E1DmetaG_FD_121300 | JGI IMG/M metagenome (GOLD analysis project Ga0182027, IMG submission 121300) | Permafrost microbial communities from Stordalen Mire, Sweden - 712E1D metaG (Illumina Assembly) | ecosystem: Environmental > Terrestrial > Soil > Wetlands > Permafrost | place: Sweden...
CGGTCCCGGGGGAGGTGCTGGAGCCGTTGCCGAAACCGGAGACTCCGGTGGTCAGCAGGGTCGCGGCCATTCCCCCGAACAGAATGGCTCCGAGCAGCAGCATCAGCGCGGGCCGGCGGGTGGCAATCACGCCGACACGATCCCAGAACCCGAAATGTTCGCGGTCATGATGGGTGATGTCGGTCGGCCAGAAGACCGCCCGACCGAAAATGGCGAGCAGGGCCGGGAGAAGCGTGAGTCCTGCCGCAAGCATGATGGCGATCCCGATCGCGAGGGCCGGGCCCATGCTCTGGTATAGCCCGAATTCCGCGAGCGCCACGCTGGACAGGGCCGCTATCACGGTGAACGCGGAGAACGTGATCGATTCGCCGACGCGGGTGACGGCGCGCTTGACGGCGTCAGGACCGGACAGTCCGCGGCGGAGCTCCTCGCGGACCCGGAATACCAGGAAGACGCCGTAGTCCGTGCCCGCGCCGAGGATGAGCACGATGAGCATGAACTGCGTGATGGAACTGACCTGGATGCCGGTACTGGCGGCCTGGGCGATGACCGGACCGGAGATCGTGAGCACGATCACTGCCGGAATCAGGGTCAGGAACGGAGCGAGCAGGGCCCGGTAGGCGAGGATGAGCAGGACCAGGATGAACAGCAGAGATAGTTGTTGGGTCCGATCCTGCGAGCTGCCCGATGCGACCGCATTGTCGACCTCGTCAGGGATCTCGCCGGTCAGATGAACCTGCAGTCCGGCCGGGGCAGCCGCCGTGGCCGCGCTGCGGATCGACTTGACCAGCGTTTCGGCGCCGCTGACGTCGGTGAACGACACGACCTCCGCCTCGATGAGAACCTGACGAGCCGCGTTGTCGCCGGAGATGCCCAGGTCGACCACCACTTTGACCGTGTCGATCGCCTTGAGCCGCGTCTCCAGGGCATCGATGGCGGCGTTATCCGCCGAAGTCAGACCTCCGTCGCGGACGGCGACCAGGGTCGCGGTGCCGAGGCTTACGTCGATGAACGGCGATGCCATGTTCGAGGCCTGGACGCTGGCTACGTTCGACGGCAGGAAGCCGCTTGTCGTGTTCTTGGCGACGCTGCCGAGGGACGGAAGCGACCGCACCACGACGATCGTGATCAGGATCCAGGCGACGACGATCAGGTATCGAAATCGGACACTGTCGCCGCCGATGAGGGCGAAGATCCGGTTCATGGCTTCCTCGTTGGGCCGATTTTCGGGGATTCAGCGTCGAGGTTCACACCGATCGCGATTCGGGCTTGCGCGGCGAAGTATGCGTCCTGCGATGCGAGCCGCGGGCTCGCCGGCGGCTAGAGTACGGCGATGGCCTCCTCGTCCCGTGCCTTCGTCCTGCGCAATACCCGCCTGAGGCCCGTTCCGGGGCTCGAGGAGATCCGGCTCCACCTCGCCGACGAGGTCCTGCCGCTGTGGCATGCGGTGGAAGTGGAGACGGGCGATACCGACGCCCCGCTCCCCTACTGGGCCTTCGCGTGGGCCGGCGGTCTCGCCCTCGGTCGCTATCTGCGAGAACACCCCGAGGCCGTCGCGGGGCGCCGGATATTCGACCTGGCGTCGGGTTCCGGGCTGTGCGCCATCGCGGCGATGCACGTCGGCGCCACTGCGGCGATCGGCGCCGACATCGATCCGTTCGCGGCCGCAGCGATCGACCTGAACGCCGATGCCAACGGCCACCGCGTTGGCGTCGTCCGTCGCGACGTCCTGGACGAGGAGCCGCCCGACGTCGACGTGATCCTCGCCGGCGACTGCTGGTACGAGGCAGGCCTGGCCGAGCGCGTCCTGCCGTGGCTGCTCCGATGCCGGGACCGAGGCCTGGAAGTCCTGATCGGCGACCCGGGTCGCCGCTATCTGCCGACCGCCGAACTCGTCGAGCTCGCCTCGTACGATGTCCGCACCACGACCGAACTCGAGGACCTCGAGCGCAAGCAGGGCTGGGTCTACGCCCTGCGACCGGGCGCGGAAGGCACTGGGACCGGCGGCGCCCTGCGCTCGTAGACACGCGTGGCACAATCGTCGCGGATCGCGCCTGGAGCGGTAACGATTACCGGCGACATGTACTGCCGCTCGACGGACAAGGACTACCGCGTCGACACGCCGGAAAGTCTGGCCTTCATCACACCGTTCATGCCGTAGCAACCGGCTCGCCCGGCGACGCTGCCGAGGCCGTGGCATCCTCCAGATCGTGGATGTAGCGACGGCCGCGCATCCACGACGCAACCGCGGCGGCTATCGAGAGACCGACGCAGACGACGAACGCAATCCGCAGCCCGTCCAGGAAGGGTCCGGCCAGGAGCTGCGGGAAGAAGGTGTTGCCCAGGATCGTCGTCTGTGTCGAGGCGGACATGGTTGCCATGACGCTCGATGGGATGAGCGTGGCCATCGGGTTGTAGCCGAGGAAGGCCGCGAACAGCGCGCCGCTCGGCGGCAGGCCCGACAGCTTCGTCGCCAGATCGGCCGGAGCCCCCGCCGCCGTCAGGTGGGTGTACATCGCGCCCGGCAGGCGCGAGGAGAGGCCCGCGATCACGAGCGTAAAGATGAGCGTCATGCTCAGGCTCTGGGCGACATTCTGGAACGTGGCCCGCATCCCCGAAGAGGCGCCGCGATGCTCGGGCGGCACGGAGTTCATGATCGAGGCCGTGTTCGGCGCGGCAAAACTCCCCTGCCCCAGGCCGAGGGCAAGGAGCAGCAGCCCGAACGGTATGTAGTCGAAGTCCGCCGGCATCAGCAGGAATGCGGCGAAGGCCACCGCCGACAGGAGCATGCCTCCGGTCGAGAAGTAGCGGGCCCCGAATCGATCGGAGAGGTGGCCGCACAACGGTCCCGCGACCAGGAAACCGATTGTCATCGGCAGCATGCAGATCGCTGCCCACAGCGGAGCATTCTGGAAGGAGACGCCGTGGAGAGGCAGCCAGATGCCCTGCAGCCAGACGATGAGGATGAACTGCAGTCCGCCCCTCGCCAGCGACGAGAGGAAACCGGCGATGTTACCCGCGGTGAACATCCGGATCCTGAACAGCTCGAGCCGAAACATCGGGTCTGGAACGTGGCCCTCGACGATCATGAAGAGAACGAGCAGGAGCGCGCCTCCGGCCAGCTCGCTGATCACCATTGGATTTCCCCAGCCCATGCTGGAGCTGCCGTACGGTTGAATCGCGTAGGTGAAACCGACGAGCATCAGGACCAGCCCCAGGGCAAACAGGACGTTGCCCGGGATGTCCAGGCGCTGGTGCTGCCGGATCGTGGCCGTCTCGTGGAGCATCAGGTATGCCCACACCGTCCCGATGATCCCGAACGGGACGCTCACCAGGAAGACGGCTCGCCAGTCGATCGCAGCCAGGACGCCGCCGATCAGCAATCCGACGAACATGCCGGCCAGGACGCCTATCTGGTTCACGCCCATGGCGAAGCCGCGTTGATCCGGCGGGAAGGCGTCGGTCAGGATGGCCGCGGAGTTGGCCATGAGAAAGGCTCCGCCCACGGCCTGGATGACGCGGAACAGGATGATCTGGAGGGCAGCGTCGTTCCCCTGGCCCTGGACGAAGAAACACAGGATCGAGCCGATGGTGAAGATCGCGAAGCCGGCGTTGTACAGGCGGACTCGGCCGTACATGTCGGAGACGCGCCCGGCCGTGACGAGGAGCGTCGCCGTGACGAGCGTGTAGCCGACGAGCATCCAGAGCATGTAGTCGGACTCGCCGGAGGCGAGCGGGTCGACGCCGATGCCACGGAAGATCGCCGGGAGCGAGATGAGAAGAACACTGCCGTTGAGACCGGCCATCAGGATGCCGAGGGTCGTGTTGGACAGCGCGATCCAGCGGTAGTCGATGTGGGCGAGCCGGCGTTGCTTGACGGGACCGGTCATCGGATGGACTCCAGCTCGGCGGCGGTAGCGGGCCTTGAATCGTCGGACGGGTCGCCCTCCGCAGCGGCATCCGGCTCGGGACCGTTGGCGAGGACCCGCTCCAGGAGCTCCACCAGGGCGGCCTGGTCGGCCTCGTCGAGGGCGAAGAGCCGGCGAGCGACGTCGCTATCTGCGAGTCGGGCCCGCGCCTCCACGGCCTCCCGCCCGGTCTCGGTCAGCCGGACGAGCGTCACGCGCCGATCGGTCGGACTCGCGACCCGCTCCACGAGGCCGGCCCGCTCGAGCCGATCCACCAGGTTGGTGATCGTGGACCTGGGCAGCCTCAGCTCGGCTCCATAGCGGCTCACAGGGGCCTCGCCGAGACGCGACAGGACCCGGACGGCATGGAGATCGCCCAGCGAGATTCCGTGGCTCGCGGCCAGTTCCTGTTGTAGCGGCTCTGCCAGCGCGACGGCGAGCAGAAACGTTCGCAGCGTGCGCCGCTGGGTTGTGCTCAGATCCACGAAATAACTCCCACGCAGCGGATAGTCCGAAGGATGGGAGCATCATACCTGACCCCACGCCGGTTGGGCCGACGGGCGCTCTCGCCACGTCGTAATGGCCCATTCGGAGTAGCCCGGCCACCCAATCGGTGACGGTCGGAGCGGCCTTGGCCGTATCATCGAGTCCATGTCCACCGCCCCGCCGCTCCAGCCAGACCGCCCCATCTCGGAGTTGTTCGCGATGGGCCGCCCGCTGCGCTCGCTCGAGTTCTACCCGCCCAGGGACGAAGCGGGCGTCGAGGCCCTGCGACAGACCGCGGCGGCGCTGCGACGGATCGGACCCGACTTCGTGTCGATCACCTACGGCGCCGGAGGCAGCACCCGCGATCGCACGGCCCAGATGTCGTCGCTCCTGCGGGACGACTTCGGCTTCACGGTCATGCCGCACCTGACGGCCGTCAACCACACCCGGACCGAGGTTTCGGCAGTCGCGGACGAGCACTACGGGCGGGGAATCCGCAACATCATGGCCCTGCGTGGCGACCTGCCCAACGGCGTCCAGGCCGAGGGAGCGTTCAAGGATGGGCTACGCTTCGGCAGCGACGTCGTCGCCCTGCTCAAGGAGCTGCATCCCGATCTCTGCCTCGGCGTCGCCGGCTATCCGGAGAAGCACCCCGAGGCGCCCTCGTTCGACGCAGACCTCGAGAACCTCAAGCGCAAGGTGGACGCGGGGGCTTCGTTCGTGACCACCCAGCTCTTCTTCTACAACGACGCCTATCACCGTTTCGTCGATCGATGCCGCGCCGCCGGCATCGGCGTCCCGATCGTGCCGGGCATCATGCCGGTGCTCTCACTCAAGCAGATCACACGCATCACCGGCCTGTGCGGGGCGTCTCTGCCGGACCGCCTGATCAGGCGCATCGAGGCCGCGCAAGACCAGCCCGAGATCATCGAGGCAGTCGGCATCGACTGGGCTCTCGCCCAGATCCGCGACCTCCTATCGGCCGGTGCGCCGGGCTATCACCTCTACATCCTGAACCGGGCCCGAAGCGCTCTCACACTCGCCGCCGGACTCGCGGCGTAGCAGGCGACCCAACCCCGACGAGTCCGGTGAGATACCCGAGCTGGCAGAGAAGAGCCCCGGCCGATGGCTGAGCAGTTCACCGCGCTGGCGAAGGCGGTGTTCAGCCGTCGTTGACGACAGTCAGCGTGGCCGTCGGACCTCCTACCCGGTGGAAGCTGCCGGGTCGCCCGCAAGCGCCACGCGGTTGCGTCCCGCGCCCTTAGCTCGGTACAGGGCGACGTCGGCGGCGGCGAGGAGCTCGTCCTCGGTCTGATCGTCGGTCCACCTGCTGACGCCTAAGCTGACCGTGATTGAAACCTCGCCGGACTTCGTGAGAATCGGGTGACCCGCGACCGCGGCCCGGATGCGCTCGAAGAACGGGGCAACGTCGGCGTCCGCGATGTGCCCGACCAGAACGACGAATTCGTCACCGCCGTAGCGACCCAGGACATCGTGCCCGCGCAGGATCCCCGAGAGGATTCCGACGAGCCCGATGAGCACTTCGTCCCCGACCTGGTGGCCGTGGGTGTCGTTGATCTTCTTGAACTCGTCCACGTCGCAGATCCCGAGGGCCAGCCCGTCATGGTGCCGGCGCTCCTCCGAGATGGCGCGTGTGAGATAGCCTGCAAACGCCCGGCGATTGAACGCGCCGGTCAGCGGGTCGTGCGTCGCCTGGTGGGCGAGCGCATCGCGCGCCTCGAACAACCTCGCCTGCAGCTCGATCATGCGCCGGCCGACGCCGACTCGGGCATGGAGCTCACCTGAGTCGAACGGCTTGGCCAGGTAGTCGTCGGCCCCGGCCTCCAGTCCGGCGACGATATCGGCCTTCTCGCCTTTCGACGTCAGGAGAATGAGGTAGGGCGGCTGGTCGGACGGCAGGCTCCGAACGCGGCCGCACACCTCCACACCAGTGAGCCCCGGCATCATCCAGTCCAGGATCGCAAGCGTGGGCGCGTCGACACTCTGCATGGTTTCCCACGCCTGCGTGCCGTCCACGGCAGCCACCACCTCGTGGCCCCACTTCCTCAGGACCCCCGTCAGGACCAGGCGCGTGGTCAGGTCGTCGTCGGCGACCAGGATCCTCACCGGTTCATCCCCGCACATCCGGTTCGCGGATCTCGCCGATGAACGCGCCCATTGCGACGCACAGCCGGTCGAGCTCCGACTCGAGCTGGGGGAGACGGGCTTCGACGGCGCCGAGATCGCCCGCCGTGCCTGCCTTCTCGATCTCCCAGGCCATCGCTCGCACGGCTTCGCCGCAGACGGTTGCCGACGCGCCGCGGATCGTGTGGGCCCCAAGAATCACGCCCGGCGCGTCGCTTGCGGCGAGCGAGCTCCTGAGGGCCTCGATGAGCCGCGGGGCGTCCTCCACGAAACCATCCACCACGATCCGCGCGAGGTCCGAGTCGCCCATGAGCCTTTCCATCATGCCCGCGGCGTCGAAGACCGGCACCTCGGGCTCGCCGGCGCTCGCGGGGGCGGGCGGGACCGGCGCCGTCGCAGCACGGACGCCCGCCGCGCGCGCCGCGGCCGGGTGCGACGTCGGGGCAGATTCCTCCCGCGGCAGCCACCGATCGAGTGCCGTGGCCAGCGCCTCCGGCGAGATCGGTTTCGTGACGTAGTCGTCCATCCCGGCTTCCAGGCACCGATCGCGGTCGCCCTGCATGGCGTGAGCGGTCATCGCGATGATCGGGACCCGGTGATGGAGGACGGCAGATTGGGGATCGCGGATCCGGCGCGTCGCCTCGAGGCCGTCGACCTTGGGCATCTGCACGTCCATCAGCACGAGGTCATACGGGCGAGTCTCGAGCGCCGTGATGGCCTCGGAGCCGTCGCCCACGGCGTCCGCCCGCAGCCCCAGCTTCTTGAGGATGCCCAGCGCGACCTGCTGGTTGGTGGCGTTGTCCTCGGCAAGCAGGATGCGGACTGCCCCACGTCGCATCTCGCGCACGGCGTGCCGGGTGACGATGTGCCGCGTGCCACTGCCGATCGGCGTCGTGGCCAGGACGGTGGACAGGCTGTCGTAGAGGTCCGACTGCCGGGCCGGCTTCACGACGTATGCGGCGAATCCGATCTCCTCCATCTGCCGCGCATCGCCTCGCTGGCCGATGGAGGTCATGAGCACGAGACGGGTGTGCTTCAGGCTCTCGTCGGCCTTGATCGCGCGTGCGAGGTCGGCTCCGTCCATGTCGGGCATCTGCATGTCGAGGATCGCCGCCACGAATTGGTCCCCTGCATCCCGCGCTTGCGCCAGCGCCAGGAGCGCCGAGGGGCCGTCCGCCGCTGCCTCCGGGCGCATGCCCCATGCGCGGAGCTGCGCCGACAGGACCTCGCGGTTGGTCTCGTTGTCGTCCACTACGAGGATGTGGGCTCCGCTGATCTCTGCGACGGGCAGCAGTGCTCGCTCAGATTCGGGCTGCCTGGCGAGGCGCACCGTGAACCAGAAGTCGGAGCCTCGCCCCTCTTCGCTCGTGACCCCGATCTCGCCGCCCATCAGCTCGACCAGCCGCTTCGAGATCGCCAGCCCGAGACCGGTCCCGCCAAAGCGGCGCGTCGTGGACGCGTCTGCCTGGGTGAACTTCTCGAACATCCGCGCCTGCTTCTCGGGCGCGATGCCCACGCCCGTGTCCTTGACCGAGAAGCGCACCACGACGTCCGCGTCGGTCTCGGCGACGAGTCCGGCCCGGACGGAGATCTCGCCCTCGTGGGTGAACTTCAGAGCGTTGCCGGCCAGGTTGAGGAGCACCTGGCGCAGTCGGCCCGGGTCACCCTGGAGGTATGCCGGGACGTCCGGCGCCACGGCGCAGATGAACTCCAGCCCCTTCTCGTGGGCGCGAAGGGCCGGCATAGCGGCGAAGTCGTCGAGGAGTACGCGTATATCGAAGTCGAGCAGCTCCAGCTCGACGCTTCCCGCCTCGATCTTGGAGAAGTCGAGAATGTCGTTGAGTAGAGCCAGCAGGGATTCGCCGCTCGCGCTCACGGTCTCGGCATAGTGCCGCTGGTCCTCGTCGAGTTCCGTGTCGAGCAGGAGGCCGATCATCCCGATGACCCCGTTCATCGGCGTCCGAATCTCGTGGCTCATGTTGGCCAGGAACTCGCTCTTGGCCCGGTTGGCACTGTCGGCCTCCACGGCCAGCTCCACGGCCCGGGCCATCGCCTTCTCGAGCGCGGCGTTCGCCTCCCGGAGCTCCTTCTCGGCCTGTTTGCGGGTAGTGATGTCGCGCGATATCCCGAAAGTGCCGATGACGTGCCCCTCGCGATCCGTGCGGGGCAGCTTGGTCGTCGAGGCCCACGTCTCGCGACCGTCGAGCCGCGTCTCCTTCTCCTCGAGGTCCACGACGGGCACGCCCGTCCGCATGATCTCCTGCTCGCTCTCGAATGCGGGCCGTGCATGCTCCTCGGTGAAGAAGTCGAAGTCGGTCTTGCCGATCACCTCCGAAGGGTCGTCGAACCCGAACGACCTCGCCGTGGCCGCGCTGATCATCATGAAGCGACTGTCCGCATCCTTGAAGTAGATGTGGTCCGGGGTGTTGTCCATGAGGGCCTCGAGCAACGCCCGCTGCTCGATCAACTCGTGTTCGGCTTGCTTGCTCTCCCTGATGTCGGTGAACGAGGTTACGACCGCATACGGACTCGTCTCGCCGGGCCGGACGAGCGGCCGCGAGTTGATCGAGATCCAGGTCAGCGTGCCGTCGGGCTTGTGGACGCCCATTACCACGCCCGTGCGGGGCTCCCCGGTAGCCAGCGTGACCATCGCTGGGCGCGCCTCGACCGGGAAAGGCGACCCGTCCTCGTGGATCGACCGCCACGTATCGTCGACCGACGTCCGCCCGCTCATCTGGTCACGCGTCAGGCCCAGGATCGCCTCGGCGGCGGCGTTGCAAGTGTAGATCGAGCCGTCGGCCGCCTGGAGCACGATCCCCTCGCCCAGGGCATCCACGACGGAGAGGTACCTCGCTTCTGTCTCGTGGAGCTCCCTCTGGGCCTGCTTGCGCACCGAGATATTCCGCGATATGCCGAACGTCCCGATGACATTGCCGTGGTCGTCAGTGCGGGGCAGCTTGGTCGTCGAGACCCAGGTCTCATGGCCGCCGGGCCACGTCTCCATTTCCTCGAGGTCGACGATGGGGGTGCCCGTGCGCATGATCTCGCGCTCGTCTTCGAGAGCGGGTCGCGCATGGGCCTCCGTGAAGAAGTCGAAATCCGTCTTGCCAACCGCCCGGGCGGGATCATCCAGGCCAAAGGACCGGGCCATGGCCGCACTGATCATCGTGAAGCGACTGTCTGAGTCCTTGAAGTAGATGTGGTCCGGCGTGTTCTCCATGAGGGCCCGGAGCAGCGTGCGTTGCCGAATGAGCTCCAGCTCCGTCTGCTTGCGTTCGGTGATGTCGAAGAGGGCGCCCTCTATCCAGGGTGGGCTTCCGCTGCCGTCGCGCTCGCGTTGTCCCCGGTCCACCACCCAGCGCGTGCTCCCGTCCGCGTGACGGACGCGGTAGTCGATCTCGAACGGCTGCCCGCTGGAGACGGCGGCCTTGATGGCGGCCGTAACCAACGGCAGGTCCTCGGGACCCGGAACGATGGCGTCGGCCGCGGCGCCAGGCACGACGAGGTCCCGCGCCCGGTACCCGATGATCGACTCGATCGCGTCGCTGACGTATTCCAGCCGCCAGGGCGGCTCGGCCGAGCGGCGGTAGACGGCCACGGGGAGGCCTTCCACGAGTGCCCCGAAGCTCCGCCTCCGGCTCAAGCGCATCGCACTCTCGTAAGGAGGCGCTCGCGGTGGCCGCCCGGGAGGGCGGGCGATGTCACGACGGGCACACCGATCCGTTGTCCATCGTGGCACGCCGATGTCCCGTGTCAATAGGACTCGTCATTGCACCGCCCGGGGCGGTTGGCGCTGTGGCGCCACCCGTGGAGAGCCGAGGCGGATGCGCAGCACGCGGCGAGGGCTGGGAATCCGCGAACGCGTACAGGGGCGAGCGTAGCGTTTCTGGGTCCCGCGGCCTTCCCGACACCGAAAGGTCTGGTTCAGGTGGGAACCAGAGAAGTGGGCTGACCGTCTGGGCCCCATCAACATCCATCAACTCGGTGTCGGCGCGTCCCAGCCGAACGTTCGGTCCCGGCCGCCACTGCAGGGAGGCAACACAATGGCACTCCGATCGATTCTGGCAACGTTCCTGTGCGCGTCGGTTCTTGCCGGCTGCGCCGCGACGCGGGCCGCCGAGCCACTCGGCGCGACGTGCGACCAGTTCCAGTCCGCCCAGGCGGTCGATCAGACGGGCGAGATCGCGCCGGGCAGCGACTTCACTGTCGTCCTCTGCTCGAACCCGTCGACGGGCTTTGCCTGGGAGGAGCCCCAGTTCGGCGACACGAGCGTGGTACAGCTGGTCGATCGGTCATACCAGGCGCCGGGCAGCGCGACGCTCCCGGTCGTAGGCGCGGCGGGCGGTGAGTTCCTGACGTTCCATGCGGTCGCGGCCGGCACGACGACCGTTTCCATGCACTACGGCCAGCCCTGGGCTGGCGGCACCAAGGGCGAGTGGACGTACCGACTGTCGGTCACCGTCCGGTAGGTCGCCGTTCTGACACCGGGCCCCGGTAGCTCCAGGCCAAATCGACCGCGATCCCCGGCTGCCCGGCGTTCACCAGTGGCCCCCCGAAGAGGCTCTTCGGGGGGCCAACGATTCTGGCTCTGCGGCAGCGGTCCGCACCCCATTCCGCTTCTCGGTCAATCGCTGGTGTGCGACACGTATCACGCGTGATACTATGCCCCCATGGCCGAAGTGACGATCCGCGATCTACGGAACCATGGCGGCGACGTGGTCGATCGAGTGGCCGCAGGTGAGCGTTTGGTCGTCACCCGTGACGGCAAGCCGGTGGCCGAACTTCGGCCGGTTCGACCGCGTGGAGCGAGCGCGGTCATGCTCCTGGCGCGCTGGCGAAGACTGCCTCCCGTGGACGGCTCGGCCCTCCGCGGCGACCTCGATGCGACGCTCGATCCACGCCTGTGAGCGATGTCAAGACGGGCCTGCTTGACACGAGCACACTGATCCTGCTGCCCCGTCTCCGGGACGCCACGGCACTTCCAGACCAGCCATTGATCTCAACCATCACACTCGCGGAGCTCTCGGTCGGACCCCTCGTCGCAATGGACGAGTCCGAAAGGGCCGCCCGTCTCGCGCATCTCCAGCAAGCAGAGGCCGACTTCGATCCCCTTCCGTTCGATGCCGAGGCGGCCCGAGCATTCGGCCAGGTTGCGGCGTCACTTCGACGCTCGGGTCGGAAGGCGAACGCACGGGCCTACGACGCGATGATCGCGGCCGTTGCCATGGCGAACGGGCTACCTCTCTACACGTGCAATCCCGACGACTTCGCGGGGATAGATGGCCTGGTGGTCATCGCGGTCACGCATCCGGACCGTGCGCCAGCCGCTGGTTGACACGTAGACCTGCGTCGAGCGCTTGGATTGCGGCGGAAGACCGATCGATTTCCGACGCCGGGCGCCCCCGCATCGCATGGCTGAGCGTTGCAGCAGCACCCCAACCGCAGCCTCCAAGCACCCTCTCGTCAAACACGCTGAACTTCGCGCCAGGCACTAGGGGGAAGTGGAGCGGGAGACGGGTCTCGAACCCGCGACATTCAGCTTGGAAGGCCGGAGCGGCTATGCGCTGTGGCACCCCTCGTGGAGGGCCGAGCATAACGTGTCCAGTTATCGTGTCGTGGATTCGGCCCTTCGGCGGGGGACCCAGGCACGTATGCGTTACCGTGTGGCTCGGCACCTGCCGGCGAGTTCTCACAGCCCAGGAGTCAGATCCACGCGGTGGGGGCCGTTCCGCACTTGGCGCAGGAACTGCGCGAGTGGGACAGTCGCGGTGTCATTCCGCAGAAGGGTCCGAGAAAGCTCCGCTATAGGTCAGTGGCTCTTTTCCGTATCCGGCCAACAGCAACGATGTTCCCAGCGTGTGAAGCGCCACTGCACCGCGTGAATGGTCCTCAATGGAGGTGGGTGATGACCCAAGGGTCGAGCTCGACATGCGGGTCTTGTGGCGGACGGTTATCTGCCGATGCCAGGTTCTGTCCCGACTGCGGCGCCACGGTGCCGAAGTTCTGCGCGAAGTGCGGCGCTCCCCGGACGTCTCAGGCTCGGTTCTGCCCCGCGTGCGGCGCGGGCTTCGGTAACGGATCCGCCGTTGCCGTGGCCGCTCCTCCGACGGCTCCCGTGTTCGTGCCGGCGGCTCCATCATCGGCGTCGCCAGGCCCTGCTCCTGCTCCGACGGCTCCGGAACCCCCCAGATCGCTCTCCGCAGCGCCGCCAACCGGCGCACGCAGCTCTCGCCGGCCGATCCCGCCCATCGCCCTCGCGCTGGTGGCCGTTGTCATTCTCGTGGCGGGAGCTCTGGGTCTGGGAATCGTCAAGCTGCCCGGGACGGGAACTAACCCCAGTGCCTCGGTTCAGTCTCCGCCGCCGATCGACAACCTGGCGAC
>Ga0182027_10010856_pt1 | contig 12919 bp, 10 predicted proteins | sample 712E1DmetaG_FD_121300 | JGI IMG/M metagenome (GOLD analysis project Ga0182027, IMG submission 121300) | Permafrost microbial communities from Stordalen Mire, Sweden - 712E1D metaG (Illumina Assembly) | ecosystem: Environmental > Terrestrial > Soil > Wetlands > Permafrost | place: Sweden...
CAGTCTGATCAATGGGGCGCGGGTGGACGTGGGATTCGTTCCGGATAAGCTGGGCGCGCTGGCCTTCAACTTGGCGGACTGGAGCTACGCCGAAGGGCGCGGACGGGAGTTCGAGCAGCGCGTCTTGGAGCGTGCGGCGGCGGTTCCGGGGGTGACTGCCGCGGCGCTGGCGAAAGATCCGCCATTCCAGGTCTCCCTGGCGCGCACAGTGCTGCTTCCGGGAAGGGAGAGCGCCGCGGGCCGCTTCACGCTGACGAGCCTGATTGGTCCAGCGTACTTCCGGACGATGGGAATACGGCTGCTGGCGGGCCGCGATTTTAGCCCAATCGATACGGCCGACGCGCCGCGCGTGGCGATTGTGAACCAGGCGGCGGCGGCTTACTACTGGCCGGGCGAGAACGCCGTGGGCCAGCGCATGCGGTTCTTCGGCGACGACCAACCGGCGGAGGTGGTGGGGTTGGCCCGCAACGCCAACTACCAAGCGGTAGGCGAGGCGCCGCAAGCGCTCATTTACCTGCCGCTGGCGCAACGCTACTCCGCCGACGCGGTGCTGTACATCCGCGCCCGGGACGACGCGGCGGCGACGATCGAGGCCGTCCGCCGGGAGGTGCAGCCGCTCGACCCCAACCTGCGGCTGGAGACGGAGACCGTGGACCGGACCATCCGCCAAGCGCTATGGGCGCCGCGGCTGACGGCGTGGCTGCTGGGGGCGTTTGGGTTGCTGGCCTTGCTGCTCTCCACCATCGGAATCTATGGGGTGGTCTCTTACTCGGTAAGCCAGCGAACGCGCGAGATCGGGGTGCGCATGGCGCTCGGCGCGACGCCAGGCGAGGTGCAACGCGAGGTGATCCGCGGTGGCCTGCGGCTGGTGGGCATCGGCGTGGCGGCGGGCCTGGGCATCGCGCTGGCGGCCACGCGGGGCATCGAAAGCCTTCTATTAGCCACCAGCGCGCGGGACGTTGTGACGTTCGTCGCGGCGCCGGCATTCCTGGTAGTGGCCGGGCTGGGGGCATGCTGGCTGCCGGCGCTGCGAGCGACGCGCATCGATCCGTCGAAGGCGCTGCGGGAGGAGTGAGGAGTTCAGGCGCGGGCCAGAGCCATGGCGCCGTAGAGGACGCTGCCGTCGCCGAGCGCGGCGGACCATGCGGTGATCTGGCGGCGCAACTCGGCGCGCAAGGGAACGAAGAGGCGGTCGCCGGCCTTGGCGATGCCGCCGCCAATCACGATGCGGGCGGGATTCAACAGCATGATGGCGGCCTTCAGCCCGAGCGCCAGGTCCACGACGTAGCGTTCGGCGAAAGCGGGGTCTTCAAGCAGTTCCCTGGCTGAACGGCCGTGATCGCGCTCGAGCCACAAGTCGCAGCACATGCGCTCGAAGCAGCCGCGCGCGCCGCACAGGCAATCGGGGCCGCCGGGGCGGATGGTAAGACGCCCGATTTCGCCGCCGCAGGAATCGGCGCCGCGCCAGACGCGGCCGTCCTGGTAGATGCCGCCTCCGATGCCGGTGGAGAGCGTCACGTAAAAAAGCGGCGAACAGCCCTTCCCTGCCCCGAACCCGGCTTCGCCGACGGCGCCGGCCAGTCCGGCTACAAAACCGGGGAGATCGAAATCGCGCCATCCGCCGACGTGCGTCGAGAGCACTACGCGCTGGCCGGCGAAATCCACCGGGCCGCCGAAACCGATGCCACAGTGCGTGAAGCGCAACTCGCGCCGCCAGTCGAGGACCGTCTCGCGGCGGACCATGCAGGCGCCGTCGAAGGCCGCGACGCTGAACTTGGCGCCGCCGATGTCGATGGCCAGGATCATTCGACCTTATCGCTCAAAGCGGCCCATGTAGCGCGCTTCGGCCAGCGTATGCCCCTTCAGGGCGCGCTGCAGGACGGACGCGGCCGCGTCGGGCGGAAGTTCCAGGGTGGCGGCGTCGAGGGCGTACAGCTTGAAAAAGTAACGATGAGGGCCATGGCCCTTGGGCGGGCATGGGCCGCCGTAGCCCAGCTTGCCGAAATCGTTGACGCCGCTCACTCCCAGGCTTCCGGCGGCATACCCCTGCGCCAGGGTATGCACGGTGGGCGGAATATCGAATAGCAGCCAGTGGGTCCAGGTTCCGGAGGGGGCGTCGGGATCGTCCACGATCAGCGCGAAACCGCGGGTTCCGGCGGGTTCGCCGCTCCATTCGAGCGAGGGGGAGAGATCGGCCCCCTGGGAAGTGTGCAGGCTGGGGATGCGGCCGCCATCCGAAAAGGCGCTGGAGAACAGCTTGAATGCCATGAGAATCGCCTCGCGTTTCGATGGTACCTCAACCAACGGCGACCGGCGGCGGTAGTGGTGGTATGCTGGCGCGGTGCGCTTCGAGTTCTATCGATTCCGGTTTCGGTTTGTGGCGGCGGGCGGGCTGTATTTCCCACCGTATGAATCCGGCAACATTTTGCGCGGGGCGTTCGGGACCATTTTCCGGAGGCTGACGTGCCGGCCGGACTGCCACGATGCGAAGACCTGCGAGGGGCGCGCGGCGTGTCCCTACGCGAGGGTATTCGAGCCGCGGGCGGCGCGCGGCGAAGGTCCCAGCGGCCTCGCGGACTGGCCGCGTCCCTTCGTTTTTCGCGCCGCGCACTTGGACGGGCGGGCCATTCGGGAAGGCGAGGCGTTCCACTTCGACGTGCACCTCTTCGACGTATGCAATCCGGCGCTGCCGTACTTCGTGGCGGCATTCGCGGAGCTGGCGCGGGAGGGATTGGGTCCGGGGCGGGGCTTGGCGCGGCTGATGGCCGTGGATGGAGTCGATCTGAACGGCCAGCCGGGGCAGCGGGTTTTCGAGGGCGAGCCGGCGCGGACGGCGGAACCCGCGGCGCCGCTCTCGGTGGACCTGAGCGCGGCTGAGCCGATGGACCGCGTGCGCGTGCGCTTTGTGACGCCCACGGAACTCAAAATCGGGCAGCGGTTGGCGGAGCGTCCGGAGTTTCCGATTCTGTTCGGCCGGCTGCGGGACCGCATCGGCACGCTGCGGGCGATGTACGGCGGCGGCCCGCTCGATATCGATTTCAGGGGGATAGGCGAAAGGGCCGCGGCGGTGCGCATGACGCGTTGCGATCTGCAATGGTGCGGCGGCGAGCGGCGGTCTTCGCGGACAGGTCAGAGGCACTCGCTGGGAGGTTTCGTGGGAGAGGCGGAGTACGAGGGCGAATTGGGCGAGTTCGCGCCGTACTTGCGGCTGGGCAAGTGGGTGGGCGTGGGAAGGCAGACGGTGTGGGGTAAGGGGGAAATGGAGCTGGGTGAATAGGCGCCTACACGCGGTTCAAGGCGCCATCGAGATCTTCGATCAGGTCATCGATATCTTCAAGGCCGACCGAAACCCTCACCAGATCCGGCGTGATGCCCATGGCGGCCAGCGCTTCGGGAGGCACGGAGGCGTGGGTCATGGTGACAGGATGCTCGATGAGCGATTCGACCCCGCCCAGGGATTCGGCCAGGGTGAAGAGGCGGACAGCCTCCAGCAAGCGGACGACGGCGGGCTGTCCGCCCTTCAGCCGGAAGGCGAAGGTTCCGCCGTAGCCGCGCATTTGGCGGGTGGCCAGAGCGTGCTGGGGATGCGACTCCAGTCCGGGATGAAGAACGCCGGCGATCTTGGAATGCGCTTCCAGCCAGCGCGCCAGGGCGAGGGCGTTGCGATTGTGTTCCTCCATGCGCAGGGCCAGGGTCTTGATGCCGCGCAGGACCAGGAAGCAATCCTGCGGTCCGGCGCAGGTCCCCATGGCGTTCTGCAGGAAGCCGATTCGTTCGGCAAGACCGGCATCGTTCACCACGGCGGCGCCGCCGACCACATCGGAGTGGCCGTTGATGTACTTGGTGGTGGAGTGAACCACGATATCGACGCCGCATTCGAGAGGCCGCTGAAAGTACGGCGAGAGGAACGTGTTATCGCAAATGGCGATCGCGCCGTGGCGGTGGGCGATGGCGGAAACGGCCGCGAGGTCCACCAGGTTCATCAGGGGATTGGTGGGCGATTCGATCCACACGGCCTGGGCGCCGGGGGCCAGCGCCGCGTCGAGCGCGTCGAAGTCGCGAAGATCGACGTACACGGCCTCGACGCCGAGCTGGCGAAAGACGGATTCGAGGAGGCGGTGGGTGCCGCCGTAAAGGTCGGAATGCACCACGATGCGGCCGCCGCCGCGGAAGAGCATCAGGACCGTGGTTTCAGCGGCCATGCCGGTGGAGAAGGCGAACCCGGCGGCGCCGCCTTCGAGGGCCGCCAGACACGTTTCGAGAGCGCGCCGGGTGGGATTGGCGCTGCGGGAATATTCGTAGGGCCCGGGCCGGCCCACCCCCTGGAACGCAAAAGTCGAAGTCTGATAGATGGGCGGCATAACGGCGCCCAGGTGCTCCGCGGGCTTGTGCCCGGCGTGGATGGCGAGTGTCCGAAACTTCATCGAAATTGGTTTAGGCGATGCCTTCGAACAGAACGGTACTCAGGTAACGCTCACCGGAATCGGGCAGCAAGACGACAATCGTCTTGCCTTCGAACTCAGGCAAGGCTGCCAGACGGAGCGCGGCGGCCGTGGCCGCGCCGCTCGAGATGCCCGAAAGGATGCCCTCTTCGCGAGCCAGGCGGCGAGCCATCTCAATGGACTCTTCGTTCGACACAGTCTCGACGCGGTCCACCAGGGAAAGATCGAGCGTCTCGGGAATGAGGCCGGCGCCGATGCCCTGGATCTTGTGCGGACCGGGCTTGAGGGGTTCGCCGCGCCGCGTTTGCGTGATCACCGGACTGGCGTCCGGCTCGACGCCCACGGAGATAATCGGCTTGCCGCGATCCTGTTTGATATAACGCGACACGCCCGTGATGGTGCCGCCGGTTCCAATGCCGGAGACGAAAACATCCACGGCGCCGTTGGTATCTTCCCAAATCTCGGGACCGGTGGTCCGATAGTGAACGGCGGGATTGGCCGGGTTCTTGAACTGCTGGAGCAGCACGTAGTGGGCGGGATCGGAATTCATGATCTCGTCCGCCTTGGCAATCGCGCCTTTCATGCCGAGGGGACCCTCGGTGAGAACCACTTTGGCGCCAAATGCGGCCAGGACCTTACGCCGCTCGATGGACATGGTTTCCGGCATGGTAAGCGTGATGGCATAACCGCGGGCCGCCGCGACGAACGCCAGGGCGATGCCGGTGTTGCCGCTGGTGGGTTCCACGAGTTCCTTGCCCGGCCCCAGAACGCCGCGGGCTTCGGCGTCCCAGACCATCGATGCCCCGATGCGGCACTTTACGGAATACGCCGGATTGCGGCCTTCGATCTTGGCCAGGACGGTGGCCTTGGAGCCGCCGGTGACGCGGTTGAGGCGGACCAAGGGGGTCCGTCCAATGCTGAGGGAATTGTCGTCAAATCGCATGATCTTCGTCTCTCTGTTTTAGCTTTGCGATGGGATATACCTATAATAGATCGACAATGCGGTGATTGCAAGTCCGGGATTGTCCCTATTCGGCGCCGACGCATCATGATAGCAGGAAGGCCGCTCACACCCGGGCGTGCGATCATGGTGCGATCATGGAAAGTCGGGGGAGGGTTTGGGAATGGCTCGAAGACTGGTTGTCGCCGCGATCGCAATCTGCCTGCCGCTGGCGGCCAAGGCGCCCAAGGCGGCCCTGCCCGTGGTCACCGACGAGCGGGTGGAATTCGCAGCGGGCGGCGCCATTGAAGTGACTGGCTCGGTGGGCGAATTGAACATCGAAGGCTGGGATGGACCGGGCGTCCGGATTACGGTCACGCGTTCCACCTTTGGCGCCGATACGCCGCGGGATCGGGATGTTGCCCAGCGCCGACTGAGCGCCATCAAGGTGACCGTGGAGAGCAAGGGGCCCGGCCGGCTTTCCATCCACACCGCCATTCCGGCGCGCGGTTTTTGGTCCAAAGTGGCGCAGCGCCGGCCCAACGTTCAACTGGACTACCGCATCCGCGTGCCGCGCGATTCCAACCTGGCGCTGCGCCACGGGAGCGGCGACGTGCTGGTGTACGATGTGGCGGGCGACATCGACGTTTCCGTGAGCAAGGGCGACATCGTGCTGCAACTGCCGGCCGCCGGGGCGTACGCATTCGACGCTCAGTGCGGTTTGGGCGGCATTTACTCCGACTTCACCGGCCAGTATCGCGCGGGGAATTTGGTGGGCGAGCGCTTCGCGCAAAGCGCGCCGGCGCCCGCCAAGCAAGTGCGCTTGCGAGTGGGCGTCGGCGGCATCGCGATTCAGAAGACGGCTTTGGCGACGATGTAAGGCTGCGTCAATAAATACGGGTATCAACTGAGTTGATGCGCCGATGGGTGAATGGGCGTGTCATGGTCCGCCCCCACGTTCACGAGCCCAGTGTTGCGCGCCAAGTCGTAGATGCCATCCGCCTAGCGGCCGAGCACCCGGAGACGAATGCCCGCAGCCGGCAACGCACGGGCATTGGGATTGCCGCACGTTCCCACCGACTGTGCTTAAGAACAAGCACAAGAACAAGCACAGTACCCTTCCCCCAAACTTTGGTAAACTCAAAGGAGTCCTACACTTGCTGGAGTGGCGGAACTGGCAGACGCACGGGACTCAAAATCCCGCGGCCTTCGGGTCATGAGGGTTCGACCCCCTCCTCCAGCACCATTCGTCGCAAACTGCCGGCTCTACGGCCGGACGGCATACGGCGAAAACCGCGGCGGCCTGAAATCCGGTTCCAGCAGCAGCGCCGTGCGGTCCGGATAGTACCGCGGCAGATCCTGATTCTCCTCCGCCCCTAGATCCCGCGCCCAGACCACGCGGGCGGCGTCGATATCGGCCGCATTGTAGACCCACTCCTCCTGGAAAATGTGCGGCGGGTAATAGCGCACAAACACCAGCAGCTTTCCGGGAAGCTGTTCTAACTCGCGGTTGACGAAAATCCGCCGTTCGGGGTTCGCGTGGTTGATGCCGTCCCACGTCTCGTACTCCCGCGCCGCCATGGACGCCTCGGCGCCGTCGAACGCATGCATGCCATACCAGAAGACGAATTGCGCGGCGCACAGCATCGCCAGCGTCGCGGCGCATTGCGCTCCGGCCGGCGTTCCACGCACCGTCAGCCGGCTCAGGCGCTCGAGGCCGGCCACGCTCATCGGCACGAACAGACAAGTCCCCGCGGCAATGTAGTGAACTTGAAACACGGGGAAGAAGTTGATCCCCGCCGCCAGCGCCAGCAGCGCCACCCACAACGCCCGGTAATCGCGGATGCCGAAAAGGAAAAACGGCAGCGCCAGGTACAGCGGCGCGTAAAAGAAAAAACGGTAGTAGCGCACGCGGTACTCCAGCCGCTCCAGGTACGTCGCCAAGGTCTCCGGGCCGCCGCGAAACGACAGCTCCATCTTGTAATCGAGCGCCTGCTGCGGCGTCAGCGCGCGGTGCGGCTCCGCCGGCGCCTGGAACGTCAGCGCGCCGGGGACGCCGTACTGATACTGGCTGGCCATCTCTGGCAGCGTGGTCCAACTTCCCGTAACCTGCTTGTTCTGCGCCAGCATGATGCCGATGGCGGGGACCACGGCCAGCGCCACCGCGATAGCCAGGAATAGGGTTTCGTAGGGCCGCGTCAACAGGTGCAGCGACAGTCCCACGCCGAGCAAAACGCGCAGAATGCCGCCAGAGAGAGCAGCACGCCCGCCCACGGATGGCCGAAGACGCCCCAGCCGATGGCTAGCGCCAGCCCCTGCCCCACCGGATAAATCGAGCTGTACGAAGGCGCCTGCAACGCGAAAAACGTCTCGAAGAACCGGTGCATCGGATGCGTGGGGTTCGCCAGATGGAAATGCCGCAGCGTGTCCGCCTGCAGCAGGTGGCCGAACTCGTCGTACACGTCCGGACTCGGGGCCGGACGATGCCATAGCAGCAGCAGCCTCAGCGCCACCGGCAGAACTGCCAGCGCCGCCATCGACCACGCCGTCCGCCGCGCCAGCCGCGCTCCATACCCCTCGATCCACGGCCTGCCGAGGATGAAAGCCATCAGCAGCGCCGCCACCGCCAGCAGGACGAAATCGGCCGCGCCGAATCCGATGGGGTTGTGCAGAGGCAGGAACGACCTGAAGACGTCGAAGAGAAACATCGAACGTCCATTCTCTCACCAAATGACAAAGGCCCAGTCCGGCGCGGGCCTGCTCGCAGCCAGGCGTCCAACCGCTATGCCGAAGACGCTCTGGGTGGGGCGGGCCTCCTGGCCTGCCTTCCGGGCGGCGAGTGTAGTCGTGTCGAAGCAGGCAGGCCAGCAGGTCTGCCCCGAACGCATTGCGTGACGTAGGGGAGACAATCAAACCCCGCGCGACCAACTCGGCTGCTACGCGGTACACGGCTCGCATCCCGGTTTGTTGACCCTTCGAGACTCCACCGAGCCTAAGCTGACTTGAACACCACCCAGTATGCCCCCGCGCTTCGTTCCAGCGCCCGCTTACGTCGGCAGCTTAGTAACATCCCATCCGCCGCCCAGCGCTTTGATCAGAAGCACGCAGGCGTCCATTCGCCGCCGTTGCAAATCCACTTCGATCCGCTCATTCGCCAGCGCCGTGCTCTGCGCCACCACTACTTCCAGGTAAGTCACCAACCCGCCCGTGTAGCGGTTCATCGAAAGCTCCAGCGAATGCCGCGCCGCTTCCACCGCCGCGCGCTGCGCCGACGATTCCCGCTCCAGCACGCGCAGCGCGGCCAGGCTATCCTCCACCTCGCGAAAAGCGTCCAGCGCGGATTGGCGATAGTCCGCCACCGCCGCATCGTAGCCCGCCGTGGCCGCCTCGGACGCCGCCCGCCGCCGCCCCGCGTCGAAGAGCGTTTGCAGCGCGTTCGGCCCCAGCGCCCAGAACCGGCTCGGCCAGGTGAACCAGTCCACAATCGAGCCGGATTGATACCCGCCCGCCGCCGTGATCTGCAGCGTTGGATAGAAGGCCGCGCGCGCAATCCCGATCTGTTCGTTGGCCGCCGCCATGCGCCGTTCCGCGGCGGCGATGTCCGGCCGCCGTTCCAGCAGTTGCGAAGGGACGCCCGCCGGGATGGCCGGCGGCTCGGTTGCCAGCGGCGCCTCCGCCAGGCTCAGCGATTCCGGCGTCCTCCCGGCCAGCGTGGCGATGGCGTGCTCGAACTGCGCCCGCGCCGCGCCCACATCCACGCTCTGCGCCCGCGTGGCCTCCAGTTGCGTCCGCGCCTGCGCCACTTCGGCCCCCGAGGCAAGTCCGCCCGCCAGCCTGTTCTGGTTCAGATCGAGCGCCTTCTGGTAGACCGTCAGGGTCCGCTCCAGCACCTGCTTCTGCGCGTCCAGGCTGCGCAATTCGAAATAGTCGATGGCCAGTTCCGCATGCGCGCTCAGCCGCGCCGTGGCCAAGTCCGCGGCCGTCGCCTGCATGCCCGCGCGCGCCGCCGCAATCGACCGCCGGATGCGTCCCCATGCGTCCAGCTCGTAACTCAAATCGAACGGCAGGACGAAGTTGCCGTACTCCCCAAGCGACGGCTGGGCCCCCGGAACGGTGCTGGAAGCGCGGTTCGTGGCGATGCCGGGGTTGGTCGAAAGCGTCGGACGCAGGCCCGCGCGGCTCTCCGCCACCAGCGCCCGCGCCTGGCGGAAGCGCGCCTCGGCCGCCTGGAGGGTCTGGTTGGAGACGTCCACCTGCGCTTCCAGACCGTCTAGTTCCGGATTGCCGAAAACCTGCCACCAGTCCTGCGCCAGCGTCCCGTCGGCCGGTTGGGAAGGCTTCCACCCGTTGGCCTCTTTGAATTCCGGCGCCGGCCGCCCTGCGTCGGCTGGCGCCGTGAGCGCCGCCGGCTTGCTATATTTCGGCCCTACCATGCATCCGGCCAGCCCTAGCGCCGCCGCCAGGCACGCGCCCGCCGCCGCCCCGCGCATTACTTCACCACCCGCACCGGCGTCCCCGCCGTCAGCGAATCCGAGGGATTCTCGATCACCTCGTCTTGCGTCGTCACGCCGGAAACTACCTCCATCTCGTTCCCAAAATCCCGCCCCGGCGTCACCGGCGCCAGTTCCACGCGCCCGTTGCGCACCACCGCCACGCGCAAACCCTCGGCGCGGAAGATCAGCGTGTTGGCGGGCAGGATCACCGCCGGCGTTTGTCCCCCCAGTTGAAAGTGCACCGAAACGTACGCTCCGGGCAGCAGCTCGCCGCTGGCATTGTCCACATCCACCTCGGTCAGCAGCGTGCGCGACGCGGGATCGATCGCATCCGAAGTGCGCGTGATCGCGCCGCGGAAATGCCGGCCGGGAAACTCCGCCAGCGTCAAATCGGCCGGCCGGCCCGGCGTCGCGGTGCGCGAGTAAGTCTGCGGTACGTTCACGTAGACCCGCAGCCGGCCGGTGGCCGCCAGATCGAAAAGCTCCTTCCCCGGCGAGTTTGCGCCCGCGTCGATCAACGCGCCCGTATCCACGTTACGCGTCGTAATCGCTCCATCGAATGGCGCGTACACCTTCTGGAATCGCTGCGTCTCCTCCAGCCGCCTGACGTTGTAAGTGGCCGAATCCACAATCGCCCGCTTGGCTTGCAGATCGCCCACCTTGTCTTCCACGTCCTGCCTGGACACCGATTCGCTCTTGAGCAACGACTGGTAGCGCTCCGCCGTGGTCTCCGCCAGCCGCAGGTTGGCCTGCGCCGTCGCCAGGTCGGCGCGCGCCTGGTCCAGTTGCCGGTCGATCTCCGGCGTTTCGATCTCCGCCAGCAGGTCGCCCGCCTTAACGTGCGACCCGATATCGAAATACCACTTCTTCAAGTAGCCGCTGGTCCGCGCGTAAATCGGCGTGGCCATGAATGCCTGCATATTGCCGGGCAGGGTCAGTTCCTCGGAGGCCGTGCTGGGCTTCGGATGCACCACCGTGACGCTCGACAGCGCCGCGTCGCGCGTCTCGCGCTTTAAGCTGGCGTCCGCGTTTGCCCGCGATGCCAGCCCCGCGCGGATGGTTAAGCCCAGCCCGATCGCCCCCCCCGCCAGCAGCGCGATCAGCGCCCAGCGCGCGCCCGCCGGCAGGCGTTGCGGCTGCCCATCCGCCGCGCCGCTCATTGCGCCGTCCCGCGGCGATGCAACAGGCTGAAAACCGCCGGCACCATCGTCAGCGTGGCTACCGTTGCCACCATCAATCCTCCAATCACCGCCCGGCCCAGAGGCGCGTTCTGCTCGCCGCCTTCACCCATTCCCAGCGCCATCGGAATCATGCCGATAATCATCGCCAGCGCCGTCATCAGCACCGGGCGGAAGCGCGTCTCTCCCGCCGCCAGCGCCGCCAGCGCCGGGTCGCCCGTCCGCACCAGAACTTCCTTCGCGAAACTCACTACCAGGATGCTGTTGGCCGTGGCCACCCCCATGCACATGATCGCCCCCATCATCGCCGGCACGCTCAGCGTCGTGTGGGTCACAAACAGCATCAGGACGATGCCCGCCAGCGCCGCCGGCAGCGCCGACACGATGATGAACGGATCCAGCCACGATTGAAAATTCACCACGATCAACAGGTAGACCAGCAGGATGGCGAATACCAAGCCGCCCGCCAGCCCACTGAACGACGCGCGCATCGTCTCCACCTGGCCGCGGACCACCACCTGCGACCCGCGCGGGATCTCCCCGCGATGCTGGTCCAAGAGCCGCTCCACATCCGCGCCCACACCGCCCAGGTCCCGCCCGTCCACCCCGGCGTAGATGTCCACCACCCGCTGTATGTCGTAGTGGTTCACCACCGCCATGCCGCTGCCACGCTGAATGGAAGTGAGATCGTTCAGAATCTCGGACGACCCGGCGCGCTGCCCCGTCAATGGAATGTTGCGCAGGTCTTGCAGCGATTCCATGGCGTATTGCGGGGTCTGCGTGGACACGCTGTAGCTCACGCCGTTGTCCGGGCTGAGCCAGAAAGTGGGCTGCGTCTGGAAGCTTCCGCTCAGGGATATCAGCAGGCTGGCCGCCACGTCCGCCTGCGTGAAGCCGCTCTCGGCCGCCTTGGTGCGGTCCGTGACGACGTGCAGCTTGGGCTGGTCGAAAAGTTGTTGAATGCGCAGATCCACCACCCCCGGAATCTGCCGCATCTGGTTCATCAGACGGTCCGCCAGGTTCCGGTTGGCCTCCACGTTGTTCCCGATCACCTGCACGTCGATGGGCGCCGGCAGTCCGAAATTCAAAATCTGGCTGATGATATCGTCGGGCAGAAAGTAGAACGACGCGCCCGGAAATTCCCGCGGCAGCGCCGTCCGCAACGCGCGTACGTATTCCTCGGTCGGCCGATGCTCCCGCGTGAGCGACACGAAAACGTCGGCGTCCGCCGTGCCCACCGGAGCGGAATTGCCATAGATCATGTTGAGGCTGCTGTAAGGCAGCCCGATCTCGTCCAGCACGCTGGCCAGTTCCTCGCGCGGGATGCGGCGGCGGATGGCTTGCTCCACCAAATCGCACAGCCGCGCCGTCTCTTCGATGCGCGTGCCCGTCTTGGCGCGCAGGTGCAGCTTGAACTGCCCCGTATCGGACGTGGGAAAGAAATCCTGGCCCAGCCACGGGAAGAGCAGAAACGCCGAAAGACAAGTCAGCAGAAACAGCGGCGCGAAAACCGCCCGCCGGCGAACCAGCACGCCAAGCAAGGCCACGTAGGTGGCGCGCACGCGGTTGAATCCCCCGTCGAAGGCCCGCTGCAAAATCACCAACGGGTTGCGGCTGCGCTCCTTCGATTTCATCCGCAGCATGTACATCGCCAGGGTGGGTACCAGCGTCCGCGAAAGCACGTAGGACGCCAGCATCGCGAACACCACCGCCTCCGCCAGCGGCACGAACAGGTAGCGCGCCACCCCGCCCAGCAGAAACATGGGCAGAAAAACGATGCAGATGCACAGCGTGGAGACCAGCGCCGGAACCGCAATCTGCGCCGCGCCTTCCAGAATGGCTTCGCGCATCGGGCGCCCTTCCTCC
>Ga0182027_10010857_pt1 | contig 12919 bp, 9 predicted proteins | sample 712E1DmetaG_FD_121300 | JGI IMG/M metagenome (GOLD analysis project Ga0182027, IMG submission 121300) | Permafrost microbial communities from Stordalen Mire, Sweden - 712E1D metaG (Illumina Assembly) | ecosystem: Environmental > Terrestrial > Soil > Wetlands > Permafrost | place: Sweden...
AGATAATTCTTCAGCATAACTCTTCCTCAATTATCAATAACCAATGATCAGAGACCGGAGGACGCAGACCGGATAAAAATAACTTTACCCGATCTCCAGCTTCCTGCCTCCATTTTTTATTTCTCAATCCACCCGTCCCGCAGCCGTATGATCCTGTTTCCATACCTGGTATTTGTCTCGGAATGAGTGACCTGGATAATCGTGGTTCCCTGTCGATTCAATTGCTTGAGCAGCTCCATTATTTCCTTCCCCTGGTCGGAATGAAGGTTGCCCGTTGGCTCGTCGGCCAGAATGAGCTTCGGTTCGGCAATCACGGCTCTTGCAATTGCCACAAGCTGCTGCTGGCCGCCCGAAAGCTGGTTCGGGAACAAATCTTTTTTCGCAACCATGTTAAACCTATCCAATATCTCTGCGATTCTTCCCTTGCGTTCGTTCGCATGTACTTTTTGATAAAGAAGTGGCGTCTCTAAATTCTCATAAACCGTCAACTCATCAATCAGATGATAACTCTGAAAGACAAACCCGATATACGTTTTGTGAAATTCCGTCAGTTTCTTCTCGCTCATCTTGTGAACTGGTTCATCGAGAAAATAATATTCACCGTTTGACGGCACATCTAACATCCCGATGATGTTCAGCAAAGTTGTCTTCCCGGATCCTGATGGACCCATAATGGATATAAATTCACCCTCTTTCACTTCAAGGTTGATGTTTCTAAGAACATAAGTCTTGATGATCTTGTTGGAGTAATACTTTTCAATGCTGCTTAGTTTTATCACGATTTTATTCCGTTATATAGTTGATAGTTGTTGAATAGTATCGTTACTCATATCGTAACGCCTCCACAGGATTTGCTCGCGCAGACTTTATCGATTGGATCCCAACAGCAGAGAAAGCTGCAATGACGGAGATTCCTGTCGTCGCAATAAAAAGTAGTACATTGACATCTGTTTTGTAAACCCAAGCGATGTTTACGAGGTAGTGTGAAAGATAATAGGCAAATGGCAGGCCGATGAGGTCCCCCGTCGCTACAATCAGCAAGAATTCCGAAATCAATAAGTAAGTGATGCTGCCAAATGATGCACCTAACACCTTTCGAACGCCGATCTCTTTTGTCCTTTTCTCGGCGGTAAAAGAAGCGAGGGCAAATAAACCGAGCGAAGCGATCAGCACCGAAAAGACCGAGATAGACTCGAAGATTTGGAGCGACTTAGTGGACGTTCTTAATTGGTCCTGAAACTCATTTTCAAGTATGAAGTAATCGAAAGGAAGGGCTGGGGCGATCTTGTTCCACTTCGCGCGGACAAAATTGATTGTACCATCATCCGGTGTCCCCACAGTTTTTACAAAGACATAGAATGGCTCGGAGGGCTGGAAGTAAAGCACAGCGGGCGACTTCTTAAGAAACACGTGCGGGAAATGAAAATCTTCTGCAACTCCGATTATCATTTTCTTTTCGCCGCCGGCATCGAGAATGATTTTCTTCCCGATCGGATTATCAAAATGGAAATGACGCACAAATCCTTCGCTGACGATTACACTGTTCGAATCATTGAACTCCCTCGAAAAACTTCTCCCCTGCGCTATTTTGATATTGAGTACCTCAATAAAATTATAACCGCACGGATAGTAATCTATCCCTTCGGAACTCTTTTCGTCCATTCCTTCGACCCGCATCTTTGCCTTTCTATACCCTCCTCCGAAAGGTAAAACGTGGCCGTCGGCAACCATTGCAATATCGGGATTCTGCTTCAGCTCTTTCTCGAGAACATCGAACTTGTCTCTCATTTCAAAAGTACATGGAATGGTAATAATATTTTCGCGGTTGTACCCAAGATAGATTTTCGATAACATGTCCAACTGTTTCATCAAAAGAAGGGTCGCCGTAATCATTGTGAAAGTCAACGCAAACTGGAACACCACGAGCGCTTTCCGAAAATTGATTCTGCTTTTTCCGCTGACCTGCTGGCTCTTGAAAATGCTTGCCGCTTGAAATGAAGAAAGGAAAAACGCCGGATAAATCCCTGATACAAATCCTACAAACAGCGTAACAACAAAAACAATTATGAGCACAGCGAGATTATTAGTCAAACTCAGCTCGACTCCTCCGCCCACGATAGCAACGAAGCCGGGGCGAATAATCTCAAAAATCCCGAATGCCAGAGGGAGAGCAATAAGTGCCATGATCATGGATTCCCCGATGTATTGGATGATAAGTTGTCTTCTCACGGCACCGATGACTTTTCTGATTCCGACTTCCTTCGCTCGACTGCTGTACCTGGATGTGGAAAGTATCATGAAGTTGATTGAAACCACGACGAGTAATCCGATCGCGATCGCCAAAATCAAATAGTATTGGATGATAGGCGTGATATTGTTAAATCCGCTGTTTATGTCCATCGATCTTAAGTGAATATTCCTCAGCGGAAGTAGAAACAATCTTGTTCTCGCGTTACGCAAGACGGGGACGTTTTCATCAATGAAAGCAGGAAATTTCGATTCCAGCGAAACCGCACTTTCACCGTCCTTCAGCTTCAAGAAGGTGTGAGGACTCCCTGCAATTCCCCAATCATCATTGTACCCCGATGGTAGTGAGACTAGAACATCAAACTGATTGCTCGAATTAGGTGGACAGTCCTCAATTACGGCAGTAACGGTTAGCCCGGCATCGTTAAAGTCAGTCATCAACATTTTCCCGATTGGATTTTCGTCTCCGAAATATTTTCTAGCGGTCGATTCGGTGAGTACAACCGAGTTCGGTCGAGACAAAGGCGATTCTTTGTCTCCAGCGATCACGGGAAAATTAAATATCTTCAGGAAATTAGTGTCGACGAGAAGTATTCCCCGTTCGTAAAATTTTCTATCCTGATACCTGAAGATATTTCTGAAGTATTGCCTTGTCGTTGTAGCGCTTTCGACCTCTGGAAATTTTTGAGCGATGAGATATGCCAAAGGCAGACGCGAGTATGCATCCTTCTGACTGGAACCACTCGACGAAACTGTTTCGAAAATGAGCAGATGAATTCTTTCAGGATTCTTGTGGAATGAATCAAAACTCAAGTTAAAATTAAAAACGCTGAGAACGAGTATGAAGATCGCAAATCCGGCAGAAAGCCCAAAAATGTTTATGAACGAATAGACCTTTTGTTTCCTTAGGCTTCTGAAGAATATTTTTATGTAGTTCTTAAACATTAAAAGCTCCCTGCATAGTGCGCTAGACGTGAAATTTCTCTTTGTAATTTTCCGTCACCACATGCCCGTCGAACAAATGAATAACACGATGTGCGAATTCAGAATCGTGAGGCGAGTGGGTGACCATGATAATCGTTGTCCCGTTTTCGTTCAGTTTCGTCAGGATATTCATCACCTCTTCGCCGTTTGCGGAGTCCAAATTTCCGGTCGGTTCATCGGCAAGAATAAGTGCCGGCTTGGCAACCACTGCCCTGCTGACGGCCACGCGCTGCTGCTGACCGCCGGAGAGCTGCTGGGGAAAATGATCTTTGCGATGCATGATCTGCATCTTCTCCAAAACCTCGTTGACCATTTTTTCTCGCTCCGAAGTTGCAACGCCAAGATACAGGAGGGGAAGTTCGACGTTTTCAAATACGGTCAGCTCGTCGATCAAATTGAAACTCTGAAAGACAAAACCGATGTTCGATTTCCGCATCCTCGCCCGTTGCCGCTCGGTATATTTGGAAACCTCTTCGTTGAGAAAATAGTATTGACCGTCAGACGGGTTATCCAAGAGACCAAAGATATTGAGCAGCGTCGATTTGCCGCAGCCCGACGGTCCCATGATCGCCACAAACTCTTTTTCGTTTATCTCTATGTTGACGCCGCCGAGAGCGGTCGTCTCCACTTCTTCGGTTGTATAGATCTTCTTGAGATTGCTTGTTCTTATCATTTGCTTCTCCTCTTTTGTTGGATGGAGACCGGATGCCTGAGACAGGAAACCGGTCTCCTGCCTTCGGCCTCCGTTTCAGTGTTTAATGATCAACTTGTCGACCTCGCCGAAATTGTCGTACGATGAGGTAACCACTTTATCGCCGGGCTTTATCCCGCTGAGAACTTCAAAGTAATCTGGATTTTGCCTGCCGAGACTAATCGATCTCTTAACAGCCTCGGTGCCGGAATTATTAAGGATGAAAACCCATTGCCCCCCGGTTTTCTGATAAAACCCGCCGCGTGGAAGCAGAAGTGCTTTCGTTCTTTCGCTTAACTGGAGTCTAATTTGAAGGGTTTGTCCTCTTCGTATTCCTTCCGGAACCGTGCCGTCAAATTCCATATCGACTTGAAATTTCCCGCTTGTAACCTGAGGGTATACTTTGGTCACGATCAGGCTATAATTTTTTGCGTCGATTTCTACAGTCGCATGCAACTCTTTGGCAACTCTCGCGATATAGAATTCATCGATGTCTGCTCTTACCTTGAATCCGTCCAAAGCGTCTATTTGCCCTATTTGATCGCCGGGAGCTTTCGATTGACCCGTTTCGGCAATCAGCGAAGTAAGCTGGCCGCTGATCGGTGCCCTCACTGTAAGGTTATCAATGTTTTGTCTGATCAACTCAAGGTTCTTTTGTAACCGGTCGATTGAGGCGGCAATTTGCGTAAGCTGCGCCTGCTTTAGAATCGAATCTGCGACAAAACTCTGATACGCCAGTTTATGTTGTTCGATGGCGAGATGGTAGTTGTTCTCCGCCTGTTGATAATCCTGAAGCGAGATCAATTTCTTTTCCCACATTGCCTTTTGACGGTCAAAGATCTCGCCGGAGTTGATAAGGCTATAATTTGCAGACACGAGAGCATTCTGGAGCGCATTGCTATTTTGCTCAATCTGCAGTCTCGTGTTCCGGGCGTCGTTAATCTGCTGGTACGTGAACGTCTCCTGCTGAAGTGTGCTCAACTGAACGTTGGTGTTGGAGAGTTGAATGATCTTGTCCCCCTTTTTCAGCATCGTCCCTTCCTCAACAAATTTGTTCTCCACGGTTCCCCCCAGAATCGCATCCAGATAAAAAGTTGTACGGGGAAGTATCGTTCCGGTTACAGGAATGAATTCCTGAAAGTCCCCTTCTGCCACTGTGGAGATTGTGATCTTATCGGCTTCGACATTCAGCTTGGATCCGGTATCGTTTAGAATAAGCCCAACTAGGGTCAGAAAAAACAGAGATCCAGCAGCATACATCCAGAACCTTGTTTGCCTGTAAAACGGTTTCTTTTCTATCTTTTTATCCAATTTTCATCCTTCGAGGAGTTTGCCTCTTTTGGGAATGGTTTTTGCATGCCATAGATGAAATGGCAATTGTTATGCCACCGATTCCGATAGAAAAAGAGCAAAAAGATGGCAATTGCAGGCCAGATTTGACTATGTGCTTTTTTCTTGCAAAGTTAAGGCGTTCGATATCGGACACTACTGTTCGAAAACGGACGACGCATCATTGATCAACTATCAATGAGCAATGATCAATAAATCCAGTATATCATGGGGGGACATCGATGAAAAAGGGAAATGTAGTTCAAGACAAGTCTTTCGAGTTTGCAGTTCGAATAGTGAAAGCATATCAATACTTAACAAGTAAGAAAAGAGAATTTGTACTTTCTAAGCAGATGTTGCGCTGCGGTACGTCGATAGGGGCAAATGTCTCTGAAGCCAAGGGCGCGATTTCCAAAGCTGACTTTTCAAACAAAATATCGATTGCCTACAAAGAATGTCTGGAAACGAAGTACTGGATTTCTCTGCTGAAGAGAACTGGCTTCATCGAGAAAAAAGCTCACGAAAGTCTTTTTGCGGACGCAGATGAGATTGGCGGGATACTGTTTACAATACTTAAGACAACAAGGATTAAATCAATTTCCAATGATCAATAATCGATGAACTATGATCACTGACCATTGATTATTGATCATTGTTCATTGAATTAAAGTATGAATAACAGAGCGGGCAAAATCCTGATCGTCGATGATGACGAAGACGTGCTCTTGTCTGCGCGGCTCCTTTTGAAGCAGCATTACTCGATCGTTCGCATCGAGAAAGACCCGAGCAGGATTCCGGACATCCTCAAGGATGAACACTACGACGTCATCCTCCTCGATATGAATTTCTCGGGCGATGCGACAAGCGGAAGTGAAGGGTTCAACTGGTTGAAGAAAACTCTTGAACTCGATCCGACCGCCGTCGTCGTTCTTATTACGGCCTACGGAAATATCGAGATGGCGGTCAAAGCAATAAAAGAAGGGGCGACGGATTTTGTTTTGAAACCATGGCAGAACGAAAAGCTCCTCGCGACTATTTCGTCCGCGATGAAACTGAGCGACTCGAAAAGGGAAATCGAAGACCTTCTATCAAAACAGAAACAGCTGACGAGCGACCTCGACAGCCAGTTCCAGGAGATCATCGGCATATCGGAAGAGATGAAACGGGTCTTCAGCATGATCCAGAAGGTCGCTCAGACAGACGCCAATGTGCTGATCCTCGGCGAGAACGGAACCGGAAAAGAATTAGTCGCACGTGCCATCCATCGACATTCGGGCAGAAGTAATAAAATATTTCTCAGTGTCGATGTCGGAGCGCTAAGCGAATCGCTGTTCGAGAGTGAACTCTTCGGGTATATGAAAGGTGCGTTCACCGATGCAAGGGAAAATCGTCCAGGGCGTTTCGAGATCGCTTCCGACGGCACGCTCTTTTTAGATGAGATCGGCAACCTGACGTCAAACTTGCAGGTAAAACTTCTCGGGGTGCTCCAGAACAGGCAGGTTACACGGTTGGGCGCGAACATTCCGAAGCCGATCGACATCAGGCTCATTTGTGCAACCAACCTTCCGTTGACCGAATTAAAATCCGAAAATAGATTCAGACAGGATTTGCTCTATCGTATAAACACTGTGGAGATTCAACTGCCCCCGTTGCGGAAACGAATCGATGACATTCCGCTGTTGGTCGAGCATTTCACAACGATGTATTGCAGGAAATACAAAAAAGAACCGAAGTCGGTGAGCGGTGAAGCTCTGAACAGATTGAAGAACTACTCATGGCCCGGTAATATTCGCGAACTCCAGCACATGCTTGAACGAGTCATCATCATGAGCGAAGCGACTTCACTCCAGCCGTCAGACTTCTTTTTTACTTCGAACGATGTGTCGAAAGACATGATGGCGCTGAGCAATTATCACTTGAATGAAGCCGAGAAAATGCTGATCATTAAAGCCGTCGGCAAACACGACGGGAACCTGACAAAGGCCGCAAAGGAATTGGGCATTACGCGTACGGCACTGTACCGGAGATTGGAGAAATATGGTCTTTAAAAGATTCGGTGTCATCGTCTTTCTCCGAACGATGATCCTTTGCGTTTCGGTATTTGTCCTGATTTACCTGCTGACCCGGACGTCCTATGTCGCAACGCCGTTCATCGTCGCGTTGATCATCGTCGCCCAGATGTACTCGCTCGTCCATTATGTGCAAAAGACAAACAGGGACATTGCACGGTTTTTTGATTCGATAAAGTATTCAGATTTTTCACAGAGCTTCAGGAGCACCGTGAAAGGCTCGTCGTTTGAAGAACTGAACAACGCGTTCTCGGAAGTCATCGATGAATTTAGAAAAACCCGTGCGGAAAAGGAAGAACACTATCGTTATCTGCAAATTGTGGTCCAACACATCGGCATCGGACTCCTGGCATTCACGCAGAATGGTTCGGTCGAGTTGACGAACACCGCAGTAAAAAGACTGCTGAAAGTCAACAACATTAAAAACATTGCAGAGCTTTCAAACGTCAGCCCATCGCTCGTCGCAGCCCTGCAAAAAATTAAATCGGGCGATAAGGTTCTTGTCAAGATCGTCGCCGATAATGAGCTTTCCCAGTTATCAATCTATGCAACGGAATTCAAGCTGCGGGAAAATCATTACACTCTTGTTTCGCTGGCAAACATACAAAGCGAATTAGAAGAGCGTGAGATGGAAGCATGGCAGAATTTGATTCGTGTTCTCACGCACGAAATTATGAACTCTGTTACACCTATTGTTTCATTGTCTTCGACGGCGAGTTCATTGTTGACAGATGCTGTCGGCGAGAAGGAAGAAGGAGGCAGGAAACAGGAGACAGAAGGCGCAAGACGGGAAACGGGAGACAGGAGACATGAGACGGGAGACGACGATAACGCCTCCAGCCTCCAGCCTCCGGTCTCCAATGCTCTTTCAAGAGGGAAGACCGCAGGCGATGATAACGCCTCCAGCCTCCAGCCTCCGGTCTCCGGTCTCCATTCTGAAGAAAAGAATGCGGAAATTCTGTCTGATGTGAAAAGCGCCCTCGATACTATTTCGAAGAGAAGTGAAGGATTGCTTCACTTTGTCGATGATTACAGAAACCTTACGCGCATACCCGTACCGAATTTCCAGATCATCAAAGTGGCCGACCTGTTCGGCAGAATTCAGAAACTCTTTGACGACAGATTTCACTCGAAAAAAATCGATTGCACGTGCTCGGTTGAACCTTCCGATCTGGAATTGACTGCCGACCCGGACTTAATTGAGCAAGTCCTTATAAACCTTGTCATGAACTCGATGAGCGCGCTCTCGGCCACCGCTTCGCCGGTGATAAAGCTCGTCGGCAAAATTGACGGGCGGGGCGGAACAATTCTCCAGGTTGTCGATAACGGCAGCGGAGTTCCGGAAGCATTGCTTGAAAAAATTTTTATCCCATTTTTCACCACCCGGAAGGAAGGCTCCGGCATCGGCTTGAGCTTATCCCGGCAAATAATGCGGGCACATAAGGGGGGAATAACACTCCACTCGACCCCCGACAAAGAGACGGTATTTACGCTGAGATTTTAAGCCATCCGATTGCTGACAGCAATCGGATGGCTTATTCCGAACCCTTTAATCCACGAGCTGCGGACCTTTGCCGATTTCCATGATCCCGGTATAATATCTCTTTTTGATCTCGGATGATTTTTCAACAAAGGCTTCCACCCCCTCCCGCTTTATCGTGCAGAGGTTGTAGACTTTCATGTTGTGCGGCAAGACTTCCGCTCTTTTCGAGGAGGGATGCAATTTAACGCACGGGAACTCCGAACACCCGGAACAAAATTCCACTTTCTTTTCAGCAACACACTTGTATGTTTCACATTCTTCTTTGATAACGGGACAATTTCCTTCGATCGACTTGCATCCATCGCAGGGAATTTTGTCCATTGGTATTCCTCTCAACATCAAAACGCTGAAGAGCCGCGCGTCTGCGCGGCACGTATAGAGTTCACATATCCCGCAATCTATTCCACACGGGGCAACTAAACTGAGTCGTTCGGCAGACATCATAATGATCTTATCCTTTCATTGTCGAATATAAATGTATTTTGGAAGTAGACATTGATACGCTATGTTCCCAAGAAACTTCAGGAACGAAAAAATATCTGATTCTATGCGAGCGAAACAATATTCTAGCCCACATTTATTGCTGTTAGTCGCAATTGCTCGGTTCCCCCCTGGCACAGTTCCATGGCGGGTATTTTGTGCCAGCCTATTTTTCTCTTACCGGGTGAAATTGAAATGATGATAGGACTGCATGAAATACATCATCATCTTCATAATTTTCGTTGAAGAACGATACGGAAACAGAAATTCCATGATCGAGCTTTTTTCGGCCTAATGCAACAAAAAATTCGTGCAAGCCCTGATAACCGCTTCCCTGGCCGCTGTCCGATTCGCCAAAAGTTCCCGTGAAATTCGTTCCATAGAATCCCCGCCAACCTTCGTAACTCAGTACGGAGACATCTTCCTCCATACCTTGTCTCCCCACGCTGACCCAGACTGCCGGGGGAATGCTATCGTCTTCATCATTCTCGACCGTATCATTCAGCCTTTCATTTTTTTCAAACCCTGCATCCTCTGCAACCCGATCGAACCGATCCCGGGAAAACCTGATCGTCAACTCTGCGTCGGACGGGAATTTATAGGTGACCGAATCAATCTCTTGTTCATAGGTGTCCCGATGTGATAATTCAATGATAAATTCTGAACTATCCTTGCCGCCTCTTTTCGTTGAAAGAGAGAAATCGGCGGGATAGCCGAACGATATACCTAACGCCGTATCATGAAATGATTTTTCCTGGACGCTTGCTTGTTTTTCAAAGACATTTTGTTGACCGCCGGCTATTCTACAATGAGGGAGAAGCTTCCGAAGCGTATCGATTTCCGATGCATCCAGTTGGTTGCCGCACACGTTAAGCTTTTGAAGCGATTGCAGTTTGCTCATGCTTCTTGGAAGCTTTTTCAATTCGTTGAATGAAAGGTCGAGTTGCTCGAGTTGTCGAAGACCGGTTATTTCTTCAGGAAGGTCGGATAAACAGTTGAGCGATAGATCGAGCTCTTTCAATTGCCTCAACGCTCCAATCGTGCGGGGCAGCAAAGTTATACGATTGTCGGCGAGGTTGAGCGTTTTCAACGATGAGAGGTTTTCTATGTCGCCCGGTATTTCGGTTATCGAATTTCCGGAGATATCCAACGATGCAAGATTTGGTAAACTCAACACTTCCTGCGGGAAGGCTGATAAAGCGTTGCTGCTGATAGAAAGTTCACCGAGCTGCACCAGGCTGCGAAAAGAGTGCGGGAGGAGTTCAAGCCGGCCATTGCAAAGTTTGAGCTGTTTCAGATTTATAAGATCGCCAAAATTAGCCGGCAAGCTCTTCGACAATCCCTTGTCTGCCGTGAGTGTATCGAGAGCGGTGCATTTTGTAATTGCGCTTGGGAAAGTTGTAAAACCGCAGTCGATGTAGCGGAGTATCCGCAAGCTCTTCATGTTTGCAACCTCAGGGGACAGCTCTCCCCTTGGATTTTGGATGATTCTTATCTCAACAAGTTTAGGACATAGCATGAAATCATTGATGTTCTGGTTCAACTCGATGCGTCGTACCGTCTTCGGCCGCAGGCCCGCATCAAACTCTGAGGAAATCCGGTACGGATTCTGTTCCGCGTATTGCTCAAGAAGTGATTCAAGCCGCGGGTCTTTCTCGACAGATGAGTATTCGTTCCCAATGAATGTTGACAGTCGGGGATAAAACCCATTTTTCAACGAGACCTCAAGTGCGACAAAGAAGCTGTCGACATCCGCCTGTTCGAGATAGCTCCTGGCGATATCAAAATAGATCCGCCCGGCATCACCCGGATGCTCTTTAATTTGGCCCAGGAGAAGCCCTCTCTTTTTTACCAATGGCGATACCACAATCTCGTGAAATTCAGGCAAGGAACGGATCGAGGTAAGGTCGGAATCGTCTCGTGAAGCATGGAGATACTTATTATAGCCGCTATCGAAAGCGCGCCGCAGCCAGGCGAGTGCTTCCTGCGACTTGTTCTCCCGGGCATATGTGCAGGCGAAGTCATAGTAAAAAGAGGATTTCCGGGATGAATCGAGCGCCATCGCTTCTTCGAGGCATTCTCGGGCCCCGTTAAAATTTTTTAACCTAAGTTGTAAGTCTCCGGCGAACTGCGCCATGAAACTTTTCAACGCGTTTGTCGGAGCCGACAGTTTACGGATCATTTCATGGTTATTCATCGATCGCAAAAGATGATCGGCAGAAGTATCGACGTTGAGCGCAATCGTTTCCCATTGAATCCTGACAGACCCCTCCTTGCCCACCAACTTGATGGGTATCATTACACCGCTGGTATCATCCGAAGTTGCTCCGTTGGGAAAGACAAATACAGCAGCCATCTTTCCGTGTACTATTCGAACCTCGTAGCGCTGCGTCGGCGGAAAATCGACTACGATGCCGTTGGGTAACTCACGCTTGGGATACATTACAAGTGTATCTCCGACCGACACACTCTGCCCGGTACGAGAATGAAAAGGGATTGTTTTCTCCCGCGCGATATACCCTTGAGTCGTATCCGGCGAAGGAATAGTAGAAGCGAAAGGAATTTCAGAATGTAATTGAACTGCCGTATCGGTAATCGGATTAGCCGGTTTGTCCGCGGGAGCAGCTTCGGAATAAACCGGATGAGCCAAAACATTTGCAATCAGCGAGAAGGGATACGGTTGTAAGCCAAAGCAAATAAGTATGCACGTTATTGTAGCCAGGAAATGCTTTCGGGTTGCGAGGGGATGGTTTGCCATGGATTATTTTACGAGGCGGGGTGGAGTGAGTTTAATATTGTTATTTTGTTCTCCGCTTGGTTTTTGGAAGCAAGGGGTTCAAAACGTTTCGTTTCCAAAGGGACTTAGGGAAGAGAAAAAGTAGAATCCACAGACAGATGGTAAATGGACTCCCCCCCAAAAAACAGAAACCTCCTTCATCCCACAACGTGGGGGGCGAGAGGTTTCAATTCTTCATCTAACTTCTTATTCCCACCCAAATCCCCGGGGCTGTGTCCGATTTAGATTTGGCACCCTTATTCGCGGTCAAATTAGGAAGATGCAAAGTGGAAATCAAGAGAAAAGTGCGAAGAGGCAGATTAATGAGCGCTCCTAGCGCTGTGCGCCACTTGAAGTCACAATTTGTGATCTCAAGTTCTGAACCTCCTCTGATGCCACCGACTATCACCTGATACTATTTGAGCAACAATAATTTTTTCGTTTGAGCGAATGAGCCCGCCTCCCCCGAAGAGATAGCATTCGCCACAAGCCGGTAGAAATAGACGCCGCTTGCTAGAGATGACGCATTCCATTGCCGTGCATAGCTTCCCGGCGGTAGTTCTTTCGAAGCAATCGTTGACATTCCTCTCCCCATCACGTCGAACACTTCCAACGAAACAAATGATCGTTGGGGAAGACTGAATGAAATCGTCGTCGTCGGGTTGAACGGGTTCGGACAGTTCTGCGAAAGCATGTAACTTCGAGTTGCTCACAATTACCAAGCTAATCACCAAAAGAAGAAATAATTTTCTTTTGATTCCTTTTCCATCCGTTGTTGAACTACTAACGAAGAAATGGCG
>Ga0182027_10010858_pt1 | contig 12918 bp, 9 predicted proteins | sample 712E1DmetaG_FD_121300 | JGI IMG/M metagenome (GOLD analysis project Ga0182027, IMG submission 121300) | Permafrost microbial communities from Stordalen Mire, Sweden - 712E1D metaG (Illumina Assembly) | ecosystem: Environmental > Terrestrial > Soil > Wetlands > Permafrost | place: Sweden...
AATCCCTTTGGCGAGGATCTGTCGAGCATTGTCATTTCCAGCCCAGACAGGAAGTCCCCAGCGAACACCAGCGAAGGCGAGAATTCCCAGTGCGGCGCTGACCCACCAGGGCAGTTTTAGCAGGATTTCGCCAAACGATTCTTTCTGGCGGGACATTATCGGAATTTTGCTTTAGCCTGGCTACCCGGCAATTTTTTTCACGATCTGCTGGGCCAAGACCGAATATGGGACGTAATAACGACAATCCCTGTAGTCGGCATGCGCGGAGCCCTCCCTTATTTTCTGGCTGTCCGAACTGCGAGAATCATGACTTTCCCGCGAGGCCCAGAACTTCTTCACATCATCCAGCGAGTTTTCATCCACTACCAAGATATGGGATTTATAATCCTTATGCCGTTCTGCAATTATTCCAGCCGCACCTCCCGTGGTGGAAAAAACAAAGACCGGTTTGTTGGGACAAAGTTCCGTGAACAATTTGACTTCTTCCTCGACTCCTTCCATCCCACCAATCGCCACCATGGCCGCGGGCGAAGTTTCAGAGATCATTTGCCGCCTCATTTTCCTCATGCTCTCCGGTACTTGCGGTTTGGAGAGCGTTTTAGAATCTACCTTTTCGCCAGGAGCGGCATCAGTCCATCGCAAATGCACTTGAGGACGTTCTGCGAGTTCCTTTGATCGCTCCGCCCATAGCTCCGCCCAAGCTTTTGATTGATACATGAAAACATTTGCGCGCCTTTCCGATTCTTTCGATTCACTCCGATTCTTATTTTCGGGGCTAGATACTTCTGGAGCAATATATTCTCCGATCACGCTGGCCACCAACGGAGAGATGCTGGGATGCGCTCCGAACACCAGCCTGCCTCCGGCGGAAAAGACAGCGCGCGTCACCGCCAGCACCGCCTCTTCAATTGATACTGCCGCATTGGCAATGCGTCGGTATTGCTCGTTTCGTTCTATTGAGGGCACGCTGGCCGACAAGAAAACGGTTTTCCCGGACAAGTCAACCGAGCGTGGGACATTAAGATTATATGTAAACATAGGATTAGATGATTTGAGCCAAAGTTGAAAGCTGCGTCTCATCGACATGGCTGATGTAGCTCAAGGATCCAAGCCAAGCCAATTCGGCCTGCCTTGACGCCAAGAAATTAGGGGCAGGACTTAGCAAATAACCAAGCCGATGGCTTCCCAATCCGTGGCGGATATGAAAATTGCAGAAATTACCCAAAGCTGGTGGACGAGGTGTAAAAGCCACTACACATTCAGTCCCCGGCTTGGTCCGGCTCGGAACCAAAAACGAGCCGTCTCCCATCGGCGAGCCGCCATGTCCGGCATCACTTAGCGCCTTTGCAAAATTATCCGATAGCTCATAACGCCGCCGGTGAAGCGCAGAAGCGTGATGCAGCTTTATCTCGCCCACCACGTTCGCCAGCATGCTTGCTGTAAGTTCTTTGCCAGATGAATCCAAGTCAGCAGCAGCCAGTTTGCGCCGGAAGTCCGCATCAACATCCAATCGGCCTGGCATGTCGGGAACGCATAATTCATAAAGGCCTAGTCGGTAACGTTTAACAGTGGCTATTTCCTCAGTCACCCAGCGGGAATGTTTAACGCCGGGAGAATTGAGCAAGATAACCATCGCTTTATCGCTTAAATCCTGTTGCAATTGATTTTGGAAATCGACGCCGATGGGCACGCTAAAACGGTCTAAAAAGACATCGAAGCCAGCTTTGGTTAATTCAATAAACAATTGTTCGGCAAGATCCGACGTGTCTTTCCGGCAATAGCTGATGAAAACCCGATTCTCTCCCTGAGACAAACCTGCCCGCTGAATGACAGACGGCAAAACGTCGGCAGGGGTGCGATGCCAGAAACCAATATTCAAATGCCGCCAATTTGATGGCACCGTTGGATCAACCGGCACACCTGTAGGCAGAACGGGCAAGACTTCATATTTATCGTCGGGTACCTTTGCGGGCCAATGCCTGGCCGCGGATGGAGCGGGCCAAGTGGAAGTTGAGGTTGAGGCATTGTTGCCCATGACAGCTACCAGCAGTTTGCGACAAGAATCAACTTTCAGTGCGTGGCAATCCACACCTCGGAGCTGTCCTGAGCAAGGCATTCTTGACTCTTCAACCACCCCTTTCCAACGAACAATCTCGGCGCAGAAGGCCTCCCCGATTTGCTGGGCCGCTGGCTGGTCCTGCACTGTTTGCCCATCCAGGGCGATAAAGATGCCCTCCGGAACGGAGATTCCGCGAAATCCCCGGCACCGATAAGCAGCCGGCGTCGGATATTGCACTATGAGTTCTAATCCTAATTGAAGCATCGGTTTCCTTTGGTTTGTTATCTGCGAAGCCATTCAGTTAATAGCACCGCGCCTATTGGGTCATCCTGCCAGACATACCAAGTTCCGACCAAAATGCAAATTTTTGGATAAATCTTCATGTATTCATTCTGGGCGAAGTCCTCCTTTTCAGCCACGGGGAATGAGGCGATGTGGGGCATGCCTTTGGTAGGATCGGCGAATCCAAGTTCCCAGGGAACCCATCGGGAATCCTTTGAGTTTTCTGTAACCAACACCAAGAACTTTTTGTGCTCCTTGATTTTTTCCTTAATTTTCTTGGCAGTATCGCCGGAGATCACATCCGGCATACCTGCATCCATCCAATCGACATAGACCTTGACGCCATGACTCCGTAAAAACGCAATCGCTGGCTGGATTAAATCTTTGTCCTTATGGCTGTGCGAAAGAAATATGGCAACATCCGCTTGCCACGAATTTAACGCGGTAGCTGAGGCCTGTTTTGCGCGAACATTTTCATTCGCGAAGGAGACACCTTGATTATATCCGTTTAACTGCGCGCGAGTAATGAAGGACATATTTATTTTGCGTTTCCGACCCAAGTGCTGAAATTGTTAAATCCATCTCCGCTCGTCCAGTCATAACATGGAACCCAATCGGCCAGCCTGAACCATTTACCACGATGCTGCTGGGCATAGTTCACTGCTTTTGCCGGCAAATCCTGGTAAACTATCCAGTTTGTACCATCATGTTCGGAATAAGTTTGTTTCTTGCCATCCTCAGAAACCCAAAAACCTAAATAGTAGAACGGATTGTTTCCTTGGCTAAATGTTTGACTATTCTTATCAGAGACAGAATTGATGTGGACGCCGATCAACAAATTGTCACGGTCAAAACTCTTCAGGATTTCATACCTAACCCACGGTCTGCTCCAAGTGCCCGTGCCAATCAAAACGCAAGTCACACTTGTCCCCTCAAGGCTCGAATTAATCATGCGCTCAACTGAATTTTCCTGATGCTTTTTTGCTTCTTCCCAAATGGACGCGTCAATGTAACCAGCTTCTTGCCCATTCTCTTTGGTGAAGTCATGATTTCTGACCACGTTGGCGCGGAACGTTTCTACATCCTTGTAATCAAAACTGAAAAAAACTCTTTTTGCCATATCGACACAATTTCAGTCAGCTTGGCAATCCATCAGCCCTAGGGCATACCTGACGAACAAACCAACCGTCACCAGCACCACAACAGATAGTAATACCCCATGAAATGGAATAAGCGTCTTTGTGAAGATGGAACGGAACCAGCCCCGGCCATCTTTGTTATACCCGGATGCATCCAGCTTGAAATCAATGGCTTCCTCGGCTTTGACAGCCACTTCCTTGTATAGCTCGCGATACTGCTTTTCCTGGGAGAGGAAAAAACCGTCCAACGCCCAAAACACGATGACCGGAAGATAGGCGATGAGAACGAATTTAAGGTTTACCTTGTCGGCGGCGAGTGCAAAAAGAGCGCATACCAGCGTGACTGACCAGCCTTTGATGAGAAAGGAATTGGCGTTCATGCGGGTGATGATGTTTTGAATGAACTCCAGGTGCTTTAGTTTTTTTTCATTCATAGGAATATCCTCATTTCAATCTTCCTTTGGAGCAATGTCTTCATAGAGCAAATCAAGAGCATTTACCCGACGGTTCGATTTATATGCTTTCATCCAACTGATTAGTTGGGTGCGGGTAAGCGGAGTTAATTCACTTAACGGTACTTCATATTCTGCTTTGAACTCAGAGGCCTTTATGATTTCTAATGATTCGTTTGTAAAGTTTCTGATCTGAGTCACCAATCTCGCCGGTTTCTTACGGCGTATGATGCGCATGGTTGACAATTCGAAGAATAACCATGGCGATTCTGTTTTATCTACGGCTTCGCATGACGTGATCGAATTGTTTGATTTTATAAAAATGACGCATTCGGTGGCGTCCAGCATTCTGCTTAATGCAGTTGAGAGCATCATGTGGACGTGGCTTGTTGATCTGTTCCGCTTTTCATAGTCGTAGTTGTTGGTCTGACCTTCGGGATTTGGGCAGTATTTATTATCAATTATTCTGAGTAATTTATCGGCTTGGCCCCAAACACATGAATCGATGAAGGCATCAAGGTTGAATCCGTCTTTAAGCCATCCTGCACATTTAATCGCAAGCTCCTCGTCTTTGTGTGAGTGTGAAATGAAAACATCTGCTTTGACTGCTGGAAACCAATGGTCGCTAAGTTTTGTTCCGTCAACAATTTCACCATTGAGAAAGCCTTCGAGCGACTCTTTTACAATATCGCTATTCCGTTTGAATATCACGTCACCGCTAGCGCGAGAAATTTCGCTCCAATCATAATCGGTAAGGTTGAAAGCTCTATGCATATATTTATTTTAAAGGCCAGCCGCCGTGCAGGGCGATCACGGCGTCAATTTCCGCCATGAGGCGGATGGTTTCGGAGAGGGCGACGATGATTTTTTGGTAGTGGGTGCGGTCGTCCGCCGAAAGGTTGCGGCCCTTGCGGTCTTTGAGCCATTTCTCGCATACCTGGTAGCCGCCGATGTGGAAATTCCACACGTCCTCGCGCACGCCTTTGAAGCCGGTGGTCTGATCTTTGTCTATCCAGACAGTGTTCTTTGACCACGAGACTTTTTCCATGACGGGATTGCGACCGCCGATGAACTCGGTGATTGGCTGGTCGAGTTTGGGGGATTCCAGCAGGTGCAGGGCGACGAGTTCGCCGCCAAGGCGGGCAAGGGCGCGGAACAACTCCAGATTCCCGGTCAACGGCAGGCGCGGGAAATCTATCTTCAGAAACTCCGCGTAGCGACTCCGGTAGCTGGGACTGTGAAACACTCCGTAGGCGTAGTAGAAGATGTCTTCGGGCGTCACGCCGTCGGGTAAGCTGTGCGCGCCTTTCTGCGGCAATTTCAAACTCGCCGCCAAAGTTTTTAGGAAACTTGGAGAAAAATTGGGACGGCAATTCGTGGAACGGGCAGCGCCTACGTCGCGTGAACCCAAATCAAAGCTCAACGTCTCGTCGTAGAGGAAAAGCGGAAAGACCGTGCCAATATCGAAAATCGAGACGATGTCCTTACCGATCAAACCGCGGCCCACAAGATAAGTGCCGGTTTCGCTTCGACGCGTCTGGCGCAAACATGCGATTGCGACGTTGGAACCTGAAATCAGATGGCGCATCAATGGAAAGGCAGGTGTGCCGATGAACCCGCGCGTTTGGCCGCTATACCACGTCTGGCGAATGTCAAAGGGCCGATACAAAATTGGGCGAAACAGCTTCTCGCTACGGTTTTGGCGCACATCTGTCTTTGCGTTGGCGACCTTCCAATCACGGCTGTCTGAATCCAGGTCGTATTTGCTTCTGAGCACCGTCTCGTCTTTCGTTCTGAAATCCTCCACTACCGTTCGTACTTCTTCGGCTGTAAAGTGGATTGAAACTCGGTCGCGCTCGGTCTTGATTGCGTTTCCAGAGGTGATGAACACCTCCTTTAGCCCGGGCAGCGTGAGATAGTTGTCAACTGCTTCGAGATTCTTGGGAACAAAGAAGAAATGAGGATGCTGTGCTTTCATTGGCGTCCAACCGGTGGACCCAACCGATGCCTTGTCGAGTTGACGATATTTAGAATCGCGGCTTCCCCACAATTCCGCGTGTAAAACTTGATTCTTGGATGTCGAAGGTGCCGCCGTGAAGATTCCAATTGCCACGCCTTGCTGGATTTCAAAAACGTTTTGCTCCTCGCCCCCTTCTCTGGATGTTTCCAGCTTCCTCGCGCTACCATGCAAGTCGAGCAGGCGCAACGTGGTAAAGCATTCCAACAGCGACCCGCGCATACGGCGATGGGTGATCCCGTCCAGATAAACATTGTTCGTGATGAATCCGAGCACGCCAATCGCGGCTTGTTGTATGACATGTTGGCCGTAACGGACGAATTTAATGAAGTCATCATCGAGGTTGAGCTTCTTTTCGTCGAGGCCACGTTTATAGTCGTCCAACAGGGTAAGAATGAACGGGGTTCTGTTGAGTTGGCCGAAATTGGAATACGGAGGGTTGCCCATAGCGACGGTGAATCGCTTCGTGCGTTTGACCGCGTTGACGGCAGCCGCTTCGTGGGCAAGCGCGGGGAAAAATTCGGCGAACTGTTGGGTCTGAAAACCGGACGGCGGTTCGAGAGTGTTCGTGAGGTAGATGTGAGCGCGGCCCTCGAACTTGAACAGGTAGTCGGGTTGGCCTAGGCGCGCATTGATCTCTGAGAACTTCAGCGCGAGCTTCATATGGGCGATGGTGTAGGGTGCCATCATGAGTTCATAACCGTAGAGACGGGGCAGCAACGCGGCGGGCACATACGCATTCCAGTAGTCCTTGAATTGCGGCGTGCGGAGCGCGGTGTGCCGGATGATGGGCATTCCCTGGAGGCCGTGCTTCGCCCATTTGGCCTGCAAGTGCTGGAAGATGACTTCGATGGTTTCGACGAGGAACGTGCCGGTGCCGGTGGCGATATCGAGGATCAGGACAAAAAACTCGTCGGGCGAAAGATCCACTTCCACGCCTTCGGCTTTGCCCGCCTTGGGCACGCGGATTTTTGGCAGCTTGAGGTCAGGATGCTTTTTGAGCATGTCGCCCCAGGTGATGGTGGAGGCGAGGCCGTCCTCAATGCCGAACTCCTTTTGCAGGAGTTCGTGAACACCGCGGACGATGTAGGAGACGGCCGGTTGCGGGGTGTAAAAGACGCCACGCTGAATTTTCTTCTGCCGATCGTAGGCGGCGAGGAAGTGTTCGTAAAAATGGATGACGGGGTCTTCGTCGCGAGTGCGGTTGCCGAAGTCGGCCTTCACGGCGTCGGCATTGGAGCGATTCAGGACTTCGACGACATCCTGAATACCGAGTTCGTCGAAGTCGAATGCGCTCTGGCGACCGGCGAGGGCGAGGAACGTGCCGAGTAGTTCGCGGAGAAATGGATTGCTGGCCGGGACCATATCCACGAGGTTTTGCGCGGAGATAGCGGCGCGGGAAAAGCGGGCAATGAGCAGGCCGTAGGAGATGGTTTGCGCAATAACATCGGCGAAGTCGTCCTCGGTGAGGTCGTGAATGAGCGCGGCCTTGAACGCGGCGTAAAGGCGGCGGAGCGGGCCGCGCTCGGATTCGCGGGCGAGGATGGTGCGTGCGCGGCGGCGGGTGGCGTCGGCAAGCCGGGCGAGTTCCTCGACAAGTTCCTGGGTGGTGGTGATGACTTCGCGATGCCGGAGTGTGAAGGCAGACGCCCATTGGTTGCGCCAGTCATCGAGGCCGGTTGTTTTGGGCGGCCAGCGAAGTTTTTCGGCAAGGGTGCGGTGGGCGTCCACGAGATGCAGGACAGTGTCGCCGTCGTCCCAGCCGAGAACTTTAAGGACGGGCAGATCGCCGGGGCTGTCGGGCGGTTGGGAGAAATGGGCGAACGTGATGGCGCGGTCGGATTCCTCGCCGTAGGCGGAAATGAAAAGAAGATCGTGCATGTGCCAGGCACGCTGGCTGGCCTGTCGGGCGGCGGCGCGTTTTTTCAGGACCAAGTTGCCGAGGATACGCCGGAGCATGACGACGGGCAGACGCTTTTTCTCGAAGTTGATCCAGAAGATGCCCCACGGCTGGCGGGAATCGAGCGGACGGAGTTGTTTGATCTCATTGATGTGAACAGCGGTGGCGGCGTCGAAGCCTAGTTCTTCGGGCGCGTATTTGAAGGTGACGTCATCTTCCACGGCATCCTGATCCAAGGGCCAGTCTAATTCGTCACGCAAGTAGGCGATGAGCTGGGGGAGAGTTTTGAGCGAACGGAGATGGTCGAGATTGGGGATGGAAGGCATGGGAAAATTATGATTGGCGATTTACGATTGGCGATTGGGGCGGTAACACCGGGCTGTGGGCTTTGATTATGGCCACGATGTCATCGATGTAATCTTCTTTATCAACGACGCTCCACTGACTTGGGTGGTAAGCATCAATATACAGCCGCGAATCCTGCACGCAAAATGAAGCAGAGCCTTGCTTTGTAAATCGGCTGGCGTCTAGCTGAAGGTCACTAAAAAACAATGGAAGCGTGTTTCCACCGATTATGACATCTGGTTGCATGCCGTCAATTTGCTTGCGAAGCAGGTGACGGTTCTGGCGATACTTGCTTGCGAAATCTGTGCCACCGCTGGTTGGCAATGCCGGCATCTTGCTGATATTGATATAGGCAATGCGTTTGACCGATTCCCTTACCTTCGGATCCTCGGACACATATTTCATCTGTGACCACTTTGGATACTGATTGAAGACGGCATAGGCCACATAGGCGATAGGCGCAAATGGTGGTTTGTTGCCAAATTTGCCGATGGCGAGGACGTTTTTGGTTATGCTCCAACCACCGGCGGCGGGAAGCCCGTTTTGGATTTCATCAACCGGTTCCTTTAGAATCCAAAGGATCTTGGGTTTACTCGCCAAGTATAAATCAAAATCCACCACCCCATCAGTGATTGGTTCGGCAGTCGAAGTTGCGCTGGATTCTAACTCGGCATTAACATCATCCTCCAGGGCCTCAAGTTGCTCGCGGTTCATAGTAAATTAGTTCAACTCCATCCAGCATTTGAGCGTGGGCTTAATGCCGACGGGGGCCTGCATCTGCTTGAGATAGGTGTTCTTGATGTGGCCTTCGATTTTCAGGCGCACAGTCCGCAACGCTTCCGCCGTCATTTCGACGCGGCGCGGTGTGTCCGGCTGGCAATTGATGAAAGCGTGGATTTCCTCGGGCTGATCAAGAATCTTGGATGTAGTGTAATCGTAGAGATACCAAGCGGTGCGGCCAGCGGCGTCGGTCCATTCATGCGACGCGGCATCCTCGGCGGGGAGGTTGTAGCAGAAAAATACGGCCTGCGCGCCTACGGTTTGGTGGTGGGCCTTGCCGCTGAACACGCGACCAGGGAGCATGTCGAGATGGCTTTCGAGAGCCGGGTTCTCCTTAAACAAGCGCTCCAGTTCAAGCTGAATCTTTTCGGTGGGCGTGGTGGCGCCTTCGTAATTATTCAGGAAATCCTTAAGCGCGGCGTAATCGTCGTCGGGTTTAAGGAGTTTTTTGCCTTCGATGCCGAAGACTTTGGAAATGCGCAGGGTTTTATTGGCAACGCGGGTGTAGAGTTTCAACAATGCTTCGAGGTCATCGGGCGGGAGGAAATTCCAATAGACGACCTTGCCGCGATTGGGCTTTTCCTCCGGATGGTCGGCGACGATTTTTTTCTCCACGGCGCCACTGAGCCGGCGATCCACACGGCCAATGCGTTGCATGAGACGGACGGGGTTCCAATGAAGATCGTAATTGATCATGCGCGTGGCATCCTGAAGGTTCAAACCTTCGGACAGGACATCGGTGGCGAGGAGGATGCGGGTTTCCTTCAGGCCGCGCGCAACCAGGTCGGATGACGACGAATCATTGTAATAGGGTGCGAACCGCTGCAGGACGATGGTGCGGTCCTGTTTGGTGGCGCTGTCCACTTCATCCACACCCTCAATACCCGCCGCCTGCAATTCGTGTTTCAGATAACGGGCCGTAGCCATGTATTCGGTAAAAACGAGCACCTTGCGGCCCTTTAGGTCGGCGTCCGACTTGAGGAGTTTGACGAGGGCCTTGAGTTTGTCATCATGGGCGGGAGTGAACTTTTTCAGTTCCTCGAGGAAGTCTGCGAGGGTTTCGAGGTCGTCGAACGTGTCATCAAAAATCTCATCCACGCGGTAAGTTTTGCGGTCGAGCAGCTCGAACTTATCGAGAAATTCATCGCCGAGCGATTCTTCGGTTTCCTCGCTGGCGTCTTCTTCGGCCAACTCCAGCCGCCGCGCGAGAATGTGGGACAAAAGTTCGGCGTTGCGAGTGCGCCATTTTTCGAGGCGTTCTTTTTCACGGTTGGACTGGCTGTTGACTTCGAGGAAGGCGATGAACTTGAGCAATAGATTCTGGCATGACTGTTCAAAGGCCGTGATGGAACTTTCAAAGCGTTTCAGAAACTGAACACGAATGAGGCGCACGAGGCCGCGCTGGCGACCGATCTCGAAATTGCCTTTTTCATCCACAGCACCGACGGGGTAATCCAAAGGGTGATAAGGGCCGAGCGCGAACAGGGGTTTTTCCTTGGCGAAGGCGACTTCGACTTTGGCGAGGAGATGGCCGTAGGTTTTTTTGACCGAATAATCCGCAACGCGCGGCGGTTCCTTGGTGGGGAACAGGGCTTCGGCTGATCCCTGTTGCTTCTGGCTCTCGACGACGTAGGCACGGCTGCGCTGGACGACGAGTTCGCGGAACAATTTGTCGCTGAACAATACCTGGCCGGCCTCGACCTGATTGGCGGCGAACAGTTCGCCGTGAACCTGGCCACTGATGATGCCGGCAAGTTGCTTTTCCAACTGGCGGAAATGGGCGGCGAGATTATGGATGCCGACGCGTGTGGCAAAGGCATCAGGTTTTTGGCGCGAGAAAAGTTCGATCAGGTGCTGGAAATCGGTGAGAGCGTTATTGACCGGCGTGGCCGTCAGGTGGAACACCTGCTTGCCTTCACAAAGGTCGTAGAGCATCCAGTAGCGCGAACCGCCGGATTCACGGGCGAGGCCGCGATTGCGAAAATGGTGCGCCTCATCAATGACGACGACATCGGCTTGCTCCTTCATTTGCGCCAAGACGGCCGGGTAATCCAAGCCGTCCTTGTCAACACCACGCATGAGATCGGTGTGATTGAAGATTTTGAACGAGAGGAAACCGTTCAATAGGTGCGGCAGGTAGCGTTTGATGTTTCGCTCCCATACCGGCACACGGCCGGATTTTGGCACGAACAGGACGACGCGTTTCTTCTCATACATCACGAGCCGCTCAATGAGCATCAGACCGATAAAGGTTTTGCCCAAGCCGACGCCGTCGCACAAAAAAGCGCCGTTGTAATTCGCAGCGGTGTGGTAGAGCGAGGCGTAGCCATCGCGCTGATACTGGTCGAGGATGGGATTGATTTTAGACTCGGTCTTTTCCCATTCACTGGCGGTGAGTTCGTGCCGGCGGAACAGTTCGTCGAGTGCCTTGGTGTAAACGTCGAAGGGTGTGTAGTCGCGGATGTGGCGCTCGACGGTGGAAAGAATGTCGGGCGTGATGTTCTCGGCCTCATTCCAATGCAACTCAAACCAATCCTGCAACTGGCGCACGTCGCCGGCGGCCTTGACCTGGATGTTTAGCTCAATGTTCTGCGTGAGGCCGGGGACGGTAAAATTGCTGGAGCCGACCAGGGCAACGGAGCCGATGACCGCGACGCGGGGGTGAGTGATGTAGGCTTTGGCGTGGAACTTTCGCTTAGCGTAGGCGCGGCATTCGATTTTGCCGTCGCGCAGGGCTTGGACGATGGCGGCAACGCCGGTTAGAAAATCGTTTTTCTCCTTTTCGGATTCAATGCTGGCGTCGAGGCGGGCGGTGATGTCGTGCTTGAGCCCGTCGAGGATGGCCTGACGGGTGCGGGCCGAAACCTCGTTGCCCATGAGGATACGGATTTTGTCCAGCTTTTGCCATTTGCCATCGAGGTTAAGCAGCGCGCCGATTTCAAAGTAGCCGGTGGCGATATCGAAGGCGCTGGCGATCTCGGTCCAGTCCTGAAGGTATTTCAGCCCCTTCCACGCCTCGTCGCTGTTATCAACGATGAAAAGTTCGCCGCCAGTTTTAGGAGATTCGCTCATTCCCATACCGATACAGATTGGCTGGCATCGTAAGGCAAAAGAGAAAAACTGAAAACGGAAATCGGAAACAAAAATCAGAGGGCAGGAGACCGAAAGAAAAAGCGGTTCGGGGAGACGCTTTGTGCGGAATGGGCAAGTTGAGTGCCCCAAACAAAAGCTTTCGAAGCCTCAGTAACCCGCCCGGCCATTCTTAAATGAACCGTCTCCACCACGGAAACCACTTTGATATTTTGCCGTCGGCATCCAATGGCGGCAAAACTGTTTTGTGAAAGCCTTTTTCGCAGTGGACGAGGACACATTGATGTTTTCTCAAATTGCGCAATTCGTAGGGTTTAATTTTGTGTTCCTCAACATTTGTGTATGAGCGCGTCGCCATTCCGCCGGAATAACCATACGTCCTTTGGCGGACTTTTCGTTGTCCAAGAAAGTCCGCGCTTTCAACTGCGCCAGCCTCGTCCGCCCCTTTGAAAATCATCCGGTTGCGAAGGTTCAGCGTTAGCACCTGCGCCTTTTCCTCTCCAAGCGGCGGAATGAATGAGGTTGATGACTGTGCGGCGGCAACCAGCGTCGCCTTCGCTTCGCGCATGACATCAATGCAGTTGTAATCGCTCATGCCGTCTTCGCTGGCCGTGACAAAGCGTTGCGCTTCATCCGCCCACAGAATGAGTAAATTGTCGGTGGCACGTTCTTCTTTTGGCCGGTCGAAGCGGCGCAAAACGTGGGTGTAAAAAAGCATTTTGAGAAACGTGTTTATGTAGCGCCGTTCCATCTGATATTTCTGCGGCATCGCCACGCAGATAATTTTACCACGATCAATTTCCTTGAAGTCGAAGCTGTTCTTGCTGTCGCAAAACACCTCGACGACATCGGGC